>Ga0210086_1000582_pt1 | contig 20664 bp, 17 predicted proteins | sample China_Galinas_PW_3_FD_184867 | JGI IMG/M metagenome (GOLD analysis project Ga0210086, IMG submission 184867) | Wetland microbial communities from San Francisco Bay, California, USA, that impact long-term carbon sequestration - China_Galinas_PWB_D2... | ecosystem: Environmental > Aquatic > Marine...
GTCTCAGATACCCGCGGCTGGGCAGAAGGTCCTCCGCAACCCCACGGGCATAGCCGTGGACCCCGCAAGGAGCGAGGTCATCGTCAGCGACTTCGGAGACCCGCTTAAGAGGGAGCCCGCCTCCGTAAAGATTTACGATTACGACGGCACGTTCCGGGTCGTCATGTACGGCAGCACCGTTCAGAGCGAATACAGGTTCTCGCGCCCGCAGGGGCTTGCCTTAACCGCGAACGGCAACTTCATGGTCGTGGACTCCATGCTCGGCGAGGTGCTCGTATTCGACCGCAACACGCTACAGGGAATAAGGTCGCTCGGAAGTTTCGGCTCGGCCGAGGGACAGCTCAGGCTCCCGCTTGACGTGATGATACTGCCCGAGAGCACAGACGTGTATGTCACCGACAACCGTAACGGAAGGATAGACGTCTTCAGGGGCGGAGGAACGCCATGAAAAAGCGTCTTGCCATATTGTTATTCATGGTAGCGGCCTCGGCGCTCTTAATCTCCCTGACGCCGGGCAAGCCGGAGGCCCTAAACCCGAATCACCAGTGCAGCTACTGCCACAGCGTGCACGGGGCCCCCGGTCCTCAGCTCCTTAATAACACGGTAGTGGAGACCCTCTGCCTCACATGCCACGGCCCGGCCGGGATATCGACGCTTAAGGCCGACGTCCACCAGAACGACTCGCCTACCCAGTACCCGGCGTTCAGGATAACCTGCACCGGGTGCCACGACTCTCACGACAACAGGCCCAACTGGCTCGGCGGCACTAACCTCGAGCTCGTGGGCAGAAGCCAGGACGGCACCGGCCTTGCCAAGATAGACACCCCGAACAGCGGCATTCGTAACACGGTGTTTGAGAGCAGGGGCACGAACGTGGGCGACCCGTCGCTACATTCGTTCGCCGACGCCGACGAGGACGGCAACGGCGTCTATGACGGCATCTGCGAGGTCTGCCACACGCTGACCAAGTTCAACAGGAACAACTCCTCCGGCGGGCACAAACACAACACGGGCAAGACCTGCACCAACTGCCACGCCCACGTGGACTACTTCCTGCCATAAAAAAAGGGAAGAGACTTTCAATTGTCCCTTCCTGTCTCTCGTGAATTAAGAGAGAGAGATAATTCCTTGGTGGAGGCGGCGGGATTCGAACCCGCGTCCGGAAGCACTCCGCCCGTGCGTCTACATGCTTATATCGTCTATTGGATCTCGGGCACCGGTCTGCCGACGACAAGGCTTAATGGCGCCCCATCTCCCTTAGTCTCACCCCGCAGACGGGAGAATCCCCGCGGAGCCAGCCTGCTAAATGACGCTTTTGCCGTGGCGCAGACGTACACGGTAAAGCGCGCTACTTGTTATTAAGCAGCGAGTGCCAGTTCTTGGTTGGCTGTTGTGTTTGGTTCCACTGTATTTACGTGGTAATGGAGCCACGGCATGCAACACGAGTTTCATAACCCCCGTCGAGACCTGTCGCCCCCTGACGGAATTACTTACCTCGAGGTCTTCAAGGCCCTTTCAATCTCCTTCTTGGCCTCTCGTTCCTTTATGCTCTCTCTTTTTTCAAAGAACCGCTTGCCCCTGCCCAGGCCGAGCTCGACCTTGAACCTCGGGCCCTTAAGATATATCTTTAGCGGCACGATGCTGTAGCCCTTCTGGGCCGCCTTGTCCGCCAGCTTGCTTATCTCGCGCGAGTGCATGAGCAGCTTGCGCTCCCTCAAGGGCTCGTGGTTCTGGATGTTGCCGTGGCTGTAGGGGCTTATGTGGCAATTCACCAGAAAAGCCTCGCCGCCACGAATAACCGCGTAGCTGTCCTTGAGGTTGGCCCTGCCATCCCTCAGGCTCTTGACCTCGGTGCCTAAAAGAGCAATGCCTGCCTCAACCGTATCCTCGATATGATAGTCGTGATACGCCTTCCTGTTGGTGCAGACTACCTTCATCTATTATTTTATCATATTTGTGGGTTTCCGCGGCGGAATAACACCGCGTGGTATAAGCACTTTTATGGGGTGATTGGGGGCGGCCGGGGACGCTACTTCATCATATCGCGCTTGCGGTTGAAGACGGCCTGCCTGAAGTGGTCCACCTTGTTGTGGATCTCCTTGAGCTCGGCAATGCGCTTCGAGCGCTCGGGCATGGTGTTGATATGGTCGTACTCCTCGAGCAGATAGACACCGAGCTCGGCCATCGCCTGGCTGAACTCATCGGGGCTGAAGTCCATCTTTACGTAACTGCTTCCCCTCTTCTTTGCCTTGTCGATAAGCTCTCTGAGTTCGTCGTCCATGTCAGCCTCCTGAGCGCCTACTGAAGTTCGACCTCCGCGATATCCGACGCCTCGCCCTCTACCTTCGGGCCCACGGCAGTTACCCTATAGTACACCTTTCCACCGAGGCTGTCAGTATCCACGAACGACGGGGTCCGGCTCTCCCCTATGGGGGCGAACGTCTCTCCGTCCGTCGAGCGGTATATCCTGTACTTCCGAACCCACGTCTCGGGGTTTGGATTCCAGGCTATCAATATGTGATTCGTCGCGACGGTGGCCCTCACATCGCTCGGAGCGGACGGCACGAATTCCTCGGGCCGCACCTCTATCACCGCCGAAGGCGCGCTCTCGTGCCTCGCGGGCCCTCCGACCAGGGCCCTCACGGTGTAGTACGCGGGCTTATCCAGATAAGGGATGTCGGTGTAGGTGTTTTTCGACAATGGCTCCGGGTTTGCCGGAAGCATGGGAGACATATCCCGCTCGGGGCTTCTATATACGTTGAACAGCACGTCGCCGCCAGAGGTGTTCCATGTAAGGCTCACCCCTCCGTTTACCACCTTAACAGCAAGGCCCGTCGGCGCGGGCGGGACGCCCTTGATATTTACGGCCACTATCGCCAGAGGGTCGCTGGTCACGCCGCTCTTACTCAGGGCGACTATAGAGTAATCGTAGCTCCTACCCGTCTCGACGCTCGCGTCCGTGTAGGCGGTATCTTCCGTCGTGGCGATCGCCTCGCCGTTTCTTATCACCCTGAACTCCTTTACGTACTGGAGCTTGCTCCTCGGGTAATCCCAGTCGAGGATGACCGTGCCTTCCCTATGCACCGCCGTAAGCGAAGACGGCACCGGGGGCTGCTCGTAGGTGGGGAGCCTCGGCGGGGCTTTTCGGCCGCAGGCGGCGAGCATCGAAACCATAATAAGAAGCGCTGCCGCAAGACGGAGTTTTCCTGTCACTTCGAGATAAGCCTTTTTATGCGGTTGATCTGGCGGCGCACCCCGCTCGGGGCGGTTCCGCCCTCTGAGCGGCGCGAGCAGACCGAGGCGTTCACGCTCACGCGCTTGTGGATGTCCGGCCCGAAATGCTTAGAGAACTGACGGAACTCGGCGGTTGTGAGGTCTTCGAGGTCCTTGCCCGACTTCTCGCAGTGGCGCACTATCTTGCCCGTGACCTCGTGGGCCTCGCGGAACGGCAGTCCCTTCTCCACAAGGTACTCGGCCACGTCGGTGGCCGTGGAAAACCCTCCGGCCAACGCCGTGCACATACAATCGATATTGAACTTAATCTCTGGAACCATGTCCGCCAGCACCATAAGGCAGCCCGATACGGTCTCCACAGCGTCGAATAGTGCGGGCTTGTCCTCCTGGAGGTCGCGGTTGTACGCGAGCGGCAGCCCCTTCATGAGCGTCAGGCCCGCCATAAGGCTACCGTACACGCGCGCCGTCTTGCCGCGCACGAGCTCGGGCACGTCGGGGTTCTTCTTCTGCGGCATGATGCTCGAGCCCGTCGCATAGGCATCGGGCAGCTCTATGAACGAAAACTCCTTCGACGCCCAGAGCACAAGCTCCTCGGAGAGGCGCGAGAGGTGCATCATTATCATGCTCGCCGCGGAAAGAAACTCGATGACGAAATCGCGGTCCGAGACGGCGTCCATCGAATTCTGCGCCACCGCCTTGAACCCCAGCGCCTTGGCCACGAACTTGCGGTCCACGGGAAGGCTCGTTCCGGCAAGCGCGGCCGAGCCAAGCGGCAAGACCTCGATACGCTTTAGCCCGTCCTTTAGGCGCTCCTTGTCGCGCTCGAGCATCTCGACGTACGCAAGCAGGTGGTGCGCAAGCAGTACGGGTTGCGCGCGCTGAAGGTGCGTGTATCCCGGCATCATGGCTTCTGCGTTCTTTTCGGCCTGCTTGAGAAGCGCCTTCTGCAACGAGACTATATGGGCCATTATCGCTTTCGTCTCGGCGCGCAGGTAGAGCCGCAGGTCAAGGGCCACCTGGTCGTTCCGGCTGCGGGCGGTATGCAGCTTTCCGCCCACTGGGCCTATCTTCTTGGTCAGGGCCGCCTCTATGTTCATATGAACGTCCTCGAGCTTGGGGCTGAAGCGAAGCTTGCCGCGCTCGATGTCCACGGCCACCGCCTTTAGGCCCTTAACTATTGTATCGGCGTCCTTTTTGGCGATAATCCGCGTCTGCCCGAGCATGCGGGCATGGGCTATGCTCCCCTCGATGTCGTAAGGCCAGAGCCGCCAGTCGAAGGAAACGCTTTCTGTGAAAGCCTCTACCGACTTGGCTGTGCCGCCCTTAAAACGTCCTGACCATGGCTTCTTCATAACGCTTAGAATATGGTTTTATCCAAATACCTGTCAAGGAGAAACCCGTACTTTCACCCAATATTTCAAGAAATTTTGAAAATTCTCAAAAGAAGAAACATCGACATTGCAATAATTTATCTCCGATAATGAGCAACATGTTATAAGCTCATAAGTCTTATAAATTGTAAATCCGAGTCCCTCTGATATAAACTATTGGTTCCATTGAATTTCTTATCACTCTGAAGGGAGAGAACATTGGCAGCCAAAGGATTCTCCATCAAGAAGGCCGAGGGGGCGCTGGAAAAACTGTACGAGAAGTACCGCGGCCTTAAGGGCGCGGTCATCCCCATTTTGCAGGACATCCAGGAGGAGTTCGGCTACCTTCCGGAGGATGCCGTCAACTGGATCGCCGACCGCATGGAGATGCCCCGTAGCAACTTCTACGGAGTGGCTACCTTCTACGCGCAGTTCTATCTCACCCCCAGGGGCAAGCACATCGTCACCTGCTGTTCGGGCACTGCATGCCACGTTAAGGGCTCCGAGCGGATAATCAACAGCGTCATGAGGGAGGTCGGGTTACAGGAAGGCCAGGAAACCACCGACGACATGGAGTTCACGGTGGAGAAGGTCAACTGCGTCGGCGCCTGCTCGATAGCACCCGTGACGATAATCAACAAGAAGGTTTACGGCAAATCCACGTCTCAGGGCATCCTTAAAGAGATAAAGGGTCTCAGGAAGAAATAATGGCGAAAGCGATAGAGATAAAGATCTGCATGGGAACCGGAGGCATCGCCGCGGGCGGGGCCGAGGTCATGGAGGCCTTCAAGCAGGAGCTTGGCAAGAAGGACATCAAGGCCTCCGTGGGCAAGAACTGCTCCATGCACGACGTCGGCTGCCGAGGCCTCTGCGCCAAGGACGTCCTCGTGGACGTGCTCATCGACGGCGATAAGTCCACCTACCAGTACATCAAGGCGGACATGGTGCCGAAGATAGTGGAAGAGCACGTTGCCGGCGGCAACCCCGTTCAGGACTGGCTCGTCGGCGAGGACTACCATAACTTCCACGGCAACCAGGTTAAGGTCGTGCTCTCGGACTGCGGCAATATCGACCCAGAGGACATCAACGCCTATATGGCGGTCAAGGGATACGAGGCGGCTTCCACCGTCATCAAAAAGCTCGGCCCGGAGAAGACGGTAGAGACCATCAAGAAGTCCGGCCTTCGCGGCAGGGGCGGCGCGGGCTTCCCCACTGGAACGAAGTGGGAGATCTGCAGCAAGGTTAACGCCGAGAAGAAATACATCATCTGCAACGCCGACGAGGGCGACCCCGGCGCGTTCATGGACCGCTCGGTCATAGAGGGAAACCCCCACGCCGTTATAGAGGGAATGATAATCGGCGCGTTCGCCTTCGGAGCAAGCGACGGATACGTGTATATCAGGGCAGAGTACCCGCTTGCCGTCGAGAGGCTCCGCAAGGCGCTCGACCAGGCCAGGGAGAAAAACCTGCTCGGCAAGGACATTCTCGGAAGCGGATTCAATTTTGATATAAAGGTCAAGCTCGGCGCGGGCGCGTTCGTCTGCGGCGAGGAGACCGCGCTGATAGCGTCCATCGAGGGACAGCGCGGCATGCCGAGGGCCAAACCGCCCTTCCCCGTGCACAGCGGACTCTGGGGCTACCCCACTGTCATTAACAACGTCGAGACCCTGGCCAACGTGCCGTACATCATCCGCAACGGCGCTGACTGGTTCTCCTCGTTCGGCACGGAGAAGTCCAAGGGCACGAAGGTCTTCGCCCTAACGGGCAAGGTCATGAACTCTGGCCTCATCGAAGTGCCCATGGGCATACCGCTTAAAAAGATCGTTTACGACATCGGCGGCGGCATAGAGGGCGACAAGAAGCTCAAGGCCGTTCAGACCGGAGGCCCCTCGGGCGGATGCATACCGGCCGATATGATAGACATAAACGTCGATTACGAATCGCTTGCCAAGGTCGGCTCGATAGTGGGCTCCGGGGGCATGATAGTGCTCGACGAAGAGGACTGCATGGTCAACGTTGCCAAGTACTTCCTGCAGTTCACGCAGTCGGAATCCTGCGGCAAGTGCGTTCCTTGCAGAGTGGGAACCAAGAGGCTGCTTGAGATAATGGAGCGCATAACGACTGGCCACGGCAGACAGGGCGACATAGAGCTGCTTGAGAAGCTCGGCGACCACGTTAAGTCATCCTCGCTCTGCGGTCTCGGACAGACCGCCCCGAACCCGATATTGAGCACCATTAAATATTTCAGGGAAGAGTTCGAGGCACATCTCGAGGGCCGCTGCCCCGCCAAGGGCTGCAGGCAGATGCTCACTTACTCGATACTCGAGGACGTATGCAAGGGCTGCGGCGCTTGCCTTAGGGCATGTGCGTCCGGCGCCATAACCGGAGAGAAGAAGAAGCCACACCACATAGACCAGGCCATGTGCATCAAGTGCGGCGCGTGCTTCGAGGTCTGCAAGTTCAAGTCGGTGGGGAGGGAGTAGCTCAGATGCTGAATCTCACGATAAACGGCAGGAGTGTAACGGCGGACGAAGGCATGACCGTCCTGGAGGCCGCAAGCCGCGCCGGGATAGCCATACCCACGCTCTGCCACCACCCGAAGCTCTCTCCGTTCGGCGGATGCAGGCTCTGCATTGTCGAGATAGAGGGCATTCCGAGGGCGGTTACTTCCTGTACCACGCCCGCGGCGGACGGCATGGTCGTCAGCACCTCGACCCCGCGTATAGAAGATATAAGGAAGACCATTCTGGAGCTGCTGCTCTCGGACCACCCGAACGACTGCATGGTATGCGAGGTCGCCGGTCAGTGCACGCTTCAGGACCTGGCCTACCAGTACGGCATCAGGGAAAACCCCTATTCCGGCGAGCGCAGGACCTACGAAACGCGCGACGGCAACCCCTTCATAGAAAGGGACATGGAAAAATGCATCCTCTGCTCGCGATGCATCAAGGTCTGCGAAGAGGTCCAGGGCGTCGGCGCCATCGACTTTGCCTACAGAGGATTTAAGGCAAAGGTCTGCCCGCCCTTCGAGCACGATCTCAATTGCGAGTTCTGCGGCCAGTGCGTGCAGGTATGCCCCACGGGCGCGCTCACAGGAAAATCCTGGAGCCAGAAAGGCCGCCAGAGGGGAGTTCGCAAGGTCGATACCACGTGCACGTACTGCGGCACGGGCTGCAACATATCGCTTTACGTAAAGAATAACGAGATTATCCGTGTGGGCTCGGACGCGGGCAAATGGAACGAAGGCTGGCTCTGCGTCAAGGGCCGCTTCGCCTACGGGTTCGTCAATAGCCCCGACCGCCTCACCAAGCCACTGATAAAAAAGAAGGGCAAGTTCGAGGAGGTCTCCTGGGACGAGGCCCTCGACTATACGGCCTCGAAGCTCAAGCAGATAATCAAGAAGCATAAGCCGGATTCCGTCGGAGGGCTCTCGTCGGCACGGTGCACCAACGAGGATAACTATCTTTTCCAGAAACTCATTCGCGCGGCGGTCGGAACGAATAACGTTGACCACTGCGCCCGGCTTTGACACAGCCCAACGGTGGCCAGTTTGGCCACGGCATTCGGCTCCGGAGCCATGACCAACTCCATACCCGGCATAGAGGACATGGAGATCATCTTCATAATCGGCTCCAATACCAAGGAGACTCATCCGGTCATTGCCAACAGAATGCTGAAGGCACGGAGGAAGGGAGCGAAGATCATAGTGGCCGACCCGCGCAGGGTCCCGATGGTCAAGTTTTCAGAAACCCACTTGCAGCTCAAGGGGGGCACCGACATCGCGCTCCTCAACGGCATGGCCCACGTGATACTAAAGGAAGGCCTTCACGACAAGGAGTTCATCGAGGAGAAGACCGAGGGCTTTGACGAGTGGGCCAAATCCGTCAAGGATTACACGCCGGAAAAGGTCGAGAAGATAACCGGAGTTCCGAAAGAAGACATCATCAAGGTCGCCCGCATGTTCGGCAAGTCCGACAGGGCCGGCATCTTCTACACGATGGGCATTACCCAGCATGTCTGCGGCACAGACAACGTAGGAGCCATAGCTAACCTCGCCATGCTCACGGGTGCGCTCGGCAAACCACACGCGGGTGTTAACCCCCTGAGGGGTCAGAACAACGTCCAGGGCGCATGTGACTCTGGCGCGCTTCCGAACACTTATCCCGGCTACCAGCCGGTAGATATGCCGCACGTGCAGGAGAAGTTCGAGAAGGAATGGTGCGTCAAGCTGTCGGGCAAGAAGGGGCTGACCTCGACCGAGATGATACCGGCTGCGCTTGAGGGAACGATAAAGGCCCTCTACATCATGGGCGAAAATCCCGTTCTTTCGGACCCGAATATGGGCCACACGGTTAAGGCCCTGAAGGCACTCGACTTCCTCGTGGTGCAGGACATCTTTATGACCGAGACCGCGGAGCTTGCAGACGTAGTGTTGCCCGCGTCGTGCTTTGCTGAGAAGGACGGCACGTTCACCAACACGGAGAGAAAGGTTCAGCGTGTGAGGCGCGCGGTGCTGCCGCCCGGCGAGGCCAAGGAAGACGCGTGGGTGATCACCGAGATTTCGAAGCGTCTGGGCTACGCTATGGAATACGATAGCGCCTCGGACGTGCTCGACGAGATCGGCACCGTTTGGCCCGCGCTTGCCGGCATAAACTATCAGAGGATAGAGAGACGCGGCCTGCAGTGGCCCTGTCCTACCACGGACCACCCGGGCACCGAATATCTCTACAGGGGCGGCTTCCCCAGGGGCAAGGGACAGTTCTCGCCGGTTAAATACGTGCCTCCGGCCGAGATAACGGACAAGGAGTACCCGTTCGTACTTAACACGGGGCGAAATCTCTACCAGTACCACACGGGTACCATGACGAGGAAGGTAAGCGCCGTAGAGGCGCACGCCGGAGAGCCCTATGTAGAGATGAACGTCAAGGACGCCAAGAAGCTCGGAGTGGCCGACGGCGATAACGTCAAGGTGACGTCTCGCCGCGGAAAGGTTGTCCTCAAGACACGGATAAGTAATAGAGTCGCCAAGGGCAATGTATTCCTGCCCATGCACTACAAGGAAGCTGCCGCAAACGTGCTTACTAACGACGCGCTTGACCCAAAGGCTAAGACACCGGAGTTCAAGGTCTGCGCGGTGAAAATTCAGAAATCATAGTAGGGGGAATCTTATGGCAAACGTGAATGATTTGAAAAATCAGGTCTTATTCGAGGACCTCTCGGCCGACCAGCTCAAAAGCCTCGCTAAGGTTATCGATAAAATATCTTTAAAGAAGGGCGAGTCGCTTTTCAGCGAGGGAGAAGACACGAGAGGGATATACCTCGTCGAGGCCGGCGCCGTAGAGGTCTCAAAGACCACCCCGGACGGCTGGAAGCAGAAGCTCGCCGTATTCAAGGCCGGCAAGTTCTTCGGTGAGCTCTCGGTAATGGAAAAGAGAACGCACGAGGCCGACGCTGCGGCCCTTGAGAAATCCGAGCTCCTGCTTCTTTCCAAGGAGGCGTTCGAGAAGCTCGAGAAGGACGAGGCAAAGCTGGCCCTTGCAATCACCAAAAAAATAGCCACAGCCATGAGCAAGAACCTGAGGCGCATGAACGAGAAGTTCCTTAATGCGCTCATAAATTACTAACGAAAATAAATCAAGGAGGAGGATTTTAAGAATGCCGATTGACCCAACAAAACACGCCGATTGGGAAGTAGCGGAAGCGGCGGAAAAGAACATGAAGACGGTCTATCAGCTCGGCGAGGAGCTTGGACTTGAAAAGCAGGAACTCCTGCCTCACGGGCACTACGTAGCGAAACTCGACTTCAACGCCATACTTGAGAGACTAAAGGACAGGCCGGACTGCAAGTACGTAGACGTGACGGCGATAACCCCCACGCCGCTTGGCGAGGGCAAGTCCACCACCACCATGGGCCTCACGCAGGGCATGGGCAAGAGGGGCAAGAACGTTATCGCGGCCATCAGGCAGCCCTCCGGCGGCCCCACGATGAACATCAAGGGCTCCGCTGCTGGCGGCGGCCTCAGCCAGTGCATTCCGCTCACCCCGTTCTCGCTCGGTCTTACGGGAGACCTCAATGCCATAATGAACTCCCATAACCTCGCGATGGTGGCCCTTACCTCGCGGATGCAGCATGAGTTCAACTACGACGACGCGCAGCTCGCGAAGCGTAACCTCAAGAGGCTTGACGTTGACCCGAGGAACGTGGAGATGAAGTGGATAATCGACTTCTGCGCCCAGGCCCTCAGGGACATCACCATCGGCCACGGCGGCAAGATGGACGGCTTCATGATGCGTTCGGGATTCGCCATCGCCGTCTCCTCGGAGGTCATGGCCATACTGTCGGTCGCCAAGGACCTTAAGGACATGCGCGAGAGGATAGGAAGGATAGTCGTTGCGTACGACAAGAAGGGCAACCCCGTCACCACCGAAGACCTCGAGGTCGCGGGCGCCATGACCGCATGGATGGTCGAGGCCCTTAACCCAAACCTCATGCAGACCATCGAGGGACAGCCCGTGCTCGTGCACGCGGGTCCGTTTGCGAACATCGCCATCGGACAGTCCTCGATAATCGCCGACCGCGTTGGCCTTAAGCTCGGCGACTACCACATAACCGAGTCCGGCTTCGGCGCGGACATCGGCTTCGAGAAGTTCTGGAACCTCAAGTGCCGCTTCTCGGGCCTCAAGCCCAACGCGGCCGTGCTCGTCGCCACCATCAGGGCCCTCAAGTGCCACGGCGGCGCGCCCATTCCCGTGCCCGGCAAGCCCATGCCCGAAGAGTACAAGTCAGAGAACGTGGGCTGGGTCGAGGAGGGTTGCAAGAACCTCGTGCACCACATCAACACCGTCAAGAAGGCCGGCATCAACCCCGTCGTCTGCGTTAACGCCTTCTACACCGACACTGACAACGAGATCAACGCGGTTCGCAGGCTCGCCGAGGCCGCCGGCGCTCGCGTAGCGACCTCCAAGCACTGGCAGTTCGGCGGCGAGGGAGCGCTCGAGCTGGCAGACGCGGTCGTCGACGCATGCAACGAGCCCAACGACTTCAAGCTCCTCTACGATCTCGACACTCCTCTCAGGACACGCATCGAGCTCATCGCTGAGCAGGTTTACGGCGCGGACGGCGTCGAATACACCCCCGACGCACTGGCCAAGGCCAAGAGGATGGAGGCCGACCCTGATATCAAGACGCTCGGCACCTGCATGGTGAAGACTCACCTGAGCCTCTCGGACAACCCCAACCTCAAGGGCGTGCCCAAGGGATGGAAGCTCCTCGTCTCGGATATCCTTACCTACAAGGGAGCGGGGTTCGTCGTGCCGGTCGCGGGAGCCATCAAGCTCATGCCCGGAACGAGTTCCGACCCGGCCTACAGGCGCGTGGACGTGGACACCACCACCGGAAGGGTCAAGGGGCTGTTCTAAGGCTCAGACAAATAGTTTCGACGACAAAAAGGGGCGGCCTTATGGCCGCCCCTTTCATATTCTATAAGCTATCCCGTCTTTTCTTTTTATCGACCCGCGGAAAGTATCCCGGAATAGCCCTTCTCGGGGAGCTTGAACGAGTTCAGGGTGCCGCTATCAATATCATCTGTTGATGCTACTGCGGGAAAGTCGTACTCGCCATTGCCAACGGGCTTACCGTCCTTAAAGGTGCCGGTGAAGGTGGAGCCGCTCGCGAAAACGTAAGTCCCTTGTCCGTCTCGCTTGCCATTAACGAACTCTCCGGTGTAGGTAGCGCCCGATGCGAACTTCTGCGTACCCTGCCCGTTCATCTCGTTATTCTTCCACTGTCCGGTATATCTTGTGCCGTCGGCGAAGATGTTCGTGCCGTAACCGTTCCTCTTGCCGTTACTGAATCCGCCGCGGTACGACGCACCGCTTGCATACCTGAGATAGCCCTGCCCGTCCATCTTGTCGTTTCGCCACTGCCCCTCGTACACGGCGCCGCTTGGGAAGTGCTGCGTGCCCCGCCCTTCCCGCTTGCCATTCAGGAAATCTCCGGTATAGTTGGAGCCGTCGGGAGAGGTGAGCGAGCCATGCCCTTCTATAACGTTGTCCTTGAACTCGCCGACATAAGTCGAGCCGTCGGGCTTGCTCAGAATACCCTGTCCGTCTCTCATGCCCTCTTTGAACTGGCCCGTGTAACGGGACCCGTCCGGAGAGACGAGGATGCCGTCGCCCTCCATGAGCCCGTCCTTGAACTCCCCAGTGTACTTCGAGCCATTCGGAAACACATGAGTGTCACCACTCGCGGCGGGATCTTCAGTCCCGGACACCACTGTTATGCTGGCAGGTTCGGCCTTCGTGGTCACGGTGACATCCGGCTTCACTGGTTCCGCCTTTGGCTCGACCACATCATTGATGATTACGTTCTCTTCCGTGGGAGCGGCAATCTCAGCTGCTGGCGTCTGAGCATCGGTCGCTATATCGGCCTGATTTTCGTTAGAGGCAGGCTTCAGGCCCGAAGTCACCGCCTTATTCTGCAGGACCCCGCCTTCCCATATGCCGGCGTAGGAATCGCCGTTGGAGAAGGTTATAGTGCCGGCTCCGTGCATAAGGCCGTTGAGCCAGCCTCCGGAATATACTCTGCCGTCCGAGTAGAGCAGCATGCCCTTGCCGTCCATCTTGCCTGCCTTGAAGTGGCCTTCGTAGCGAGAGCCGTCGGCGAAAAAGTATGTCCCCCGTCCTTCGCGGAGGCCGTTTACGAACTCTCCGGAATAACGCGAGCCGTCACGGTAGACGATAACGCCGTCGCCCTCGAGTCGGCCGTTGCGGAACTCGCCCTCGTACCTGCTTCCGTCCGCGCCGAAATACGTGCCCCTTCCGTGCATCACGCCTTGCTTGACGCTTCCCGCATACATGGAGCCGTCGGCGAACTTCAGGATTTGTTTGTTGGATGAGTAGGTGCCGCCCATCGCGCAGCCCTGCACGTACACGCAGAGCGCAACGGCAAGCAGAACTCTCAAAACTCTCATTTCAGACCCCCTTGTTTGAAATGAGCATTATAGCCATAGGCTGCAGCCCCCAGATGGGGCTCCCTATATATTGCACCAAATAGAGTAACTAATGGAAGAGGCAATTATTTCTTCTTGATCGATTTGGCCTTTTTGCGGGCCTTTGCGCGGCGTTTTTTGCGCTGTTTTTCCTTGTCCAGATAAGCGTCGAGCTCCTCCGGGGTCTCGAAAAAATGGTCGAACCAGTCCACGAAACGCTCGCAATCAGGGGGGTTATGTTGGCGGCAGATGTCCGGCCTGGTCTCGTACCTGGTGCAGAGGTCGTCGTCGCCGAGGTATCCGCACCTGCCCTCGACAAACAGATGCCAGCGGTTATTCAGTATATAAACGCCCACGGGCTCGTACTGGAGCTTCCATTTGAGGATGTCCACATCTTCGGCGTCCCGGGGCCTGGTGATATCGATGGTAAGCCCTTCGCAACAGAGCGCGGGGCATGCGGCGCAATCATGTACAGTAGTTTTCTTCATTGGATAGTCTACCTCGTTGTCGTTAAGAGTCCTTGATTATAACAGTTGGTGCCGCTCTATTCAAATTCGCGTAGCCGCGCAGCCGTAGATTTGCGTTTATCTGTAACAAGCCATTATGCTAAAATTAGCTGTTCACTCCCATAGAGGTTTTTTTAGAAGACAAATGGAAAATAAACTCTCCGTAATCCCGCTTGGCGGTGTCGAGGAAGTCGGCCTCAACATGACCGTCCTTCGGTACGGCGACGACATCATGGTCGTGGACGCCGGCCTCATGTTCCCCGAAGAAGACATGCTGGGCGTCGATTTCGTCATACCCGACATGACATACGTAATCGGGAACAGAGATAAGGTCAGAGGCATAGTCCTCACGCACGGGCACGAGGACCACACCGGCGCCCTGCCCTTCCTGCTCAAGGAACTCGACGTTCCCGTGTTCGGAACTCCTCTTACTCTCGGCCTCGTAAAACACAAGCTCGCCGAGCACCACCTCGACAAGGTGGACCTGAGGCCCGTAAAACCGCGCGACGTCATCGAGTTGGGCGCCTTCGTGGTCGAGTTTATCCGCGTCACCCACAGCATAGTGGACGGCGTTGCGCTGGGCATTACAACACCGCTTGGAAGGATAGTCCATACGGGGGATTTCAAGGTAGACCCCACGCCGGTGGACGGCGAGCTCATGGACTTCCACAAGTTCTCCGAATACGGCGAGAATGGCACTCTCCTCTTGCTCTCGGACAGCACGAACGCAGAGAAAGGCGGATTCACGTTCTCCGAAAAAGAGGTGCGCCGCGCTTTCGAGGACATTTTTTCGAAGACCAAGGGGAGGATAATCATCTCCACTTTCGCCTCGAACATCCACCGTATCCAGCAGGCCATTGACGTGGCCGCCGTCTCGGGGCGCAAGGTCATACTCTGTGGTAAGAGCATCGTCGGTAACGCGCAAATAGCGCTGGATCTTGGATATCTGAAAATCCCGAAGGACACGTGGCTCAGGCTCGAGGACCTTCCCCGTCTCGCAGACGAGGAAGTGGTCATCATAACCACGGGAAGCCAGGGCGAGCCCATGAGCGTGCTGTCGAGGATAGCCATAGGCGAGCACAAGCAGATAGAAATTCACGAGGGCGACACCGTGATACTTTCGGCAAAGATGATACCGGGCAACGAGCGCTCCATAGGCAGGATAATCAACCACCTCTTCCGGCGCGGCGCTAACGTCATCTACGAGAAGGTCTCGGAGATCCACGTATCAGGCCATGCCTCAAAGGAAGAGCTCAAGCTGATGCTCAACATGGTGCGCCCGAAGTATTTCATGCCCGTGCACGGCGAATACCGCTTCCTCGTAAGCCACTCGAAGCTCGCCGAGAAGCAGGGCATACCGAAGGAAAACGTCTTCATCCTCGGCGACGGCAGCGTGCTCGAGATAACCGAGAGCGGAGCGAGCGTAAACGGGAAGGTGCCCTCAGGGCGGATATTCATCGACGGCAAGGGCATTGGCGACGTCGAGGAGATGGTGCTAAGGGACCGTCGTTGGCTCTCGCAGGACGGCATAGTGCTCGTCCTCATAACCATTGAGAAGCCCTCGGGAGAAATCGTTGTCGGTCCGGACATCATAACGAGGGGGTTCATATACGAGGAGTCCTCCCAGCGGATACTCGATGAAGTGAGGGAGCTGGTCTCTACCACCATAAAGGACCTCGACCAGGAAATAACTTCCGACCAGACGCTACTTCAGGCACAGGTACGCCGGGTGGTTAAGAAATATTTCAAGAACACCATGGAACGCAGGCCCATGATCATGCCCATTATTATCGAGGTCTGATGGACGCCCTATCCAAGGAATACCTAATATCTTTTTACAGTAAGCAGCTCATGCTGCACGGCGACAGGCCCGAGGCGCTGAGATGGGACCCCGTGGGCCAGAAGATACGCTACCGCGTTATGCTCGAGATGGCACCTTCGCTTGCGGGCAAGAGGGTCCTTGATTACGGCTGCGGCAAGGGCGACCTCTACGCGTATATCATGGAGCACGCCGGCAGCGTGGATTACACGGGCTGGGACATTAACCCCGACCTCATCGCCCTGGCACGCGCCAAGCATCCCGGAGCAAGCTTCGAGGTAGCCGATGCCGATGAGCTTCATCCCGGCGAGAGCTTCGACGTGATATTCATATGCGGCGTATTCAATAACCGGGTGCAGGGAGTGCACGAGTCCATGCTCAACACACTTGAGTCTCTATTTGAGATAGCGCGAGAAGCCGTGGTCTTTAACGCGCTTTCATCGCACGCGAGGGACAAGGCCGTGGAACTGAATTACACGTCGCCCGAAGAGCTCGCGTTCTACGTGAGCGAGCGCCTTACGCCACACTACGACCTCAGGCAGGACTATGTCCCCGGGGACTTCACCCTCTGTTTGCACAAGCAGGGAGGCCGGGCATGAAACTGCGCGTAGGCGAGATACCGTATCTTAACCTCGTACCGATATTCTATATGCTAAGGCATGAGTGCAAGTGCTCCGATTACGAGTTCGTGGAGGGTTATCCCTCAAAACTTAATACAATGCTTCGTGAGGGGGCGATCGATGTCAGCCCTTCGTCCTCTGTCGAGTATCTGCGCAGGGAAGACTCTTATGACATTATCGACGGTCATTCGATAAGCTCACGGGGGCCCGTGGAAAGCATACTGCTTTTCAGCAGGCTTCCGCTTAAGGCGCTTGACGGACGCGACGTATTCGCCACTCATCAGTCCGATACCTCCGTGGCCCTGCTCGAGGTCGTGCTGAAGAAGTTCAATAACATCGACTGCAACGTTAAGGTCACGAAGATGCCCTCGGAAGAGGCCCTCAGGTCTCATGCCGCTTTTTTGGCCATTGGTGACGAAGCTCTGAACTCCATACGTACCGCCGTTAACATTACCGAAGAGTGTCCCGAGAATGGGTGCAGATTTTACAGGTTCGGCATATTCCAGTTCTTTGTTTATGACCTCGGAGAGATATGGTTTCACAAGACTGGCCTGCCCTTCGTCTTCGCGCTCTGGATAGCGAGGAAAGACCTCTCGGACGAAAAGAAGTATCTTGTCCGGCAACTCGCCTCGGACCTCGACCGCGCCAAGGCGTCCGCCCTGCAAAGGCTGCCCCAGATATCGCGCTCGACCACCCATGACATGCCAGATGATGACATGTTGAGGTACTGGGAGAAGATTTCTTACGATTTCGACGAAGAACACCGAAGAGGGCTCGCCCTCTTCAGGGACTACTTGGACGAGCTCGGCCTCTTGAGGTCCGAGTGATATTCCTGAATCGACCTAATTGAGAGCTTTTCCGACCTGAGCATCTCTATGGCCTTGACCACGGCCCCCGCGCCAGCGATGGTGGTCGTATATGGAACCCCGTACTGCAGCGCGCTCTGCCGTATGGAGAAGGAGTCTCGCTGGGCCTGAGCGCCGGTCACGGTGTTGACCACGAAATCCACCTCGCGGTTTTTTATCAGGTCAACGATGTGCGGTCTACCTTCGGCCACTTTGTTTATGACCTTCACGTCGAGGCCGCGCTCTTCGAGATAAGCGGCCGTGCCCTTGGTGGCTATTATGCCGAAGCCCATCTCTATGAGCTTCTTGGCAAGCGGCACCGCGTGGGCCTTGTCCTTATCCTTGATGCTGAAGACTATCTTGCCCGACTCGGGTATCCTGTTTTTCGATGCGGCCTGCGCCTTGAAATAGGCGAGCCCGAAATTCCTGTCGATGCCCATGACCTCGCCCGTGGACTTCATCTCGGGGCCGAGGATGGTATCCACGCCCGAGAACCTGTCGAAGGGGAATACGGCCTCCTTGACCGCGATGTGGTCTATGACCACCTCTTTTGTGAATTCGAGCTCTTTAAGGGTTCTACCCGCCATTACCTTCGCCGCGACCTTGGCGAGCGGCACTCCGGTGGCCTTACTCACAAACGGCACCGTACGCGACGCCCTCGGATTCACTTCGAGGATATAGACCTCCGAGTCCTTCACTGCAAATTGTATATTCATAAGCCCGATTACGTTAAGCTCCTTGGCAAGGGCAACGGCCTGTCGCTTGATCTCGTCTATTATTTTTGCGCCGAGCGAGTACGGAGGCAGAGAGCACGCGGAGTCGCCCGAGTGAATTCCGGCCTCCTCGATATGCTGCATAACGCCGCCTATGACCACGGCCTCTCCGTCGCTAACGGCGTCCACGTCCACTTCGACCGCGTCCTCAAGATACTTGTCTATGAGAATGGGGTGCTCGGGCGAGGCTTTAACGGCCCGGTTCATATAGTTCAAGAGCGATTCCTCGTCATATACTATCTCCATGGCTCTGCCGCCAAGCACGTAGGACGGCCTCACCATCACGGGATAACCTATCTTCTCGGCCACCTTGACCGCCTTCTCCGGGCTCATGACCGCATCGCTCTCGGGCTGCATGAGATTGAGCTTGTGAAGGAGCTGCTTGAATCGTTTTCTGTCTTCGGCCCGGTCTATGGCGTCCGGTGAGGTGCCGAGTATCTTCACCCCTTCTTTCTCAAGAGGCACGGCGAGCTTCAGCGGCGTCTGCCCGCCGAACTGGACTATCACCCCTATGGGGTTTTCGCGCCTTATGATGCTGAGGACGTCTTCTATGGTGAGGGGCTCGAAGTAGAGCCTGTCGGATGTATCGTAGTCCGTGCTCACGGTCTCGGGGTTGCAGTTCACCATTATCGTCTCGTAACCGAGTTCCTTCAGTGCGAACACGGCATGTACGCAGCAGTAATCGAACTCTATGCCCTGCCCTATTCTGTTGGGCCCTGAGCCGAGGATTATGACCTTCTGCTTGTCCGAGGGGTTGGCCTCGCACTCCACGGCGGCCTCAGCACCGTTCGTCAAGTTCGTATACGGTCTTTCGTAAGTGGAATACATGTACGGCGTAAACGCGGCGAACTCGGCGGCACAGGTATCGACCATCTTATAGACGGCGTGTATGTCGTTTTTCTCCCTCAAGTTTCGTATCTCGGCCTCGGTTACGCCAAGCATACCGGCGAGCCGCTTGTCCGAAAAACCGTTCTCCTTGGCCTCGCGAAGAACGTCCGAGGGCAGGGAGAGCTTTCCCGCGCTCTTGCCGGTGCCGGCATGGGCCTTGATATTACCCTCCTGCCCGATTATCTGGACCATAGAGTTCAGGAACCATGGGTCTATGTAGGTCAGCTCGTAGAGTTCCTCGACGGAGTATCCCTGCCTCATGGCCTGCGCGACATACCAGATGCGCTCGGGGCCAGGCGTCTTGAGCTTGCCCTTGAGAACGTCTTCCGGGGCGTCGAGCTCTTCAAAACCATACGTGTCTGACTCAAGGCTCCTTAAGGCTTTCTGCAGCGACTCCTTGAACGTGCGGCCTATTGACATGACCTCGCCCACTGACTTCATCTGTGTGGTAAGCACTGGCTTGGTCTCGGGAAACTTCTCGAAGGCGAACCTCGGTATCTTCGTCACAACATAGTCGAGCACGGGCTCAAACGATGCCGGCGTCTCGCGCGTGATGTCGTTGGGTATCTCATCGAGCGAAAGACCGACGGCGAGCTTCGCCGCTATCTTGGCAATCGGGAACCCGGTGGCCTTGCTCGCAAGCGCCGAGCTCCTCGAGACTCGAGGGTTCATCTCAATGATCACCATGCGACCGTCTTCAGGGCTCAGGGCGAACTGTATGTTCGAGCCGCCGGTATCGACGCCGATCTCCCTGATGATATCTATGGCCGCGTCCCTCATGCGCTGATATTCCTTGTCAGAAAGGGTCTGCGCCGGGGCAACCGTTATCGAGTCGCCGGTGTGCACACCCATGGGGTCGAAGTTCTCGATTGAGCAGATGATGACCACGTTATCATGCCCGTCGCGCATGACCTCAAGCTCGTATTCCTTCCAGCCGATGACCGATTCCTCTATCAGAACCTGCTTTGTGGGGCTCAGCTTAAGGGCGTTTTCGAGGATCTCCTTGTACTCCTCCATGTTATAGGCTATGCCGCCGCCAGTGCCGCCCAGCGTAAAGGCAGGCCTGAATATGGCGGGGAAGCCAACATGCTCCGCAGCCGCGAGGCCGTCCTCTATGGACTGCACAGCGGCGCTCCTGGGCACTTCGAGCCCTATCTTCTCCATGGCTACCCTGAAAAGCTCCCTGTCCTCGGCCTTCTTGATGGCGTCGAGCTTCGCCCCTATGAGCTCAACGCCGTGCCTGTCGAGCACACCCGACTCCGCAAGCTCCACCGCCGCGTTAAGGGCGGTCTGCCCTCCCATGGTCGGCAGAAGAACATCGGGCCTCTCTTTTGCGATTATCATCTCTATGATGTCCGCCGTTATCGGCTCTATGTACGTCGCGTCGGCTGTATCAGGGTCTGTCATAATGGTGGCGGGGTTGGAGTTAACAAGCACCACCTCGTATCCCTCTTCCCTCAGCGCCTTGCAGGCCTGCGCGCCCGAGTAGTCGAACTCGCACGCCTGTCCAATGACGATGGGGCCCGAGCCGATGATGAGTATCTTCTTTATGTCGGTACGCTTAGGCACTCCCGCCTCCGATGAAATTTCTCAGCCTCAAAGAGAGCTCCGCTGCCGCC
>Ga0210086_1000583_pt1 | contig 20661 bp, 20 predicted proteins | sample China_Galinas_PW_3_FD_184867 | JGI IMG/M metagenome (GOLD analysis project Ga0210086, IMG submission 184867) | Wetland microbial communities from San Francisco Bay, California, USA, that impact long-term carbon sequestration - China_Galinas_PWB_D2... | ecosystem: Environmental > Aquatic > Marine...
CGAGGTGGCGCTGGCGCTGGCCGAGGGCGCTGAGCAGGGCCTCGGCTCCGGGGACGGCCTGGAGCAGCCGCTCCTGCCCCCGGTGGACGCGCGCCTTGCGCTTGGCCTTGCGCAGCGCCTCGAAATGAGCCGGCTCCTCGATGGCCTGGCTCTTGTCCCACGAGCGCCGGTGGCTGGCGACGAGCTGCTGGCGATCGAAGACCCGGACCTGGTCGAGGTCGGCGGCGACGGTGAGCGTCCGGGCGATGCGGTCGTGGGGTACCGAGTAGCGGTTGGAGTCGAAGGGCACGTACGGGGTGCGGCGGACGACGACGTCGACCGTCTCGTGGCAGGGGAAGGGATCGGGCGGCAGCGGCAGGAGCAGAGATCGCTCCTGGTGCCAGGCCTGCTCGACCGTGCGCCGGCGATCCTGGGGCCACGGACGCACCGCCGCGGTTTCGCGACACCAGCGATCCGCCTCCCGGTTGAGGGCGGCCAGCTCCAGGTGGCTGCGCAGGGGGAAGAAGGAGCCGCGCAGGTAGCGGATGGCCCGCTCGACTCGGCCCTTTTCGTTGCCTCGCCGGGGAGCGACCGGACGGGGCTCGTAGCCGTAGGCGTCGGCCAGCTCGAGCAGCCGGGGATGGAAGCGGATCGCGTCGTCGACGCGCTCGAGCACGGCGCTCTTCAAATTGTCGTACAAGAGGCAGCGGGCCACCCCGCCGAAGAAGGTGAAGCCTTCGACGTGGCCGGCGAGGAAGCTCGGCAGCCGGGCGTCGTGGAAGAAGCGCACGAAGAGCATGCGGGAGAACGACAGCACCATGACGAAGGCAAACAGCCGGCGGTGGCCACCCTCGACCGGGCGCTTGCCAAAGTCCGCCCAGTCGACCTGGGCCTGCTCGCCGGGCAGCGTGCGCAGGGCGAAGAAGGCCTCCGGAGGCTGATCGGGCCGCAGGCCCAGCTCGGCGATCCGGTGGCGGAAGTGGTCCGGGCCGCCCGGGTAGCCCCGGCGCCGCGCCATCTCGTAGAGCTGGCTCGCCGGCAGCTTCGGGTAGCGCTCGAGGACCTTGCGCAGCCACGGCACGAAGGCATCGAGCATGGACGGCCGTTGGGCCGGCGCGCGCGAGGGCTCCCCGCCCGTCCGGGCCAGAGCCCGGCGCACCGTGCTGTGGTGCACGCCCAGGTGGCGGGCGATCGTGCCCCGGCGCCAGCCTTCAATCGTGGCCAGGCGCCGGATCTCGGCCTCGAGACGCGGCGAGATCATGGCCGCGCTCCTCGTAGCGGCGGCGACGACGCACGAAATCGTGCCGGATGATGCGCCGGCACGGCTGGTGGCACAAGGAGCAGTGCAAAAGCCCGGCACGCACCCGGCGCCGGGGGTCGGAGGATGGCGGACAGCTCGCAGTGGCTTCGCATGCCGCCACGCTGACAGGGCACGATGCCGCTGGGGTACCCTGATGCGTCACGCCCTCGCGCTCGAGCGCCTTGCGCTGACGGTAGGCGGCCTGGCGCGCGGCATGGTGCTCGCGGCCTCGGCGTGTCCGCTGGTAGCGCCGGCCCGCCTCCCGCACGCTCCGGCGCCGCGCCGCTTCACTGCATGCCGACCCGCAGTAGCGATTGCCCCGGTCGCACCACGAGCACAGGTACACCACCACGCTGCACAAGTCGCAGACAAACCGCCGGCAATCGGGACGCAGGGCCAGGCCTCCAGGGCCTGGACACCGATGCAGAAACCGGCAATGATTCTGCTGCTAGGAGCGTCAGCTCCAGGCTCACGCGGGGGACGGAGGTCTTGCCACAGACAACTCACCGTCTCCCGCGTGCTTATTTGTTTCCCCGATTCTCCCCGAACCCATCCCCGCACACCACCACCGCTCGCGCACTGCGCGCGCGACGATGATGACGACGCCTGTCTGAAGAGATTTCCGCGCCCAACCGCCAGAATCACGCGGCTTTCAACCGCCGCTCACACCCTCGAAGGGCGGAACGCGCCACGGATCTCCGACCGGATCGTGATCTACGGCGGCGACGAGACTCAGGACCGCAGCGCCGGAACCCTCCTCTCCTGGCGGGACCTGGACGGGCGGGACTGGCTCGGCCGGTGAAGCCTTCGTCCACGCGCCAGGTCCTACGACCACCGGCGTCTCAGTCTCCACGGCCCGCGAGATCACTCTACGCCGAAGCCGCCGCCGATTCGATGGCCGGTGGTCACCGCGCCACCATCTCGCTTCTCGTCGCGTGGCTGTAGGAGAAGCTCAGCGTTGCCGAACTCCGCGCGGCAAATCGAGGCACCGCTCCCGCTGCGTCGGATTTGCGGCCCACAGGTCCAAGAACTCATTGGCCCGGGCCAGGGGGGAAAGCTTCAGCCGATGAGGCTCCAACTGCCCCTTCGCCTCGTAGAACCAGATCGCCCGGGCGTCACCCCGAACTCCTCCGAGAGATCCGTGATCGTGTACAGACGGATGGTGTCAGGTTGCGTAGCCGTGCTCTCGACCGCCCAGGCCCTCGTTCGGGGAGGAGGGGGGCGGGTGGGATGGACAGGAAGATGCTACGCCGCGGGTGACGCAAACGTCAAGTGGCTGGCGCAGGGCTCACGATCGACCGAGTCGACAGAACGAAAGGTCTAGACAGGCCCTCCCGGGGCGTCTCTCCCTGGCCCTGTCCCGACCGAAGAAACTGGAGCTTTCCCGTTGGCGCCGCAGTTCTTCTACAGAAACTGCAGGTACGATCTTCCTCCTGCCGTCAGCGTTGAAACCAGGATCAGTCGACTCCGATGATCCGCAAAATGGAGGCACCCGCTAGATTAGCGTTTCCGGTCCTCGCTGCCCAATTTACTACCGCACCTAGCCATGGCTAGTAAGCTTTCGCCACCCGGGACCTGCGGGCCGAAAGTAGCGACCTGACATTCGACTCCAACGGACCTATCTTCGCAAGAACTTCTGCACAAGAAGAGTTATGAACACACCCATATGGACGACGCCAACTAGTGCTTCCAGAGCAGTAGCTTTCCATAGCTCCTTCAGTACGCCGAGAGCCTCAGGGTTTACGGAGCTAGTGTCGCCGGGAAGAAGGTCCCCCCCCTTCAAGCCACCTTCCAAGCCAGCTGCCAAGCCGGAGAAGACCGTCGCCGAGTGTGTCAGCCAGTCTAGGAAAGTGAGGTCCAGCCGATCAACCACAGCTAGGTGCACCCTGCTTGCTTGAAAACCGTATACGAATGCAAATGCTACGATCCAGAAGACGCTCCAGAGAGCGAGTGACCACCATCCTGACATCAGTCCATTTAGATAAGCGAGTGGAACGTTGCCCAAGCCTCGTAGCCATCCAAGGATGAGCAGATGCAGTCGCTGACCCTCCACCGGGTTGGTTAGAAGCACACGCCGTTGAGACCACTCGACTCGATACCACTTCCGGTACTTCCTTAGGAAGTACTCCTCCTCCGTCCTGCGGTTCGCTTCGTCAAAAATTCGCCTAATCGAACTACACGCATGAAGCATCAAGTTCGCCTGCAAACGTCTTGCTTGGCGCATGCTCTCTCTACGTGCCTTCAAAGCCACTCCAGTTAAGCTCTCGATCTCGGCTTTAAGATCCCTGTACCGCTTCGCGACCGTCGCCGCGGTGGGCGATGCGGTGATGCCGACCCAGCCGCTCTCTGAGGCCACCTCAAATTCGTGCTTCGCAATAATGGCTTCGCCCGCCAGATGAACCGGCCTCCCGTTCAGGAGCTCCTCGGCCGTCGTAATCACTACCGCACCACAGATTCCGGCCAAGAGCGAACAGCCTTGCGGGGAGAGTCGTCTCCCTCGTTGAAGAAGTCTCAACGCAACTTCTTGGTTGGGTGCCAATGGACTATGTGCTGAGAGTTGACCACCGGAAGCCGCAGCCCCTGCATGCCCTTTAGTGTAGAGGGCGTATTCCATGCTTCTCTCTAAAACCTCGTCGTAGAAACCGGAGTACGGCTTGCGTCTTATCGTCACGTTGTTAGGCTGCGATTCATGAAATAGATCACGCCGATCGATATCAAGGCCCGTGACCAGAATCCTGCAGCGACATCCGTTAAGATCCCAGAAGGCCGCCCGCCGATGGAGCATCTGGGACCTGCTCTCATCCACGCGTTCACAGATACCTAGATCGCGGGCGAGACCTATACCGGTATCGGAGAAATTCAACTCAACGTCCTCTACCAAGCACCAATCACCAGGATTTCCACCACTCACCTTGCGGAGGGTTCGCTCGAACTCCGTCCCGGTCGTTGCTACCGAGGTGGCCAGTCCTTGACGGAAGAGGAAATACCCATTCAATAGACAGTAGCCTGGTTCATCCTCGATGGCTAGACCCCGCCCTTTCTGAGTCTTGGCGCAGAGCCTCCGCCGAACACCGAAAGGATCGAACAGAGGCCGAAAACCACGCGCGTGGAGCAACACTAGCTCCTCAAGCCTGTCTAGGGTTTCCTGCCTCATGCTACTTTGGCGGATTATGTGCGCCTGGCAGAACTCTGGTCCCCACTCCTCCCAGTCACTTGGCGCAACCGCTTCATCAGCCAGATCCAGCTCGCTGTCTCCTACAATAAAGATCCAATAGACTTCTGGGAATAGAAGAATTAGCCGCCACAATCCGCCAAAATCTCGCATTCTCTGCTTGGTCGGGGGCCATGCCCCTTCCCCTTCTGGCCACTCTACGACCGCTACACCATCAAACAACTTCTCAGGGCTCCTTTCCTGCAGTGAGTCAGCTATCTCACCAACGCTCCCTATGCTTTGCGTACCTTCAAAGGCGCTCGGCCCGAGGCCTGCTGATCTGGCAGCTTCTCTTACCGTATTCCCAAGTTCTTGCTCCGCTACGCCGGCGGCCGCAAACACCCAGATGCGCGTACTATCAAACATCACTCAAGGCCTCGCGCTCCAGACGACCGCCGATCCCTAGCTCCTGGACAAGCTCCTCCCAAGGCTCAACCGTGACCACTTCGTCAAAAAGGACCTCCCTCCTCGGTGCACCGTCTATCGCTGTTGTGAAGTAACGGACTTTGTCGCTGTCCTTACACTGCTCCAAGAACCTCTGGACCAGTTCGCCCTTCTTCGCCCGTAGATCAGAGAAATGCACGCACACCGTGTTGGCTCGCCCCTGTGCGGCAACAAACGATTCAATCGTATGGTCAGCTTCTCGACCACTAAGGTGTGGGTCGGGCGTCCTCTCCGAGAGCCCGTCGTCCCTTCGGACGGCCTTGACTATGCACAATCTCATGCACCGTCCCTCGATGAAGACACCGCTACCAGGGACAACTGCCGGAAGTCGAGGCGAAGGACGGCATTGCCGTGATCTACCCGCAAGTACGCCATGCTTTCCGGCATCTGAAGTAAGTGCGCTACAAACGCAAGACGGTTGCCCAACTTGGTCGCCGAGAGCACTTCTGGTTTGTCGAACGAAATTTCCTCAACCGCGACTTCGACGTTCCGTTCGTAAGTCGTCCATCGAATCTCCCATAGGCAAGGCTGCTGGGACACAACCTCTATCTCATTATCCCTCGGCACGCGATCCTGACGATCCTCAAAAATTACTTCGAAAAGATAGAGGACCAAACCCACGTCGCTACCCCACCGCTTTACATCGAAGGAAATGCTGGGTACATGAGAAAGCCTAAGCCCACTGAGAAAGACATTCTGTACTCGCCCCCAGTCTCCAGAGAAGTCTTCATCGAAGATCATAAGGGGGAGCGCCTTCTCTGCACCAAGCGCTTGGTAGCGGACAACCCGGGCCACGTGCGGAACAAGCGCCCTGGCCAACTCTGAAGTTACCAACGCACCGCTATAAAAGGAAAGAAGGCTCTCGCATAGTTCTTTCACGTCCGAGGAAAACAGCTCCGCACGCTCCGCTGGCCCATTCTTAAAGAAATGCCGCAGACTATCGTCAGGCGCATCCTCTTTCCACAACGTCACAGTCTTCTCAAATGGCTCGGCGTCCCTCGTACCCTGCACCTTGAGATTGTAGGCTAAGTCCTCTAGAACAGGAAGAGTCGCCTCACCCGGGCTTCTTCCATTACGGGCAATCTGATCTAGGCCCTGAAACAACACCCTAATCTTCGATCTCTCGGCGCCCCTGACGAAACCCATCGTTTCGACATCTCCGAGTCTCTGTTGTACTTGCGTCAGTGCGCTCTTCGTAAGCGCAAGCAGCGCTTGTCCTGCCTCCTCGCGCTCTGCTTGCCTCTCCTTTTCGAATCTCTGCCGCTGGAGGTAGTCGATAGGCCATAGGCTCGACGCCAACAGGAAAGATACTGCCCTTCGTATCCGTGAACACATCCCACCCAGCCCTGATCGAATATACAGGCCACTCTTCGGTTGCCCGGGTCCGAATGAAGGCACTGGGAATGCATAAAGGCTCCACTCCTCCTGGTCGCTCAATCCCATAGCATTAGCGATGTTGGACAGGTATTCCAGTAGCCCAGGAGAGGCCGGCGCTTCACCGCGATACGCTCTCTCGCTCCATCTATTAAAGTGCTCAACAAACCACCTGTGGTCGTCAGCCCTCGGGATCTCGATCGGCGCATCACTCTGAGCGTGTCGGACAACCAAATCAATACACTCTGGCTCTTGCGAAGGCTCTAGTGTCGTCAGAATCCGAGAAAAACGAAAGATTCGGTCAGGTGTCAATTCACCATCGCCCCAATCGCGATAGATTAGGTTCGAAATGATGAAAGCTCGAGTTTGATCGATTGCCCTGCCCTGCTGCTGTGCCAGAAAATCGTACCACGCCTCCACGCCATCGAGATTGGCGGGACCGAAACTATGGAACAGGTGAATGCCAACCTCGAACGTCAGCCCATCAGGAATGGTGTTCAGCAACACATACGTATACCAAGGCCTACGTGCAGCGTCCGCCATGCAGCCCGGTTCGCCTTCTTCACAGTCGTGGTCGACCACGATTCGATGAAGCACCCTACTGAATTGCCAGAGGCGAAACGCCACGCTCCCCCTCTCGCAGTTGGGCTCCCAGTCATCCTCCAGGATTGAGGTTCGAGTGTAGATGTTCTTGTCGTCGGGGCGCTGGAGGTACGAAGCGAGTTTGGGCGGACTCTCGCGCAAAGCATGGAGATCCTCCAGGAGAGAATCCTTAATCTTGTGACATTCTCCCAAGAGGGAAATGACGTCGGTATTAGCCATGGCTTAAGAAATGGAGTTGTGCGAGAACAGGAATTCGTCCACTATCTCGTCAATTAGCGCCAGGCCCAATTCGGTCAGAGGCGATTCCACTTCTTCGCATCGACAAAGCCCTAATCGCTGAAGTGAACTAGATAGACGCCTAGGCACTTCATTTCCATCACCACCCTCATTCTTAATTGTACCAGTGTACCGCAGCTTGAATGCGAGCGAGCGAACAGAACTCTGGTTCTTCGAGAGCACGAAGGCGCTTTCGATCGGTAGTTCCCGGCACTCAACGGCTTTCGCCCAACGCTTGAGCTGCCTGCACTGGGAGAATTGCCAGTTGTCACCGTACGAATAGGCCGACATCCCAAGACCTAAGAGGGGTCGCTGCTGAAGCCAACGGTCCTTATAGCATACCGCCTCAGCGCCAGGTCGCACAAACCAGCCAATGGGCCCCTCCTTATAGCCGCGTTCCTCCAGAAGCCTTCTGGCTGCGGCTATTTGAGTCACAGTCTCCCCTTGACTTGGGAACTCCCAGGATCTCTTGTCATATTCTGACTTCAAGGCGCTAGCGCGCTCATCAGGCCGACCGAGGCGAAGCCGATACAGTGTGATGGAAGGAACCTCTAAGCGTGCTAGTACGTCTATGTCTTGAAGAAGTTTCTCCGGCCTTACACCCGGTAAGCCGTAGATAAGATCAACATTGAAAGGCTCATCCCACTCCTCCCGTAGGCGAAACAACGCTTCCATCGCCTGGCTTACGCTGTGGCCCCGTCCGAGCCAACTCAGGATATGGTCGTCCAGAACCTGCACGCCGACGCTCAGTCTATTGAATCCAACGTCGTTGAGATGGGCGAGAAAGTCATGGTTCACCGTCTCGGGATTAGCCTCAATAGCCCATTCACACTCCGCGGTAATGTCGAAAACTTCACGCAAGTTGTTCACTAGCCTTGCTCGTTCCGTTGCTTGGGCAAGGGACGGGGTCCCTCCTCCGAAGTATACGCTCGAAATTGGCGCGCACCGAACTTCGGGGATCTTCTTGAGGAGTAGACTGAGATTCTCGCGGAGCAGATCCCCTATGGCCAAGCCAGCCGCAGCCCTCCATGGCACCACCGCATAATGACAGAACCGACAAAGGTAGTCGCAGAACGGATAATGGAGGTACAAGGACTGCGCTTCCGTATTGATCAAGTCTTGCCGCGCAGCCGCGAGGCACTCAAGGGCATCCACACTGGAGGCTCCGTAAAAACGGACATTAAACGCATAGCTCGCAGGCGTCCGGTGCAATTGGGGGCGGTGTAGTAGCACCTCGTCCAGTTTCTCTGATAGCTCCGCCTCCGTCTCCTTCAGAAGCTCTCTTACCACCTTAGGACCTACAACCCCGGCGGGAACTGCCGCCTTAAAGGCTGGACCCAAGTTGCTGTTACTTTTCACCAGTTCCACCCTCGGGAATCGGTTGCGGAATCCCATCTACGATCCGCGATATCATCAGGGGAATATGGCAGTCGTTCTTCTGGTCGTACGTAATAGCGCCAAGTGGGCCGTCGAAATGAGCAGTCGAAGATACAAAGTCAGCCACATCAGCGCCGGTCTCTCTCCCGGCCAGCCTAGCGCTAGCCGCGATATGATACATCATATAACCGAGCCCAGAGTTGAAGTCCGGCCGTCGACCATAACGCGTCTCATATCTCGTCGCGAAGTCCTTTGCTCGCTGTGTTGGGTATGGACGGACGTCAAGTGCGGTCGCCGGCACTACGACCCCTTCGATTTCATCACCGAGATTGGGTAGCGTGAAGCTGCTCAGGAGTGGCAAATCTGCCCATATCTCGACCTCTGGGCCAAGAATTTCGCGAATCTGCTTGATTCCGTACACATACGCGGCGCCGTAAGCGGGCATATAAACGACATCCGGCTCAAGTAGACGTACTCTTTCCAACAGTAGTCGAAAGTCTGTAGCCCCCAGGTCAAGGGGTTCTGTTGCAACAACCTCTATTGAGCCGCTTTCAGCGAGCACCTTCGAGAACGTGGCGGCCACAGAGCGCCCGTAGTCGTCATTAATAGGGAGAATTGCAATTCTCTGATGCTCCGTATGGAGCGCGTACTCGCCCATATCTTGAGCTAGTTGCTCCGCTCTAGGCCAAACGCGAATCACGAGGCCGCTCGGCACAGTTAGGCCCTCGAGTGCAGCACCAACGAACAAGGCTTCACCCTCATCCCGACTCAACGGCGAGAGGGCCCTAGCTACCGAAGACATCCAACTCAACACAACTGGGGTTGGAGAGCGCGCGGTCAGGGACCGATAGACCGTCACCGCCTCGCCTGGATTGCCCTTGCTATCGTCGATTGCCAGCCCGAGCTGAAGTCCGCCGTTCGCTGCATTCAGATCGTCTCGCGCCATCTCCATTCCATTGGCAACCGATCGACCTAGATCCGTTGAAGGACCCGTCAGCGGCAGGATGGCTGGCAATGTCAACTCGGAAGCTGGTTGCGTAGGCAGCCGGAAGATCACGATCAACACAGCCAGAACGACGACGACAAGCCCGATCCAGATCCATGCCTTCTTCTTCATCGCTGCACCTCCTTCAGTGCGCTAGAGTCCTTCTGCTTCAGGAACTCCTGGAACTGCCACGAGAATTGCCTTGTGCTTAGAAGCTTGAATGAGCGACGAGCTGAGCAGTTCCAAGCCCGCCTCGTCGAGCGCCGAGAAGGGCTCGTCCAGCAGGACTACGGAGCCCGAATCCCGCGCAAGGACGGAGCGGAGGCCTAGTCGCTGCCTCTCACCACCGCTGAGGTTGGCCAGCCGCCTGCCATCGAGGGAACGAGCTAGGTCACCTCCCCCATGCACCTGAGCCAGCTGAAGCTGTTCTTCCACACTCAACCTCGGAAAGACGAAGTTCCTTGCTTGGAGATAGCTTAGCCCAAGCTGTGCACGAGCCCAAGTCTGCGTGGCCCGCATCTCACGCCCATTCAGTCGGATACTACCAGACGTCACTTCGGTGAGACCCGCGATCGCATCGAGCAAAGTCGTCTTCCCCCACCCATTCGGTGCGACGAGGAGGCCGATCTCACCAGCCCGCAGGCTGAGCTTAAGGCCACCAGCCCTGCTCCCCACTACGAACTGTCCACCCCGTCGTACTACGAGCTCTTTGACATCCAGCCTACCTCTCGCTCTCGCGCCCGCGATCGCGCGAGTCTGCCGGATGCTCAGTACTCCGCCACCAGGGTAAGCTGTTCTCGAAACCTCCGGAAGGTCTGTGAGGAAGGTCGGAAGCTCGAGCCCGTCGCCGTCTGGGCTCGCCACCGCTCCCTCGAGACTCTCCGGCCTGCTGGCGGAGACCCGGCCGTCCTTGAGTGTCCAGACAGTCGTCGCCAGATCGACAAGATGAGGGAGATTCAACACGTGCTCGACAATGACTAGAGTCAGTGCCGGATTCTGGGCTAGTTCTCGCAGTAGCTTCATGACCGCCATTGCACCCACGCGATCCAGACCAGAGATCGGCTCATCGAGAAACAGTAGCGTGGCTCCTCCACGGACAGCCCTCACGATCGCTACCTTCTTTGACAGGCCTAGAGAAAGCGCATCTCCCCTTCTCTCTGCAAACTCGGTGAGTCCAACTCTCTGGAGTAGGTCACGAACCTCCGCGATGTTGCGTCTCTCAGCCCGAATTCCACGACGCCAGTTCAAGAGCCACGCTAGCCCAGATCGATCTGCCGTCCTTCCAGCCACTGCTACGTTGGCTTCTACCGTCTGAGTCCGAAACAACCGTATGTCCTGCCAAGTACGACCACAACCGAATCGCGCAACTTGCTCCGGCCCGAAGCCTCGCGGCGACGCTGCCGAGAACGGCGACTTGCCGAAGTCGGCGCAGAGAAAACTCTCGTTAGACCGGATCTCCAGTTGCCCAGAATCCGGGATCACAAAGCCTGAGAGTACATTGAGAAGCGTGGTCTTCCCCGAGCCGTTGGCTCCCCGCAGGACGACAATTTCACCTTGTGAGAGGTCTACGGATAGGTCGCAAAGGACTCTCTGTCCATCGAAGCTCTTCGTAAGCTTCTTTGCCCGCATAATGAATGACTGACTCACGGACGGCACTGACATCCTCACTATTCCTTTAGTCGGTAGGACCCGATTAGCCCTTCGGGTCTACTGTGCATCAAAATGCAAAGAACTACCCCCACAATAATGTTGCGAATACTTGGAGCAAGCTGACCCGAGAATCCCACTTCGCGGAGGAACTCCGGCAGTAGCAGTAACACAGCGGCACCCAGCATTGGCCCCCAAAACCGTTCAACCCCTCCGAGTAAGACCATTGCAAGGAATAGCATGGATTGATCGAGGGAGCTCAGGCTGGGATCAACATAACCGAGGTACGAAGCGTACAAGCTCCCTGAGACCGCGGCTACAGCGCAGGCGATAGCCATCAACTCTGCGCGTGCCTTGTCTGGGTTCTTCCCAAGCGACCTAACAGCAACTTCATCATCCCTGATAGCTTTCAAGAGTCGGCCCCAAGGCGACGAAAGCATAAAGTAGCAGCTTGCAAGCACAATCGAAGTTAATACTGCGGCGAGAATGACCAGCCCCGGTCCTCGCTCCAGACCCCTCCCCAGGAACTCCGGGCGACCTACTCCTTCGAGACCAAACGGTCCATTGGTTAGGTTTTCCAGGGTTCCAGGAGGGTGACCGTCCGAGTACCAATTATAGAAGAGTCCGAAAAAGACAAGCTCCACGGCTAGTGAAATCAGGACAAAGAAGTCACCCCTAAACCGGCGCGAAGGCAGAGAGATGAACAAGCTGAGTGCCGCAGCCACGCTCGCTGCTGACAAGGTCGCGGGGATGAAACCCCAGCCCAGAGTCACTGTCAAGAGCGCATATGTGTAGGCACCAATGGCAAAATAGCCAGCATGTGCCAGATTGAGCAATCCGCAATATCCAATGATCATGTTCAAGCTGCAGGCCGCCATCGCGTAGACGAAGAGCAGCATCAGTAGGTGGAGCAAGTAGGTCATCCCCCGAACTCCACCCTTGTTCTCCTGCCTACTAGGCCCTGCGGCTTCAGCAACAGGAAGAACAGCATCGCCGTGAACGTGATCGGTTCTTGCCACTGGGAAGCGAACAACCATAGTGCTAATGAGCGGAGGATCCCAACGACCAGCCCGCCCACCAAGGGGCCCCAAAGCGAGTCGCGACCGCCAATGATCAACGCTGCAACGGCGGGCAGCAAAGCCTCAATGCCTAGGTGTGGTCCAAAGCCCACATCAGACGCTCGCAATAAAGCCGCACTCGCCCCTAGGCAACCAGACAACCCGAATGCAAAGAGGCGCGCCCGCCTGATGCTTAGGCCGTATAGCGATGCCTGAGTGGGGTTGTCTGCGATCGCTCTAAGTACGAGACCGTTCCGTGTACCGTGAAGCCAGCCGTAGCTCAGGGCGAGAAGCACCGCACTAACTGTGCCTGCGACAATTTGACTGTTCATGAGCCGCAGTCCAAGCAAGGGGGAAAGCTCTCGACTCCCGATGCCAAGGACCTTGCTCTCATTGTCCCAGATAAGCACAATCAACTCAATAATTACCATGTACGACCCCAAGGATGTTACGAGGTGCGCACTCGAAGGAGCTCCCTTCCGCTCAAGCGGGCCGTGGTTTACGACCTCTAGCAGCAGCGAAATTCCAACGGCTACCGCAATTGCCATAGCGATGGAGCCGCCCGTTCCTAGTCCGTGTTCGATCAAACTCCAGGCCAGGAATGGGGTGAGGGAATAGAGCCCTGCCAAAGCAATATTAAATACTCTTGCCGGAAGATAGACCAACGAGAAACCGAGCGCGAGCAAAGCAATCACCAGCCCATTTACCACTCCGTATGCAAGAATCATCATCGAGCCTAGAAGTCAGGCGCCTCATAGCTGATCAGTTGCGACGCCACGTGCTCCAGTAAAGCGCGGAATCTCTGTGCCAGATCCAAGACCCGCGACCTTCTTCGCTCAGAACCAAGCGGCTCATCAACCAGCCTAACGTCGATAAGCGCTCGGCGGAAGCGGACAAACCGTGAGGCCGAACTTGGTTCTATGGTCATACTTATCACTCCACCTCCGCCCTCGTGATGGCGGCAGAGCCCGTGTACTGAAGTCTGCTCCTCACCGCAACTTTTTCCATCATGCCTCTAACCTGGAAAGCTATGAGCCTCCTCTGGCACCAGCAGCCACTTGCGCCGGCCAAGGATGCGGCTGGCTTCGAGGCGCAGCATACCGCAAGGCGACTGAGCCCGCCCTGATGCGCGGCTACATGTGAACGAGTTCTTACGACTGTCGGATCGCGCGGCGCCGCCTCACCCAATGGGCAGACCGCGGCGCCCCCCTTCTGGTGCTTGGGAGGCGTCCTCTTCTCTCGGACTAGGCACGGCATGCCTCGCCTCATTAGAAGCCGCGAAAGAGATGGTCCAAGTACACGCTTGGCGCCAATGTCACACCCTTACACAGTTTTGCGTGGGTCGGCGTGTGGTCGATGCCAGGAAGTACCACCACTTCACGGAAGAACTTTGGTTGCGTGGCAGCATGCGTCAGCGCCAAGCGTTCGAGGTCTACAGTATCATTGTACCGATCCTTAGTCCCGCGGATGAGACGGAGGTTGGAGGCCGCTGCGGGCGCAACGCTCTCGATGTCGGGCTGACTGCCGAAGAAGTCCTTGGCTAGGCTTGTGCCAAACCTACGGTACTGGACGATCGCTGAAGGCCACCCTTCCTTCGGATGCCGCGCCTCCATCTGTTTGCGAAAGGCGGGCCCCCAAATAACCGCACCACGGCAACTTCGCACCCACGGATCGTCCGAGCCCAGCGCGGCAAGGGCGAGCAGGGCCCCGAGTGAGCGGCCGATGAGCCACCTCGGTCGCAACTGCCTGCATTCTCGTAGAACCTCGCCGAGCGCTGAGTCGTACCTCAAAGTTCCTGTCCTTTGCCCATTCTCATCAGGCTGACCTGGATAGACTACCATCGACAATGAGAGCCTCCGGCTAGAGGCTCCCTCCTCGATTAGCCGAAGAGCTTCAAGGTACTCGCGGGGCTTCCCTGAGCCATCGTCGCCATAGGCACCGGAACTGCCCCACAGAAGGAGGACATCGGCCCTTGGTCTACTCATGCTTTCCTCCATCAGGTCTCTCTTCCTGAACTCGAAACGCGGCGCCGTGCTACTTACTACATCGCCTCGACCACAGAACTTAGGTGCGTTACCCATCCCACCTTATCGAACCTGGCGCCCGGTTGGTCGAGTTGGAAAATCAAAGCCTCAGAAACCTCAGACAGATGGGGAATCCCTGTCTTGCGAGGCCAACCTCCCTTTACGGAGGCGGGCTCGCGGATGCCTCAACTCAGGCGAAGCAACCACCACTCCTTTAGGGGCGCCACCAAAACCCGCCAAAATTCAACCCTCGCTATTCCTAGAAGACAAGAAGTCAGCGCGGCTGAAGTAGATAACCGGATACATCGACCAGATTAAGTGAAAGGCCTGCCACAGCCTCGCGTAGCGTGGCCTTTTCCTCGCTAGTGGTGAAGATTACCTGAAGCTTGGGTGATATGCGGCTCGCCCTTGCGATCAGTTTATGAAAGCTGACTGGTGCAGTCTCTTGTTGTCTTGGCTCGTCAAGAAACAAGATGCCGGGGTGATGAGTCCCTTCCAATGTGGCACTGACCTCCAGTAGCGCGAGCTGGTAAGCCCACTTCAACCGGATCGCATCGCTGGCCGACAACTCGAAGCCGATCTCGAATCCCTCTCGGATTGGCCGGTAGTGCTCCTCGGAGACCTGAATTTCATCCGGCCCGAACGTCGAGAAGTCGTACTCACGGAGTTGCTCGACGATGGATTCCCGAAGAAGCACCAAGCGCCTACGATCTTCCGCCGGCAAACCCGACTTGGGGAGTTGTTTCTGCTCCAGTTTGGCTCGCCTGTATTCCTCGTAGACTTTCTCAAGGGCGCCTAGGACCTTCTGCACTGCCTGTTTAATCCTCTTCAGACTCTCTATTCTTCCCTCCAGTTCTACACGTCTTTCGATCGCAGCGATCGATGGCGTCTCGCCCGCCGATGAAAGAGTCTCTTCTAGAGCTCTCGTGCGGCTTCTGAGGCGGCTGAGAGTTTCGTTCAACCTAGACACCTCAAGTCTCTTCTTCTCAAGCAACGCCTTGCCTCGTGCCTGTAGCGTCTGAAAAAGGTACTTCTGCTTTAGCAGGAAATCTCGATTGTCTTCGATTCCCATTGGATGCTCAATCGTCCCCGGAAGAAGCAACGAATCATCGATCTCCTGCTGACATGTTGGACATCGGTCTGGTTTTAGAATCGAGCCGCGCTCCCCACCTAGAGCAAGGATCTTCTCTATGTCCTTGTGCCGCGAAAGATCTTCCTCGATAGAAGAGAGCTTTCGCTCTGTAGCCCGCAACTGTCCGCGCTCTAGATTGAGGCCTCCAATCAACTCATGCCTTAAGGACTGGAGACGACCAATCTCCTCTGTGACCGCTTGAAGCTCAACCTCAACTTCGTCGGCTTGTTCGCTTGCCCGAGGTACCCCCCTTGACCTAGCCTCGGCCAACTCTATGTGGAGAGAGTCCAGATGAGTGTCAACATCAGTCCACTCCTCACCTAGCGGTAGTAGGAGACCTACTTCGTCAAATCCACCCCACGCCAAATCAGGCTCACTTGGAAGCCCCTCCACATGTCCTTCCACCGACTCAGCCACTCGATGTACTTCTTCGCTAAGCGCAATCCACTGTTGTCGAATAGACCTAAGCCAACTAGAAACTCGATCCCGTGCGACCTCAATCTCATAAGCTCTAAGACCGAGCACATATTCGACCGCCCTACGGGGCATGTCCTTCAGACCCATGTAGGTTGGAAAGTTGGCGGGGAGCACCGACCAACCAGCCTTCTGCTCTACAAAAGCCAGCGCAAAGATGGCCTCCAAGTAAAGGGGTGACTCGGACCCCTGATGTCGAGGGATTTTTGGAAGGTCCCAGCCGAGGAACTCGGCCAAGAACCGATGGAAGCCTGTAGATGACTGTGCTGCACCAGGATCCAGCACGTAATAGTCTTGCCTACGGAATCTCCTCTTAGGCTCAATACTTGTAAGCACCGGCCCTGAATATACCCTAACCAACCGCTTATCTCTGTCGCCTTTGGCAGTCCGCTCTGCGGTAATTATTTCGCCATCCTCAGCCTGCAGCTCCAATCTTACGAGCGACGACAAGACCCCGATATAGGGACCTTTCTTTTTCTCTCGAAGTTCCAGAGTCATCACCCTCGGGAGAGGCACTTCTCTTCTAGGACTCAGCATCTTCTCGAGGCCAAGGGCGAAGATGACAGACTGCACCAGTGTAGACTTACCCCTAGTGTTCTCTGCCGAGATCACGGTGAGCCCAGCCTCAATAGCGATCTTAGCTCCATATGTACCGGCCTCGGTTTCAACCTCCAGCTCGATCGCCCTAATAGTTAATGCCATAGACTGCTCCATGAATCACAGGATTTGGTCCACTCGCCCCTCAGTTGCCAGCTTATGGAAGCGCTTCACAAACTGCTTCTCCGCCGTGAGCATGGCCTCGTCCTTCCAGATAGACTTCGCGATCGACACTCCTTCACCGGTTAGCTCAATCCTGGCGTGGGGTAGTCGCTTCATTAGCCCTAGACCTGTCCCATAATCGAGAGCTCGGCCTAGCGACGGGTCTACACGTACCTCCAAGAAGAACGGAGAGATCTCCCCACGAAGAACTCCCTCGATGTTATTCCGCGCCTCGTGACTCCTCAAAGCATAGTTCAACAAGACCAGCTTCTTGTGGCTCGCTCGGTTTGATCGGCTGCTTTCAAGGATTAGAACCAACGTCGCGAGGCGCCAGGATCGTCTTAGGTCGACCGGCACGGGCTCTGGCCGCTGAGACACGCGGAAACTCGTCCTGGCGGAATCAGCAGTAACTACCAGCCAATCTGGGATATTTGATGGGTGATCGTTCGTCATCTCGGATCCAGTGTGCAGTCAGCTAACCACATTGCCATGGTCCCTGTTGCCACGATCCCAGCGTCACTTTGGTCCAACTCTACAGGAGGATTGTGTAGTGCCTGCGTAAGGCCGTCCAACTCTTGGACCAACGACTGCAACCCCACCTGCGAGCTTGAGCCACCTATAGCGCGGAGTCGACGCCGTCGGTCCGTGATTACACGGCGCGCCTTCTCGTATAGATCAGGGTACTCATCCTCAAGGTTCGAGAGCGCGTCCTCTACGGCCAAGTAGTTGATCACCGTATGTTGGACGTACTGGTCAAGTTGCGACGCCTGTGAATCCGGATGAATCGACTTCAGCTTTTCGCGAATTGTAGTCGCTAGCTCACCATGATCGGAAATCCATTCATGCACCTGCGGCACACTTGGCTCATCACTCACTAGCCGAGGCGTAGTGAAAGCCGACTTCCTGAGCGACGATCTCTCCGACTCGAAGTCCGCCAGCGCCTGAACAGCGATTTCGAACTTCTCCGAACAAAACGCCAGGTCTGCATCTCGAATCTCGCCTGTCTTGGCCGCAGCATGCTTGAGGAGATCCTTGGAGTCGAACTCGGGCACAAAAAATATGTATCTCCTGCACAGCATCGGGGCAATCATATCGGCGATGGGTAGGTGGTTCTTCTTGATCTTACGTACTTCGTCAGAGAGCTTACGTTTCTGGAGCCTTAGCTTCTCCGCAAAGGTAACGCCATATTCCGTTCCGTAGCATTGATAGACCAGACCTTGGCCACGGATCCAATAGTCGATTCCTAGGTCCCCTTGAACTGCCGGAACCGCTTGGACGTCAGCGGGATCGTGCCGGTAGCGTAGAAGAACCCCGGCGTATTGCTCCCAGTCTTCTCCTACGAGGCTCTCAATCCATCCGGTCAAGCTGACGCCTCCAATGTGAAATCCGGGCCCCCTGAGTGAGCAGGCACGTCAGGCAAGTTAGAAGCGGTGACTGAGACCCCCCTTGAGGGGCGAGGGCTCGGATAGCCGGTCTCCATTGTGGCTCGCCTCCTGCGCTTCCATGTCCCATGCTTGTGCGGTGAAGTCGGGCTCAACGCTCCCGACTCTACATCATTGACCAAAAGCGGAGCTGACGCGATCAGCGTTTCGTCCTCGCCGGCCTGCCAACCCGTGCGCTGCTCGGATCGCTGTCACGCGCACCGACGTATCGTGCGGGACATCGATTTCCTCTGTGTCCTTGGTGAGGGGCTTGAAGCCTGGACCCTCTTGTTCAGGAGACCGTAGACGGTGGATCGAGTGAGTGCTCAGGCAGTGGTTCAACGCGGTAAGGTAGCTGGGCGGGCAGGGTCAGCGCCCAAAGCAGGCCCTGGCTGACCCCCTGAACGCCAAATCCGACCTCTTGGTGCTGGCGAAGAAATAGCGCCGACGATGCGCTCGGCGGCGCATCTGCGTCACCTGAGAGCATCCGCCGAGAAGCGTCTGAGTCTGCGAGCAGTCCTCGAGCAGCCCGGCGACGGGCGTCGCTATCCCCAGATTCGGGCACGGAGCCTGGCGTGGATGCAGCTCATCGTTTCTCGATCTCGAAACGCTGATGCGCGCGGGCTCGTGTCGCACGCTCGTCATCAGGCGCGGCCGGTTCAGCGACGAAGCACGGCGTCATTCCCCTGCCGCCAGTCGTTCAGCGCGTGCTTGACAGCACTGGGCAACCGCCGTAAAATAAGCGTAACACAGCGACGAACCACCGAGAGCCGTATCGAAAGAGAGGAGGCTGCCGGCCAGACGAGAGGCCAGAGACGGCGGACGACGAACCAGCCACATGAACCAGACGGACGCGACAGAGCTTGGACCCTCTGCCGCGCCCTGAACCGACACAAGGAGCGACAGTCCTATGTGCCAGTCTGAAGATCAGTCTAGCAAGAGAACCCTTGCCCCTTCCGAGACCCCCTCAGAGGCTCCGTCCGGAGCGTCTTCCGGGTCGACCTCCGAGCCTTCCTCTGAGTCCGGATCCGGCGTCCCGTCGGACGACTCCTCCGGCCGTTCGCCTGACGCCTCGTCCGGCCCTTCCTCCGGGCAAGTTGCCGGCCCTTCTTCCGGCCAAGCTTCCTGCCCCTCTTCCGGTGGAACCGACGGCCCCCGCTCACGGCCGTCCGCCCTCCCGAACGCCTTCTCTCCCGACTTCCTCGAGCGGCTCCGCACGGAGCACGATCACCCGCCCACGCCGGAGGCGGCGAACGCCGGGCCTTTCCGTGTCGAGCCCTTCGATCCCTTCGAGCCCCTCCACTCGACCGAGTCGATCGAGCCCCGTCCACCCTCTCCGCCGGCGGACGCCTCCCCGACCTCCTGGACAAGATCCCGGTCGAACGCCCCGACCAACGCCGGACCTCCACCGGCCGCGCACCGATGGGCCTGTGTCGGCGAGGGCGAGGAGGCGCCGCGGGCCCTGCTCGAAGAGCCCGACTTCGCGTACCTGGTCGCCGCGGCGCTGCCGCTGACCGGTCGTCCGCCCCGGTTCGAGCTGGTGGAGGACCTGGATGCGGAGGAGGATCTGTATTTGGTGGTGTCCGGGTGCGGCGAGCGGCACGTGGATCACGGATGGCTCCGCGGCCGGACCGAGGATCTGCCCCAGGCGTTGACGATGCTGGACGAGCTGCGGTTGCGGCCGCGGGCGCTGGCGCACTACCTGCTGTCGGTGGGCGATGAGACGCTGGCGCGCACCGGGCGGATCCTGGCGGCGCTGGCGGCCGGCCGGGCGCCCTCTCCGGCGGCCCCGGTGTCTCAGGCCTCGCCGATCGCGCAGACCGCGGAGACCTCGAGGAAGGACCCGGAGCGATGAGCGGCCGGCGCAAGAGGAGGGACCGCCACCACTGCCCGCTGGCCGCCGCGCTCCTCGGACAGATCGACGAGGTCGCGGAGCAGGCGGCGGCGCGCGCTGCGCGGCCCAAGCGACCGCGGTTCGATCCGGAGGGGCGCCGCCTGGCGCGGATCCACACCCTCTACCGGGCCGGGCGGGGCGCAGACTCGGGCAAGGTGCTACCCCTGATCCGGCTGTCAGGCAACTGGCTCCAGGAGACCGGATTTCCGATCGGCCAGCGCTACTCCGTGGAGGTGCGCGACGGGGAGCTGGTGATCCGCGCGGTGTAGAGCGAGTCCAGGCCAGAGGCCCGGGCGGGGGTGAGCCCCCCCCCCGGGCCCTTGCCACTCCGCGAGCCCTCCTGCCTTGACCTGTTTGCGCAAAGGAACCATCATGAGCGATATGAGCCGCGTCAAGACCACGCTCTCGATCGAGTCCGACCTCCTCCGGGCGGTCGAGGCCGAGGCGTCCCGGACCGGAAAGCGCAAGTCCGAACTGGTCGAGGAGGCACTCCGGTCCTACTTCGGGTTCGCCGTCGTCGAGGGGGTTTGGCGCCGGAACGAACTCTCCGAAGAGGAAGCTCTGGACCTGGCCTATTCCGAGCTCCACGAGTCCCGGAAATAGCGCGTGCTCCGCGCGGTGCTCGACCCGGGCGTGCTGATCGCCGCCCTCCTGTCCCCACGAGGCGCCCCTGCCCATCTCTTGGCGACCTGGCACGATCGGC
>Ga0210086_1000584_pt1 | contig 20655 bp, 18 predicted proteins | sample China_Galinas_PW_3_FD_184867 | JGI IMG/M metagenome (GOLD analysis project Ga0210086, IMG submission 184867) | Wetland microbial communities from San Francisco Bay, California, USA, that impact long-term carbon sequestration - China_Galinas_PWB_D2... | ecosystem: Environmental > Aquatic > Marine...
ATCGCCCGGCGCACCGCCGAGAGCAGGCGGGCGTAGCGGTCTTCGGCGGCGAGGGAGCTGGTCAGGTCGCGGGCGATCCCGAGCAGGTCGCCCAGCGGAGCGTCCTGGTCAGGCTGCGGCGTCTCTCTGGGTGCGGAGGCCTGTTGTTTGTTCGACAACTCGTTGTCTCCTCGACAACCGATCTCGTTGTGAAAATCGTAACAGATTGGCCGGGAGCCCCGGGTTTCCGGGGTCTCCGGGTGGGCACGTCCCTTGCCCTCTAGAGAGGCGCAACGCAGGGAGATGGATTCGACGAGCGAGACCTGACGCAGCACGCATCCACCTCGAACACAACGGTTCATCGCCTCGGGTCGCGACGGCTCGAGGGCTCAGGAGACTCTCATCATGGACAAGACGTATCGCCTTTGGTGGCTTCTCGGCGCGGCCCTGCTGGCCGCCTTCACCATCCTCGGCTTCTTCGGCCACGAGCTCTACCGCAAGGCTCCCCCGATTCCCGACCGGGTCGTCGGCGCCGACGGCACCGTGATCGCCACCCGCGACACCATCCTCGACGGCCAGCAGGTCTGGCAGTCGACCGGCGGGCAGGAGATGGGCTCGATCTGGGGCCACGGCGCCTACCAGGCACCCGACTGGTCGGCCGACTGGCTGCACCGGGAGGCGACGGCGCTCCTCGACGTCTGGGCGGAGGAAGAGGGAGCCGCCGGTTTCGACAGCCTGCCCGCCGATCGCCAGGCCGTCCTCCGCGACCGCCTGCGCACCGAGATGCGCACCAACCGCTACGACCCGGAGACCGGAGTGCTGACGCTCTCCGCCGACCGTGTCGAGGCCGTGCGGCGGACCGCGGCCCACTTCGACGCGCTCTATGCCGGCGACCCCTCCCTGGCGGATCTCCGGGAGTCCTACGCCATGCAGGACGGGGCGGTCCCCGATGCCGGCCGGCGGGCGGCCCTGACCGACTTCTTCTTCTGGACCGCCTGGGCGTGCACGACCGAGCGGCCTGGAACCGACGTGACCTACACCAACAACTGGCCCCACGAGGAGCTGGTCGGCAACCACCCCACCGGCGCCAACGTGCTCTGGAGCATGGCCAGCGTGGTGCTCCTGCTGGCCGGGATCGGCGCTCTGGTCTGGTGGCGCGCGTTCCGCGGCGACCGTGAGCCGGAGGTCACGCCGCCCGCGGCCGACCCCTTCGGGACGATCACGCCGACGGCGTCCATGCGCGCCGTGGCCAAGTACCTCGGCGTGGTCGTGGGGCTGTTCGTCGTCCAGGTCCTCCTGGGCGCGCTCACCGCCCACTACACCGTCGAGGGCCAGTCGTTCTTCGGCCTGCCGCTCGCCAAGTGGCTGCCCTACAGTCTGACCCGCACCTGGCACATCCAGACGGCGGTCTTCTGGATCGCCACCGCCTTCCTCGCCGCCGGGCTCTTCCTGGCGCCGGCGATCGGCGGCCGCGAGCCACGCTTCCAGCGCCTCGGCGTCAACGTCCTGTTCGGGGCCCTTCTCGTGGTCGTCACCGGTTCGCTGGCCGGCGAGTGGCTGTCGATCCACCAGCGCCTGGGCCTCGACACCGGTTTCTGGTTCGGCCAGCAGGGCTATGAGTACGTCGACCTGGGCCGGTTCTGGCAGATCTGCCTGTTTGTCGGGCTGATCCTCTGGCTGACCCTCATGCTGCGCGCCCTCTGGCCTGCGCTTCGGCGCCGCGACGCCGGGAGGCCCCTGGTGCTGATGTTCGCGGGGGCGACGACGGCGATCGGCTTGATGTACGCCGCCGGCTTCTTCTTCGGCGCCCGCAGCAACCTGACGGTGATGGAGTACTGGCGCTGGTGGGTGGTCCACCTCTGGGTCGAGGGCTTCTTCGAGGTCTTCGCCACCGCCGCGGCGGCCTTCGTCTTCGCTCGCTTCGGCCTGGTGTCGAAGCAGCACGCAGGCACGGCGGTGATCGCGTCGAGCGCCCTCTACCTCTTCGCCGGCATCCCCGGGACCTTCCATCACCTCTACTTCTCCGGCACGCCCACGTCGATCCTCGCGGTCGGCGCCTCGTTCAGCGCGCTCGAGGTGGTGCCCCTGGTGCTGATCGGCCTGGAGGCGTTCTCCACCTGGCGCATGCAGCACGCAGCGCCGTGGATGGCGCGCTACCGCTGGCCGGTGATCTTCTTCGTCGGCGTCGCCTTCTGGAACCTGGTCGGTGCCGGCCTGTTCGGCTTCCTGATCAACCCGCCGCTGGCGCTCTACTACATGCAGGGCCTCAACACGACTCCGGTCCACGCCCACACGGCGCTCTTCGGCGTCTACGGCCTGCTCTCCCTGGGGCTGATCCTCCTGGTCGCTCGCTTCCTGACCGGTTCCAAGATCTGGAAGCAGCGCCCCCTGGCCCTCTCGTTCTGGGCCATGAACATCGGCCTGACCCTGATGGTAGTTCTGAGCCTCTTGCCGATCGGCCTCGCCCAAGCGTGGGCGAGCGTCGAGCACGGCCTCTGGTTTGCCCGCAGCGCCGACTTCCTGCAACTCCCGGTGCTCCAGACGCTCCGCTGGCTGCGCATCGTCGGCGACAGCGTGTTCCTGGTCGGCGTCGGCCTGTTCACCTGGTTCTTCCTCGGCCTCTGGACCGGCTGGAGCTACGAGACGAGCACCGCCGGCGCTACCGAGAAGCGGGCCGCCGGCCGTGCCCTGCCGTCCTCGGTGGCCTCGTAGGAGCGCCGACCGCACGAAACGAATCCCGACTCAAGGAGAACGAACGATGAACATCACCCCGGACAGCAAGGTCGGCGAGATCGCCGCCCAGCACCCCATGGCCACCCAGGTCTTCTCCCGCCACGGCATCGACTTCTGCTGTGGCGGGGGAGTTTCGCTGGAGCAGGCCTGCACCCAGCGGGGCTTGGAGACGCCCCAGATCCTGGCCGAGATCGACCGCGTTCTGGCAGGAAGGACAGCCAGCGCGGGCACCGAGGCGGACGCCGAGCAGTGGACCGAAGCCCCTCTCGCAGACCTGATCCGCCACATCGTCCACGCCTACCACCTACCGCTCCGCGAAGAGCTTCCCCGCCTCGAGTCCATGCTCCGCAAGGTCCACCGCGTCCACGGAGAGAAGGACCCCGAGCGATTGGCGCGCCTGCTCAGCACCTACCTGGGGCTGCAGGCGGAGCTCATGGACCACATGGGGCGGGAGGAGAGCGTCCTCTTCCCCTGGATCCTCCAGCAGGGAGAGGGCGCCGTGGTCCCCGTGACACCCTTCGTCGACGACCACTCCGCGGCGGGGGAGGCGCTCGCCACGATCCGCGAGCTGACCGACGGCTATCAGGTGCCCGCAGAGGCCTGCAACACCTGGCGGGCGCTGTGGCACGGCCTGGAGGCGCTGGAGACCTCCCTCCACCAGCACATCCACCTGGAGAACAACATCCTGTTCCAGCGAGTGCACGGGATGTAGCAGCCCGCGTGGCCCCCCGCCGCCGCTCGGAAGTCAGGCGGCCGGCCCGGCGGCGGGGGTGCCATGGCGGTGGGCTGTGGCTTTCGAGGCCGGGCGGCGTGCTCACAGAGCCTCGGCGGGTCGCCTGGCAGGAGGAGCCCGCCGATTACGGCCGCTTCGCCGCCGCCTCTCGCCTCCCGAGGAGCGCGGCGGCGAACACCCGTGGTGCCATCTCGGTCAGCCGTGGCAGCAGGTTGAACGTGCTGACCTGGGTCCACGGGGCGCCGGCGCGGGTCCGGAACCCGGCCTGGTTGAGCTCCCGGGCGACCTGGGAGAGGGGGAGATCGTCGGCGATCAGACGGAGCATTCGCGCCAGGACCTCCATCTCATCGGGTTTCTCCTCCAGGTGAGCGCAGTCGTCGGCCACCCGCATGCCGTACGGCACCTCTTCACGGCGGCGGACGCCTTCTCCGTCGTCGCCGGCCGCGGCCCGCTCCCACTGGACTCCGACCAGTCGCCACCCCTCGGAAGCTCTCTGGTCCCAGTACTCCGGGCGAGGCGGCGTGGTCGGCGCATCCTGCAAGCGTTCCATCTCTGCCATGGCACCTCCTTGGATGCTCGGTCGATCGTGACTCTTCACCGTTGACTACGCCTGGAGAGAGAGCGAGTTGCAGCGGGGCGAGCTCGGATCGCGGCTAGCTCGTCGCGGAGCGTTCATCCCGCAGGATCTGGTCGAGCTGGTCTTTTGCCTCCCGGACCCAGACGTGGTCGTGTGGATAGGCCTTCTCCCGGAGCGCCAGGGCGCGCCGGGCGAGGTGCTCGGCGGTCGCCAGCTCGCCGCGGGAGTGGTGGATGCGGGCGAGGCCCAGGAGCGGCCAGCTCAGGTTGCGGTCCTCGGGGCCCCGGTCCCGCTCCCACACCGCGAGGCTCTGCTCGAGGGCGGTTTCGGCCGGGGCCAGGTGGCCGCGGTCGAGGTCGATCAGCCCCAGGTACATGCGGTAGAGCTCGAGGTCCGCGGGCGAGGCCCCGGCTTTGTCGGCGATCTCGAGACTCCGGCGCAGGTGGCGCTCCGCCTGGTCGAGCTCGCCGAGGTCGATCTCGACGATCCCCAGGGACCGCATGGTCGTTCCGACCAGCTTGTTGTCGTCGCCGAGGGCGCTCTGCCGCAGCGCGAGCGCCCGCTTCAGGTCCGCCTTGGCCCGGCGCGGCTCGCCGAGGGAACGGTACAACCGCCCCCGGGTGACGAGCGGTCCCGCGAGGTCCGGGTTGCCCGGTTCGAGGGCCCGCCTCTGGATCGCGATCGACTCGGTGAGCGCGACCTCGGCGTCGTCCAGCCGTCCCAGGGCCTGGTCGGCGAGAGCCAGTTGCCGGAGCCCGAGGGCGACATAGGCGTGGTCCGGGCCCAGGGCCCGCTTGCGCAGGGCGAGGGCTTTCTCGAACAGCGCCGCGGCCTTCTCGGCGTCGCCCTCGCGCAGGGCGACCGCCCCGAGGGCGTTGTAGCTCCTGGCCAGGTGCGGGTGGTCCGGTGGCAGGTACCGTTCTCGCACCGCGAGCGCCCGGCGGAGCTCGGTCTTCGCCTCTTCCGTCCGCCCTTCATTGAGCAGCACCACCCCCAGGTTGTGGACGGCCAGCGCCCAGTCCTCGGGATCGGCGGCGGGATCGAGGCCCCGGGTGCCCGTCCGGAGCAGCGCCTCGGCCTTCTTCCACTGCCCGCGGTGGTAGGCGAGCACGCCTCGGCTCCGCTCGACGGCCGCCAAGCTCGGGTCGTGCGGGTCGTCGGCCGGGAGGGTCGCGCGCAGGAGAGTCTCCGCTTCGCCGAGAATCTTCTCGGCTTCGTCGTAGCGGCCCATCTGCACGTAGACGTCGCCGATCGTCCGCAGGAAGCGGCCGCGCGCCGCGGGCTGGTCGGTCAGCCGGGTCGCGAGGTCGGCGGCACCCCGATCGAGCAGGTCCTGCGCCGAGATTTCGTCCGGCGGCTTCGAGCCCGGCCGCGAGGCGTCGAACAGGCCGACCAGGAAGCTCGACACCTCCTGGGACTCGGCCAGGGCCTGGCGGGTGGCGGCGGCTTCCTGGCGGGCCCTGAGCAGCCCGTAGCCGAGGCCGACGACGCCCAGCAACAGTCCGACGAGGGCGACCACCGCGGCCACCGCCGCCGCCCGGTGCCGGCGGGCGAGCTTCGCCAGGCGATAGCCCGCGCTCGGCGGCCGGGCCTCGACCGGCTGATCGTCCAGGTGGCGTTCGAGGTCGGTGGCAAGCTCACCGACCGAGCCGTAGCGGCGCTCCCGCTCCGGTGCCATCGCCTTGGAGACGATCCAGTCCAGGTCTCCGCCGACGGTCCGGAGCAGCTCGGGCCGGGTCGTCCCGCGCCACGCGGCGACCGCCCCCGACTCCTCCTCGTCGAGCCGCCGCAGGCACCGCGAGGGCGTTTCCGCGGCACCGGTTTCGACCCTCCCGAGGAGCGAGACCAGGTCCGGCTCACCGCGGTCGAACGGCGTTCTGCCGGTCAGCAGCTCGAACAGGATCACGCCCAGCGAGTAGATGTCGGCACGGGTGTCGACGGCCCCTGCGTCGCTGTCCGCGTCGCCCCCGTAGCCGAGCGCCTCCGGGCTCATGTAGGCCGGTGTCCCGAGCAGGCCGTGGACCGTCTCCAGGGTGAGCCCCGCCCGGGCCGGGTCTCCCGAGCGATCGAGGGACTTGGCGATCCCGAAGTCGATGACCTTGGGTACCGGCCGGCCGCTCTCTTCGACCACCAGCACGTTCGAGGGCTTGAGGTCGCGGTGCAGGATCTGGTGCCGGTGGGCGTGCTCGACCCCTGCGCAGACCTGGAGGAAGGCGCGCAGGCGCTCGGCCACAGAGAGCTCGTGAGCATCGCAGTACTCGGTGATCGGCAGCCCGTCCACCAGCTCCATGGCGAAATAGGCGTGGCCGTCGTCGTCGGTGCCGGCGTCGTAGAAGCGGGCGACGTTCGAATGGCTCAACCGCGCCAGCGTCCGCTGCTCCACCAGGAAGCGCTCGCGGGCCTCGGCGCCCAGGAATGCGCGCAGGCGTTTGAGGGCGACCTCGCGGCGCACCGGCTCCTCCTGGCGGGCGCGGAACACCTCCCCCATGCCGCCCGCCCCGAGGCGCTCGACGACGGTGTACGGGCCGAGACGCGCCGGCACGGAGGGCAAGGTGCCGTCTCCGCCGTCCTCAGATGGGGGGTTCTCCTCGACGTAGCGCAGGTCGACCACCGCCGGCGCTTCGAGGAAGGAGCCGAGCTCGGCCTGGTCCGCCAGCAGGGCCAGCACTTCGGCGACGAGATCGTCGTCCTCCCCGGCGGCCTCGATCACATGGTCACGGCGCTGGGCTTCGGGCAGGTCCAGAGCCTCCACCAGGAGCCGGTTCAATCGACGTTCGAATGCGAGGTCGAGATCCAGGGTTCGCTCCGGGGGTTCGACATGCGGTTTCTCCACCATCGGTTCGCGCAAGAAACGGTGCAACCTACTCACCGGCGGCCCCGGCCGCGGACAGGCGCCGGCGCAGCCAGAGCCGGGCCGCCGTCCAGTCGCGTTCGAGGGTCGCGCGGGAGGTCCCCAGGATCTCGGTTGCCTCGAGGATGGTCAGGCCGCCGAAGTAGCGCAGCTCGACGAGCCGGGCCTGGCGCTCCTCGATGCGCGCCAGCTCTTCGAGAGCCTCGTGCAGGTCGAGGACGTCGGGCGCGATGCCCGGAGCCACCGGTGCGTCGACCTCGATCAGCGGCGTCGCCTCGCCGCCGCCGCCCCGCTTGGCCGCCCGGCGCCGGCGCTCGTGATCGACCAGGATCCGGCGCATCGCCCGCGCCGCCACCGACAGGAAGTGGTTGCGGTCCTCGATGTGTGCCTGCTCCTGGGCGACCAGGCGCAAGAAGGCCTCGTGGACGAGGCCCGTGGTGCGCAGGGTGTGGCCCCGACGCTCCGCCCGTCGCGCGCCGCGGGCGACCCGCTTGAGCTCGCCGTAGACGAGCGGCAGAAGCTCGTGGAAAGCACGCTCGTCGCCGTCGCGCCAGCGTCCGAGAAGGCGCGTGACGTTCCCTGGAGGGTTCATGGTCAGTCGGTATTCTATCCACCCCTGTGACGGTCAGAAGTCGCATGATGGCAGTCATTTAGAATCTTCTGGCGGATGTCGTGGGGCGAGGAGGGCGCGAGACCGCGTGCGATGAGGGGCTCCCGTGCTTTCTTGCGCGAACCGGTCATGAGGCTCTTCCAGACCGCCCTCGCCTGCCTTGGAGCCCTGCTCCTCGCCTCCGTGGCCATGGCCGCCGATCTCGCGGTCGGCACCGAGACGACGATCGGCTACAGCGGAGCCTACGAGGAGTACACGATTCCGAGCGGTATCGCCACGCCGGCCGAGCTGCGGCTCTACCTCAAGGGCGGGGACGGCGGCAAGCGCGTGGTGCCCGGGCTGTGCAAGTACAAAGGTGGGCGGGGCGCCAAGGTGTTTGCGCGCTTCACGGTCGGCACGGGTGCCGGCGAGCTGCGGCCCGGGGGCACGATCCGGTTCATCGTCGGCAACAAGGGTGACAAGAACCGCAGCAACAACATCGTCGGTGCGGGCGGCGGCGGCGGGACGGCGGTCCTCTACGCAAACTCCGCATCCCCCGGGTGCTCCCCCACGACGTCCGGGACGCTGTCGTCTTCCTGGGCGCTGCTGGCGGTCGCCGGCGGCGGCGGCGGCAGCTTCCTCAACCCGTCCGCTCTGTCCGGCTCGACCAAGGACAACGGCGGCCAGACCAGCACCCCCGACCCAGGCTATGTGACCTACACCCTGGGGCCGCCGACCAGCGTCGTCGCGATCTGTCGCGACGTGACGCTCGACCTGGGGAGCGGCGGGACGGCAACGCTCCTCGCCACCGACGTGGATGGCGGCTCCATCTTCCCCGTGGTCACGAGCTACACGCCGACGCACGAGCTCCGGATCAAGAAGGGCTCGATCCCCCAGTTCTTCGCCGCCGCAGCTAGCCTCGACTACGACTGCAGCGAGCTTGGCGACGGCTTCGTGAGGCTGTACGCGCTGCTCGAAGATGGCAAGGTCATCAACGATCTCGACTCCTGCGTCGCGCCGATCACCGTGCGGGACTCTCGCGATTTCACGCTCACGGACCTTCCGGACGTCGTCGTGATCGCGGACGGAGACGGTTGCTCGGCAACGGTGAGTGGGCTGCCCGTCCCGTCGCCCCAGGGGCTCTGCGCCCAGACCGGCGTCACCCTCACCTACTGGGGGCAGCGCTTTCCAGCGGTGGGACCGAGCACGATCATCGGGCTCACCGACGGCGAGCTCCACAGTCTCGACGTGGCCGTCGGCTCGGCGACCATCGAGTACTCCGGTGAAAGCGACGGCGGCGGCACCAGCCCCGCGACGTCGTACGACATCGTGGTGAAGAGCGGCCAGGCGCCGGTCGCCCGCTGCCACGACGTGTCGCTGCAGCTCGATGCGAGCGGTCACGCGAGCATCGTCCCTTCCCAGATCGACGGAACCGGGGGGACCCCCTCCCTGGCGTCCGAAGAGCCCTGCGGCACGCCGGTCGCCCTGTCACTCGACAAGAGCGCCTTCACCTGCGCGGACGTCGGTGCGAACGCCGTCACCCTGACGGTCACCCAGAGCGCCGGCCTCAGCAGCACGTGTGCGGCGACCGTCACCGTGGGTGCGGATTCCGTGGATCCCTCGACCCCCGGATGCGCGCTGGCGGTGAACGATCCGCCGACGATCACCGCTCCAGCGACCATCGCGGTGACCGAGGACGTTCCCAAGGCCTTGACCGACCTCTCCTTCGCCGACGTCGACGCCGCTCCCGACGCGGTGTCGGTGACGCTGACGGTGGGCAGTGGAGCGCTGGCCGCGACCACGGGCGGCGGCGTCACCGTCGGCGGTACGGCGACGGCGCTGACTCTCGACGGCACGGTGGCGGCGATCGACAGCTTCCTCGCAGGCGGCGGCGTCACCTTCACCCCGGTGGCTGACAGCGTCGCGAACGTCACCCTCGGCGTCCTGGTTGACGACCTGGGCCACAACGGCGGCGGCGGGGCCAAGAGCGCCAGCCAGGACGTCACCCTCGTCCTCGGCCCGGTGGACGATCCGCCGACCGTGACCGCGCCCGCGACCATCGCCGTGACCGAGGACCAGGCGTCGTCGTTGGTCGGGCTGGTGTTCGCCGACCCCGACGCCGGAACGGAGGGTGTGCGGGCGAACCTGTCGGTGCCGCGCGGCTCCCTGGCCGCGGCTCCCGCCGTCGGCGTCACGCCCGGTGGCTCGGCCGGCGACCTCACCCTCGAGGGCAGCCTGTCCGCGATCAACGGCCTGATCGCCGGCGGTGGCCTGACCTTCACGACCGCTCCAGACGACACCGACCCCGTAGCGCTGACCATCGGGCTCGACGACCTGGGGCACACTGGCTCGGGGGGCCCGCTCACCGCCACGGCGACGGTCGGTCTGCTGGTCACCGCGGTCAACGACCCGCCGACGATCGACGCCCCCTCGGCGCTGACGTTCACGGTTCGATCGCCGTTCCCCCTCCAGGGCCTGTCGTTCGACGACGCCGAAGCCGGCGGGCTCGACGTGCAGGTCACGCTGACGGTCGACGGCGGCGCACTGGCCTTCGCGGGCTCTGCCAGCCCGATCACCGCTCCGGACCTGTCCCAGAGCGCCGACGGATCACCGGCTACCGGGACCGCCGGCCTCACCGCGAGCGGTCCGCCCACCGCGTTGACCCTGGTCGGGTCCCTCGACGAGCTCAACGCAGCGTTCGCCGCGGGGGAGGTGATCTATACCGCCGATCAACCCGGCACCTTCACCCTCACTGTGGAGATCGACGACCGGGGCGCCGGCGTCGGGCCGCCGGAGCAGGCCACGGCGACCGTCCCGTTGGACGTCGTCGCTCGCCCGCTTGCCACCCCGGTGCCGGCCCTGGGGTTCTGGGCGCAACTGGCGCTCTTCGCCCTCCTGGCTGGCGCAGCTCTCCTCCGCCTCCGTTGATCCGTTCTCGCTCGAGGCGGCCGGCCCCAGGTGGCGCAGGAGCAGCTCGCCGATGCGGAAGTCGAGGCCATTGAGAGTGTTGCCGCCGGTGACGACCACGACGAGATCGAGCGCCGGCGCGACGTAGACGAGCTGGCTGCCGACGCCGCGGGCGGAGAGCACCGGTCCCGGGGGCGCAGCTCGAGTGTGCCGTAGAGGCGGGGAAAGCCGTCGGTTTTCCCCCGGTCCCAGCTCCAGTGCGTGATACCGCGAGGAGCGAACAGGTGGAGCGCGGCGTACTCATCCGCCTGGACGCCGGTGGCGCGATGGAGGACCGCGGCGAGCAGGTCGGCGCTCAGGTCGGAGTAGCTCCACTGCGTGCCCGGCGGCGGGGGTGCCATGGCGGTGGGCTGCGGCCTTCGAGGCCGGGCGGCGTGCTCAGCGCATCCTGCAAGCGTTCCATCTCTGCCATGGCACCTCCTGGGATGCTCGGTCGATCGTGTCTCGTCAATCTTGACCACGCCTCCGGGCAGAGCGAGCTGCAGGCGGAGGTCGCGGCCGGGACCGGGGCACCGCCCCGAGCAGCTCTCATCGCCCAAGGTCCACGGCTCCTGCCGAGCTCTCGGTCGCAGTGGACGGCGACCCCATCGACAGGGGGGACGGTGCCTCCAGCCGCAGGCGTGGGTTCACGCTATCGAGCCCGAGCGAGAGTCTTCCCGGGAAGGAGAGTCTCGGTTTGACGCTCATGAGACCTTGGCATTCCATGCCCTGGATCACCCGACGGTCGACGGGGCCCAGAGCGCTGCGAACAGTCTGCACGGCGCCCTCACAGCCGAGGACCAGCACGGCGTCGTAGTCCTTGGCCCGCTCCGCCAGCTGGTTGCGCCTGTTGGCGGACCACATGCAGAGCACGAACTGGTGGGGCAAGCGGCTCCTGAAGACGTCCGCCCTGATCCGCTTCCGCTCGAGGCCCTCTTTGACCTGTTCGACGAACCGCTCGTACGAGGACGTCTTCAGACCTCGACGGAGTGGCTCGAGGTAGGGCTCTTCGCTCTTCACGGCCAGACTGGCGGCAGGGCAGAAGCGACATGGAACGATTAGCACGGAGTTGAGGTTCTCGACCTCGGTTGCGAGATCTACTTCCTCGAGGTAGAAGGGCATGATCATCTCCTCTCTTCCTGGTTCCTGGTCCTTGCGGACCGAATCAACCGACTCTGTCTAGGTCGGAGCCGGGCTCCGACGAAGCGCCCGGAAGGCGAGCAGGCCCACCCCCGCCACGAGGCCGGCCAGACAGAGCCATTTCGCCTTCGGCGGGCAGCTCTCGCACGGGCATGCGGACCGCTGCACGCTGCGGGTTCCCTCGGGATTTCGAGTTGCTTCGGCGCGTTTGCTGGTGCAGGACATCGTGGGGTCTCCTTTCCGTCCGTGGACTGTCCTGCTGTTCTGACGAGAGGGACGGCACAAGGGATACACCCCTGTCGCGGGTGCTCCGCCACGCCTACCCGATCGGGTGTTCCCCTGCCCGACGCCGGACGATAACCTCAAGAAAGAGAATGAGTTGCCTGGAGCCCGGCCGGGCGGCCACAGGGAGGGTGGTCATGCCCCCGACCCTTGTTTCAGAGGCGACGGCGAATCGGATCTTCAGCGAGCACCGAACTGCCATCCAGCGGTTCCTGCTCTCCATGACGCGGAATCCCGCCGAGGCGGAGGATCTCACCCAGGAGACCCTGCTCCGCGCCCACGCCAGGCTGGCGACGCTGAAAGACGCCTCGAAGATCGTCCCCTGGCTCTACCGGATCGCCACCAACATGGCACGTGATCGCTTCCGCCAGCCATCCTGGCGCCAGCCGTCCGTGTCCTTGGAGACGGAGGGCTCCGAGCCTGCGCTCACCGTCCTGGAGACCGCTCCGCGCCTGGACAAGGTGATGGAGCAGCGGGAGATGTCCGACTGCGTTCGAAGATACCTGGAGGACCTCGCCGACCCCTACCGGGCGGTGATCCTGCTGCACGACGTTCAGGGGCTCACCAATCCGGAGATGGCGGAGCTGCTCGGAGTGACCGTGGACACGGCGAAGATCCGCCTCCACCGGGCGCGCGCCAAGCTCCGAGCGGCTCTCGCGGCTGGCTGCTCCCTCGAGAGGGACGACCGTGGCGTGCTCGTGTGCAGGCCGCGCTCGGACCCAGGGCCGCGGGGGTGCCGCTGATGCCTGGTCGCGAGCTCGGGCTGGCCCGCGGCGCCTGGAAATCGCTTGAAGGACAGTGATTCAGAATCACGGCGCCCGGTCGTGCCCTGCTCCACTGGGTTCCCCCGCGGGTGGACGCGGTCCAGGGTCGGGACGGACCGGTGTCCGAGATCGGTCGCGGCTTCTCGTCGTCACTCAAGCCGAAGTGCTCGCCGGTGATTCCAGCGGGCGGGCTCGAGAACGCCTCCGCCACAGCCACAAGCCGAGAGCGATGGCCAGGAGCGGCGGGCCGGCGTGCTCGAGGACGATGAGGGCGGCGAAGCGGGTGCTCAGGTGTCCAGCGGCGCTGTACTTGGCCAGGTGGACGTAGGTCGCGCCGAAGTAGTCCAGGGACCACGCGACGATCGGGCCGACCAGGTAGGCACCTCGCAGGCGGACGGTGAGGAGCGAAGCGGCCGCCATGCCCAGGAAGGCCCAGGCGGTGAACTGCTGGAACATGCCGGCTCCCTCGACCCCGAACGCGGCCGACGCCCGGTCGGGGGCGATCAGGAGATAGAGGGCGATTCCGACCATCAGCAGGCCGAAGTAGCCGGCCAGCAGGTAGACGAGGGCAAGCTCGATCCGCCTCGTCAGCGGCGAGCGGCCGATGACGCCGTGGGCGAAGCCGGCGGCGGCGAGAACGACGGCGAGCAGGAAGAACATGGTGATCCCCTCCGGGAGCTCCCCGGGGGCTCTGCGCCCGGGGCTGGTGTCCAGAATGGAACAGGCTGTGTGTGGAGAGTAAGCTGGATCAGGCAGGATCGCTACAATCGACCGGGTCTTTCTGTTCAGTACCGAACAGATCGGTCGGACTGTCCGGGACCAGGAGCCACCATGAGCGAGAAGCCAACCTCCGCCAGGCGCCGCGACCGCCGCGTAGAGCGCACCAGGCGCCTGCTCACCGAGGCGCTGCACGAGCTGATTCGCGAGCGCGACTACGACTCGATCACCGTCCAGGACGTCCTCGACCGCGCCGACGTGGGGCGCTCGACCTTCTATGCCCACTTCCGCAACAAGGACCACCTGCTCCTCGGCGGCTTCTCCCAGGGCCCGGTGACCCAGCCCTGGCCCACGGGGGAGCTCGATCTGCTCGAGCACATGGCCGACAACTACGACCTCTACCGCTCGCTCGCTGGCACCGAGGGCCTGCCGGCGGCAATGGGCCGGCTGCGCCGGACCCTGGCGGAGGCGTGGCGCGCCCGTCTGGCCACGGGTGACGGATCCCGCGGCGAGCCCGGTGTCGCGCCCGAGGTCGCCGAGCACTTTCTGACCGGAGCCCTCATGGCGGTCGTCGAGTGGTGGCTCGCGGCCGGAATGCCCTACCCGCCGGAACGTCTCAACGGGATGCTGGGGCGCCTGGTCGCCGGCACGCTCGCGGCGACCGGATCGTGCCAGGAGCCGGGTCGTCGCAACTTCTGAGAGGGCGGCGCGTAGTCTCTCCCCATGTTGACCATCGACGCCGTGTCGAAGCGCTACCGGGGAGGCACCTGGGCGGTCCGCGACCTGTCGCTCCAGGCGGACGGCGGGGTCCTCGGTCTCCTCGGGCCGAACGGCGCCGGCAAGACCACCCTCATGCAGATGGTCGCGACGATCACCCGTCCCACCGCGGGGCGGATCCTGTTCGACGGCGAGGACGTTTCCCGGCGGCCCGACGCGCTCCGCCGACGGCTCGGCTACCTGCCCCAGGACTTCGGTGTCTACGAGAACCTGACGGCGTTCGAGTTCCTCAGCTACTTCGCCGCCCTCAAGGGGGTGCGCGACCGGGATCGGGTGCGCCGGATGCTCGAGACGGTCAACCTCCACGCCGTGGCCGACCGGGCGGTCGGTGGCTTCTCCGGCGGCATGAAGCAGCGGCTCGGCATCGCCCAGGCGCTGATCAACGATCCCGACCTCGTCATCGTCGACGAGCCCACCGCCGGTCTGGACCCGGAGGAGCGGGTCCGGTTCCGCAACGTGCTGTCCGAGATCGGCTTCGGCAAGCTGGTGATCCTGTCGACGCACGTGGTCTCGGACATCGAGTCGATCGCCACCCAGGTCGCGATCCTGCACCGCGGCGCGCTGCTCGCGATGGAGCCGCCGGAGGTCCTGCTGCGGCGGGCCCGGGGCTGGGTCTGGGAGGCGGTCTACTCGTCGGAGGAGCTGGCGCGGGTGCGGGAGCGGCTGACGGTCTCCGGGGCGATCCGCCGGCCCGACGGGGTCCACGTGCGGGTGGTCCAGGCGGAGCGGCCCACGCCCGATGCGGTCGAGGTGGAGCCCGGCCTCGAGGACGCGTACCTCCAGGTGATGAGCACCGCGGCGGCCGGCGCGGCGACGGGACGGGGCGCGTGAGCCACGGGCTCGGCCGGGTCGCGTCGATCGTCCGGGCGGACTTCCTGATCCGGTTCCGGAAGGCCTCGACGCTGGTGGTCTTCCTCCTGATCAGCTTCTCGGCCTACCTGTGGATCCCCGATCCGGCGACCGGCCAGGCGCTGCTCCAGATCGAGGGGCGCCGGGCGCTCTACAACTCCGCGGCGATCGGCATGGGGACCGCCTCGATCGGCACGATCCTCATCGGGCTGCTCGGGTTCTACGTGGTGTCGAACGCGATCGGCCGCGATCTCCGGTCGCGCTGCGGCGCGGTCATCGCCTCGACGCCGATGCGGAGCGCCGAGTATCTGCTGGGCAAGGCGCTCGGCAACGGGGTCTTCCTGGCCACCTTCGTCGCCGGCTACATGATCGTCTCGATGGCGATGGTCCTGGTCCGCGGCGAAGCACCTCTCGAGCCCCTGGTCTTCGCCCGCCAGTACGCGCTGCTGGCCCCGCCGACGATCGTCCTGGTGGCGGTGGCCGCGGTGCTCTTCGAGTCGGTCCGCTGGCTGTCCGGTCGGCTCGGGGACGTGGTCTGGTTCGTCGCCTGGATGGGCGGCATGGCGATGCCGGCGATCGCCCTGGAGTCGGAGCACACGCCGTCGCTCGTCCGGTATCTCGACTTCACCGGCCTCGGCTTCCTGGTCAGCCGCTTGCGCGAGACCCTCGGGACGACCCAGGTCTCGATCGGGGCGAGCTCGTTCGATCCGTCCCAGGGCGTGTTCGTGTTCCAGGGGCTCACACTGTCCCCGGACTGGATCGGTCCCCGGATCGGCGCGACCGTCCTGCCGCTCGTCCTGCTGCCGGTGGCGCTCCTCTTCTTCCACCGCTTCGACCCGGCGCGGAGCAAGGTCAGGAGCGGCCGGACCGGCGCGACGTGGCTCGGCGGGATCGAGCGTCTGCTCAAGCCGCTGACCCGGCCGTTCGCCCTGCTCCGCGGCCGCTCGACGCGCCGACCCACGCAACCCACGCGAAGGGGCAGGCCGTCGCTCTGGGTCGCCGCGCGGGAGGACGCCTACGTGACGCTCGCCGCCTCGCCCCTGCTGGCGACGGCGATCCCGGCGCTCGCGCTGATCTCGCTCTTCGTGCCGCTCGGCGCGCTCCGGGCGGTGGTGCTACCGGCCCTCTTCGTGGTCCTCGCCCTGCTGATCGCCGACGTGCCGTCGCGCGAGCGGAGGAACGGCCTGGTCCCCATGGTGTTCGCGGCACCTCGCCTCGCCTCCGCGTTCGTCCCGTGGAAGCTGTTCACCACCCTGACCGTGGCCGCGCTCGGGCTGGGTTTGCCGCTCGTCCGCCTGGCGCTCCACGACGGCCCGGCGGCCGGGTCCCTCCTGGCCGGCACCCTGTTCACCTGCTCCGCCGCACTCGCCCTGGGCGTCGCGAGCTCCAACCCGAAGACCTTCATCGCCCTCTTCCTCGTCTTCTGGTACGTCGCCATCAACGACGGCGGGAGCACCCCGGCCCTCGACTTCGCCGGCTTCTACGGCACCGCGACACCGACCGTCACCCTGGCCTACGTGGCCCTGGCACTCCTCCTGCTCGCCGTCGCCCAGGGGGCCCACCGCCTCCGCTGGCGGAGCTAGCCGGTATCGCCCACCAGCGACCTGCTGCAAGGGCGCGGGCACCGTCCGTGCAGCTGGCGGTCCTCGCGCTCTTCGGCTACGCCGGGACCCGCCGGCTGGTCGTCCGGCGCCTCACCGTGCACATGCCCCGGCTCCCCGCGGCCTACGACGGGCTGCGGGTGGTCCAGGTCTCCGACCTCCACGTCGGCCCCCACACGCCCCGCGGCTTCCTGGAGCGGGTCGCCCGCGCCGCGCGCGACGAGCAGCCCGACCTGCTCGTCATCTCCGGTGACCAGGTGGACGACTTCGCCCGCGACGTGGAGCTCTTCAACCGGGCGTTCGCCGACCTCGCGGCGCCGTGCGGTGTCTTCACCGTGGCCGGCAACCACGACGTCTACGCCGGCTGGGAGGCGGTGCACCGCGGCCTCCCCGTTCTTGAAGCTGGCGATGGGAACCCACCAGCAGGGCCGCTCCCTGCTCTACATCCACCCCGGGACCAACTACTGGGGCATCCCCTTCCGCCTGGGCACGCCGCCGGAGGTGGCGGTGCTGACCCTCAGGGCCGGCGCCGAGCGGGCAGGTCTGAGTGGCGGTTCTGCGTGTTAGAATTGCAGCAATAGTTCACTTGAAGTGCTGCCGAATCGAGCCGGCCGGCCGAGTCGATTGAGGAGGGCGGCACACCCAACCTACAGGAGAATCGAGAGATGAAGAAGTGTCATTTCATCATCGCGGCCCTGGTGGTCGCCGTCGTCTTCACGGTGGTGCCTGTCTATGGCAGCTCCGCACAGCCCACGCCCGTGGCCCTCTCTCGCGATGGTGACCTGCCGAGCCCCGGGCCCGCCTGCTTCACCCAGGTGGCCGTCTCCTTGTCGTGCTCCTACAGTTGCATCGGTGACAAGACCGCCTTCACCTGCACCGCGAACGGCTCGGGCGGCTACGGTGCGCAGTGGTACGTCTTCTCCTGGACCGGAGCCACGCCGACGTCCGGCTCGGGGGACAACCCGAACTACGCCCACAGGACGCTGACCCCGGGTGGCCCGTGCAGGGCCCAGGTCCAGGTGTCCTTGACCGACGGCTGCTCCTACGCCAGCGATTCAGAGACCATCTGGGACTACTGCGACTCGAGCTGCCTCACTCCGTAGCACGGAGGTCCCTGTGGAAAACCCTCCCCTGCACCGCACGGCTCGTGGAAGCCGCGCGGCGTAGGGGAGGGAAGGGTCGTTGCTCAGGTGGTGGCCGGGGAGGCCGTCAGCAGATGCAGCAGCCGGTGGCGGCGCAGAACGCGAAGGTGTCGCCGCAGAAGTCCCAGCACTGGAAGTCCTTCACGCAGGACGCGGTGCCGCAGGTGCCGGGGCAGTAGGGCCAGCGGTCGCCGTCGCACTCCACGTAGTTCGAGCCCACCAGGCAGGACTGCTGACCGGTGCAGGAGATCGTCGTCCCATCCGGGCAGTCGAGGCTAGCGGAGCATCCGGTGGCGAGCTGGACGACGCTACCGACGGCTTCGTAGAGCGGGCCGAAGGTGCTGGGTGCGGGGTTGCTGGCCGTAGCGGGCGCGGGGGCTTGGGCATGGGCCGCCGGGACGGCGCCGGCGACGAGCACGAGGAGCAGCGGCAGGAACAGGGACCAGGTACGTCGACTCATCACGAACATCTCCTTGGGTTCATTCATCGGTTCAAGGGCCGGGATCGGATCGTCGAAGCACCGGAGGATTGCCGCGAGGAGGGGACCTGGCCGGTTGTGGTTTGCCTGCCAGGTAGTTAACACGAAGACGTGAAGATGGTCAATCGATGAGTTGCCGAACGGGCCGGCAGTGCTCGATCCGAGACACCGCCGGCCCGCGAGGCCGTTCTGCTTCGGCTGCCGGAGCCGCCGCGGATCAGACCAGGTTGGCGGTGTCGAGCACCATGGTGGTCACGTCGCCGCTCGCGCACCGCAGCCCGATGCCGTTGATGATCGTCTGGGAGCCGTCGCAACTGTTCCAGTCGACCTCCAGCTCCTGGTTCGGGTCGGTGCCGAACTTGTAGGGCGTCACCGCGGTCGACAGGCGACCGGTGTTGGCGTCCAGGCGCCGGGCGTAGAGCACCAGGGTGGTCAGGTCGCCGGACGCCGCGCGCATGCCGACACCGGTCACGACCTCCTGGTTGCCCACCTGGCCGGAGGCCTCCAGACTGTGATCCGGGTCGCTGCCGAACGTCACCATCTTCGACTTGCCGATGGTGCCGTCGTCCTGGATCGGCGCGACCCACAGGGCGAGGGTGGTGAAGTCGTTGTTGCTGTCGATCCGGGCTCCCATGCCGACGATCACGGAGCTCTGGTCGGTCACGGTGCCCTGGACCTCCAGAGAGTGGTTCGGGTCCGAGCCCACGTTCACCGGAACGCACTTCAGCCAATTGAACTTGCTCATGGTCTTCTCCTCAGAGTTTCGATGGTCTGTTCTTCTGTCTCGGTTGCACGATGGAGAAGGCCGGCCGGCTCGTCTCTCTCTCTCTGGCATAGAGCAGCCGGCGTGCCAGGTCGCGTGGGAGAATTGCAAATAACTGAAGAAGAAAGGTTTGGAGAGAATCGACGGCGGTCGCCGAGGGCCCGGCCGGCGACCATCCCTCGCACTTGTGCTAGACCACTCCAGCGCTTCCGCTAGACTCGCTGAAGCTCGCTGCCAGCACGACGTTCCACTTCTTGCCGAGGCCCGAAACAGTTTGGACGACGGACAGCACCAGCCCCGGCGCATCGGTCCCTATCGCTTGCTCCGGCCCCTCGGAGCAGGCGGCATGGGAGAAGTGTGGCTGGCGGAGGACGAGCGCCTCGGCCGGCGGGTGGCCATCAAGCGCATCCGGAGCGACCGCGGTTTCACAGAGAAGGGAGAGAAGGGGGAAAAGGCCGAGGAGATGCGCCGCCGCCTGCGACAGGAGGCCCGGGCCGCTGCGCGGTTGACGCACCCGGCGGTGGCGCGGATCTACGACCTGATCGAGGACGACGCCGCGACCGAGGGGGACGCCCTGGTCATGGAGCACGTCGAGGGGCCGACCCTCGCCGCGCTCCTGACCGACGGACCGCTGGAGCTCGCCCGCGCCTGCCGGTTGGCCCGCCAGGTGGCCGAGGGGCTGGCCGCGGCCCACGCGCGGGGCCTGGTGCACCGGGATCTCAAGGCGGAGAACGTCGTGGTGGCGGAGGGAGAGACCGGCGGCGAGCAGGCCAAGATCCTCGACTTCGGCCTCGCCAAGAGCCTGCTGCCGGACGGCGACGACGACTCCGCCGCCACCGCGGACGGCGTGGTGGTCGGCACCTACCGCGCGATGGCGCCGGAGCAGGCCCAGGGGCTGCCGATCGACCACCGGGTGGACCTCTTCGCCCTCGGCGTGCTGCTCTACGAGATGGTCACCGGCCGCTCGCCGTTTCGCGGTCGCACGCCCTACGAGACCCTCGACCGGGTGGTGCGCCGGGCGCCGGAGCCGCCGGCCCACCTGCGGCCCGACCTGCCGCCGGCGCTCGCCACGCTGATCGAGTCCCTACTGGCCAAGGAGCCGTCCCGCCGGCCGGCGGAGGCCGCCGCCGTCGCCGCGGCGCTGGAGCGGATCGCCGCCCTGCCCGGGATGGCACCGGGCGCCGGGCGCGGCGCGCCGCCCGCCACGACGGAGCGCGGTGCCGCCGGCTTCGGGGACGGCGAGCCGACCGCGGTCACCCTACCGTCCGCGCCGCCCGCCGTGCCGGCGACTCCGCGCCCACGCCGCCGGACCTGGGTCCGCTGGGCGGTGGCCGTGGCACTCCTGGTGGTCGCTGCCGCGGCCGGCTGGTGGTGGCTGCGACCGGCCGGGCCGGCGCTCCGGGTCGCGGTGCTCCAGCCCGCGGTGCACGGCGAGGCGGCTCCCGATCTCGCCGCCGCCGCGGCCAATCTGCGGGTCTCGGCGGTGCGAACACTCGTCGGCCTCCAGGGCGTGGCACCGGTCGACCCGGACAGCTCGGCCAAGGTCGGCACGGTCGAGGGCACGCCGCTCGCCATCGCCCGCGCCGCCGCCGCCGCGGAGGCGTTGACCTCGTCCGTCAGCCCCGCGGGTCGCCACCTGGCGCGCATCGAGCTCGCCCGCGTGCGGGCGTCCGACGGCCAGGTGCTCTGGAGCGACGCGGTCGAGGTGCCGACCGGACCGCGCGACGCGCTGGT
>Ga0210086_1000585_pt1 | contig 20636 bp, 16 predicted proteins | sample China_Galinas_PW_3_FD_184867 | JGI IMG/M metagenome (GOLD analysis project Ga0210086, IMG submission 184867) | Wetland microbial communities from San Francisco Bay, California, USA, that impact long-term carbon sequestration - China_Galinas_PWB_D2... | ecosystem: Environmental > Aquatic > Marine...
ATCATAATATCCGTTTACCACAATTTGATGCATCGTATAATCTTGCAAACTTAATGCAGAGTTAGCTATTTCTGATGAGTAATCATTACATACAACTGCCAAGGTATCTTCACCTTGTTTAAAATATTGATAACCAACTTTTACTGATAAGCCTTTAAATAATTTATAGGCATCAAAATAAAGATTAAATTTTTGAGATAATCCAAAATCTTTGTGTACTTCTGCTTTTTGGAGCAATAATAATTCCGGTTGGTTAAATGCCGTTTTTATTCTGCGCACGCGAATTTGGTCAAAGATATGGGTTAATTCTACATCTACCCCGCATTTAAAATATTCACCGAAGGTAAGTTCTAAATTAAATCCAAATAAAAGACTGGTGGCACCATCATTGCCAAATGGCAGCGCAAACAATTTATCCGGGTCAACACGCTTGCCGGTTGGTATACCAAGTCCCAAACGCCAGTTTAAAAATACATTTTTTAATAATGGTTTTTGTTGCGGAAAATTGCGCAGCCATTCAAGCATAGCAACCACATCACCCGCACCGGAGCGCTTCCAACCACCAAGATCAAGCCCGTCTCCTAAATCACATACGATAGAGGCAAGGTGATCAGTTAAACATTCTTTTACACGCACATCGGCATCATCTTTACCCGCCGTCAAATCACACCAATGCACATTGCTCAATTGCATGCTGTAAACCGGCACATACAACGCAAAAGAAAAGTGTTGCAAGAATAGTGCGCGTGCAGAAAATGCCACGGCATAATTTACCTTAAAATCACTATTAAAAATAAGATGCCCGCGCGTGCCATTATCATTTGCATCAACTTTTGTACGCAATTGCCCAATGGGTGAATTAGCATCAAAGCCATCAAGCATGGCGAGTGCATTTTGTTGATCTTGCCAAATGTGCAACACATCGCACACACTTGTACAACTGTCAAATGCGCGCGTGCCTACGCCACCTTCTGCATAGGCGGCTACTTGCCACTTTGATGAGCCGTTAAATGGCGGGCGAACCAGCGTATCATATGGGCGTAGTAGATTCATACCATGTAGCCCGACTGCATGCAGAACACATGCAAAACTTATTAATTTATATATTTTTTTGATCATGATATTCCTTGTGCTGTACTTCATTATTCATTAATTTGCAAACCAAAATCGCCACTGATAATCCAACTACCGGATGCGAATGAGCGCAGTAATGCACTCACTTGTGATCCACCGGCAATAGATAACGGCAATGTAGTATTGAGCATATTGACACCCACCGCTCGGTTACCACTACGTGGCATAACATTGCGCTGTGGCACGCGCACTGCCGGGCTAATAAATACATCTCTATCTGATGCATTCATGTATAATGCACCATCTGTTGCCATTAATAAGCGCAACGCGCCGTAGTTAAGCAAAAAAGATAAGTGATCTTGTACAAAAAAATCCGGCAATGGTTGTAGCGTTATCTCATCAATTTCAGTAGATTCAACCGGACGTACAATAAATCTGTTCAATTGTGAGCGCTTATTACTGCGATCTGATTGCAATACAAACAATTGCCCGCCATCACTGCGTGCAATATCTTGTGCACGGCCTGTTTGGCTGACTGCATATAATTGATGCACAGGCCCAATACCTTCCGGTACCGTGATCGGTTCCCATAATCCAAGTTCATTGATTGCCGTGCGTATATTTTTGTTATTTGCCGTGCGCATTATACCATTGCTTGTGGCCAGAATTGCTAATTTGTCAGAAACAATAAGATCACTAAATGTTCCATACGTTGGCAAAAAACCTGAATTAGTTGCCAAGGTAACCGGTGTAACTTCACCAAGCCCGGGGTTGCCTTGTGTTACATCAATACGGTCAAGCTTACTGTCTGTCAAAATGTATAAAAAGTCATCGTCATATACGAGCTTGCGCACAAATTGATAGTCGCCAAACTTTTTGAATGACATGCCATTGGTTAATCCTACAAAATCTGGTCCCAGCCCAATGGCACTATTCCAACCGCTTCCATCAGCTGTCGATAATACCGCCACTCCATGGGATCCACCAACAAATAACCATACATCAACACCAATACGGTCATCACGCACAATTTCTGCTGCCACAAGTGGTCCAATATCATCAAGCACACCCCCACTAATACTAATCACTTTTGGATTGTTTGCTGCAATTGGCATTGTTTGTGTAATCGTGCCATTATCAAATGAAACCATTGCATTAAATGCATCACCAACTGTTGGGCATAACACATTGTTCATCACTTGGCCGGTTTGGGCAAGCACCACTTTTGCGTATCCGGTTGCAATTAAAAATGATGCATCAAGCACGCCGGGTGTTGCCGGAGCAAAATCAAATAAACCCTGCACGCCCGCATCTACTTGTGGTAATTCTTGCGCAATTATATTGCTTAATTGTTTTAATCCATCTTGCGCACCGTTACCCCAACCGGTTCGTTTAACGGTATTTACTTCATCATGTGCCGTACCGGTACCAACCATAGACAAAAAGTTGCCTGTTGTTGCATCAAATGCGGTGCCAAATACATGATCAGTTGTGCCCGCTACACGGCGCCAGTTTGTCCATGCAATTATTTTTCCGGTGTTATCAAAGATAGGTTGTGAATAAAAAATACCGGTTTTTTGATCATTATCTGCTGCATCTTCAACTGCCGCAAACACGGTATCTTCTTGCACAAATATTTCTGCAATATCACCTACTTCAAGTTGGCCACCACCCACAAGTGCTGCGGGGGCTGTAGAAGTTGTCATATCTGCTGCGGTTTGTGCTGCTGTTTTGAATGCACGCCCTATAAACTTATACGGTAACTCTTTTCCAAACACATCAACTGCATCTATATTTTTATTTGCCAACGTACCATTAAGCTGAGAAGATACGCCATTAACCAGTGGTAATGCAAAGACACTACGGCGCGTTGCATCACTTGGTGCACCATTATTGCCAACCACCACCATGTAATTGAGCCCAGTGCTTGTATATAAACTGTTCACATGGTGAATAGAAACTTGCGCGTTTGAACCGACCGCACCCACTATTTTATCTTGCGCACCAGAGAATGCTGCATCGGGCGCAATTGGTTCAAGCATTAATTGTGGAACAATCATTGTGGTTGCTATGCCATTTTCAATTTTAATGATTATGCGTGTAGGTTGTATACGCCCGACTACCAATGAGCGCACCCCATCATTTACACCGCCGGCAGCCTGTGCTTGCAAACCAATATATAAACGCGCTAATCGCGTATCCCAATGCATGGGTACTATCTGTCCCATACTCACTAAATCACTATTAATTTTAACCGGCGTGCTGGTTACATCGAATGGTAATGCACGTTTTGGTATAACATCGCCACGACCGGTTGGTGCATCAAGCAGTTCAAAAACTTTTTGCACCGCATCTTTACCCATCTCTTCAAAAGACTTGACCCCTAAAATTAATACGGCAATGCCACTACCCGGATCACCAAAATTTTGGCTAACCGCTGCACCATTTGGTTTGACTGCTGCAAATGCATACGATTGGGTAGCATCTGCCAAACTCACAATGCCGGTGGTCGTTAAACCCATAGCATCTGGAACATTTGCAATAGAAAGTACCCCAATACCATTCGGGTTAATATCGGTAAAATAATAAATAGTAGAAGGATCCCCCTCTTTTACTACCACCGGATGACCTTGCCCATGAGTAGGATCTCCGGATATGAGCGAGAGCGCAGTAATGCCCGCATCATACAAGGGATTATCTTTATTTGATGCGCCATTAACCCATGCAGTTTTTGGGGTAAGTGGTGCAAATTTTTGGCCATTTGCTGCAAGACGTGCAATTGCAAACTCTTTTGCCTGGTCAAGCTGATGTGCACTCGGGTCTGCTGCTACAAAAAAGCTACCATTGGCATAATCGTATTGATGTTGTTGTATGGTAAAGGTAAAACTTGGGTCTGTATTATTGCCCTCAATAACCGTTGCCGCATAACTAAAACTAGTGAGTAAAATTAAAAAAGAAGTACAACATACAGTTATACTGTGGTAAGGGTTCATCATATACCGCTTCTCCTGCTTAAAATCATGATGCATTATCGCTATTTTTATTTGCTACTTAACAAGATAGTTTACGAAACTTGAGAAAAACTGCCACTTTTTACGCATATCAAAAATAGCTACCATATGGGCAATTTGCTTAACTTATATTTCAAAATGATAAAATATGTGATATATATGGTTTAATAGGGGCTTTTATTTTATCTCACCATTCTTATAGATGTAATTTACTATGCATGCAAAAATTTTTTCTGCCACTACAGTTGGCGTTGATGCGCGTCTGGTTCAAGTTGAAGTTGACATCGCATTTGGTATTCCACGTTTTGATATTGTTGGTTTGCCGGACACCGGAATCAAAGAAAGTAGCAAGCGTGTGCTTGCTGCACTTAAAAACTGTGGTATCCGCTTGCCAAGCAAAAAAATAACCGTCAATTTGGCACCAGCCGATTTAAAAAAAGAAGGCACTCTCTTTGATTTGCCTATTGCACTTGCAGTTATGATGGCAAGTGGTTTTATAGAAATTCCAAAAGAAGTTATAGAAGAAACATTGTTCTTGGGCGAACTATCACTAGACGGAACAATCCGTTTTATTAAAGGTGCCCTGGCAATTGCCTACGATGCTAAACGAATGGGCAAAAAAAGCATTATTGTGCCCAAACATAATGTAGCAGAAGCATCCCTCATTGAAGGTATAAAAGTTATTGGCGTAGATCATTTGACTGAGTTGATTGCATACCTACGAGGTGAACATGCAATTGCACCGGCACGCAATACCTTTGCATCATATATGCAACAATTAGAGCATGATGATGCATCAGTTGATTTTTCTCAAGTTAAAGGGCAGCATCAAGCAAAACGTGCTTTACAAATTGCTGCTGCGGGCAGACATAATATTTTATTTATCGGTTCACCCGGATCTGGCAAAACCATGCTTGCCAAAAGACTGCCAACTATTATGCCACGCATGAGTTTTGATGAAGTGCTCGAGACAAGTAAAATTTATTCTATCACCGGCAAATTACACAACAAACCACTTATTGCAAAACGGCCATTCAGAAGTCCGCATCATACTATCTCACAGGCAGGCTTGATTGGTGGTGGCACCTATCCTCAGCCGGGTGAAATTAGTTTAGCGCATCATGGCATTTTATTTTTGGATGAACTTACCGAGTTTAAACGCGATACACTAGAAGCTATGCGCCAACCGCTTGAAAATAAACGCGTGCACATATCCCGCGTGCATCAATCGATTAGCTTTCCGGCATCATTATTACTTATTGTCGCACTTAACCCATGCCCATGTGGTTTTTTAGGAGATAAAAAACGTGCATGTTACTGTGCACCGCAACAAGTGAGTAAATATTTAGGAAAACTTTCTGGGCCACTATTGGATCGAATTGATTTGCAAATTCATGTACAATCAATTGAATATGACACCATTAAGGCTCCTCCATCTGCAGAAAAAAGTTCTCAAGAATTATTTGCAGAAGTACAAACGGCACTTACCATGCAACACCAACGTTTTGGCACTGATGTATACTACAACAGCTTTATGAGCCCAGATGAAATAGAACAACATTGCATGCTCACCGCTGAGGCAGAAGCTATTTTAAAGCAAGCATTTGAAAAATTACACTTGAGCATGCGCGGATATCATAAAATTTTAAAAGTAGCACGTACTATCGCAGACTTGTCTGCATCGCCAGAAATTAATGCAGCGCACATTAAAGAAGCAGTTATGTATCGCTCGCTCGATCAACACTTAGAGCGTCAACGTATATGATAGTGGGCATCGGCATAGATACCATAGCTGTTAAACGCTTTATGCATTGGGATAGCTATAGCATGCAACAATTATCGCGCATTTTTTCTCCACAAGAGATTAGTTATTGCCATGCAAGCACCTTGCATTATGCGGAACGATATGCCGTACGCTTTGCAACTAGAGAAGCTTTGTTTAAAGCATTAAGTATGTACCAACCAGAACACGTCTTACCATTTCTTACCTTATGTAGATTAGTTCGTATAGAAAAAAACAACCTTGGCGCACCAACACTAGCGATTGATTGGAATATACTAGAACAACAATATGGCATCAAACCGGTAGAAGTATTAGTTTCATTAACTCATACTGCTACCACTGCAACTGCATGGGTTATATTACAAAAAAAATAATATTAGACAGATACCATGCACGTGGGTTCCTGCTCGGTAATATCTCTATAAAACATCCGACGTACGGTATAACCTTTGGGTAATGATTTACTACCAGCTATGTAATCTTCAAGATACCCAATCTCTATAGTACAAGACATGAGACCCGGATGGGATGCAACAATATTTTGGTATGAGGGGTAAGTCAGGCAATATAAAATATTCCCTTTCAAGATAAATAATTTACCTTCATCTTGCATAGACTGATTTGTTGCAACACTCATAGTCTGCCCTCTACATAACGTATAGCACTGATCTCCATGCTTTATAACAATACAACGCGTATCTATTGCCTCAAAAAAATCTATTTGAATAATATGAGGCAACCTACTTGCATCTTCTTGATCAGCACCTCTTGCCCACACTAATACCCCCAGAATAAGAGCAGAGAGAAATACACAATGCAACCGTATCATACCACTTCTCCTTATTTTAATGTGATACCTACCCCTTACTCTACTACGTGAGCACATCCTCTTCAATAGTCATATTTTCAGAAGCAAGGGCTTTTAAAATTCCCTTTTTTTAGGCACTTTATTTGACAAAGCTCAAAAAAGCTTTAACCTTAAGCTAAAAGGTAGGTTTGAAAACATGTTTGTCGCGGGGTAGAGCAGCCTGGTAGCTCGTTGGGCTCATAACCCAAAGGTCGCTGGTTCGAATCCAGCCCCCGCAACCAAGAATCTTATATAGAGTGCCCAGTTTTCTGGGCGCTCTATTTTTTTACATAAAAAAAGAAATAGACATATAGTACCGAGTAACCATATGCCTATTTCTTGTAGAATAATTTATGGCGCTTGCAAAAACTGATACGCTTTTGCAAGCGCCTCTTTTGCATTATCAAAAGTCAATTGTTTATGTGCGTCTTGGTATGGGAGCCAGGCATACCCAATATGTTCATGAGATAAAACAACCTTTTTACTCTTTGCTTCTCCCAAGAAAAAATAAACAGTCTTTTTGGTGAGTATCCCATCAACCTCTGTATATATGTATGAAAATGATGTACTAAATTCAGAAATTATATCCGCTTGCAAACCAGTTTCTTCTTGCAGCTCACGCAGCGCTGCTTGTTGCTTAGTTTCACCTGCCTCTAGTTTGCCTTTGGGCAAATCCCAATGACCATGTGCATAATGAAGCAATAAAAATTCATTCTGATAATATACAATAATCCCTGCCGATTCTATATGTCTCATTATAAAAACCTTATTGCTCTAAAAAATAAAGATGTACCTTAAAATAATTACGAGAAAGCCACAGTGCTCCAAAAAAAGTAAGGGATAATGGCGCTACCCAAATCCATAACCCAAGACCATTTAATAAAAAGTATGCAAGCTGTGTTGATAATAATCTTATACCCCATGTTAATGCAAAGTATAACCCCATAAATGGTATGCCAATAACACAAAGCTGTATGCCATAGCGCCATACAAATATAACAAACCGTTTAACATCAAAGTAGGTATGCTTAAATAGCATCAAAATTACAATAAACAATACAAAACGAACTATTTCTGACAAACTGGTCGCAAATGCAAGACCGGGCAAACCAAACCAGCTCACCAGTATCATATTCATTAAGGCATTAAAAATAACAGCAACAATAGTGATGCCGGCCGGCATCCACACACTGTTGAATGCATAATAAATGTTTAATAAAATTTTATTAATGGCAAAGAAAAATAATCCCCATAAAAATGCCCGTAGCACCTGTGCCGCCTGTTCTACTTGCAACAAATTAAATTTGCTTGAAAGAAATATAGTTAAAAATATTTTCTCCGAAAAAAAATACATCAATATTGCTATGGGCACCATAAACCAAAAAACTAACTTGGTCGATTCTAATAAATACAACTTCAATCGCTTGGGCGCTTCTAGTGCTACGCGAGAAAAATGTGGGAGTAGAATGGTAGAAAGCGCAACGGCAAATACCCCAAGCGGAATGCCCATAAATCGGTTGGCATAATACAAAAGCGAGGTAGCCCCCGGTGCAAGATATGAGGTAAAATATTGGTCAATAAATAAACCCACCTCCATTACACTCATGCTCAGTAAACATGGTATAAATTTTATAACTACCGGCATAAAAGTATGTATATCATCTCGTGATAGTCGATTAAAATTAAAGTTAAACTTAAAATATACAATCAGATGAGCTAGAAACTGAATCAATCCACCTACTAAAATAAACCAACACAAAGCTTTAACCGGCCAAATAAAATAGTTACAAAGTAAAATAGCACTAATAAAAACAATGTTTAGCAAAACCGGTGCAAATGCAGTAATAAAAAAATGTCCCACAGCTTGCAAAGCACCTGCAAGTAATGCGCTGCTTGAAACAAAGAAAATAAATGGCATCACAATTTGTAGTAATGGTATGGCTTCTGCAACTTGCTCAGGAGAAAAACCAGGCGCAATAAAATATATTACCCACTTCGCCTGCCACATCACTAAGGCACATAACAAAAGTACTGCCCCTTCAAAAACTAAAAATCCAAACGTCATCAAACTGCCAACCGTATCACGACCTTTAAGCTCCATAGTTTGCACAATCGTTGGCACAAAGATTGCAGAAAGAGCACCCTCTGCAAAAATTTTACGTAAAGAGTTAGGAATTTTAAAAGCAGTGATAAATGCATCTGATACTATACTTACTCCTAAGTATTTAACCATTAATACTTCACGCATAATACCAAGCGTGCGACTCAATAATGTAAAGCCACTCATCTGCATAGTTTTTTGTATGATAGTTTTTTTGCTTAGCATAAGTTCCCCCGGCATAAAAAGATTTGTCTTATGGGCTTTCTAGTATAGTATGATTGCACAGAATGTATACGATTACACTTGTCTTAATGACCCATCTGCCAGGGCATATACCACATTCATCTGTGATGCAACATATGCATCATGCGTACTTACAATAATGCCCATACCATAACGATCTTGACATATCTGCAAGAGATCAACAATAATCTTACCGGTTTGAATATCAAGATTACCTGTTGGTTCATCTGCCAATAAAAATGCCGGCTTGTTAAATATGGCGCGTGCCAATGCCACACGTTGTTGTTGTCCACCGGACAATGTAGCAGGTTTATGTGTTATTTTATCTAATAATCCAAGATGCTCAAGTAATTCATGCATACGTAATACACATTGTTCTTGCGGCATGCCTGCAATAACTCCCGGGATCATAATATTTTCTGCCACGGTAAGCTCACGAATTAAATATGGCGCCTGAAACATAAGACCAATTGATTTATTTAAAAATAACTCACGCTCACGTGGCGTAAACGATGCAATATTTTTACTATTATACAATATCTCCCCAGAATTCGGTTCATCGAGCCCGGCTAATATATGCATCAAGGTAGATTTACCCGTACCGGATACGCCGGTGATCGCATATCTGCTTCCTTGAGTAAAGGTAACTGAAATATCATGCAAAACAGTAGTCAGTGTTCCACCATGGTTAAAAAATTTCCCAACATCTTTCATCGACAGGTTTGCGCGCTGCATAAAGTAGGCTTCTTTCTTCTATAAATAGCTAAAAAACGTTATATCTAAACGATTCACTTGGCAATATTCCTTTTACCATCCACTTTTTACGCTGTTGTTAAAGAATTATTGTATTGCACTTGCTCCCTCCCGTAAACTGATTCTTAGAAAGCCTGGACCAAAGGCCTTTCATACAGACAGTCTTTGCTAAATATAGGGGGAGTGCAATGAAAACTGTATTGAATTCTAATGCTCATGAAAATATTCCTGAGATACTCCCAGTTATTCCAACGATGGATGTGGTGGTATTTCCTCATATGATTGTACCACTATTAGTTCTTGATGAAAAAATCATCAAAGGAATTAATAGTACGTTACAAGCATCAAAAAAAGTTCTACTTCTGGCTGCGCGCAACACAGTAGATAGCCATGGTGCAATCGGCACGGATGATTTGTATCAAACCGGTACCATTGCAACTATTATGCGTATGATTAAAATTCCTGAAGGTGGCATTAAAATCCTTGTTCAAGGGTTATGCAAAGGATATGCATCAGAAATTATTACGCAAGAAGAAGGTTTAAACGCACGTGTAGAACATCTTGAGCTGGAAGAAGATGATCCAGCTATACTATTTACTTCAGTAAAAAATATCAAAAGTATCGCTGATAAAATGGCATCAGCAGGCTATACTTTTAGCCCGGACTTCCATACCATTCTTGGTAAAATGGAAGACCCGGAAAAAATTGCTGATTTTATTCTTTCTCATCTCAATTTAACTGTTATTCAAGCTCAAGAATTGCTTGAATCAAAAAGTAAAAGAGATTTTCTTGATTTGGTATACCTTCATCTCAAAAAAGAGGTTGAGGTTGCTGAGGTACAAGAAAAAATCCGTAGCCATGCTCGTGAATCGATGAACAATTCTCAAAAAGAATATTATCTACGCGAACAACTCAAAGCTATCAAGCGTGAGCTGGGAGAAGAAGATCAAGAAGATATCGATGAAATGCATGCAAAGCTTGATGCTCTCAATATGCCAGAAGAAAGCAAAGCAGAAGTGCGCAGACAAATCAATCGACTCGAACGCACTGCACCAGAATCACTTGAAGCAACCGTAACGCGTAACTACTTAGAATGGGTATTTGCATTGCCATGGGGAATTGAGTCAGAAGAAAATCTAAACATCCAACACGCAAAAGAAGTATTAAATCAAGACCATTTTGGACTAAAAGAGATTAAAGATCGCATTCTTGATTTTATTTCTGTACGTAACTTAAAACAAGATGGGTATGCACCAATTTTATGTTTTGTTGGTCCTCCGGGAACCGGTAAAACATCATTAGGTAAATCAATAGCAAAAAGCTTGAATCGTTCATATGCACGTATATCACTTGGTGGTGTTAAAGACGAAGCAGAAATTCGTGGCCATCGTAGAACATACGTTGGGGCAATGCCAGGCAGATTTATTCAAGCATTGCGTAAAGCAGCATCAAACAACCCTGTTATTATTATTGATGAGCTTGATAAAATTGGATCAGATTTCCGTGGTGATCCATCTGCAGCCATGCTTGAAGTATTAGATCCGCAACAAAATAAAACATTCTATGATAACTACTTAGGATTGCCATATGATCTTTCAAAAGTGATGTTTATTGCAACGGCAAACAACTTGGATACGATTTCAGGACCATTGCGTGATCGTATGGAAGTAATTGAACTCTCTGGATACACCATAGAAGAAAAAGTACATATCGCATCACGTCACTTAGTTGAAAAAGCAATCGCTGATACCGGGCTCGAAAACCAGGGTATAGCTTTTAATAATGATGTATTGTCTGAGCTTATCTCGAACTACACGCGTGAATCCGGCGTGCGCCAACTTGAACGTTTAGTACGCAAACTATGTTCAAAAGCAGCACGTGCATTGGTAGAAGGTACCCCATTAGGCGTGTTTACACCAGAAAGCATAGAACAATATCTTGGCCCACGTAAATTCTTGGATGATGAAGCACACAAAAATGATCTTGTTGGTATTTCAAATGGCCTTGCCTGGACAATATACGGCGGAGAAGTACTTAAGATCGAATCAGTGCTCATGCCGGGACGAGGCAAGCTTATTTTAACCGGACAACTTGGCGATGTTATGAAAGAATCTGCACAAGCAGCGCTCAGCTATGCGCGCGCACATGCAAAACAATTTGGCTTAGATGATCAAGTATTTAACAAGAATGATCTGCATATTCATATCCCTGCCGGTGCTGTACCAAAAGATGGCCCTTCTGCAGGCATTACTATGTTGACTGCAATTCTTTCTATACTTACTAATCGTCCGATTAATGCACACTATGCCATGACAGGAGAGCTAAACTTACAAGGTGAAATTATGCCAATTGGCGGGGTAAAAGAAAAAATACTTGCAGCAAAAAGAAATCATATGACACACGTTATTTTACCACGTAAAAATCAAAACGATTTGATAGGACTAGAAGATATTGCCAAAGATATTGACATTATTTTTGTCGAACATGCGGATGAAGTATTAGATCACGTGCTCCAACCCTGTAAAATCATATAGGAACAATAGCACATGAAAAAAGTACTTACCCTTGGTGGTGCAATGCAAGATATTTTTCTTGAATATGAGTGTCCTAAAGAACTCCATCAACAAGGATTTGTACTGTTGCCTGTTGGCAAAAAACTCGAAGTAAATAATCTTGTCTATACAACCGGTGGCGGCGCTACAAACGCCGCCGTCTCATTTGCGCGTCTTGGTTATCCCACACAAAGTTTTTTCAAAATTGGTACTGATCCTGCCGGAACTATGATAGTTAATGCATTGCAACATGACAATGTACAAACTTCATATGCATTGCAGAGTAAGACAACACAAACCGGCACCTCATTTATTATTCCATGCCCCTCCGGTGAGCGTACCGTGCTGGTATACCGTGGCGCAAATACTACTTTGCAAGAAAATGAGCTCCCATTGGATGCTATTACAAATGCCGATGTGCTCTATATCACCTCACTCAGCAATACTAATGCACAGCTAATTGCACCCATCACCTTGCATGCAAAAAAAAATAATACAATGGTTGCAACCAACCCCGGCACAAGCCAACTAACAAGTGGTGCATCATATTTACATGATGCATTGCCACACATTGATATATTAATTTTAAACGTCTATGAAGCGAGTTTGCTTGCAAAAACATTTAACACAGTACAACAACACCTATCCATAACCGGCTCTACACAATTACCACCTCTGCTACAACCATCAGCGCAAATAAATTTACCCCACTTCCTTTATAACATACTCGAGCAAGGGGTAGGCACCATTGTTGTTACAAACGGCTCAGATGGTGTCTATGTGGCCCATAAGAACACGATCTATTATCACCCGGCGCCACAAGTAAATGTGGTAAGCACTATTGGTGCAGGTGATGCATTCGGTTCAACTTTTGTTGCATATCTTGGACAAAATAAACCTATAGAAGAGGCAATACGTGCCGGCATTACACAAAGTGGCTTTGTCCTTCAACATCTTGATGCGAAAACAGGACTATTAACAATACATGATCTGGAACCACAGATCATGAAATTAAATAAACAATTATTGCAAATATTTGTCATTTAGTAGATAAAAATATCTAGGTCAATTACCAACACTCTATTATAAGTTAGATAGTTTTTTTCTGTATAAACTATCTGGCTTATAATCTTATTTACACCCTCTTAATATTTATTAAATTATCACGTATTTGCAAATGCCCCCAGATGCTGTAAAATATTTAAAATAAAGGGTTTTATTCAATTTTAGGAGAAAATATGCGCAAGATTATAGCGTTATCTATGTTATTTTTTAGTACACAGATACCTGTGCATGCTATGGAAACATGCAGAAACCCACATGCCTTGTTAGTTGAATATGCCTTGTTGGCTGAATATGATATCGAAGATATAATGTGGAAACAAATCAACGATTTAATCGCACATTCCGACTCAATTTTTATATACCAATTTGCATATATATGGCATCTTGCAACAATTGTAGGTCAAAAAAAAGAAGTGATACCAGAATTACAAAATATTATTTTGTCTAAAAATTTCGAAACAACAAAGAAATATATATTACCTACGATAAGAGCATTAAATCATCTTTTAATACATTTACCAGTAAACCATTTAGCAACATATAAACTTGACTCTTTAATTACGCAATTAACTACAATCCAAATGCAGGTAAGACAAGAAATTAAAAAACAAAATGAATGCAGCCTTACTTCGATAGATATATTTTTCAACCAAATATAAGAGCTTGGTATCGATCTTTACAAATAGATATCCTTGCGTTAGCATTAACAGCATAATATCAACTATTTTTTATTGTACCCTTGAGGGAATTTACAATGGCTCAAAATGCCACCCAAAATGCACAAGGTCACGTCTTACGTATTAATGGTACTATTATTGATGTACAATTCCCACGTGAGCATACACCCGATATTTTACACGAATTAAAAGTTTCTCTACCTGATGATCATAATCAAGAAGCAAGCTTAGAGGTTGCCCAACAACTTGGTGATGGTGTAGTGCGCTGTATTGCCATAGAAAATATTTTTAATATCAGACGCGGATTGCCGGTTGTAGACACCGGATCACCAATTCAAGTTCCGGTTGGCAATCAAGTACTAGGGCGTATTTTTAATGTGCTAGGAGAAACTATCGATGGCAAATCTCAAGTAACTGGCACACATAAATGGTCTATCTTTAGACCGGCACCACGCTTGGTGGAACAAAAAATAGAAAATGAAGTTCAAGAAACCGGCATCAAAGTAATTGATATTATGTGCCCTTATCTTAAGGGAAATAAAATTGGATTGTTTGGTGGTGCTGGCGTTGGTAAAACGGTTGTGGTACAAGAACTTATCCGCAATATTGCAATGGAGCATGGCGGTGTTTCTGTATTTACCGGCATTGGTGAACGTACTCGTGAAGGTAATGAACTCTGGCTCGAAATGCAACGCACCGGCGTGCTAGAGAAAACCGCGTTGGTATTTGGCCAAATGGGAGAAATGCCCGGCGCACGCTTACGTGTTGGTCTCACCGGTTTGACCATGGCAGAATATTTCCGTGATGAAGAAAAAAAAGATGTACTATTATTTGTAGATAATATTTTTAGGCTCGTGCAGGCCGGTTCAGAAGTATCAACGCTACTTGGCCGTATGCCATCTGCTGTTGGTTATCAACCAACACTTGCAACCGAAATGGGCTATTTTCAAGAACGTATTACCAATACCATTAACGGTTCTATTACTTCTGTGCAAGCAGTCTATGTACCAGCTGATGATATTACTGATCCTGCGCCCGCTACAACCTTCTTACATTTAGATGCAAGTACAGTACTTTCGCGTAAATTGGTAGCACTTGGCTTATATCCTGCAGTAGATCCACTTATTTCTACTTCAAAAGGTTTACAGCCTGACATTGTGGGCGAAAAACATTATCGTGTTGCACGCGATATTCAACGTATTTTACAACGCTATAATGAGCTCCAAGACGTTATTGCAATTTTGGGTATGGATGAACTATCTGAAGAAGATAAAATCATCGTAAAACGTGCAAAAAAAATACAAAAATTCCTCACACAACCTCTATTTACTGCGGAATTTGCGACCGGCATTCCAGGCAAATATGTATCACGTGAGCGTGCAGTAAATGATTTTGCAAAAATTATTGCTGGTGAATATGATTATTTACCAGAAGATGCATTCTATATGGTAGGCACGCTTGATGATGTAATCGAAAAAGCAAAACGTCTTAAAGCAGAAGTATAGGCTACAATGGAGTTGCATATAACAAGCCCAGAAAAAACGGAAATCTTTACAACCGAATGGATAGAAGCATTCACCCCATCTGGCAGCTTTGTCATTCAAAAAGGTCATGCACCTACCGTATTGATATTATCTCCCGGCAAACCATTATTATTTGGTTTAAAGGATAAAACAGAAAAATCGGTAACCATCCCGCGCGGTATTTTGGAAATCACCCGTACCAAAGCAGTTGTACTCATCAATAAGCCTCTTTAAAAGAACTATTGCTCCATCTAACTGCATTATGCTAGTGTAGCAATAAGAATCTATTGTCTTATTAAGGGGGAGACGAGTATGAATGAACAATCATACAAAATTCTTGATGCCATTTTATTCGGCTTCAAGCAATTTAAACGTAATTTTTTATTACTTCTGGGCGTAACACTATTAAGTATTGCAAATGTTTCGCTCTATCTTTTTATAATTAGATTAATTACCACCCAATATACCATTGTCTTAGAACAATCATTTTTATATGGCATCGTACATGGCGTATGGATACATGGCGGTAATTTCGGACACCTATTAATAATATTGGCCTATTTATTTTACACGGCAATCGAATTAATTATTACTATGGGCTGGACACGTATAGCATTAGATATTTATGATCATGGCACAAGCAAAGTTAAACGTATTTTTACAACCATACCTGTAGTACTTAATTATGTAATTGCCATGATACTTTATACATGCATAAGTTCTTTTGGACTTATTTTGCTTATTATTCCAGGCATTTATTGGTTTATCACCTTCTTTTTTGCACCGGTCTTTGTAATAGACACCGGTTGTGGACCAATTGAATCATTACGCAAGAGCGCTGCTATCACCTATGGTCATAAATGGCACCTATTGCTCACTATATTAATTTTTATCGGCATTAGTATGCTGAGTGTTATTACCATTATTGGACCATTTGTTTTGACTTATGTATGGCTGTTATCACAAATATTTATATACCGTAGACTACAAGAAGCAAAAATAAGAGAGGTCCCAATTCCTATAGATATGCCATAACATACAGATAGCGATGGCTGCTTTATATGTATAAACTTGCACAAACTACAATAGTAGGGTATAACCTTACTACATTCTAATAACTCTTTGTACAAGGTAATTCTTGACTATGAAGCAGCCTCTTGGTTCTATTATTTCCGGATCACTTACCGATGGTTTTGTTATGCGCGTACAACCCGGCACCAATTTAGAAGATCTCAAAACCGGTAAATTTGTTTCTATTGCAGGAAACAATCATAAATTTTTTTCACTTGTTACCGATTTAAGTTTAGAAGTTACCCACCCGGATATTTTATTATTTCCGCCGAGTGAACATGAAAAATTGTTACAACGTATGTTACAACAAAAAGATATCTATGCGACCGCAACACTCAAACCTATGTTAGTTCTTGATAAAGATAATACACCAAAACCGGTCAAAACAATTCCACAGCACTTTGCACCGGTATTTGAAGCAACAGCGCAAGATGTTGCACGTATTTTTGGTGATGAAAAAGATCCAAGTAAAAAATTTTTTAGCATCGGCGCACCACTTGATATGAGCACGCCTGTTTGCCTAAATTTAGAAAAATTAACTGAACGAAGTAATGGCATTTTTGGCAAAACCGGTACCGGTAAAACATTTTTAACGCGGTTGATTTTAGCCGGACTCATCAAGCAAGAAAAAGCAATTAATTTAATTTTTGATATGCATAGTGAATATGGCTTGCAAGCACGCAAAGAAGGCGCACAAGTATTTGTAAAAGGACTCAAAACATTATTCCCTGATCGCGTTGCTATATTTTCTCTTGATCCCGTATCAACGCGTCGCCGTGGTGGTAGCCCTGATGTAGAAGTCACATTAAGCTACCAATCAATACAGGTAGAAGATATTCTTTCTCTTGAAAGTGAATTACATCTGCACAGCACTGCACTAGAAGCTGCTTATTTGGTTGCTGCACATTATAAAAAAGATTGGTTACATGTATTGCTAAGCAAAGGCGATGATTTAAAAGACTTTGCACTATCAATTGGCGCACATCCGGAATCTATTGCTGCATTATACCGCAAACTTAAACGTATTGAACGTTTGCCATTTTTTAAACCAATGCAAAGTGGTGCATACAAAGACGCAAACGTGATAGATCAAATGATAGAATATATAGATCGTGGCATTAATATTATTGTGGAATTTGGCAACTATACATCGACCTTTGTATATTTACTTATTGCCAATATGATTGCACGTCGTATTCATAAAAAATATGTCGACAAAACCGAACATTTTCTTGGCTCGCAAAACAGTGCTGATGAACCAAAAAAATTATTAATTACCATAGAAGAAGCACACAAGTTTTTGAATCCAAGCGCTGCACGCCAAACTATTTTTGGTGTGATCGCGCGAGAAATGCGCAAATATTATGTTTCATTATTAGTCGTAGATCAGCGCCCATCAGGCATTGATCAAGAAATTATTTCTCAAATTGGTACCAAGATAGTAGCACAATTGAATGATGAAAAAGATATTCAAGCAGTATTAACCGGCATTAACGGTGCCGCTAACTTACGCTCTATTTTGGCATCTCTGGATAGCAAAAAACAGGCATTGCTTATGGGCCATGCACTCACCATGCCGGTAGTTATAGAAACACGTGAATATGGCGAAGATTTTTACCGCGCAATGGGACAAAATGTTACTACCAAGCAGATTGATGAATTTGTAAAGGAACTATTTTGATTCTTTAACAGACCAACCTGCCCACCACAAACATGCTTTAATTGCTTGCAGACCTAGCTCATATATCTCATAGACAGCTTCATGTTCTTGTAAACCACTTTGTGCAATCAGTTGATCGTATGACAATTTTTTATCAAGGTCATATTTATCTGCAAATGCATCTAATGCCATCTTCATAATCGGGTGCAATACAATGTCAACGAGCCGATCCGCTTTGCGTGCAGACCATGTTTTTGCAAGTACATAACCATGTGCAACTACCGGAATTGCTTGGAGCATATGCGCACTGATATTTTCTTTGTCGGTAATTTCTAGACCTTTTTGGACCGCGGCACGTAACAACTTTAGTGTTTTAAATATGGTTTTTTGTTCTTTTTGATCCAAATTTTTAAATGCATCAAAATACCATACAACTGATTTAGTTTTAATTCCTAACCATGCCTTTGCTACAAAAATTGGATTTGCCGCCTGAAGCGGCATTGCTGCAATTGCACAACCAAGTGCGATAAAAAATGAGATACGTATTGTTTTCATAGAAGCCCTATTAAATTTATAATTTTTATGTAGCTTTATTAGCTATATTCTTTTGCTTTTTTAATGCGATCTTCTGTCTTTGGATGGGCACCAAATACCGTATTAAGGTAAAACCAATAGTATGCTTGCATTATTTTATAATCAACTTTTATGCCATAATAACTGGACATTAAACCCATATAATCAAACCAGGATAGCTGAGATTTACTTGCTTGTATTGCTTTGTAAATGGTATCTAAATTTTGCTCAAATTCTTTTTTTTCAAAATACTCTTTACGTTGTAAATAAATAAAAAATTTAATTAGTTCCTTACTTCGGTTTGCTTGTTTACACGCAAATTCATCTGCTTGATATTCAAACTTTTTACCAATAATGCAAGAAGATACACATGGAGATAAAATTAATGATAGAAGCACTTTTAATACTCGATCCTTTATTATATAATCTGGATTAAGCCGCGCCAAATTAGGATCCGGTCGCCCTATAATAAATTCAATGGCAATTGCTACACCCATAGCTGATGCTATCTTTATAGCAAGTGATTTGTTACCATGTTCATGATAAATATGACCCAATTCATGCGCAACTACTCCCTCGAGAGCGTCATCAGATATCTCAAGCAATAAATCCTGTCCTATCAATATACCACCCGTATTTGCAAACATTTTTTGTGCAAATGCGTTAAATAATCCTTTACGCGTAGTAATAAAAACAACTGGTGTCTGCATGTTTGATTTTTTACATATCGTCTCTATGTATGCATATAACTTTGGCATATTTTTTGGTGTAACAACTATCACGCCGCATGCTAAAAACAATGATTGGGTAGATCGTGAAGACCAATCAAGCTCCTTACATAACTCCAAATCCCTTTGAATGTCTTGCAAAGCAAAATGAGTCTTTTTATTAAAAATTAATTTATATTCCTCCATATCCTTTAAAGCTTCAAATTCTTGCCGGTATACTCCCCATTCAGACTTATTTTTTGATTTTGCGATGGCTGTATCAACTGATGTAAGCAATAAACTTGCACCCAATAATAGCCCCAGATATTTTTTCATAAACCCCTACTTGATATGTAGAACAATAACCCTATAAATCCAATATAATCTGCCTATAAAAAAAGTAAAATACTTCCTCTACTGTGGCCACTTTTTTACAATTGGAAAAGGGCATCCTCTAGAGAATACCCTTTTTATCTTAAAATCTTATACTATTAGTACTATTGTCCCATTTGCTTGAGCATCTGTGCCATCATCTGTTCTTGCTCTTTTTTAAGCTCAGAACACAGCTCTGGATAATGTTTATTGATATAATCTACATAGCATTTCAACTCATTTGCCTGCTGCAGCAAAATATCTTTAATATCTTTTTTATATTCTTTATTGCGTAGCGCACGGCTGGTAGCACGTTTGAGTGCCTTTTCTATATCCTGCTCATCTTGTGGTAATAAATGCTGTACCTTATTCCATGCCTTATCAAATGTTGGCAAAATTGTTAATGAAGGAAAGGCCGGCAACATATCACGTTTATATTCTTCGGTAAATGGCACCAACCCACCATTGGCAATTTGTGTATAAAATTGCATAAGCATATTATAAGCATCTAAGAAAGCGTCTGTGCCTTTATCCACAGCTTGCGCGCAAGATCTGAATACATGCTCAGCAGCCTCAGCATACCCTATCACTAATTTTTTACTTGTAATACTAAGCGGTTTAAAT
>Ga0210086_1000586_pt1 | contig 20630 bp, 15 predicted proteins | sample China_Galinas_PW_3_FD_184867 | JGI IMG/M metagenome (GOLD analysis project Ga0210086, IMG submission 184867) | Wetland microbial communities from San Francisco Bay, California, USA, that impact long-term carbon sequestration - China_Galinas_PWB_D2... | ecosystem: Environmental > Aquatic > Marine...
TCCGGCTCGCTGGGGTGTTCGTCCTCGACCCCGTCTCCGCGTCCGACCCCGTCGAGCCAGTCGATGATGTCACCCGGTTCGGTGACGAGGAGCGCCCCGCCGCGTTTGAGCAGGTCGTGAGAGCCCGCGCTGGCCCTGGAGTCCACCCGCCCCGGCAGGGCCCAGACCTCGCGCCCGTGATCCTCGGCCGCCACCCGCGCCGTGATCAGCGCCCCGCTGCGCCGCCCGGCCTCGATGACCAGCACGCCGCGGCTCATACCGCTGATGATCCGGTTGCGGGCCGGGAAGTTGTCGGGCGCCGGCTCGGTCTCGAGCGGCAGCTCCGAGACCACGGCGCCACCCTCGTTCGCGATCCGTTCGAACAATTCGCGGTTGTCCGGCGGGTAGCAGCGCGCCAGCCCGCACCCGAGGACCGCGGTTGTGCGCCCGCGCGAGCGCACCGCCCCGCGGTGCGCGGCCGTGTCGATCCCGCGCGCCCCGCCGCTGATGACCGCCAGCCCGGCACCGGCGAGGACGCCCGCGAAGCGTTCGCCCTGCTCGATCCCGTACGCGGTCGCCCCGCGCGAGCCCACGATCGCGACCGCCCGATCCCCCGGCAGCTCGCCGCGCACGTACAACACGAGCGGCGCGTCATCGAGTTCGCGCAGCAGCGCCGGGTACACGTCGTCGTCGATCGTCACCAGCCGCACGCCCGCCTCAGCCGCCCGCGCCAGCTCGTGCTCGACGCGATCGTTGGCCCGACGCAGCTCGCGCGCGATCGCGTCGGACTTGACCGCCCCGATCCCGCGCACCCGCGCCAACTCCGCCGCCGACGCACCGACCACCGCGTCCACCGACCCGAGCCGCTCGAGCGCCCGGCGGGCCAGCACCGGTCCGAGCCCGGGGGTGAGCGTGAGGCGTAGCAGATCGATGTTCGGCATCCGTTCAGTCTAGCCACACAGCCCGCCCCGCGTCGATCCCCGCTCCGGGGTGAAAACCGGGTATCCTGTCCCGAAAGGCGACGGACCGCCCATGACCAGTACGCTCCGCACCCTGCCGCGCCGGGCGCATGACGCGCTCGTCCGCTCACCGGCTCTGACGCTCGGGCTGTGCGTTGTGGGCGTCGTGCTGGTCGCCCTTGTCTCGTGCACCACGACCCGTTCGCACACCGGCCCGGCCGGTCTGCGCGACCGCGTCGAGCCGCTTGTCCGCGTGCGCGTCCGCCAGCAGGCCGGCGAGGTCAAGGTCGAGGGCGCCGCGCGTGTCCTCGTGCGCGACACCGCGACCCACGCGGCCGACCTGCTTGTCGCGCCGCTCCGCGTTGATGTCGTCGCCGGTCGCGTCCGCCTCACCGACGCACGCGCCGATCGGCACGACTACCCGCCATTCGCCGAGATCGAGCTTGAACCCGACCGCGGCTCGGACCCGACGATGCTCACGCTCGACGGCGTGCCCATGCCGGGCTTCCTGGTCATGCACCCAGACCCCGACGACAGCGCCACCTTCGATGTCATCGCCGCCATGCCGATCGAGCGGTACATCCCCGGCGTGATCGCGCGCGAGTTGTACGCGAGCTGGCCCGCCGAGACGTTCAAGGCCCAGGCGGTGTGCGCGCGCAGCTACGCTCTGCACGAGCGTTCGCTGGCGCGGGCGGCGGGTCGTCACTACGACCTCGAGGCGACGACGCGCGATCAGGTTTTCGCGGGCGCGACGCAGAATCCCACGGCCGTGCGCGCCGCCGAGGACACCCGCGGCGTTGTCCTCACCTACCGCGGGCGGATCCTGCGGGCGTACTACGGGAGCACGTGCGGCGGTCGGGCCGCCTCGGCCGCCGACACCTGGCCCACCGGGCGCGGGTACGAGTACAACCTCGACGCCCCGATCCAGGCGAGCGACCGCCCGAGCGCGTGCGAGGAATCGCCGCTCTACCGCTGGACCGTGAAGCGCGGCGTGGGTGAGCTCTCGGCCCGACTCCGCTCGTGGGGCGTGGTCAACGCGCACGAGATCGGGCAGATCGGCGAGGTCCGCTCGATCCTCGTCGGCGGACGCAACGGCGTCGGTCACCCTACCTCGTACCGCGTCAGCGACGACGCGGCCCGCACGTTCAAGATCTCAGCCGAGCACCTGCGCGTCGCCTGCAACTCCCCCGCACCCGGGTACGACCCGGTCACGCGCGAGACACGCGTCAACTCCGGCGACTTCGAGGTCACCATCGTCCGCCCCACCGTCACCTTCCACGGGCGCGGGTTCGGGCACGGCGTGGGGATGTGCCAGTTCAGCGCCAAGGCGTTCGCCGACCGGGGCTGGTCGTGGCGCGAGATCGTGCGGAACTTCTACCCCGGGGCGAAGCTCACGCGGGTCTACGACTGATCCTTCCTCAGTGCGCGTTCGTACACCGCTTCCAACGCCTCAACCATCGTCTCGGCGCTGAAGGCGGTGCGGCACTCGTCGAGCCCCCGCTGTGCCAGGCGCGCGCGCAGGTCCGGGTCGTCGTAGAGCTTCAGCACACCGGCGTGCAGGGCTGCGCGGTCGCCGAGCGGGACGAGCACGCCGGTCTCGCCGTCGCGGCATGCCTCGCGCGTCCCGTCCACGTCGTACGCGATCGGCGTCACGCCGCACAGCAGCGCCTGCGGCACCGTCCGCGGCAGCCCCTCGCGGGAGCTCGGGTGCGCGAGCACGTCCATCGCCCGCACCAGCCCCGGGACACGCTCGGGCGGCACCAGCCCCGTCGTCACGACCTTGCCGGCGAGCCCCATCGATTCGACGCGTTTCATCAGCCGTTCGCGCCACCAACCGTCGCCGACCCAGAGCAGCCGCCAGTTGTCGCGTGTGCGCAGCTCGTCGCCGAGCGCGTCGAGCAGGTCGTCGTGCCCCTTGTGCTCGGCCAGGCGCGCGACCGTCCCGACGACGTAGTCCGTCGGTACGAAGCCGAGCTTGCGGCGGACCGTCTCGCGGTCCTCTCCGGGCGCGGGCTCCAGATACGGGGCGATCTCCATCCCCGAGCGCACGGTGACGTACTGCTCGGGCTTCCCGATCTTCCGCGCGAGGTACTGCTCGGTCATCGCATCGGCCACCGAGACGATCGTGTGACAACGCTTCGCGGCGTAGCGCTCGGCGAGCGTGTAGATCCAGTTCTTGAAGCGCGTCTTCGTACGCGCGGCCACCCCGCCCTCGACCGGCATGAAGGGCGGGCCGTGGATGGTGTGGATGACAACCGGACCGTCATACCAAGCATCCCACATGTCCACACCTTGGGAATGTGCCGGATCTAGATCGGCAATGTCCGGTGGTTCACGCTGATTCGTGAGATCGATGGCGACTTCCGTACCATCTTTGAAGTAGTAGGTTGAGCCGTAGTGGTGAACTCGCTCGACGGAGGTACACGCTAATCGCCCGAGGATCCCTGCTTTCGACGAGTGGGTGTGGACAATGTCCGGCTCGACCTCGCGGACCAGACGCTTGAACTGCCCGATGCACCTCCGGTCGCGCAGCGGGCTGATCTCGCGGCACAGGTCTGACACCTCGTGCAGCCCGATTGGCTTGCACGCCTCTCCGCCCCGCGTCCGCTCCTCGCCCGCTTCGCACCGCGTGTTGAACGCCTGCACACGCTCGAGCATCGAGCCCTCGGGCCCGTAGATCGGCCCGTACGCGAGGTGCACCTCGTGCCCACGCCGCGCCTGCCCCTCGCAGCTCAGGACCGTGTTCTCCTGGCTGCCGCCGAGGATCAGGCGGGTCGAGATGTGCAGGATGCGCATCGTCAGTACCTGATCCACTCGAGCCGAAGCCCTTCCGGCGGGAGGGTCGGGCCGGCGCGCCGGCGGTCGCGGGCGGCGAGGATCTCCGGGATCGACCCCGGCTCGCTCCTGCCGCGCCCCACCTCGACCAGCGTCCCCGCGATGATCCGCACCATGTTGTAGAGGAAGCCGTTGCCCGAGACATCGATGCGAAAGCGTTGGGTTGGCAATGGGCAATGGGCAATGGGCAATGGGGAAGAGGGCCCTGGTCCCGGGGCCCTGGGCCCTTGTGTTCGGGGTCCGGGATCTGAGAGCTGAGATCTGAGATCTGTGCTCCCGGCGGGCAGTGGGGAGAAACCGGAACACGCCTCACCCGCCCCGAGTTCGCACACCTCGCACGTGAAGACCGTGCGGGTGGTGTTCTGTCGCCCGTGCCCGGCCGCGGCGAACGACTCGAAGTCGTGCTCGCCGACGATGTGGGTGGCGGCCGCACGCATGCGCGCCAGATCAAGCTCGTGCCACAGGTGCGTGACGTACCGCCGGTCCCAGAGCGCGCGCCGCTGGGAGACGTGGATCGCGTAGCTGTACCCCTTGGCGGCACAGTCGGCGATGGGGTCGAACGCATCGTCAACGACCACCGCGTCGAGCACGAGCACGTCGTCGGGCAGCCGCGCGTTGACGGCCCGCACCAGCGGCTCGGTGCCGCGTTCTTCAGGCCAGCCCCGTCCCTCGGGCGCACTCTGCGAGCAGGTGAACGCCGCGACCTGGCCGCCGGGCCCGCCGTCGGGGAACCGCCCTCCCGCGTGGACGCCCGCGTCGGTACGGCTCGCGCCGACGAGTTGAACCTCCTCGCGCACGACCTCGCGCACCGCCTGCTCGACCGTGTTCTGGACCGTGCGCAGGATCAGACGTCCCTCAGCCCGCGACTCGACCCGCTCGGGGCGCACCGACCCGTCCTCGGGAGGCTCCTGCTTCTGCCACCCGCAGAAGTCGGTCCCGTCGTACGCGATGGTGAGCTTGTAGCGCGGCACTCGTCAGGGCTCGTCGCGGTCGAAGTCCTTGATGACTACGGCGTCGTCGCGCACCCGCTTGTGCGTCTCGTCCTCGAACCGCCTGTGCTCGGAGTCGGCCCAGCGGTCGGCCCACTTCCACCACAGGAGCACAAAGGGCACACCGATCACCACCACCGCCACCATGCTCGCGATCATCCACCCGGTCACGAATCAAGCGTATGCGGGGGGGCGTCCGGGCGTCGCCGACGACCCGGTCGAGGATACGATCAAGGCATGAGCATCATCGTCTTTCAGCACGGCGACGTGGCCGGGCCCGGGCGCCTCGGCGCAACCCTCCGCGACTTCGGGCACCGCCTCGACGTCCGTCGCCTCGACCGCGCCGACGAGGTCCCCGACGATTTCGACGCGGTGAACGGCGTCGTCTCGCTCGGCGGCGTCCAGAACGTGGACGAGCAGCACCCCTGGATGCCGCGCGAGATCGAGTACCTGCGACGCGCGCACGAACTCGAACTCCCCGTCGTCGGCATCTGCCTCGGGGCGCAGCTCATCGCCACCGCGCTCGGCGGGCGCGTCGAGAAACTCCCCGAGCCCGAATACGGCTTCGAATCGATCGACGTGAGCGTGCCCGGGCAGACCGAGGCGGTCATGGGCGGCGTGCCGTGGTCGAGCCGCCAGTTCTGTGCGCACGGGTACCACGTCACCGAGCCGCCCGCCGGCGCGACCGTCCTCGCGTCGAGCGCGAAGACGAAGGTCCAGGCGTTCAAAGCGGGGCTGCGGACCTACGCGTTCCAGTACCACTTCGAGGCCGATCGGGCGATGATCGACCGGATCGTCAAGCGGAACGCGGACGAGATCGCGCGGATCGGGCTGTCGGGCGAGCAGATCTCGGCCCAGGCGGGCGAGCACTACGAACGGTTCGCGGTGATCGCGCAGCGGGTGTGCACCAACCTCGCGACGTACTGCTTCCCGGTCGAAGTGCTGGAGGCGTAGCGAGCCGCCCCGTGCCCGTGCGCCGATCCGGAAGGCGCGCTACCGCCCGTCCTCGGATTCGAGCAGCCTCGCCATGGTGCGCGTTGGTCCGCCGAGCAGTTCGGCGGCGAGCGCGCCGGCGACGAGCCCTGCGCAGGCGGCCGCGCCCATCGGCGAAGCCGGGTCGATCACGCCCGCCGCGACGAGGACCAGCCCGAGCGCGATCTGCGTGGCGGAGAGCCCCGAGCCGTGCGCGTCGAGCAGAACCAGATGGGCACGCCGGCGCCACGGGTGCCCGCCCATGTGGGCGCCGAGCCAGGCGCCGATCAGGTGCCCGTCGCCGGTCAGGACCGCGCTGAGCACGACGAACAGGACCGATCGCCACCCGTAGATCGCGCCCGGGTCGGTACGCATGACCAACGCGGCGGTCACGGTCGGGACGATGAGCGCGAGCACGATCGCGCGTGCGCCGATGCGTGCGCGCGCATCTTGCGGGGTGAGCCGCCCGAGCAGCATCCCGAGTAGGTACGCAACGAGCGGCCCGCCCGTCCAGACGATCGTCGGTGGCGCCGACGCGCCGAGCAGCCCGATCGAGAGCAGGCACGACACCAACGCGAGTGCTCGCGAGGTGCCGAGCAGATCCGGCGCGCAGGCCCGGAACAGAGGCAGCCCGACGAACGCCGAGCCCGCGGCGACGGCGGCCCCGAGCGCGAGCGACTCGCGCTGCCCGAGCCCGAGCAGCCAGATCGCGAGGATCGCGGTCGGCAAGGCCGCGAACATGACGAGCATCGCCGCCGGCAGGGCAACGTCGGGGAACAGCGAGCCGCCCCGTGCCGGGGCGGATTCGTTCGACCCATCCCGTCCATGCATAGCCGCCAAGAGGCGTCCATGGGCCCCGGCACGTGCCGAGAGGAGCACTCCCGCCGCGAAAACCCCGATGATCGGGGCGAACAGGTTCACCATGTGGGCACGTCGGTCGCGTTTCAACTCGCTCTCGACGGGCTCGGCGGCGGCGTGGTACTCGGCTTGGCGCTCGGCGAGGGCTTGGGCGTCGGCGCCGGCCGCGGTGAGTGCGGCCACGTCGGACCCGAGGTCACGGCGCAGCTCGTCGAGACGCGCACGCTGCTCGATCCCGCCGACGAACCACCGCTGGTATCGCTGCGGTTCGATCTTGCCGAGGACAAGCGGCCCGAGGAGGACACCCGCGAGCATCCCGCCGGCGATCGCGGCGGAAAGCGCCCCACCGGGTATTCTGGCAACGCGGAGCACGCCGGCGAGCACCGCCGACGCGACAATCAGCGTGATCACACCGAGGATCGGATCGGACACACCCGGAGCGTAGCGAACAATGCGAACACAGCGGGCGCGACGCTCGTTCTAGTACGAGCGGACTGAACGGGAGGCGGAGCATGGACATCGGGATGGTCGGGCTCGGGGTGATGGGGCGTAACCTCGCGCTGAACATGGGCGACCACGGGTACAGCGTGGCGTCGTACAACCGGACCACGTCGGTGGCCGACAGGTTCGTCGCCGACCACCCGGACACGCCGGGCGGGCTGAAGGCCGCACACACACCAGAGGATCTGGCCGCGATGCTCGATCGCCCGCGCCGGGCGGTGATCCTCGTGCCTGCGGGCGGGGCGACCGACTCGACGATGGCGATGCTGCTCGACCACTTCGAGCCCGGCGACGTGATCATCGACGGGGGCAACGCCCACTGGCCTGACACCGAGCGCCGCGTCGCGGAGTGCGCCGCGAAGGGCGTGCACTTCCTCGGCTCTGGCGTCTCGGGTGGCGAGGTCGGCGCGCGGTTCGGGCCGAGCCTGATGCCGGGCGGCCCGCGCGACGCGTGGGACTCGGTCAAGCCGATCTGGGAGGCGATCGCGGCGAAGGTCGGGGCCGACGGCAAGGCCCTCGAGGGCGCCGAGCCGGGCAAGCCGGTCGATGCGCCCGGCGCGGTGCCGTGCACGACGTACATCGGCGCGGGCGGGAGCGGGCACTTCGTCAAGATGGTGCACAACGGCATCGAGTACGCCGACATGCAGACGATCGCCGAGGCGTACGCGCTGCTGCGCCACGTCGCGGGGATGTCGCCGCCGGAGATCGGCGACGTGTTCGAGCGGTGGAACACCACCGAGCTCGACTCGTACCTCGTCGAGATCACCGCCGACGTGCTGCGCCAGGACGACCCCGGCACGGGTGAACCGTTCGTCGATGTCGTGCTCGACGCGGCCGGTCAGAAGGGAACCGGCAAGTGGACAGCGATGGAGGCGCTCGATCTGGGCGTGGCGACGCCGACGATCGGCGAGGCCGTGTTCGCGCGGTGCGTCAGTGCGGCGCGCGACGAGCGGGTGCGCGCGAGCGAGGTGATCAGCGGCCCGCCCGCGGGCGACCCGCCCGGCGCCGGCTTCGTCGAGGATGTGCGCTCGGCGCTGCTGTGCGCGAAGATTGCGGCCTACGCCCAGGGGTTCTCACTCATCCGCTCGCGCAGTGAGGAGAAGGGGTGGGACATCGATTTCGCGTCGCTCGCCCGCATCTGGCGCGGCGGGTGCATCATCCGAGCGCGCCTGCTCGGCGACATCACCGCGGCGTTCGAGCGAGACCCGACGCTGCCCAATCTCGTCCTCGACAAGCGGTTCCTCGCGACGATCACCGACCACGCGCCGGCGTGGCGGCGCGTCGCGGCGCTGGCGGCCGAACGCGGCGTCCCCGCGCCCGCCTTCTCCTCGGCCCTCGCCTGGTTCGACGCCTACCGCTCGGCCCGGCTCCCGGCCAGCCTCATCCAGGCCCAACGTGACTACTTCGGCGCCCACACCTATGAGCGGATCGACCGCCCGCGCGGCGAGTTCTTCCACCTCGACTGGCCGGGCGACCGAAGCGAGAGCCGCGTGAAGTAGTCACCCGCCGTCCGGGTTCTCCGCGGGAGAGTTAGTCGGCGCCCCGCCCTCGTCCGGGTTCTCCATGGGCAGTTCGTCCGGCGCCTCGCCCTCGGTCGGTTTCATCCCGGGGAGGGGCTCGAAAAGCCCTTCGCCGGTCACACGGAGCTGCCCGGTTGCAACGAGGTAGTTCAGGATCGAGTTGCGCAGGTCGGTCAACGCCTGGTCGCGCGCGTTCTCAGACTGGAGCAGGTCGTTCTCGGCGTCGATGAGCGTCTGCGGGTCGACCTCGTCGCGTCGGAGCTCCTGCTCGCGCCGTCGTTCCTTGTTGATCGCCACCTGCTGGACCGAGATCTCGTACTGGAAGCGTGCGAGCTCGACCGCCCGCAGAGCCGCCCGCGCCCCGACGACGACATCGTCGCGGAACCGCGAGTAGTCGCGCTCGGAGCGCTGCTCGTCGATGATCGCCTGGCGCAGCTGGAGCCGCTCGATCTCGCGGTCGAGCGGCAACCCGTACGTGACGCCGAGCGAGTAGCCCACCTCGTCGGGGTCGAACTGGAGTCCGGCGTCGTTCAGGCTCGGATCGGTGGGGATCGAGGCACTGGCCGACAGGTCGAGGTCGGCGAGCGTGTTGTTCCGTGCGTTGTCAACGGCGCGACGCGCGTCGTCGAGCTGATCGCGCTGGTTCTGGAGGTCGAGGCGGTAGGCTAGGGCGGCCGATGTTACCTCCCCGAGGGTCGCGTCGGGCTCGGGGATATCGATGGCGTCGTCGGCGACGTCGATCGGCTCGTCGATCGAGAGCCCGAGGCGGACCTTGAAGCGGTCGAGCTGGAGGCGGTAGCGCTCCTTGAGCGATTCGAGGCTGTTGCGCCCGCGCAGCAGGTCGTTCTCGAAGATGCTCGCGCGGAACTTACTGAGCCGCCCCGCGGTGACCAGCTCCTGGGCACGGTCGGCGTTGTACCGCAGGCTCTTGAGCTGACGCTGCTGGTTGGCGATCTGCGCCTTGGTGTTCTGCAGCGCGAAGTAGTCGCCGGCGATGTCGACCAGGAACGTGCGCCGGAATCGCTCGAACGTGCGGGCGGCGTAGACCAGGGATCGTTCCTGCTGGATCAGCGACTCACGGGCCGTGTTGCCCGCCCCGCGCATCAGCGGGATGCTCGCGTCGAGCGCGATCTCGGAGCTCTGGCGGTAGCGCCCGCCGGCCTGCCGGCGCAGATTCTCCGTCGCGTCCACGACCCACCGCGCCGCCACGTCGCCGCCGTACGGGAGCTTCTGGGTCACGCTCAGCTCGTTGAGCACGCGGACGGCCGAGTCGTACCGACCCTCATCACCCTGTCCGGCGAGCGTGACGCTCGTGTCGTTGAACAGGCGCGGCGACCAGCGGTGACGCTCGATCAGCAGGCGGATCGCCGCGAGGATGTACTCCTCCTCGGCGTTGAGAAACTCGCGGGCCGAGCGCTGGGCGGTGGTCCAGGTGCCGGCGAGCGTGAGGATGCGCGCGCCCCCCTCGACCTCACCATACTTGGACAGCGCGGTCTCGACGTCGCGCCCTTCCTCGGCCGGTCGGAAGCTCAGATCCTCGCCCGGGGGGTTCTGCGTCGAGGGATCGGTGTCGAGCCGGGCGTTGGTCTCGCTCGCCGGGGGAGCCGCTTCGGAGACGCCCGGGGCGTGGGTGGATTCGAGCTCGCCCGATCGCGTCTGGATGAGGCGGTCGATCTCGCGGTCCAGATCGCTGAGCCCACGGTTGCACGCAGACAGGGGGATGATGAGCAGAGCGAGCAGGGCCAATCGGCGGGCGGTAAGCACGCGGAACTCCGGAAGGGCGGGAAGTGTATTTGCCGACCGGGGCTGAGGTTGCGTCGAATCCGGATCGTTGACGATTCGGGGTGCGGGCTCTACAGTCCCGGCTCTCGTGCTCACGGGCGTGGGCGGTCGGCGGCGGGCCCGGGTTGGAGTTCTAAACAATATGGCAACAGTAACTTACGACGGCCGGAGCTTCATGCTCGACGGGCGGAGGATCTGGCTGGTCAGCGGCGCGATCCACTACGCGCGGACCCCCAGCGAGCAGTGGGCAGACCGGATCCGTGCGGCCAAGGCGGCTGGGCTGAACACGGTCTCGACGCCCGTGGTATGGGCCGAGCACGAACCGCGTCCGGGTCAGTTCGACTTCAAGGGCGACCGCGACCTGCGACGGTTCATCAAGGCGGTGGGCGAGGAGGGGATGCACTGCGTCATCAACGTCGGCCCGTACATCGGGTCGGGTTGGGACTTCGGCGGGATGCCGGCGTGGCTGAGCGGGCGCCCGGAGATGCGGCTGCGTGCCGCCGATCCGGCGTTCCTCGAGCCGACGAGCCGGTTCCTGACGGCGGTGGCTGACCAGATCAAGGGGCTGCAGGTGTCGAGCCCGGGCAAGGGCGGTCCGGTGCTGCTCGTCGAGCTCGAGTCGAACTGGGTGTGCGGGCACCAGCAGGGGGCGAGCGCGTACCTGGGCGAGTTGGACCGCTACCTGCGCGAGGCCGGGCTGAGTGTCCCGGTGATCAACTCGTCGAACCTGTGGCAGCAGATCGAGGGTCAGATCGACGCGTGGTGCGGGACCGAGGATCTGCTGAGCGTGATGCGCCAGCTCTCGGCGTGGCGGGGCGACCAGCCGCGCCTGGTCGTGGACTTCTACACGCAGCCGCCGGCGTGGTGGGGCGGCGACGCCAAACCGCTCAACCCGTGGGGCGTGCAGCGCCGGCTCGCCGAGATCCTCGCCGGGGGCGGGCAGTACAACCTCGCGCCGTTCCACGGTGGGACGAATTTCGGGTTCAACGCGGGTCGGCTCGACGGCGCGCCGGACCAGTTCGCGGTGACCAGCAACGACATGGGCTCACCGCTGGCCGAGTGGGGCGGACCCGGGCACTGCTACCACGCGGTGCGTCGGATCAGCACGTTCGCGTCGCAGTTCGGGCGCGTGCTGGCGAACCTCGACCCGCAGTACCAGCCGGTGCTGCTCGACCCGCAGACGCTGCGCGGTCCCAAACGTGGCGGCGCGGTGCACACCGCCGTGCACGTGCGCGGATCGCAGGGGAGCGTCGCGTTCGTGTTCGCCCCGGACCCGGAAGGCGACGGGGCGCCCAAGGGTGGGTCGGCCGACCTACTGCTGCCCGACGGCGGGGTGCTGCCGGTGCACCTGGGATCGCAGGCGGTGGCGTGGTGCCTGTTCGACGTCAAGCTCACGCACAAGTGCCACCTGGACTACTGCTCGCTCAACGCGTTCGCGATGGTGGGCGAGGCGTTCGTGTGCTTCGGGGCGGCGGGTCAGACGGGTCTGGTGAGCGTGAACGGCTCGCCGCTGGAGATCGAGGCGCCGAAGGGGCGCAAGCCGCTCGTGACCGAGATCGAGGGGCTGACGGTCGTCGTGTGCAACGAGGAGCAGATCGACATGTGCTGGCTCGACGAGGACGCGGCCCGCGTCGGGCTGGCGTGGATCGACCCGGACGGGACACCTCGCTCCGGGTCGTCGTCGCGCACGTGCACGCGGATCGGTTCGGACGGTTCGGTGTCGAACGAGCCGGTCGAGCCGGCGCGCACGGGCTCGAAGCGCCCGACGCTGGGCGAGTGGGAGCGGGCGGGGACCGACGAGTATCTCGACGGCACGAGCCCGCGGTACGCGGCGATCGACGGGCCGGCGTCGCTGTCCGAGCTGGGCTCGCCGTACGGGTACGGGTGGTACCGCCTGACGCTGCGTTCCTCGTCGTCGAAACGCACGAAGGTGGCGCTGCCCGAGGCGGGCGACCGGCTTCAGTTGCGGATGGGCGAGCAGGACCTCGGCGTGATCGGGCTGGGGCCCGGCGCCGAGCCGCCGGAGCTGAACCTCCAACTCCGCAAGGGCGAACAGGATCTGGTGGTGCTGGCCGAGAACCTCGGGCGGTTCAGCGCCGGCGACAAGATGGGCGAGCCCAAGGGGTTGTGGGGGCACCTGTGGGACGTGTCGGTGTTCCGCGCCGGCAAGGCGTCGGTGGAGGTGTGCGAGCCGATCGAGCCGCTGGCGCACCGCAGCCCGATCTGGGAGGTGCGCGACGGTGACGTGACGCTGCCGCACCGCGCGACGTGGAGCTTCATGCACCGCCGGAAGAGCCCGTTGTTCATGAGCCTCGACGCGCTGCCGGCGCGTGCGCTGCTGATGCTGAACGACGAGGTGCTGGGCGTGGTCGGGCCGGCCGGCCCCAGGCGCCTCGTGCTCACCCCGGAGCAGCTGCGCGCGGGCAAGAACGTGGTGCAGCTCGCGCCGCTGGCCGAGAGCACCGAGGACGAAACATCCGAGGACGGCGCGGCGGCCAAGGCGCTGATCGCGTGCGTCTCGTTCCAGGAGGGGACGGCCTGCCTGACCGGGAAGTCGGGCTGGGCGTTCGCAAAGTGGGAGCCGCCCGCGTCGTCGGGCTACGAGCCCGCGGGACGCCTGACCCGGACGGGGCAGCCGACCTGGTGGCGCTCGAACTTCGAGATCGACGCGCTCGACCAGCCCGTGTACATCGATACCGCCGGGCTGAGCAAGGGGCAGCTCTACGTCAACGGACGGCACGTGGGGCGGTATTTCACCGCGACGGCGTCGGGCAAGACGGTCGGACCGCAGACGAGGCTGTTCGTTCCTGCGCCTGTGCTGCGTGAGGGCGGCACCAACGAGGTGGTCGTCTTCGACGAGCACGGCGCCACGCCGAGCAAGGTGCGGGTGCTGGTCGGCACCGCCCCCGGCGGGCTGGCGTAGGACGGCTCAGGGGTTGAGCTGTCTGCGGAACTCGGCGATGCGGTCGTCGAGCGCCGAGATACGCGAACGCTGCAACTCCAGCGTGCGTTCGAGCTTCTGACGCTCCGAATCGGGGATGCGTTCGTCGCCCAGCCGGTCGGTGATGGCGTTGAGTTCGACCAGCATCTGCTCCCGCACCTGGAGGAGTTGCCGGAACATGTTGAGGGTGTTGCCCGCGTCTGCCCGGACGAACTTGGACTGCGCGAGGGCGGCGGCTTCGCGCCGGCGCTGGTCGGAGGCGGCGAGGAGCCCGTCGGGATCGGGCACGTGCCGCGTGGCGCCGCCGGCGACGAGCGATACACCCGCGTCGTCGCCCCGCGTGGTGCGGTGCATGGGGCCGCGCCCGTCGATCGGCTCGGGCGTCGGGCCGAGCGAGCGCAGGCGTCGTGCCCGCCACGCCCAAGCCTGCTCGAGCTCGAACTCGCCCGGCGAGCGACCGGTCTGCAGCGCCGCCAATTCGCCCAGAACGACCCTGAGTTCGAGCACCTCGTCCCCGCGCTGCACGGTCAGCGTCATCTCGTCGCCGGGGTCGTGGCTGAGAATCGCTGCACGCAGGTCCATCTGCTCGGTGAGCGTGCGTCCGTCGGCAGTGAGCACGACGTCGTTGGATCGGAGCACGTCGGCAGCGTTGAAGCCCGGGACCGTCTCCATGATCACGACACCCTCCGGTCCGACCGAGGCGCCGAACCGCACACCCATCCCGGGCTTCGGCGAGTCGTTGAACAGGGCGCGGTCCACGAGCAGCAGGCGCGTGCGCTGCTCGGGGCTGAGCGTGCCGCCGCGGAGCAGCCCGGCGATCATCTCGGGCGTGACGACGCTGCTGCGGTTGATCACGGCGCGCTGCAGATCGGCGGTCGCCCCCTCGCGGGCAGAGGCGTCGTCCGCGTCGAGCCGGTCGATCAGCGCCTGGACCCGTGGGGGGATCTCGTTGGCCACGACCGGGGGCGCCGCGCCCAGCACGATGGCGATGCTCAACATGGCGGCACGACGGTGCATCAGCGGGCCTTCCTCTCCGCAACCCCCGTAGTTTTCGGTCTTTGGGGGTGCACGTCAATCCCCGAGTCCGGTCAGGGACTGCCGTGCGGCGGTTTCGACCGCCACGATCCGGGCCGCGACGCCCTCCAGGAACGCCCCGCCCGCCATCGATCCGAACTGCCCCGTGCGGGCAACGGGCTCGCAGGCCTCGGCGACGACGGCCTCGACCGCGAGCGGCGGGACGGCCTGTCTCGCACGCTCACCGAGCCCGGACTCACGCTCGAATACGGACCAGAACGCCCGGAAGAGCGTGGGGTCGAGGTCGAGCGCGCCACCGCCCCGCCGCAGCGAGAGGTGCAGTGCTGCTGCGGCCGCGTCGGTCTCCGGGGGCGCGAGGCGTGCGGCGTCGAAGTCGAGCACGGCGGCGACGTGCGCGTCGCGGTAGATCAGATTGCCGGGGTGGAAGTCGCCGTGCCCGAGCACAGGCGGGGCGAGGGCGCCGACGCGCGAGCCCGCGCTCTCGTACACCTCGCTCAGTCGTCGGGCCGCGTCGCGCCCCCTCGCGTCGAGCCGGCGCCCCGCCGCGTCGATCGTCTCGCGCACGCGGGGGGATGCGTGGTAGCTCCCGTTCGGGATAGGCAGCGACGTGGACAGTTCGCCGAGCGTGGCGTGGAGTCGCGCGAGGGTCGCGCCCGCGTCGGCGGCCTCGGGCTCGGAGTGCGCGTAGTCGTACCCCTCGACGAAACGGAACAGCTCGTAGACGTTGCCGTCGTGCTGCAGCATCGAGTTGTTCTCGGCGCGCGTGCCGACGATGGCGGGTGTGGGGAAGCCGTGGGCCGCCAGGTGGAGCTGGACGGTGTGGCTGAACGCGACGTGCAACGCATCGGACCGTTCGCGTGCCCGTCGTTTGAGAAGGAACGAGCCGAGGTCGCTGCGGATCAGGACCTTGGGCGCGTGCGGGGATCCGCGGTTGAACTCGTGGATCGACGTGATGACGCCCGCGTCGTAGTGGCTGAGCACGATGGCGAGTTCGCGCCTGCCGAAAGTGTCGCGGGGTGGCGTCATTCGACGTTCTGCGCCTGCTCCTTGATGCGGTCGATGGCGCCCTTGACCTCGACGATCAGACGCGAGACGCCGCTGTCGGGCGTCTTGCTCGCGATCGTGTTCGCCTCGCGGAGCATCTCCTGGGCGAGGAAGTCGAGCGTACGTCCGATCGGGCGCTCGTCGTCGCTGTCGAGCAGTTCGGTGAACTGCTGCATGTGCCCGCCGAGGCGCGAGACCTCCTCGGCGATGTCGGTCTTCTCGGCGTAGACGGCGATCTCGCGGACGAACTCGACCGGCTCGATCGAGGCACCGGCGTCGGCGAGCATCTTCTCGACGCGCGAGCGCAGGCGGGTCTCGTACTCCTCGACCACGCGCGGCGCCAGCCCGGCGATCTTCGCCAGCCGCTCGCGGATAAAGTCGCGGTGGGTCTTGAGCTCGTCGAGCAGCAGCATCCCCTCGCGCTGACGCATCGAGATGAGGTGCTCGCAGCACGAGCCGAGCAGCACCTTGAACGCCTCGCGGGCGCGTTCGATGCGCTGCTCCTCGTCGGGCGGCGACTGGAGCACGCCGGGCAGGGCGAGCAACGCGCCGAGGTCGAGGCTGACCTCGCCGGAGGCGACCGACGGGGCCGTCCTCGCCTGGGCTATGTACCGCTCGAGCGCCTTGTGGTTGATCTCGAGCGCGGCGCTCTCCGACACGTCGGTGCACGAGCAGGTCACCGTGACCGATCCGCGGTTGATGCGCCGGCGCAGCTCGCTCTCGAGCTCGGCCTCGAGGCACTGGTACTCGTCGGGGAGCCGGATCGAGGCCTTGAAGTACTTGTTGTTCAGCGACCGCGCCTCGACGAAGTAGTGCACCCCGTCGCGTTCGAGCGAGTCGTCCCCGAAGCCGGTCATGCTCCTGATCACGCGGGTCTCCGGCGCGAGTCTACCCGTCGCCCCCGGTCGGGGGTTCGGTCGGGGGGGTCGCGGGCTGCTCGTCCGGCGCTGCCTCGCCCTGCGGCGCGGGTTTGTCCGGCGTGTCGGCCCCGGGCTCGGCGGGAACCGGCTCCTGCCCGGGCTCCTCGACCGCCTCGGGCGGGGCCTCACCACTCTCCTCGGTGGAGGCACCTTCCTCGCCCTGATCATTCGAGCCTTCCGGCGCGGTGACGGCGGGCTGGTTGCGCTGCGAGGCGGGCGGGCGGGACGCGAAGACCAGCCCCACCGCGCTGCCGAGCCAGACCACGAACATGATGATGGTGGCGATGGTCAGGGCGTCACCGGTCTTGGCGCCGAAGGCGGTCTGCCCCGACCCGGCACCGGAGCCGAACGCCCCGCTCAGCCCGCCACCCTGTGGACGCTGGATCAGCACCACCAGGATCAGGATGACGCTGATGAACACGAAACCGACAACCAGAAGACTCGTCAGGAACATGCGTTCTCCCCGGGGGACGGCAACTCTAGGCGCTGAGCCCTCCGGGGTCGGGCGCGGGGGAACCTCGGGCATCCGGGCTCTCTGGGACGCCGTGGCTGAGTCCTCGAAACCTCGGATTCGCTTACCGATCCGAGGCTACGTCGCGGACTCCTCTCAGCTTCGGCGTCCGGAAACCCGTGAGCGGGCGACGAGGGTGACTACCCCCGACTCTCTGCCGCGGCCTTTATGATCGCGGCGAAGTCATCCGCTTTGAGCGACGCCCCGCCGATCAGACCCCCGTCGATGTCCGGCTGAGCCATCAGCTCGGCGGCGTTCGAGGGCTTGACCGACCCGCCGTACTGGATCCGCGTCGCCCCGGCGACCCCGTCGCCGTAGAGATCGGCGAGCAGGGCGCGGATCTTGGCGTGGGCGTCCTGGGCATCGGTGGGGGTCGCGGTCCTGCCCGTCCCGATCGCCCAGACCGGCTCGTAGGCGACGGTCAGGCGAGCCATCTGGTCGCGGCTCACGCCGGCGAGCCCGCCCCGGATCTGCCGCTCGTTGACCGCGTCGGTCTCGCCGCCCTCGCGCTGCTCGAGCGTCTCGCCGACGCAGAGGATGCACCCGAGCCCGGCGTCGAGCACCGCGGCCGTCTTGAGCCCGACCAGTTCGTCGCTCTCGCCGATGACGTGCCGGCGCTCGGAGTGCCCGGTGAGGACAACCGAGACGCCGCAGTCGATGAGCTGGGTCAGCGAGACCTCGCCGGTGAAGGCGCCGTCGGGCTGGTGCCAGCAGTCCTGGGCGCCGAGCTTGATGTCCGAGCCGCCACTGAGAACCTCGCCGACGCCTGACAGGTACGGGAACGGCGGGAAGACGGCGACGTCGATGCCGGACCCGGCGACCGTGTCGCAGACCGACCGGGCCAGGGCGGTGCCCGACCCGCGGTCGGTGTTCATCTTCCAGTTGCCACCGACGAAGGGGGTGCGCATAGCTATTTCCCGATCAACTGAATAATCAGCGTAAGCCAGTCAGCCTCCGGTCACGATTCGCCGAACGGTAGAACGCGGTGACACCCTCGGCCATCGAGTTCCAACTCTCCCATCATCATGGCCGCACGATCTGAGTTGGATGAATGCACGATGAATGGCACCCCTGGCAGGAGCCTCTCTCCCACTACGGTCCGAACCACGTCCATCCCATCGCGGGAGTCTTCCGGTAGAAGATCATGATCCAGTGATACGACGTCCGGCAAAGCGATGCGTCCGCGGGCATCTGCAAGGAACTCCGCGCTAGTCGAACGCACCAATAACTGCGCATCCCGCAGGTTCTCCACTGCTTGCGCGAATTCCCGCTCCCGCTGCGGATCATCATCGAGGACCAGCACGGTCCTTGTCACACCTTCGGCCCCGCGGCCCGTACCGCGTCGTCCATCTCGAACTTCGCGTCGTTCTCGCGGAACATGGCGGCGAGTTTGGAGGCCTTGGCCTCGTAGGCGTTCTCGTCGGCCCACGTGTGGCGCGGGTTGAGCACCTCGCCCGGGACGCCCGGCACGGTGATGGGGATCCTCAGCCCGAAGACCTTTTCGGTCTGGTACTCGGCCAGGACCAGGTACCCGTTGAGGATCGCGCTGACCATGGCGCGGGTGTACTTGAGGCTGAAGCGTTCGCCGGTGCCGTACGGGCCGCCGGTCCAGCCGGTGTTGAGCAACCAGACGCTGGCGCCGTGCCTGGAGACGCGTTCGGCGAGCATCTTCGCGTACTCGGCCGGCGGTCGAGGCAGGAACGGGCCGCCGAAGCACGGGCTGAAGTTGGGCTGGGGCTCGGTGACACCGGCCTCGGTGCCCGCGACCTTGCTCGTGTACCCGTTGATGAAGTAGTACATCGCCTGGTCGGCGTTGAGCCTGCTGACGGGGGGCATGACGCCGTAGGCGTCGGCCGTCAGGAAGATCACGTTCTTCGCGTGCCCGCCGATGCTGGGGATGACCGCCCCGGGGATGTAGTCCACCGGGTAGGTCACGCGGGTGTTCTCGGTGATCGAGCCGTCGTCGAAGTCGGGGATGCGCGATTCGTCGTCGATCACCGTGTTCTCGAGCAGCGAGCCGAAGCGGATGGCGTTCCAGATCTGGGGCTCGCCCTCCTTGCTCAGCTTGATGCACTTGGCGTAGCACCCGCCCTCGAAGTTGAACACGCCGTCGGGCCCCCACCCGTGCTCGTCGTCGCCGATGAGGGCGCGGTGGGGGTCGGCCGAGAGCGTCGTCTTGCCGGTGCCGCTGAGCCCGAAGAACAGGGCGACGTTGGACGGGTCGTCGTCGGCGACGTTGCACGAGCAGTGCATGGGGAAGACGCCCTGGTCGGGCATGTCGTAGTTCATGGCGTAAAAAAGGCTCTTCTTGATCTCGCCGCCGTACTCGGTGCCGAGGATGACGACCGTCTTGCGCTCGAGCGACTGGGCGACGAGGACGGGCGAGTCGATCCCGAGTTCGCGCTGCTCGTCGGCGGTGAGCTTGTGCCCGCCCGCGTTGATCACGGTCCAGTCGTGCTTCCACTCGGTGGCCCCGCCGGACGCGGGCGAGCCGACCGGGATGAACAGGGTGCGGCTGAACAGCGCGTGCCAGGCGTACTCGGTTACGACGCGCACACCAAGCCGGTGCTCCGGGTGCGCCCCGACGAACCCCTCGAAGCGGTAGAGCTGGTCGCGGGCGTTGAGGTAGTCGGTGGCGATCGCCAGGGCTTTGTCGAACTGGGCCTCGTTGATGGGTTTGTTGACCGAGCCCCACCAGATGTTGTCCTTGCTGTCGGGGTGCTCGACGAGGTACTTGTCCTTCGGGCTGCGACCGGTGCGGTCGCCGGTCATGCAGACCAGGGCGCCGTTGGAGGCGAACCGACCCTCCCCCGCCCCCACGGCCCGTTCGACCAACTCGGCCGGGGAGAGGTTGGTCAGCGTCCCGGACAGGTCGAGAGTGGGGCTGGTGGTGCTGGACATGTCATACCTCCGGATGTGGATATTCAGGACGTTAGCGTGAGCATCGGTCCGGGCCAACAGCCCGGGGCGGGTTCCGGGCGCCATTCCGGGGACCCGTGTTGACCCGAATCCGGGCACCCCCGTACCGTTCGGGCCCGAGACGGTGGCTGTAGCTCAGTTGGTTAGAGCACCTGGTTGTGGTCCAGGAGGTCGCGGGTTCGAATCCCGTTAGCCACCCTTCCCGCCTCTGGCGAACCGCCGGAGGGTCGAGCGGACGCTCGAGACGTACCCGCCCCCGAACAGGGCGGCGTGGACCAGCAGCGGGTAGAGGTTGTACAGGTCACGCCTGGTCTCGAAGAACCCCGCGCGGATGGGGCGGCTCTCGGCGTAGCGGGCGAAGAACGGTTCGCCGAACGTCCCGAACAGCGTGATGAACGCCAGCTCGACCTCGGGGTGGGCGTAGTACACCGCCGGGTCGATGAACGCCGCGATACGCGACGACCGGCAGAGCACGTTGCCGCCCCAGATGTCGCCGTGGATCAGGCTCGGCGCTTCGGGCTCGTCGAGCCAGCGGTCGAGGCGCGAGGCGAGGTCGCGCACCGTGTCCACGTCGCGCTCGTTGAGCGATCCGCGTTTGCGAGCCGTCTCGGCCATGTGAACCAGCCGCTGGGCGCCGAAGAACTCGACCCACGAGCCGGTCCACGGGTTGGGCTGGTGCAGCGAGCCGATCAGCGTGTCGCGGTCGCACCCGAACGCGTCGGCGGTAACCGAGTGCAGGTCGGCGAGCAGATCGGCGGCGTGGTGCTCGGCCTTCGCATCGATCCGCCCGCCCGACTCGACGAACTCCATGACCAGCAGCGTGTCCTCGTCGTGGATCACGCCGGGCACGGGAAGGTCGCTGCGC
>Ga0210086_1000587_pt1 | contig 20624 bp, 21 predicted proteins | sample China_Galinas_PW_3_FD_184867 | JGI IMG/M metagenome (GOLD analysis project Ga0210086, IMG submission 184867) | Wetland microbial communities from San Francisco Bay, California, USA, that impact long-term carbon sequestration - China_Galinas_PWB_D2... | ecosystem: Environmental > Aquatic > Marine...
TCGTAGAAGGGCGGCAACCACAAGCAGTCGACGCCGACCCACTGCAGGTAGTCCAGCTTCTCGGTGAGCCCGCGCAGGTCACCGGAACCGTCGGCGGTGGCGTCGTAAAAGGCCCGCACCAGCACCTCGTAGAACACCGCGCGCTTGAACCAGGTCGGGTCCGCCGGCAGGGTCCGCGCCTGCTTGAAGTCCTCCGCGGTGGGATGCTCCACGAGTCCGTCTTCGACGTGACTGCCCTGCGCGGGATCCGGGTCAGGATCGGGGTGCGGTCCGTCGACGCCGTGTGTCATCTGCATCAGAATCTCACCTACCCGGGCTGCCCGGCTACTAACCTCAGCACCAGAAGAGTGATGCAAATGAGCCCCGCTTCGGACACCGACGACGGTCACGATCATCCCGGAGGTGAAAGAGGCGCTCGACGCGTTCGCACGGGCCGATCTCATGGCGATGGGCATGGCCGGCAGGCTGGGCGGAGCGCAGAGGCCGTCGGCGGCCCAGCCGCCCGCAGGGCGACGATCGGGATGCGCGACAGCTGGTTCTAACCGCTGTTGGCCGTGCTCTGCAACCGCGACAGGTTCTCGACGGACCTTCGAACGTCGCCCTTGAGCACCCGCGCCACCAGCCTGCCGACCGGACCGGACAGCACGCCGCCGTGCAGGTCGGCCGCGAGGTGAAATTCCGACCCGTCGCCCTTCTCGCTGATCGTCAAGTTCAGGTCGATCCGCACACCCCCGAATCCGCATCCGCGCATCTCGATGCAGGAGGGCGCGTCGTATTGGGTGACCTCCCAGTGGATCGTGTTGCGGAAGCCCTTGACCTTGACACACGACGAAACCTTGGTGCCCTCTTCGATCGTCGACGGCACCTCGCTGCGCCAGCCGCCGAAGATCGTCAGCCACTCATCGAAGCGGTTCAGGTCCGACGCCAACGCCCACGCCTGCTCGCGGCTCATGTCGGAGGTCACCGACACATCGACTTTCGCCATGACTACTCGCTTTCCGAGATGATCTCGCGCTCGTGTTCGGTACGCCGTTCGAGCTCGTCCTCGTCGAGATGCTTCGGCTGCTTGGCGTGCTCGCGGTGGTCGGGGTGGGTCTCTTCGGTGGGCACCATCAACCCGAGGTGCTGCGGTTCGTTCGGGTTGGACATGTCGTTCGGGTTGGACATGTCGTTCGGATTGGACATGGTTTTCCATTACCCCTCGCTCGACGCCGCTAACCGTCAGCCGCCGAGTTCGGCGATCGCCACGCCCAGGCTTTCTGCCTGCTCAGGCGCAACGGTCGCCGGTGCGGCAACGACACGCTCAGACGGGCAGAGTTTGCAGCCGCGACCGCCCGACCAGCTTGCAGTTGTGGCTCCGAGCCAGCGTGCAAGCCGCCGGGGTGAACTCCTGATTCGACACAACCATCGTCGATGCGCAGCGGTGTAGTGCCGCGCCGGCCACCACCTGCTGCACGGCGGCCACTCCGACCGGATAGGCGTGGCGTTTGCATTGAATAGCGATGCGCGCGTTGCCCTTACGCACGATCAGGTCCACCCCGAAGTCTCCAGTCGCTCGCGTCGCCGATACCCGATAGCCGGCGGATCTGAACTTGGCGGCAACATAATTCTCGAACTCGGGCCCGCTCATCACATCCACCTTCCGCAGACCCGACATCAGGTACATGGCCTCTCGCCAGCGCCTGGCGGCTACGGCGACAAGGCAGAGCGCCGCGAAAAGCGCCGCGACGAAGAACAATCCGCCCGAAAGACTTCCGCTCAATCGCCAACCGAGTGCGAACGCGCCGCAGCACATCACCAGCGCCCTCTTCACGCAGCCGAACCTAGACCCAGGCCCCGACAAGAGGCGGACGTGACGCCTAGTCGTCGATCTCGCCGACGACGCGTCGTTCGATTCCGGCGCGGGTTGGGGCCGGCAACGCGATGAGCCCCTCGAGTTCGTTGCCCGCACGATCGTAAGCGTGTTGACGTTCCTGCGGCGTCGCGGCCGAATCGGCCGCCAACCGAAGCAGGTGCTGGGCGCGGGCGAGCCGCCGCTGCTGCTCCGGCGAGAAGTCGGTTCGGCGTCGGCGAATCGCCTCCGATTCGGCCACGTCGAACGCGGTGACGTAGTCGCGCACGGCGTCGCTGTACTGCTGTTGCGCGTCAGGGTCGTCGAGGATGTCGTCGATGCTCTCGGGTCGGAGTAGCTGCGCGTTCAGCTTCGCCCTGTGAAAAGCAACGGTCAGAGGGTTGCGCATATCCGTCATCAGCGGAAAGTCGAGAAGCCTGGCAGCGTCGAGTTCGTAGGTCAGCCACCGGGCATCGGTTCGGTCGTGCTCCTTGATCACCCGGGCGAGCTCACGGCGAAAGGCGGCTTGGCGGCGGGCGGTAAGCGAGCCGTCAGACGCCGCCCGTCGCGGAGGGTGCCGGTCGGCTCCCCCGCGCAGCGCCCGCACACCAGCGACAATCGCGCCCGCCAACGGCAGGATCACCCACCAGAACTCCAGCAGACGAAACACCATGCCCACACCGCCAGCATGCCACCGCGCAGAAACCCGAAATCTGCGTCACCGGCGCCCAGCAGTCCAGCCGCAAACCCGTCCGTCAGGCTCGATTCTCGTTCTCAGCCGTCAGCAGGGCCGTCCGCCGAGCACTCTCCTTCGTCGTCTAGAAGCGTGTCGGCCGCGATCATCGACGCCGAGATCGCCGCAGGAAACCCGCCATAGAAGGCGACGTGGGTGATGAGCGCCGAAATCTCGGCGTGCGTGAGGCCGTTGTCGACGCCGCGGCGCAGGTGAGCGGGCAGCTCGTCCGGACGGTAAAGGACCGTGAGCGCGGCCAGCGTGGCGATGCTGCGATCCCGCGGACTGAGCCGCCCGTCGGTCCACACGTCGGAATACAGCGGGCTGTTCACCAGCTCGGTGAGCTCAGGGGTGAATCGTCGCGCCGCCTCGCGCGGCGACTCCGGATACTTGGTCATGGGGCTCTCCGTCCTACGCCTTCTTACGCCGACTGCTGGTGATCTTCAGCGAGATCTATTGCCTCGCAGAGTTATACGTGCCGCTCAGGTATTCGGCGCGGCAGGCCCGGCGGGCTAGTTTGCCGCTGGTGGTGCGCGGGATCACGCCGGCCGGGACCAGGCGCATGTCGGAAACGAACACCCGGTGCCGCCGAAACACTGCCGCCCGGACCGCCTCGACCGCCGGATTCGGGTCTGCCCGGCGGGTGCCCGGCGCGCGCTCGGCGATGATCACCAGCCGTTCGTCGGTGTCCTCACTCGCCGACTCCGACAGTTCGGTCGGCGGCACGCAGAACGCCGCGGCGTATCCCCGTCGCACCATCGGCGAGGCTTCCGCAGTGGTGGCCTCGATGTCCTGCGGGTAGTGGTTGCGCCCGGCGATGGTCACCAGATCCGCAATCCGGCCAGTGACGTAGATCTCGCCGTCGAGGTACACGCCCAGATCTGAAGTCCGCAGCCATGCGCCCTCCCTCGGTGCGCCTGCAGCGCGGCTGCCTTCGGTGAGCCGGGACTGGAGCTTGGCGCCGAACGTCAGCCGGGTCTCGTCGGGCCGGCCCCAGTATCCGCGACCGATGTTGTCGCCCTGCAGCCAAATTTCGCCGACCTCGCCGTCGGGTATCTCCTCGCAGGTGTCCGGGTCGACGATCACGCCCCACTGGCTGCGGGCGATCCGGCCGCATGAGACCTGAGCCACGGCGTCGGGGGCATCCGCCGCGACGCGTACTGCCCGCCCGGCGGCCAGTTGCTCCCGGTCGAGGTATACGACCGTCGCGTGCGCGTGGGGTTCGATCGTCGAGATGAAGAGGGTCGCCTCGGCTATGCCGTAGGAGGGTTTGATCGCCGTCCGGTCCAACTCGAACGGCGCGAACGCCCTGTTGAATGTTCTGATCGCATCGATACTGACCGGTTCGGAACCGATGATCATCACGACGTTGCTCAAGTCGATGTCCTCGCCCCGCGAGGGCCGGCCACGTTGCGCAGTCCACTCGTATGCGAAGTTCGGTGCGGCGGTGACCACCCGGCCGTGCCGCGACTCGGCAGACAACGCCTGAATCCACCGCTGCGGCCTGCGGATGAACGCCGTCGGCGACATCAGCGTGGAGTGCCCACCGTACACGGCCGGGAACCCGATCATCGACAGGCCCATATCATGGTAGAGCGGTAACCAACTGACACCGTGGGTGTTTCGGTTGAGCAGGTCGATCGACAGGATCATCTGAAGAAGGTTGGTGCCGACCGCCCGATGGGTGATCTCCACGCCGACCGGCGGTCGCGTCGACCCCGAGGTGTACTGCAGGTGAGAAACGTCGTCGATGCCGAGATCGGTCGGAACGAACGCCGCTCCCGCCGAATCGGGTATTTCGTCGATGACGATGACGCGCGGACGTTGTCGGTGCGGGAGCCTGAGCAGGAAGCCGTCGACGGCGCCGGACGCCGCGGTCGTCGTCAGCACCACGCTGGGCTCTGCATCACGAAGCGCGGTGTCGAGGCGTTCGGCGTGGCCCGGTAACTCCGGTGCGAACAACGGCACCGCAATGGTTCCCGCCTTGACCGCTGCAAAGAATCCGACGATGTAGTCGACGCCCTGCGGCGCGAGGATCGCTACCCGGTCGCCGGCAGAGGCGAGTTGTTGCACCTGCGCTGCGATGGCCTGCAACCGCAGAGACAGTTGGGTCCAGGTCAGTTCGACCGCAAGACCGTCCGGTGAGCGGGAGTAGTCCAGGTAGCGATACGCCACGGCGTCACCGACATTGGCGATGTTGCGGTCGATGAGCGATATCAGCGTGGTGCCCGGCGGCAGGAGGATGCCGCCGTCGGCGTCCAGGCAGTCCTCGACCTGCAGCAGCCCACCGACGGAGGACTGCCGGGAACCGCTATCCATGAGCGCGAGTGTATGTGCCACACCGGTCGGTCGATTTCGGCCGGGCGGCGGTCATTCCGGTGCGTCTTCACCTGGCGCGGGGATCCGCGCCGCTGATCACCAGAGGTGGCTTCAGGCGCTGCGGTGCGATCTCGGCGCCGGCCCGCAAGTCCGCGACCAGCCGCTGCGCATGACCGACGAGCCCGTCGGCGTCGACGCCGTGCGGCACCGGCCGCCGGCACGACGTGAGCCTGGCGGCGGCGCGGTTGAGTAGCGCGCACGCCCCGGCGACGTTCCCGCGCTGGACGTGAGTGAAGCCCACGGCCAGTTGCGCGAGTCCCTGCCACAGCGCCCGCTCGTCGGCCGGGCCGTTCTTCCACGCGGCCTCGAGCACCTCGTGGGCGTTGAACGCCAGCCCCTGGTCGAGCAGATCCTGCGCATAGTGCAGGGATTCCCCCGGCGGCAGATCCAGGTCGTCGGGAATGCGGGGAACGCCCAGGCTGCCGCGCGGGAGTGGCCGGCCCAGCGCGTCGCGGGGGCGCGCGTTGCGCGCACTGCCGGCTTCATCGCGGTCGCGTTGCGCCATCCGGTAAGTCCTTGTGCTCGGTGGGTGCTTGGGGGAATTGTGGACTCTACATCCCGTGACCTGGCAATGACGCTCGGAGGATTGGCGTGGCGGACAAGACCAACACAGCTCGAGGGGGTGGTGCCGCGCCGGCTGCGGACACCCCGGCGGCCATCCGAAACGTGGTCCTGGTCGGACCGTCGGGGGCCGGAAAAACCACGCTCGTCGAGGCGTTGCTCGTCGCCGCCGGAGTGCTTGCCCGGGCCGGCTCCGTCGTCGACGGCAACACGGTCTGTGACTTCGACGACGCCGAGGTCCGCCAACAGCGCTCGGTCGGATTGGCCGTGGCGCCGCTTTCCCATGACGGCATCAAGGTGAACCTGGTCGACACCCCCGGCTACGCCGACTTCGTCGGGGAGTTGCGCGCGGGACTGCGGACAGCCGACTGCGCACTGTTCGTCATCGCCGCCAACGAAGGCGTCGACGAACCGACCAGGATGCTGTGGCATGAGTGCGACCAGGTCGGTATGCCGCGCGCGGTGGTGATCACCAAGCTCGACCACGCGCGGGCGAACTATGACAATGCATTGGACGCGGCGCAGAATGCCTTCGGCGACAAGGTTTTGCCGCTGTACCTTCCCGCCGGGGACGGGTTGATCGGGCTGCTGTCGCAGAAGCATCTCGGGTACGCGGACGGCACGCGCAGCACGCAAGATCCCGACTCGTCGTACGCCGGCCAGATCGAGCAGAGCCGCGGCGCACTGATCGAGGGGATCATCGAGGAGTCCGAAGACGAGTCGCTGATGGAGCGCTACCTCGGCGGCGAAGAGATCGACCAGGCCGGGCTGATCGACGACCTGGAGAAGGCCGTCGCCCGCGGCTCCTTCTTCCCGGTGATTCCGGTGTGCAGCGGCACCGGCCTCGGAACGCTGGAGTTGTTGGAGGTGGCCACCAGCGGTTTTCCGTCGCCGCTGGAACATCCGCTACCCGAGGTGTTCACCCCGCAGGGCGCCGCGCGCGATTCCCTGACCTGCGACCCGGCCGGACCGCTTCTCGCCGAGGTGGTCAAGACGACGTCGGATCCGTACGTCGGACGGGTGAGCGTGGTCCGGGTGTTCTCCGGGACGATCAAGCCGGACACGACCGTTCACGTGTCCGGTCATTTCTCGCAGTTCTTCGGGGAGGCCTTCGGGGAAGGCCCCAGCCATGCGGACCACGATGAAGACGAACGCATAGGGCCGCTGTCGTTCCCGCTCGGCAAGCAGCAGCGGCCAGCATCGGCCGTGGTGGCCGGTGACATATGCGCGATCGGGCGGCTGACGCGGGCCGAGACCGGTGACACGTTGTCTGACAAGGGCGAACCGCTGGTGCTCAAGCCGTGGTCGATGCCGGAGTCGCTGCTGCCGGTCGCGATCCAGGCACACGCGAAGACCGACGAGGACAAGCTCTCGGTCGGCTTGCAGCGGTTGGCCGCCGAGGATCCCACTCTGCGCATCGAACAGAACCAGGAGACACACCAGATCGTGCTGTGGTGTATGGGCGAAGCGCACACCGGTGTGGTGCTCGACGCGCTGGCGAACCGCTTCGGCGTCACCGTCGACACTGTCGAACTGCGGGTGCCGTTGCGAGAAACCTTCGGCGGCAAGGCGAAAGGGCACGGGCGGCACGTCAAGCAGTCCGGCGGGCACGGCCAGTTCGGTGTCTGCGACATCGAGGTCGAACCGCTGCCCGAAGGGTCGGGATTCGAGTTCGTCGACAAGGTCGTCGGCGGCGCAGTGCCCCGCCAATTCATTCCCAGCGTCGAGAAAGGCGTGCGTGCGCAAATGGAAAAGGGTGTGGCCGCCGGCTATTCCGTCGTCGACATCCGGGTGACGCTGCTCGATGGCAAGGCACACAGCGTCGACTCTTCGGACATGGCCTTCCAGATGGCGGGCTCGCTGGCGCTGCGTGAGGCGGCCGCCGCAACGAAGATCAACCTGCTCGAGCCGGTGGACACCGTCTCGGTGGTGGTGCCCGATGATCTCGTCGGCGCGGTGATGAGCGACTTGTCGGGTCGGCGCGGCCGGCTGCTGGGCACCGACAACATTGCCGGCCACCACACCGTGGTTCGAGCCGAGGTGCCCGAAGTGGAGTTGACGCGCTACGCGATCGACCTTCGCTCGCTGTCACACGGTGCGGGCTCATTCACCCGCACCTTCACCCGTTATGACGCCATGCCGGAGTCGGCGGCGGCCAAAGTCAAAGCAAGCGCTTAAGACGTGGCGTTGGGGGTGCAGACCACCTTCTTGACCTGACCGCCGGGGAGGTCTTCCACCGCACTCGCCTCAGCGGCGGCGGTGTCGGGGCCGTAGCCGCCGGACCACTTGTCGTTCTTGGCCAGAGCGATCGCGACGCAACCGTTCTTGGCCCAAGCGGCCACCTCGCACGTGCTGTTGGACTGCGATTCGCACTGGCTGAGAGCGCGTTGCTGGGCTTCGTCTTTGGACTGCGCGTTGGTCACCCACCCGGCGTATCCCTCCGTCTCGGAGTAGGCGATTGCGGCGAACGCGTCTTTCTGTGCGGCATGGGCGGGCACGGCCGCGACGACAGCGGCGGTAGCCAGCGTGCCGGCGACCAGCGCTCCCGTCGCGGTCCAGCTGATGAGGCGGTGGGTCGTCATAGTTGGACTCCTTTGCATCCGGTGGTGTCGAGTGACATCACTGTGCGAAGGACGGCTTGGAGGATTCTCAACGGATTCTTGGCGAGCTCCCGTCTACTCTCGCCGAATGCGGTCAAATGAGCCATGACCGCAATCACCCCGTTCCGCATCGCCGTACCGGATGACGTGCTCGACGATCTGCGCCAGCGGCTGGCGCGCACCCGGTGGCCGGAGCGTGAATGCGTCGACGACTGGAGCCAGGGCATCCCGCTGGACTACACGCGGGAGCTGGCCGCGTACTGGGCCGACGGCTACGACTGGCGGGTTCGCGAAGCGGCGTTGAACCGCTTCGACCAGTTCACCACCGACGTCGACGGGCTGGAAATCCACTTCATCCACCAGCGCTCGCGCCGTGACGATGCCTTTCCGTTGATCATCACCCACGGCTGGCCCGGCTCAATTGTGGAGTTTCACAAGGTGATCGAGCCGCTGGCGGAAGATTTTCACGTCGTCTGCCCGTCGCTGCCGGGCTACGGGTTCTCCGGCAAGCCGACGAACACCGGATGGGGTGTCCAGAAAGTCGCGGCGGCGTGGGAGACGCTGATGACCCGGCTCGGCTATGACCGCTATGGCGCCCAAGGCGGCGACTGGGGCGCGGCGGTCACGACCGCGATCGGCCGCAACGGCGGCCGCGGCCGGGAGGGCGGCGACATCAACCACTGCGCGGCGATCCACCTGAACTTCCCGATCGCGTTTCCGCCCGCCGATCTGACCGATCCGACGCTGGAGGAGCAGGAGGCGCTGAAGAGGCTGAAGTATTACGACCGCTGGGACTCCGGCTACTCCAAGCAGCAGTCCACCCGTCCGCAGACCATCGGTTACGGCCTGGTGGATTCGCCGGTCGGCCAGCTGGCGTGGATCGTCGAGAAGTTCTGGGCGTGGATGGACTGCGACGGCCACCCGGAGAATGTGCTGACCAAGGACGAGCTCCTCGACAATGTGATGACGTACTGGGTGACCGGATCGGCCGCGTCGTCAGCGCGGATGTACTGGGAGAGCTTCAACTTCTTCGGAAGCTTCGGCCGCGTCGAATTGCCCACGGGGATAGCCCAATTCCCTGAAGAGGTGATGCGCCCGCCGCGCAGCTGGGCCGAGCCCAACTACAACATCACACACTGGACGACGATGCCGCGGGGCGGGCATTTCGCCGCGTTCGAACAGCCTGAGCTGTTCGTGGAGGACGTCCGGAAGTTCTTCGGGACGGTTCGTTGAGTCAGCCGAGTCAGCCCGGTCAGCCGAGCAGCAGCTTGCGGTTGGTGGTCAATTGATCCATCGCCTGCTGCATCGTCGACTGAACGCGCTCGGCATAGGAATCCGGCTCCTCGTGGGGCCCGGCCGTCAGAGGCGCCAGCACCCGAGTCTCGAGTTTGGTGGGCAGTGGCAGATACGGCAGAATGCCGACGGCGCCGACGCTGACTCCCCACGGTATCGACACCGTCAGCGGTAATGCCTTGATGCGCAACAGCTTGTCGACCCGCAGGGCCCGGGCCAGCCGCTCCCCCCGGGACAGCACCAGCAGTGATTCCCCGGCCCCGGCTGTGACGACCGGCACGATCGGCACGTCGTGCTCGATCGCGAGCCGGGCAAATCCGCTGCGGCCGCCGAAGACAACCTGATTGCGCTCGTCCCACGGCTTACCGGCTTCGATGTCGCCGCCCGGGAAGACGAGCACATGCTGGCCGTCTGCGAAAGCCTCCCGGACGCTGTCGCGACTGGTTGGGCGTGCGCCCAGCGGCTCGATGAGCGGACCGACGCCCAGCGTTCACGCCAGTTGATGGGTGAGCGAGGTGACTGGCCGGTCGAGTTCGAGCTGTTCGATTGCGGCGTAGGTGGCGAACACATTGAGGTCGAAGATGCCGCCGAAACCGTGGTTGGCGACGAACAACACGGGCGAACCAAACGTCGACCGTTCGACGCCGATGTCGAGCCGGCAGTAGCGGCGAACGAGGTCGACACCCAACTGGCGCATGGCGGTTGCCGCCGTGGCGATCGCATGGGACGGTGCGACGTCGGGGAGGCTCAGCCGCTCTTCGATCGCGGCGAGAAGGGCGTCGGCGAACGACTCGACGTCGGCCTGCGCATCCGGGGCACTCACATCCGCGCCTCCATCAGCTTCACAACCGCTCGCATCACACCCCTGCCGATCCTATGGTGTGGAGGCCGGTCGGCGCGGCCTGGCCGACGGTCAGCATGACCTGCTCGTCGACACCGCCCTGGACCTGACCGGCAATCGCAAACCCGGCGCAATGACCCGCCGCTAAGCTGCTGGTTCATGACCACTGCACGGCAGTTAGTCAGCGGCGTCGATCTGGAGTCCGCCTCGTGAAGTGGGTGACCTACCGAGGCGATGACTGCGATCGGGTCGGCGTTGTCGACGACGGGTCGGTCTACGCGCTTGCAGCCGGTGCCACCCTTGTCGAACTCGTCGGGCGCGGCCACGACGGGCTCCGCGCAGCCGGCGAGGAAGTGTTGCGGCGCCCATCGCCCGTCACGCATCTGCGCGACGTCGCGTTGCGGGCACCGATCCCCAGACCACCGGCCATCCGGGACAGCCTGTGCTTCCTCGACCACATGCGCAACTGCCAGCAAGCCCTCGGCGGCGGACGGGTTCTCAAAGACACCTGGTACCGGATTCCGGCCTTCTATTTCGCTTGCCCGTCAACGGTTTTCGGACCCTACGACGACGTGCCGATGGCTGCCGGCAGCGCATGGCAGGACTTCGAGTTGGAGATCGCGGCGGTTATCGGCGTCGGCGGCAGGAATCTCTCCGTCGACGAGGCCGAAGAGGCGATCATCGGATATACGATCTTCAACGACTGGTCTGCACGGGACCTTCAGACGCTGGAAGGCCAACTGGGCATCGGCCAGGCCAAGGGCAAGGACAGCGGCATCACCCTGGGCCCGTATCTGGTCACCGCCGACGAACTCGCCGGGTACCGCCGCGACGGTCGGCTGGACCTGGCTGTGACTGCACTGGTGAACGATCGCGAAATCGGCTCGGGCACCACAGCAGACATGGACTGGAGCTTCGCCGAGGTGATCTCCTACGCCTCCCGCGGGGTGACGCTGAATCCCGGCGACGTCATCGGCTCCGGAACGGTGCCCACCTGCACGCTGGTCGAGCATCTCGACATGTCCGCGCCGCAGGATTTCGTCGGCTGGCTGCACGACGGCGACACGGTCACGCTGCGGGTTCAAGGACTCGGTGACACCCGCCAGACCGTCCGGGCCACCCCCGCCCCACGTCCGCTGCGGCCGCGCCATAACCCCGACGCCCCAGCCCGGACGGCCCGCGTCAACCGGGCGCCATCGCGCATTCCGTACACGCGGGGATTGCACAACGTCGGCGAGCGGGTGTGGGCGTGGACGCTGCCCGACGGCGGATACGGTTGGAGCAACGCGGGTCTCGTCGCGGGTGACGGCGCGTCCCTGCTTGTCGACACCCTCTTCGACTTGCATCTGACCCGCGAGATGTTCGACGCGATGGCGTCCATCACCGACGATGCTCCGATCACCGATGCGGTGATCACCCACTCCAACGGCGACCACACGCACGGCAATCAGTTGCTCGCGGGCTCGGTGCGGATCATCGCCGCCGAAGGCACCGCCGAGGAAGTCGCCCACGGGATGGCGCCCGAGATGCTGGCGATGACGCAGGTCGCCGACCTCGGGCCGACCGGAACACCCTATGCGCGAGAACGATTCGGTCCGTTCGACTTCAGCGGCATCACGGTGCGCAACGCCGATGAGACATTCGAGCGCGAGATCGGCTTCGATGTCGGCGGCAGGCAGGTGAATGTGCTCGACCTGGGGCCCGCTCACACCGGTGCCGACGCGGTAGTCCACATACCGGACGCTGGTGTGCTGTTCGCCGGCGACCTGTTGTTCATCGGCTGCACGCCGATCGTATGGGCAGGACCGATTGCGAACTGGGTGACCGCCTGCGACAAGATGATCGCCCTCGATTCGCCCACCGTCGTCCCGGGCCACGGCCCGGTCACCGACCCGGACGGCATTCGCGCCGTCCGCGGATATCTGGTTCACGTCGCCGAACAGGCCGAAGCCGCCTACCGCCAAGGGCTTTCGGTCGCCGAAGCCGCCGATGCCATCGACCTCAGCGAATACGCCGGTTGGCTCGATGCCGAGCGTGTGGTCGTCAACGTCTACCAGCGTTACCGCGAACTCGACCCGAACACGCCCGAGCTACCCGTGATCGCCCTGCTCACGATGCAGGCGGAGTGGCATGCCCGGCGGCCTGCTCCTTGAAGAACACCGCTGCCTTGCGGATCGACTCCTCGACCGGTCGCGGATGCCATCCCAGTTCCCGCTCGGCCTTGCTGTGGTCGACGCGACCCATCAGTTGTGCGGTGCGCAGGCCCCCGGCCGCGAACTTCAGATCACGCCGCACAAGTCTCGCGGCGAGGTCGTTGGCATGCGCGACGAAAAGCAGAACCGGCATCGGGATACCGATCCGCGGAGACCTGACACCGACGGCCTCGGCGGCGATGGTGTGCAGCTCCCGAATGCTCAGATAGCGATCGGAGATCGCGTACCGCTGTCCGACGCGGCCCCGATCCGCCGCTAAAACCATTGCACGCGCTGCATCTTCGATGCCGACCACCTCAGCCGAGTAGCCGAAATAGCACGGGAACTTGCCGGACGCCACGAGGGCGAGCAGCGAGCCGTGCGGGGTCGGCTGCCAGTCGCCGGGTCCGTACGTGGTGGAAATGCACAACGCAACGGCGGGAAGTCCCTTGCCGCGGGCGTACTCCAACACGAGGTTTTCAGCCGCGATCCTGGACTTGATGTATCCGCTCGTGTCCGACCAGTTGTGCGGGTCTTCTTCGGTGACGGGCCTACCGTCGCTGGCCGCGAGGGTGCCGGTGGTGCTGGTGAACACGAACCGCCTCAAGTCGGCGTCGACCGCGACGTCGAGCACATGCCGCAGGCCCTCGACGTTGGTGCGGAACAGCGGTGTTGGGTCACGTAGCCAGATCCGCGCGTCGACCACGCAGTAGAACACGACATCGCAGCCGGCCATGGCCTTACGCAGTGCGGCATCGTCGAAAACGTCGCCGTAACAACGCTCGACGTCGAGGTCGTCGATGCCCTTGGTGGAGCTCGTCCGCCGCAGCATGACGCGGACGTCTTCGCTGTTCTCGACCAGCTGCCGGGTGACATGTGATCCGACGAAGCCGCTCGCGCCGATCACCAGCTTCTTGGGTCGGCTCGTCATGTGTGCATTCTGCCCGGATGGCGCGCCACGGAACTACTCTTTGACGATGCGTTTGTCCACCCGCAACCAGCTGCCCGGTGAGATCGTCGAGGTCGATCTCGGCGCCGTCATGGCGACGGTGAAGGTTCGCCTCGACGGGAGCGACCATGTGGTGACGGCGTCGATCACCAAGGATGCCGCGCAGGAACTCAGGCTCGTGGTAGGCCAAAGTGCGACGGTATTCATCAAGTCGACCGAAGTGACCATCGGCGTCGAATAGGACTGCGTCGTCCGCGATGTTGCATCCGCCCGTCAGGGTTAATCCGGTGACCGGATTCTGGCCCGGCTCAGATAGTTCGCCGAGAGTAAGGTTTTTGCACGGTTTTTCGTGATTTTCGTGCAACAACCGGTACGTCGTAGGGTGGCGACGGTCCGGTACGCAATGAAAGACTCGGAGAATGCAGTTCTGGTCTGGCACGGCGTTCATGGACGCGACCGACGCCGTTGCGGTGGCGACCATGCTCGACGAGGCCGGCTTCGATGGCATCGTCAGCTCCGATCACCTGATCTATCCGCGCGAGCTGAAATCGCGGTATCCGTCGCCGGAAGGCCGCCCACCGTGGCCGCCCGAGACTCCCTGGCCGGACTCGTGGGTGCTGATCGGGGCGATGGCCGCGGTGACCCGACGGCTGCGGTTCTCCAACGCGGTGTACGTCGCACCCGCCCGTCCGCTGCTGGAAGTGACCAAGCAGGTGGCGACGGCTTCGGTGGTGTCGCGGGGCCGGGTATCGCTTGCTGTCGGCGTCGGCTGGATGCGCGAGGAATACGAACTGCTCGGCGAAGACTTCGACACCCGTGGCAAGCGCCTCGACGAGATGATCCCCGCGCTGCGCGCGCTGTGGCGTGGCGGCTGGGTGTCGTGGAGCGGGTCCCACTATCAGGTACCGGAAATGATGATCGAGCCGCACCCCGCCGAACCGGTGCCGATACTGTGCGGCGGTGAGTCCGACGCTGCGCTGCGCCGCGCGGCGCGCCTGTGTGACGGCTGGGTGGGCTACGCCTACCGATGGGACGAAGCGGTTCGCTACGCGGAGAAGCTGACAGCGCTCCGCCGCGAATACAGCCGGGATAGCGAGCCGTTCGAGATTCTGCTCGCCCTACTGGAGCCGCCCACTGCCGACCTGTACAAGCGGGCCGAAGACGCTGGGATCACGGCGGCGATGTGCGCTCCGTGGATCCGCCAGGTCGACAGCCGGCCCGGCGAGCCCGAACGCTACCGCGCGCCCATCGAGCGGTTCGCCGAGACGATCATCGAGAAGTCGCGGTAGGCGGTCCAGACGTCTGACCGGTGACTCAAATCACCACACGGTCGCGGCGACGATCAACGGTGATCTACAGTCCGAAGGTGCCACCGACAGTCGTCGTCGACTCGCCATCTCCCGGCGTCGCGGTGCTGCGGCTGAATCGACCCGAGCGCCTCAACGCGATCAACGACGTCATGCAGTCGGAGCTGATGCGGGCGGTCCGGTCGCTGGCGGCCGACACGTCGGTGAGCGCCATTGTGTTGACCGGTGTTGGCCGCGGGTTCTGCTCAGGCATCGACGTGCGCGATTTCGGGCCGGGGATTCCGGAGGCGACGGCTCCGGCGATCGACCGGCTGCGGTTCCAAGAGTCGATGGCCGAACTGCCGCAGGCGATCTGGGATCTGCCGCAGCCGGTGGTCGCGGCGGTCAACGGCCCGTGTGTGGGTGCCGGACTGGCGTTGTGTCTGGCCTGCGATATCAGAATCTGCTCGAAGGCGGCGGCTTTCGGCAACGCCGCGATCCTGCTCGGTCTGTCGGGCGCCGAGATGGGGATGAGCTACTTCTTGCCCCGCATGGTCGGAACCAGCGTCGCTGCCGAGTGGATGCTGACCGGTCGCACCGTGTCCGCGCAGGAAGCCGACCGCCGCGGTTTGGTGAGCCAGCTCGTCGAACCCGATGCCCTGCTGGACCGGGCACTTGAAATCGCGACTGCAATCGCCGAACTCACGCCGCTGGGAGTGCAGCTGACCAAACGCGCACTACAGGTGAACACCGACGCCGCCGGGCTGGCCGCGGCCCTCGAGCTGGAGAACCGCAATCAAGTGCTCAGCCATGCCACCGACGAAGCGGCCGCCCAACGGCGGAAGTGGTCGTCGTGACAGGCAGCCCTGTCACCGAGTGACTCGCGACGAAAGGACGACTAGTGGCTTGGGACTTCTCCACCGACCCCGACTGGGCTGCACACCTGAAGTGGGTCGAGGACTTCGTGCGGTCCGAATGCGAGCCGATCGACCTGATCGTCAGGGAATCTCATGACCTCGACGATCCCGTTCGCCGGGCGCTGATCCCTCCGCTGCAGAAGCTCGTCAAAGAACGCGGGCTGTGGGCCACGCATCTGGGCCCGCATCTCGGCGGGCCGGGGTACGGGCAGGTGAAGCTGGCGCTGCTCAACGAGATCCTCGGCCGATCCGAGTGCGCGCCCATTGTTTTCGGCTCGCAGGCCCCGGACTCGGGCAACAGCGAGATCCTCGCCCACTACGGCACGCCCGAACTCAAGAAGCGCTACCTGGAACCGCTGCTCGACAACCGGATCGTGTCGTGCTTCTCGATGACCGAGCCGCAGGGCGGCGCGGACCCGAAGGTCTTCACCACGACTGCGGTGCGGGACGGCGACCATTGGATCATCAACGGCGAGAAGTGGTTTTCGTCTTTCGCGTCGATGGCGTCGTTCATCATCGTGATGGCCATGACCGACCCCGACGCACCGCCGTACGAGCGGTACTCGATGTTCGTCGTGCCCGCGGAGACACCGGGCATCAACGTGCTGCGTGACGTCGGGCTGGGCTATCAGCCGCTGGGCGGCGGCCGCGAAGGCTACGTGCGGTACGAGAACGTGCGGGTGCCGGCCGATCACATGCTGGGGCCGCGGGGCGGCGCGTTCGTCGTCGCCCAGACCCGCCTGGGCGGCGGGCGGATCCACCACGCGATGCGCACGGTCGGCCTGGTGCGGCGCATCTTCGACATGCTCTGCGAGCGCGCCGTTTCCCGGCACACGCAAGGCGACCTGCTGGGCAACAAGCAGCTGGTGCAGGAGATGGTTGCCGACTCCTGGATGGAGATCGAGGCGTTCCGGCTGCTGACGCTGCAGACGGCGTGGAAGATCGACCAGCACAACGACTACAAGGCGGTGCGCGCCGACATCTCCGCGGTCAAGGCGATGATGCAGAAGGTGCTGCATGACGTCTCGGCGCGCGCGTTGCAGCTGCACGGGTCACTGGGCGTGACCCACGAGATGCCGTTCGTGCAGTATCTCGTTGAGTCGTTCGTGCTCGGGCTGGCCGACGGGCCGACCGAGATACACAAGGTGACACTGGCGCGCCTGCTGCTCAAGGACCGCACGCCGTCGCCCGACGTGTTCCCGTCCGAGCACCTGCTACGGCTGCGGGCGGCGGCCGAAGCGAAGTTCGCCGACAAGCTCGCCGGTATCGATCGCCGAGAACACACTTGTTGACGAGATCTCTCGGGTATTTCCGTCAACAAGTGTGTTCTTGGTGCGTCGAAAGCTACGGCAGCCAGCCGATTTCGCGTAGAAACGGCTGTGTGTGCGCGATCCGTCCGGTCAGCGTCTTGGGATCGCCGGTGCACAGAACCAAAGCGGTCTGGGTGATGAGTTCGATGTCTTCGGTGTCGGTCTTGGCCAGGTCCAGCGTGCCCGCGCCCGGCGTGGCCACCGGGTTGGACGGCGCGGCGGCGTTGACGGCGATGCCGTCGCCGTACAGTTCGGCCGCAAGGCTTTTGGTTAGACGGTTCAACGCCGCCTTAACCATGCCGTAGACGCCGAATCCGGCCGAACGGTCGAACTCCGAAAACGGCGGCCCCTCAGGCAGGTCCCCGCCGACGGAGGTGACGTTGAGGATCCAGCCGCTACCGCGTTCGCGCATCGCCGGAATGGCCAGCTGCGACAGATGCAATGGTGCCAGTACGTGCATTTCGATCATCAGCCGCACCCGCCGCTCCGGGAATGCTTCGAGTGCACGTAGGAACGTCACCGCGGCGTTGTTCACCAAGATATCCGGTGCGCCAACGCGTTCCACCACTTCGGCGAATAGGCGCTCACGCTCCTCGGGTTTCGATAGGTCGGCCCGCACCGCGATGGCCGCACCGCCGCCGGCGGTGATCTCGTCGAGCGTCTCGCGCAGCGAGCCATGGTAGTTGGGATCGGGGTCCATGGTGCGCGCGGTCAGGGCGACCGCGGCGCCTTCGCGGGCCAGCCGCTGCGCGATCGCCTTGCCCAGCCCCCGGCTGCTGCCCGTCACGAGGGCGACCTTGCCGGCACAATTCCCAGTACTCATAGCCCGACAAGCACGTTACCGTCAGGGTGTGGAACTGGCTGGTGTTGGGGTATGGGGTTCGCAACTGCGCTACGGAGACCAAGCCGAGGCGGCCGACGCGGCGGCAGAACTCGAGGAGCTCGGGTATTCGGCGCTGTGGATTCCCGACGTCGGCGGGCCGGTGTTCGACTCGGTGCAGAACCTGCTGACCTCGACCACCCGAACGGTCATCGCCACCGGCATCCTCAACCTCTGGATGCACACACCGGCCGACGTCGCGAGTTCCTACGCATCGCTGACCGCCGACCACGGCGACCGGTTCCTGCTGGGCGTCGGGGTCAGCCATGCCCCTCTGATCGACTCGAAGGAGCCGGGCCGCTACCGCAAGCCGCTTGCCGCGACACGCTCGTTCCTCGACGGACTTGACGACGCCGAGCAACCGGTGCCCGTCGACCGACGGGTGCTCGCCGCGCTGGGACCGAAAATGCTGGAGCTCGCGGCGACCCGCGCGGCGGGGGCCCATCCCTACCTCGTGACGCCTGAGCACACCGCCGGCGCCCGCGAGACGATGGGCGCCGGGCCGCTGTTGCTGCCGGAGCAGACGGTGATGCTGTGCGAAAACCGCGACACGGCCAGGCCGATCGGGACCAAGTGGTTGCGGTCCTATCTGGCGATGCCGAATTACGCGAACAACCTTCTGCGTCTTGGCTTCACACCCGACGATCTGGCCTCGGTCAGCGACCGGCTGTTCGACGCGATCATCGCCTGGGGCGACGAGGACGCGATCCTGCGGAGGGTGGCAGAGCACCAGCAGGCCGGAGCCGACCACGTCTGCATCCAGGCACTGGAGGCCGACCCGAGCGCCTTCCCCCGCGAGCAATGGCGGCGTCTCGCCGCCGCTCTGCACTAGCGTCAGGCGTCGCCGTAGCGGGCGATCAAACCCCCGATGTCATGGGCGGCGTCACGCAGTTGCCCACCCAGATGCGCAATGGCCGGGCCGCTCAGCGGGCCGAACGGGATCGCGTTGACCGCCATCGTCACCGCGCCCTCGGCGCCGAAGACCGGAACCATGACCGTCGCGATATCGGACTCGCCGTGCTGCGCCAGCTCCGTGTCGAGGAAGTCGACGACGGTGACGTCGGCGATCGTGGCGGCAAGCCGCGCGGTGACGACGTCGACGTTTCCGTCGCCGCGCAGCGCTTGCAGGGCGGTGTGCACGCCTAGCCACTCCGGACTGAGCCGTTCGACGGCGAAGCCGCGGCCGCGGACGTCGATGAGCACGTCGCGCATGCGCGACCGGAACGCGGAGCTGGCGGCATCGAGCCGGTCGAGCCACGCCTGCTGCACCGGTTCGCCGGCCCACGCGACGAACTCGCGGCCGAAGGGGGCGACCAGCGGCACCGTGAACCCGGGGCTGATGGGCGCACCGGTCAGGCTGTCGCCCACCACGTCGATCACCATCAACGCCGTGCCGTCGCGCCGCACGAGAAGCACCTGCATGCCGATCGCGCCGGCAAGCTCGGTCAGCCGGGTCCGGAACAACCGAGCCGTGGTACCTGCCGGCCGGGCCAGCGCGGCGATCGCCGGGCCCCAGGCGTAGCCGCCGGTCTGCGGATCGCGCACGACCCAGTCGTGGGAGATGAGCGTCGACAGGATGGCGTGCCCGGTGGCCCGGCTGATACCCAGTACGCGCCCGATCTCGGCGAGGGTGAAGGCGCTGTGCGGCTCCGTCGCCAGAAGCCGCATCACGGCGATCACTCGCTCCGTCGGTGGTGAGGGTGATTGACGGGCCTTGCCGTCCACCGCTAACGTGGGTGTCATATTCTCGAATACTATGTCGATTATTCGACGCTTGCAATCCATGGAGCTGTGATGGGTGCTATTCATCGCGAGCGGCCCGGCGCCGATGATCTGGCGGCAGCCACTGGGGCGCCGGCGATACCTCTCGGCGACGGCATCTGGATGTCGCCCGGAGTATCCAACTCCTATGCCGTCGGCACCGGCGACGGACGCGTCATCGTGAATTCGGGAGTTGCGTTCGAAGGAGCTCTGCACCGGCAGGCGTTCGCGGACGTCCCCGGCCCCACCCGGAGCATCATCGTCACTCAGGGTCACGCCGACCATTGGGGCGGCATCGGATCTCTTCGAGACACCGACACCGACATCGTGATGCACTCCAACTACCGCTACTGGCGCGACGACACCGAGCGTCTCGCCGGGTACCGGATGCGCAACACGTCGTTCGCGTTCCAGAAGTTCACCGATGCTTTCCTGAAGTACTCCAAGACCATCGATCCGGCGACCATCGACTTCTCCTTCCCCGAACCAACCGTCACGTTCGACCGGCGCTTCGAGGTCGAGGTCGGCGGCCGCCGTTTCGTGCTGGCGTGGACGCCGGGCGGTGAGACGACGGATTCGGTAGTGGTGTGGCTGCCCGAAGACCGAGTGTTGTTCACGGGCAACCTGTTCGGACCGCTGTTCGGGCACGTGCCGAACCTGATGACCGTTCGTGGCGACCGGTACCGCGACCCGATCCAGTACATCGAATCGCTCGACACGGTGTTGTCGTTCGGTCCGGAACGCATCATCACCGGTCACTTCGATCCGATCGAGGGCGCCGAAAGGATCGCGGCCGAAGTCACTGCGATGCGCGACGCGATGCAATCGGTACATGACCAGATCGTCGAGGGAATGGTCGCCGGCACGGACGTGTACACGCTGATGCGCGACGTCCGCGTCCCCGGCCATCTGGATGTCGGTGAGGGCTACGGCAAGACGTCCTGGAACGTCCGCGCCATCTGGGAGATGTACGCCGGCTGGTTCTATCACCGCTCCACGACCGAGCTGTATCACGTTCCGCCGACCGCGATCTCGCGTGACCTGGTCGAGGCGGCCGGCACCGACCGGCTTGTCGCCACCGCGAAAGCGCG
>Ga0210086_1000588_pt1 | contig 20623 bp, 19 predicted proteins | sample China_Galinas_PW_3_FD_184867 | JGI IMG/M metagenome (GOLD analysis project Ga0210086, IMG submission 184867) | Wetland microbial communities from San Francisco Bay, California, USA, that impact long-term carbon sequestration - China_Galinas_PWB_D2... | ecosystem: Environmental > Aquatic > Marine...
CCTTGGCCCGGTCGAGCACAACCGAGATCGGCGCATCCTCGGCGGCGATCGCCGCGGCCGACCCCATCGCAAGCCCTGCCGCGACAAGCAAGGCGGCGCACAGCGTCCTGGCGACATTCCGCCACATTTTCGGAATCGGTCCGCGCGGCATGAGGCCCTCCGCTGGCTGGCAACGCGGCTGAATCCTTGGCGAATAATGGTTAATGAAGACATAAGCCGGCGGACGGCCTGCCTCCCGAGGAACGATTCTCCGCCTTGATGCGTGCCGAGGCGGCGGCGAGACCGGCGCGATTTCATCAGCGTCTTCACGCGGTGGTAAACAGTGGGTTGAATTCGGTGGTAAAGAAACAAATAACAAAAAACTAGCGATTTGAAAATTCTATTGATTACAATTCTATATAATACTGGGGCTAGATTTTATAATTAACGAATTATGATCCGACTATCAAATAACTCGCGTGCCCGTTAACTCAACTGCAGCAAATTGTCTGTAATGTCGCCCGTGGTTGGGGGCCGCCGCGCAATCAAGACAGCGGACGCCCGGAACCTGGAAGTCTCAAACACGTGGAGTGAGGAGTCACTGACATGAAGAATCTGGTTGCACGTTTTGCCAAGGACGAGTCCGGTGTCACCGCGATCGAGTATGGTCTGATCGCTTCGCTGGTTGGCGTGGCCATCGTGCTCGGCGCCACCACCCTCGGCGGCAAGCTGAACACGACCTTCACCGACATCTCGAAGAAGATCAACGGCCCGAAGTAAGCGCCGTTGCCTGAGACAGGCTCTGGCGGGAAAGCAATGACCCGCACTCCGCAGGGCGCGCCGTTTTTTAGTATCGGCGGCGCGCCCGGCGGGCACTTCGGGACGGTTCGCATACCGCGGTTGGAATTCAGGACCTCTCCATCGTCATCGCTACAACGGAATGGGTGAGGGGTCGAAACGGAGTGTCACCGTGCTCCAGACGGCTGTGCAGCAGTTTCTCTTCATTCTCTTCCCGCTGGCGGTTGCCTACGCCGGTGCCGGCGACCTCCTGACCATGACCATTTCCAACAAGATTTCGCTGGCGCTGATCGCCTGCTTCCTGCTGCTTGCGCCGCTGACCGGCATGAGCTGGGAGACGTTCGGCCTGCATTGGGCGGCCGGCGCGCTGGTGCTGGCGATCGGCTTCACCTTTTTCGCCATCGGGTGGATTGGCGGCGGCGATGCCAAGCTCGCGGCGGCGATCGCACTTTGGCTGGGCTGGGGGCACACGCTCGAATTCGTCAGCCTGTCGGCCGTCTTCGGCGGCATCCTGACGCTTGCCATTTTGTCGTTTCGGGGGTCGGTACTGCCCGCCTTCGTCATCCGCCAGCCCTGGGTGCAGCGGCTGCACGATGAGAAGGAGGGCGTGCCCTATGGGGTCGCGCTTGCGGCCGGTGCGTTGGCCATCTACCCGCAGACCATCTGGGTCAAGGTTGTTCTCGGCTAGGATAGTCCTCCGCACCGAGCGGTCTTCGGCGATGGCCGCCCACCGGCGGCCGCGGTCGGCGTCGGTTTCGGACCGACAAGCGCCCCGACTCCGCTCCCGTCGAACGGCTGCGGTAACGCTTCGTTAGGCACGATTTCTCACCACTGGTTAACCATAAGTACACGATTGCGGTGGGAAATGACCGGCGAGGTTGATGAAGAAAATCGACCTTATGTGAGGAAGTGCGTCATGAAACTGGCCCGCGTAGCAGTCCTTGGAGTGGCTCTTGGCGCCGGCGTCATTGCCGCGGTGCTCGCCGTCAACCTCACGTCGACGGAGCCCGTCGCGCCCGTCGTCGTCAACCAGCAGGCCATCGACACCGTGGACGTTCTGGTCGCCACCAAGGACATCCCGATGGGAACCACCCTCACCGAGGACGACGTCTCCTGGCAGGAGTGGCCGAAGGCCGGGGCTTCGAGCCGCTTTCTCATCCGCGCCAGCGATCCGGACGCCATGAATCAGGTGGTCGGCGCCATCGTGCGCTCGACCCTTTATGCCGGCGAACCGTTGAACGACGCCAAGCTCATTCGATCCAACCAGGGCTTCATGTCGGCGATCCTGCCGAAGGGCATGCGGGCCGTTGCGACCAAGATTTCCGCCGACACCAGCGCCGGCGGGTTCATCCTGCCGAACGACCGGGTCGACGTGATCATGACCCGCCGGGCCAGCGATACCGCGGACGCCCCGGGCGGCTACCAGACCGAGACGATTTTGCACGATGTGCGCGTGCTGGCCATCGATCAGACAATCGAGGACGTCAACGGCGAGAAGGTGGTGGTCGGCCAGACGGCGACGCTCGAGCTGACCCCGCAGCAGGCGGAGATCCTGACCGTTGCCCAGCAGATGAGCGATCAGCTCACGCTGGCGCTGCGCAGCATCGCCGACAACAACGCGGGACCGATCGGCGCCGATGCCTATCACCTGATCGGCGGCACCAGGCAGAGCGGCGCCGTGACGGTCGTCAGGAACGGCGTGGCGAAGGAAGTGAGCGGCATCAGATGACGCGTGGGGCGCGTCGGCCGGCGAATTGGGGGATCAGGGAAATGCGTGCTTCATTGCAGCGCAGGCTTGGGGTGGCGACCGTGGCGCTGGCGGCCTTTGCGGCCTTCTTTGCCAGCCAGACGCCCGCCTTCGCCGATGAGCCCGAAGCCGTCGCCACCGCCGTCGCCGCGCCCCAGGCGGTCAACCGGACCGTCAAGCTCGGCCTCAACAAGGCGCTGGTCGTCGATCTCCCCCGCGATGCGCGTGACGTGCTCATCTCCAACCCGGCCATCGCTGATGCCGTTATGCGCACGCCGCGGCGCATCTATCTGACCGGCGTCGCCATCGGTCAGGCGAGTATCATCATCTTCGACCGCGCCGGTCAGCAGATCGTCACCCTCGATCTCGAGGTCGAGCGCGACAACTCGACGCTGGAGCGGATGCTGCGGCGGCTGATTCCGGATTCCGACATCGTCGTCGAGATCGTCAGCGACAACATCGTCCTGTCCGGCACCGTCCGCACGCCGGCGGATTCGCGCAAGGCGCAGGACATCGCCAACATCTTCGCCAATGGCGGCGCCAACGTCCAGCCAGCCGGCTCCGGCTCGTCCGGGACGAGCGGCGGCGACGGCGGCAGCGGCAGCGTCAGCATCTCGCTCAACACCACCACCTCCGAGCCGCCGACCAGTTCCGTCGTCAACCTGCTCGCCGTCGAGGGCGAGGATCAGGTCCACCTGAAGGTCACCGTCGCCGAAGTGCAGCGGAACATCGCCAAGCAGCTCGGCGTCAACATCTCCGGCGTCCTCGATTCGGGCAATTTCGTCTCCAGCATCATCACCGACAACCCCTTCGCCGTCGCCAACAAGGCGTTGTCGGACACCAAGGTCACCGCCGGCTATTTCAAGAACGACACATCGAACCTCACCGGCACGCTTCGGGCGCTCGACCAGACCGGCATGATCAAGACGCTGGCCGAGCCGACCTTGACCGCGATCTCGGGTGAATCGGCCTCCTTCCTTGCCGGCGGCGAGTTCCCCGTGCCAACCGCCCAGGACCAGAACGGCAACATCACTGTCGAGTTCAAGCCCTTCGGCGTTCAGCTCGGCTTCACCCCGGTGGTGCTGTCGGAGGGCCGCATCAGCCTGCGGGTCAAGACTGAGGTCTCGGAGCTCACCTCCGCGGGGGCGTTCACCCTGAACAGCGCCAATGGCAACAACCTCACCATCCCCGGCCTCAAGGTCAGGCGCAGCGAAACCACCATGGAGCTGCCCTCCGGCGGCTCGATGGTGATGGGCGGCCTCCTCGAGGACGACGTCAGGCAGACCATCTCGGCCTTTCCCGGCCTCGGCAAGCTGCCGGTCCTCGGCGCGCTGTTCCGCAGTCGCGATTTCCAGCGCAACGAGACCGAACTGGTGATCATCGTCACGCCCTACCTCGTGAAGCCGGTCGCCCGCACCGCTCTCGCCAAGCCCGACGACGGTTTTGCCCCGGCTGGCGACGGCCCGGCCAATTTCCTCGGCCGCCTCAACCGCGTCTACGGCATCGAGGGGAAGCCGGCGCCCGCCGGCGCTTATCGCGGCACCTACGGGTTCATCTACGAATGACGGCACCGGCCAGAATGGAGCGTCGGATCATGAGCACCGCTATGTTCCCGGGTCGTGACGCCAGCGGCGCCGGATGTCGGCGCGGCCGCGGGCTTCTCATCGCAGCCGGCCTCCTCGTCGCGCTCGCCGGATGCAAGACGACCGAGGAGCCGATCATCGTCGGCTCGGTGCCGGACGATTACCGCACCAACCATCCGATCGCCATCGACGAGAAGGTGCAGACCATGGACATCCCGGTCGGCATCAACTCGGCGCGGCTGCCGGACGGGGTCAAGGCGAATATCCGGGGATTTGCCCAGAAATACCGCGCAAGCGGCGCCGACCTCATCGCCATCGTCACCCCCTCCGGCTCGCCCAACCAGGACGCCGCCGCCTACGCCAGCTATGAGGTCCAGGACGCGTTGATTGCCTCCGGCGTCAACCGGCGTTCGATTGATTTCCGCGTCTACCGCGCGCAGTCGGGCGAGAACACCGCGCCGATCCGTCTCGCTTATGCCGGCATCACCGCCCAGACGGCGCCGTGCGGGCCATGGCCCGATCAGTTGTCGCAAAACGGTGAGAACCGCCATTACGCCAACTACGGCTGCGCCACCCAGCAGAACCTCGCCGCGATCGTCGCCGACCCGCTTGATCTGCTCTATCCGCGCGGCATGACACCGGCCGATGCTGCGCGCCGCGCCACCGTGCTGGAGAAGTATCGGGCCGGCGAACCGTACACCAGCGACTACTCGCGGGAGACCGGCGGAACCGTTGCCCAGGGAGTCGGCAACTGATGACCGACCTTGCATTCGAAGACAAGGACGAGGGGCCGGACGGGCCCGATAGCGTGCCGGCGGCCGAGCCGATCGCGCCGGGCGACGTCCGCCCGGTGCCGCGCATTTCGATCCAGGCATTTTGCGAGGCGCCGGAACTCGCCGCCAACATCGAGGCGGCCGCCGCCGACCGGCGGATGTCGCGCACCCACGTCAAGGTTCATCAGGGCGGGATCGCCGCGGCGTCCGAATTCTATGAGGCCGCCGCCACCCCCAACCTCATCATCGTCGAAAGCGCGCTGCCGCGCGAGCGGCTCGACCCCGAGCTCGATCGTCTCGCCGAGGTCTGCGACGCCGGCACCAAGGTGATCGTCATCGGCCACGTCAATGACGTCGAGCTCTATCGCGATCTCGTCCGCCGCGGCGTCAGCGAGTATCTGGTGGCGCCGGTCGCCGTTCTCGACCTGATCCGCACGATCGGCGACCTCTATGTCGATCGCTCGACTGCGCCGATCGGTCGCTCCATCGCCTTTGTCGGTGGCAAGGGAGGCGTCGGGTCGTCGATGATCGCCCACAACGTCGCCTGGGCGATCGCGCGCAACTTGGAGAACGATGTGGTCATCGCCGATCTCGATCTTCCGTTCGGGACGGCGGGCCTCGACTTCAACCAGGACCCGACGCAGGGGATCGCCGATGCGGTTTTGGCGCCCGAACGCCTGGACGACGTCCTGCTCGATCGCCTGCTCGCCCGCTGTTCGGATCACCTCAGCCTGCTTGCGGCTCCGGCCATGCTCGACCGGACCTATGATTTCGACGAGAACGCCTTTGTGCAGGTGATCGACGTCGCCCAGAACGGCGTGCCTGCGGTCGTCCTCGATCTCCCTCACGAGTGGACCGCCTGGGTCCGCAAGACCCTGATGTCGGCCGACGAGGTCGTGCTCACCGTCGAGCCGGATCTCGGCAACCTCCGCAACGCCAAGAACCTCGTCGATCTTCTGCGCCAGGCGCGGAAGAACGATGCGCCGCCGCGACTCGTTATCAACAAGGTCGGAGTGCCGAAGCGACCGGAGATCCGTGTCGAGGATTTCGCCGAGGCGCTGAACCTTGCCCCTGAGACGGTCATCCCGTTCGAGCCGCAGCTGTTCGGGACCGCCGCCAACAACGGCCAGATGATCGCCGAGACCGATCCCAAAAGCGCGATCGTCGAATCCTTCGAGCTGATCGGGCGCCTTGTCACCGGTCGCGGCGAGATCAAGCGGTCGAAGCGTGGCGGCCTCGCACCGTTGCTGTCCCGGCTTCGCAGCAGGGCCGGGTGACGGGAGGGGCCATGTTCGGCAAGCGTGGGTCAACCGACGCAGGCGAACCGAAGCCGGCGGCACGGCAGCCGGACGCAAAACCGGCTGAACCCGGTGCGCCGTCCCCTGCCCAATCGCCGGAGGGTCCCCCGCCGCAGCCGCCGAAAGCGGCAGAAAGGCCATCCCCGCCACCTGAGCCGGTGCGGGTCGAGCCCGAAGTCAGGCGCTCGGAGAACTTCTACGACGTCAAGAGCCAGATCTTCTCGGCCCTGATCGACACCATTGATCTCTCCCAGCTGTCCCGGCTCGACATCGAGTCGGCGCGCGAGGAGATCCGCGACATCGTCAACGACATCATCGCGCTGAAGAACATCGTGATGTCGATCGCCGAGCAGGAGGACCTGCTCGAGGACATCTGCAACGACGTGCTCGGCCTCGGTCCGCTCGAGCCGCTGCTCGCCCGCGATGACATCGCCGACATCATGGTGAACGGCGCGGTCGACTGCTACATCGAGGTGGGGGGCAAGGTCCAGAAGACCAAGGTCCGTTTCCGCGACAACACCCAGCTGATGAACATCTGTCAGCGCATCGTCAGCCAGGTCGGCCGTCGCGTCGATGAATCGAGCCCGATCTGCGACGCCCGCCTCCCCGATGGCAGCCGCGTCAATGTCATCGCCCCGCCGCTCGCCATCGACGGGCCGGTGCTCACCATCCGCAAGTTCAGGAAGGACAAGCTTACCCTCGACCAGCTGGTCCGCTACGGCACCGTCACGCCGGAGGGCGCGACCATCCTTCAGATCATCGCCAGGTCGCGATGCAACGTCCTCGTCTCGGGCGGCACCGGCTCCGGCAAGACGACGCTGCTCAATTGCCTGACCCGCTACATCGATCACGACGAGCGCGTCATCACCTGCGAGGATGCGGCCGAGTTGCAGCTTCAGCAGCCCCACGTCGTCCGCCTCGAAACCCGCCCGCCCAACATCGAAGGCGAGGGCGAGATCACCATGCGCGACCTGGTGAAGAACTGCCTGCGCATGCGTCCCGAGCGGATCATCGTCGGCGAGGTGCGCGGACCCGAGGCTTTCGATCTCCTCCAGGCGATGAACACCGGCCATGACGGGTCGATGGGCACCCTTCACGCCAATAGCCCGCGCGAGGCCATGTCCCGCCTCGAATCGATGATCACCATGGGCGGCTTCAATCTGCCCTCGCGCACCTTGCGCGAGATGATCGCCACCTCGATCGACGTCATCATCCAGGTCGAGCGTCTCCGCGACGGCAGCCGCCGGATCACCAACATAACCGAGATCGTCGGCACCGAGGGCGATGTCATCATCACCCAGGACATCTTCGTCTTCGAAATCACCGGCGAGGACGCCAACGGCCGCATTCTCGGGCGCCACCGTTCGACCGGCATCGGCCATCCGAAATTCTGGGACCGCGCCCGTTATTTCGGCGAGGAGGTCCGGCTCGCCAATGCGCTTGACGCCGCGAACGTCGAGGATCTGGCTGCCGCCAACGGGTAGGGTTTGTTCATGTTCGGCTCCCTCACGGTCCTTCTCGCCTTTGTCGGCCTGGCCATGCTGAGCGCCGGCGGACTCGCTTATGTCATCCTCTACGGGCGGATTCAGTCGGAGAACAACGTGGACCGGCGGCTGGAGCAGGTTCGCGTCCGCAGCCATGGCGGCGATCAGGCCAAAGCCCGCGTCGACGCCGTGCGGCGGCGAAAGTCGGTCCAGGAGACCCTGCAGGAAATCGAGGAAAAGCAAAAGGCAAAGGCCAGGCGCAGCAGTTCTCCGCCCTTGAGTCTGCAGATCGCCCAGGCGGGACTGAAATGGTCACGCAACGGATTCCTTCTGTTCAGCGTCGGCTGTGGCGTCGTCATCGCCCTGATCAGCCTTCTGGCCGGCGCGCCGCTCTGGGCCACCGCCGCCTTTGCCGCTGCCGGACTGTTCGCACTGCCGCGCTGGATGCTCAACCGGCTGCGCAAGCGGCGGCGGAAGAAGTTCCTTGCCGAGTTCGCGAATGCCGTCGACGTCATCGTCCGCGGCATCAAGGCCGGCCTTCCGCTCAACGATTGCATCCGGGTCATCGCGGCGGAATCGGTGGAGCCGGTGAGGAGCGAATTCCGGCAGATTGCCGAATCCCAGGCCCTCGGCGTGTCGATGGCCGAGGCCGTCTCCCGCCTGCCCGAGCGGGTTCCGGTGCCTGAGGCCAACTTCTTCTCCATCGTCATCGGCATCCAGCAGCGGACCGGGGGCAACCTGTCGGAGGCACTCAGCAACCTGTCGCGGGTCCTGCGCGAGCGGCTCAGGATGCAGGCAAAGATCAAGGCGATCAGCATGGAGGCGAAAGTCTCCGCCATCATCATCGGCGCCTTGCCGATCGTCGTCATGATCCTCGTCTACTTCAGCAGCCCGGCCTATATCACGCTGCTTTTCACCGAGCCGCTCGGCAACATCATCCTCGCCGCTTCCGCCGTCTGGATGGCGATCGGCATCTGGGTGATGCGGCGCATGGTCAATTTCGATTTCTGAGGGCGCCGAAGAATGGTGCAGACCGTGTACGGCTACGTCTCCGACCCGCAGGTGCTTCTTGCGGTCTTTGCGGCGGTCGCCGTCTTCGCCACCGTTGTCACGCTCGGCCAGACCTTTTTCGAGCAGGACCGTCTCTCGGCGCGGATCAAGGCCGTGGCTGTCGAGCGCGAGAAGCTGAGGGCCCGCGAGCGGGCACGGCTTGCCGAGGAGTCGAAGCGGGTCAGCCTGCGCAACGAGCCCAAGGCCTACATGCGTCAGATCGTCGAGCACTTCAATCTGCGCAAGGCGCTCGCCGACGACAACACGGTTGCCCGGCTGCGCATGGCGGGCTACCGCGGCCAGGCGCCGCTCGTCGTCTTCCTGTTCGCCCGGCTGGTGCTGCCGCTCGTCCTGTTCGCTCTCGCCGCGATCTACTTCTTCATCCTCTCCGACATCGACCAGCCGCCGATCGTCAAGATCCTGATGTCGATCATCGTTGCCTATGTCGGCTTCTATGCGCCGAATCTCTATGTTTCCAACGTCATCTCCAAGCGCCAGGAGTCGATCCGGCGCGCCTGGCCGGACGCCCTCGATCTGCTTCTGATCTGCGTCGAGTCGGGCATGGCGGCGGAGCCCGCCTTCCGCAAGGTTTCCGAGGAGATCGGCGCCCAGTCGATACCGCTCGCCGAAGAGCTGTCGCTCACCACGGCGGAGCTTTCCTATCTTCAGGATCGCCGTCAGGCGTACGAGAACCTCGCCAGCCGGACCGGGCTCGAGCCGGTGAAGGCGGTGATGACCGCGCTGGTTCAGGCCGAGCGATACGGCACCCCGCTCGGTCAGGCGCTGCGCGTGCTTGCCCAGGAGAGCCGCGACCAGCGGATGAACAATGCGGAGAAGAAGGCGGCCGCTCTGCCGCCGAAGCTCACCGTGCCGATGATCCTGTTCTTCCTGCCGGTGCTGTTCGCCGTGATCCTCGGCCCCGCGGCGATTCAGGTCATCGCCACACAGCACTAGGCGACGCACGAGAGTCGACACGCCGGCGACGCGTCCGCAAAAGCTACTGGGTGCTTGCCAGCTGCTGTGTCTTCAGCTTCTCCCAGCTGTTCTGCTGGCTGAGCATCGACTTGAGGTAGGCGACGTTGGTCGCCGCCTGCTCCGGCGACAGTTCGGCGGAAGCGATCTTCTCGGCTTCTGCAAACCGCCCCGACAGGCCCACGGCCAGCGCCAGGTTCTGCCGCACCCGGCTGTCGGCGCCGGGCATGGCGGCGGCCCGGCGCAGGATCGTCTCGGCCTGGGCGAGGTCGCCGGTCAGCACATAGGACATGCCGAGATTGGAGACGATCGACGGCTCGTTGGGCGCGAAGTCGCTGGCCTGGGTGTAGAGCCGGCGCGCCTCGTCGTGGTTGCCGAGCTGGTCGAGGATCGCCGCCTCGGCCGAGATCAGGCGCCAGTCCGGCTTGTCCGGCGTTTGTGCCTGCCGCACGATGTCGAGCGCACGGGGGAGGTCGCCCTGGGCGGCCAGCGCCTTGCCGTAGGCGGCGAGCACCTCGCGGTCGTTGGGGTTGTAGATCGTCGTCTTTTGCAGGACGGCGACGGCCTGATCGTTCCGACCGACGCGGGTCAGCGCCTCGGCATAGTTGAGCGCGACGTCGCGCTGCTTGGGCTCGGCGGCGTAACGTTGTCCCCAGTAGGTGACGGCGTTGTCGAAGTCGGTCTCGGTGATCGGCTTGGCGATGGCGCCGGTCACTTCCGGCTCCGTCGTCTTGGTGCTGGCGCAGGCCGACAAGGCGACCGCCACCGCGATCGGCAGGATCTTCGCGCCGTTCTTCAGCGCGGCGGCAAGGGCCGGCAGTCGGTTGGGGCGGTTGAACGCGGGAAGCCACGTCATGGGCGGTACCGGTGACGCCTCTTTTGAGGACGTCTCCGGCAATAAACCGTTAACCCTAACGGCTGGTTAAAACGCTCTGGAAATGCGTCGCACAGACGATGGCGGGCGCCTGCCCGGGCTGGGCTGCGCGAGTGCGGTCCAGGCGCGTCGACCAGGTCCCGCGGCTCGACCGCACCTGCCTTTAATCCTCCACTGAGAACGCCAGAATTTGGCTGATGGTGCTGAGCGGCCGCCTGCTTTCCGCGCGCCAGAGTTCGACCGCCTGCCGCACCGCTTCGATGTCCCTTTTTGACGACGGCATCTTATCGCCAACCCGCTCGCGTTTCAGCGCCGCCACCACCGATTCGGTAAACACCAGCGAATCGACACCCATCCGGCGCAGGAAGAGCTGACCGGTCTTGCCGCCGAGGCGGGAACCATCGGCTTTCAGCATCGCGACCAAGTCGAAAAATCGTTCCGGCGGCGAGGCGGCGAAGAATGCTGCGGCTGACCCGTGGGCGATGTGGAGCCGTCTGATGAGTTGAGCGTTGATGCCGACCGAGCGGATCTTGGCGATGTTGCCGACGATGCGTTTGTCCTTCGACAGGCGATCAACGTCTTCGTCGGACATCAGCACCCACCGCCCGACGGCAAAGCCTTCGAAAGCCGCTTCGAAGCCTGGCCATTTCTTGTCGATCAGCGACCAGTCGAAGCCGGCCTGAAACACCACCCGCGTCATCTCGGCGAGAAGGCGGTCGTCGCGGACCGCCGCCAGCTCTGACGGGGACTTGGGCCGCGACAGCAGGCGCTCAAGGGCGCCTGCTCCTCCCTTGCGGGCAGCGGTCATCGAAGTGATTTCCGCAAACGAGCGCATTCGCCGCTCCCTCGCCTGACGCCGCGGTCCAGTCGCCGCACTCAGTCGGCGGTCGCTGACGGATGGCGACTGGGCAATCTACATGATGGACCAGAGCGGTTTCGAGATTTCGGATGTCGCCGCAGATTGACTGGGTTCGGATTGCCGTGCACCAGGGCGAGCGGCTCTTCCTGATGGTCGGCCGCGGCCTACGTCACCGCGCCGAACCAGCCTTGCAGGTTCGGCATGTCGAACAGGGCGTCGCGCTCCGGGATCACCGACCGGTAGTCCGGGTCGCCAGCCAGTTCCGCGAAGGCGGTACCGCCATCGACCCGCCAGAGCTGAACGAGGTGGGGGTTGACCGCTTCGTGGCCACGCATCTTCCTGTCGATGGCGATCGCGGTAACGCGGTGCAGTCCATGCCGTGCCGCGATCGGGGCGATCTTGTCGAAATAGGCCTGCGCCTCGCCGACCGTCCGCTGTGGCTTCAGGGTGAGTACGTCAACGAAGAGGCTTGTGCCCTTTTCCATTCTTGTCTCCATCTCCCTTGCGCCACGATGGCGCGCCATATAATGTACAGATATGAACAAAACACATTCGGAATGTTTTGTCCAGATGTGTATAAAACGGCGCTGAGACAGCCTGGAGCGTGAGCATGGGACGACCGGCGAAGTTCGATCGCGAGGCGGCCGTCGGCATCGTCATGGAAGAAATCTGGCGCAACGGCTACGAAGCGTGCTCGGTCAAGACGCTGTCCGAGCGCCTCGGCATCACACGCTCGAGCTTCTACAATGCGTTCGGCAGTCGGGAGGCTCTGTTCGGCGAGGTTCTCGATCGCTATTTCACGACGACGCCGGACCGGGCGTTCGCGCGGGCCAGCAAGGGTGATGCGATCAAGCCTCTCCTGACCCGGACCTTCCGCGAAATATGCCGGGTGCGCGCCGCCGACGGCGAGGGCAGAGGTTGCCTGGCGGTCAACAGCGCGGTCGAGCTCTGCAACGTCAACGAGGAGCTGGGTCCGCTTCTCGCCGAAGCGGTTCTCGGTAGTCTCGCACGCATCGAAACGCTGCTCGGCTGGGCAGTCGAGCAGGGCGAAATCCCGCAAGGCAGCGACACGCGCGCCCTCGCCCTCGCCCTGCAAAACCTGCTCGTCGGAATCAACACCATGAGCAAGGTGGTGCGCGCCGAGCCGGACCTGTGGCTTGCAGCGAGAACAACCCTGGAGGCATTGGGCCTCTATGCCGAACCGCGCGCCCACCGTCGGTGAGCGATGATATTCACGCTTTGACCGCACGCTTTTTCGTTTCATGGGATATCGCGGTGAGCGGGGCGACGCTCTAGGTTCAGCGCCCTGTCAACGAGGGAGAAACGCCCGTGCCCGACTGCCTGATTGCCGAAACCGCCGAGCAGTCGCTGCCGGTTCACGCAGTCTCGCCCGCCACGCTTGACGCCTACCTCGCCGGTCCCGGCGCGGCCGCCGCCGAATGGATCGCCGCGGCCGGCTTCAAGGCGTCGGCCGGCGCCGTGCTCGTGGGTCCCGGCGCCGACGGCCGCCGCGCCTTCGTCCTCCTCGGCCTCGGCGACGCCGCCGACCGTCCGCCGCTGATCGCCGGCGCGCTGGCGACGTCGCTGCCGGTCGGCACCTACCGGCTCGAATCGGGTTTCGACGACCCCGCCATGGCGACGCTCGCCTTTGCGCTCGGCGCCTACCGCTTCACCCGCTATCGGGCCGGCGAGCCGGGACCGCGCCTTGTCGTTCCCGCCGGGATCGACGCCGCCCGCATCGCCCGCATTGCCGACGGCGTCACCCTTACCCGCGACCTCGTCAACACCGCCGCCAACGACATGGGGCCGGCCGAGCTTGCCGATGCGACGGCCGAGCTTGCCGGCCGCCACGGCGCGACCGTTTCCGTAACCTCGGGCGAGGCGCTGGCCGACGGCTTCCCGATGATTCATGCGGTCGGTGCGGCGGCGGTTCCGGCGCGGGTGCCGCGCCTGATCGATCTTCACTGGGGCGATCCGGCCGCGCCCAAGGTGACGCTGGTCGGCAAGGGTGTGTGCTTCGATACCGGCGGCCTCGACCTCAAGCCGTCCTCCGGCATGCTTCTGATGAAGAAGGACATGGGCGGCGCCGCCAATGTCCTCGGCCTCGCCCATATGGTGATGGACGCTGGCTTGCCGGTGCGGCTCCGGGTCCTCATCCCGGCGGTGGAGAACGCCGTCTCCGGCGCCGCCTTCCGGCCGGGCGACGTGCTCAGGAGCCGCAAGGGGCTGACGGTGGAGATCGGCAATACCGATGCCGAAGGCCGGCTCGTGCTCGCCGACGCCCTGGCGCTCGCCGGCGAGGAGTCGCCGGAACTGCTGTTCGACATGGCGACGCTGACCGGCGCTGCCCGCGTGGCGCTCGGGCCGGAGGTGCCGCCGGTCTACACTCCTGACGACACCCTCGCCGCCGACGTGGCGCGCCATGCTGTCATCGCCGGCGATCCGGTTTGGCGGATGCCGCTGTGGTCGCCCTACGGGAGCATGCTCGATTCGAAGATCGCCGACATCAACAATGCCGCCGCGACGCCGTTTGCCGGCTCGATCACCGCGGCGCTGTTCCTTGCTCGTTTCGTGCCGGACGGTCTCTCCTGGCTCCACGCCGACATCTTCGCCTGGACCCCGTCGGCCAAGCCCGGCCGTCCGGAGGGCGGCGAGGCCCACGCGATCCGCGCCCTCTATTCCCTGCTCGATGAGCGTTACGCCTCTTGAACCAGGAGGCAGCCGCGGCTTAAATAGTTCGGGTCCGTAACGATCTGCCGGAGACCCGATGCCCGCCGAGATCAGGCCCAGTCAAGCGCTTCGCCTCTGGCACGACGTGACCTTGGATCTGGTCCGCGACGATCAGCCGGACCTCTCCTGCCGTCAGATGGCCGTGCTTCTCACCGTCTACCTGGAGCCGCCGCCCCACACCGTGCGCGGGCTCGCGGCCAAGCTCGGCGTCACCAAGCCGGTGATCACCCGCGCCCTCGACACCATGGGCCGCCTCGGCCTGCTGGATCGCCGCCGCGACGAAGCCGATCGCCGCAACGTCCTCGTCCATCGCACGCTGGCCGGCGCGCTCGCCGTCGAACAGCTTGGCGACGTCATCGTCGCCCGTCATCGCGAGCTGCCCTTGTAAAAGCTCCGCCATGCTGAGGTGCCTGCCGCGCAGCGCCAAGCCTCCGAAGCACGCAAACCGAAGAAACGGCGACTACGCCGCGCCGTTGCCGAGATAGCCGTTCTTGCGGAGCGTCTCGATGATCTGGTCGGCCAGCGTGTTGGCGTCGGCCTCGGTGGTGTCGAGATGGAGGTCGGCGTTGAGCGGCACCTCGTAGGGCGAATCGATGCCGGTGAAATGCTGGATCTCGCCGGCCCGCGCCTTCTTGTAGAGGCCCTTCGGATCGCGCTCCTCGACCACCGACAGCGGCGCGTCGACATAGACTTCGAGGAACTCGCCTTTCTTCACCATCTCGCGCGCCATCCGCCGCTCGGAGCGGAACGGCGAGATGAACGACACCAGGACGATCAGCCCGGCGTCGATGAACAGCTTCGCCGTCTCGGCCACCCGGCGGATGTTCTCCACCCGGTCGGCGTCGGTGAAGCCGAGGTCGCGGTTCAGCCCGTGGCGGATGTTGTCGCCGTCGAGCATGTAGGTGTGGCGGCCCATCAGGTGGAGCTTCGACTCGACCAGATTGGCGATGGTCGACTTGCCGGCGCCCGACAGCCCGGTGAACCACAGGATACAGGGCTTCTGCCCCTTGAGCGCCGCCCGCGCGTCGCGGTTGAGGTCGAGCGCCTGCCAGTGGATGTTGGTCGCCCGCCTGAGACCGAAACGGATCATGCCGGCGGCGACGGTGGCGTTGGTGAAACGGTCGATCAGGATGAACGAGCCGGTCGTCTCGTTGTCGTCATAGAGGTCGAAAGCGAGCGGTTCGGACAGCGACAGGTTGACCAGGCCGATGTCGTTGAGGCCGAGCGTCTTGGCCGCCAGCGGCTTGAAGCTCTCAATGTCCACCTGGTGCTTGAGTTCGCTCACCGCGGCGCCGACCGTGCGCGTCCCCGATTTGAGGAGATAAGGCCGGCCGGGCAGCAGCTCTTCCTCGCTCATCCAGATCACGTGCGCGGCGATCTGGTCCGACACCTCCGGCCGGTGGTCGGGCGCGACGAGGATGTCGCCGCGGCTGGCGTCGATCTCGGCGTCGAGCGTCAGCGTCACGGCGCTGGCCGCCTCCGTCTCGTCGAGGTCGCCGTCGAGGGTGACCAGCCGCGCGATCTTGGCCGCCTGTCCGGTGCGCGCCACCACGACCCGGTCGCCACGCTTGACGAGGCCGGAAGCGACGGTGCCCGCATAGCCGCGGAACGTGGCGTTCGGCCGGTTGACCCACTGGATCGGGAAGCGGAACGGCTTCGATACCGCATCTTCGTCGACCGAAACGGTCTCGAGATGCTCGAGCAGCGTCGCCCCGCCATACCAAGGCGTGTTGGGGCTCTTGTCGATGACGTTGTCGCCGTAGCGCGCCGACATCGGGATGGTGACGATGCTCTCGAAATCGAACTGGCTGGCGAACTCGGCGAAGGCATTGCGGATGTCGACGAAGCGCTCCTCGTCGAAGTCGATCAGGTCGATCTTGTTGACCGCGAGCACCACGTGGCGGATGCCGAGCAACGAGACGATATAGGCGTGGCGCCGGGTCTGGGTGAGGATGCCGTTTTCGGCGTCGACCAAAAGCACCGCCAGGTCGGAGTTCGAGGCGCCGGTCGCCATGTTGCGGGTGTACTGCTCGTGGCCGGGCGTGTCGGCGACGATGAAGCGGCGCCGGTCGGTGGCGAAATAGCGGTAGGCGACGTCGATGGTGATGCCCTGTTCGCGCTCGGCGACCAGCCCGTCCACCAGCAACGCGAAGTCGATGTCGTCGCCGGCGGTGCCGAACTTTTCCGATTCCGCCTGCAGCGTCGCCAGCTGGTCCTCGAACAGCCGCTTGGAATCGTAGAGCAGCCGGCCGATCAGCGTCGACTTGCCGTCGTCGACGCTGCCGCAGGTCAGGAAGCGCAGGAGGCTCTTGCCCTCGTTCTGGGCGATGAAGGCGGCGAAGACCTCGCTCTCTTGCAGGCGGTGCGCCATCAGAAGTAACCCTCGCGCTTCTTCATCTCCATGGCGCCGACCTCGTCATGGTCGATCAGCCGGCCCTGTCGCTCCGAGGTGCGGGCAACGAACATCTCGCCGACGATGGCGTGCAGCGTGTCGGCATCCGACTCGATCGCCGCGGTGAGCGGATAGCAGCCGAGCGTGCGGAAGCGGACCATGCGCATCTCCGGCTCCTCGCCGGGATTGAGCGTCATCCGTTCGTCGTCGACCATGATCAGCTGCTCCGAACGTACCACCACCGGCCGCTTGGCGGCGAAATAGAGCGGCACGATCTCGATGTTTTCGGCCAGGATATACTGCCAGATGTCGAGCTCGGTCCAGTTCGACAACGGAAACACGCGGATCGACTCGCCGGGCTTCACCCTTGTGTTGAACAGCGACCACAGCTCCGGCCGCTGGTTCTTGGGGTCCCAGGCGTGGGTCGCCGAGCGGAACGAGAAGACGCGTTCCTTTGCCCGGCTCTTTTCCTCGTCGCGGCGGGCCCCGCCGAACGCCGCGTCGTAGCGGCCCATCTCCAGCGCCTGTTTCAGCGCCTCGGTCTTCATCACCTGCGTGTAATAGGACGAGCCGTGGTCGAACGGGTTGACGCCGCGGGCGACGCCCTCTGGATTGGTGTGGACGATCAGCTTCAGGTCGTATTTCCGCGCCGTCTCGTCGCGGAAGCGGATCATCTCCCTGAATTTCCAGGTCGTGTCGACGTGGAGGAGGGGGAAAGGCGGCGGCGCCGGATAGAAGGCCTTCCGCGCCAGGTGCAGCATGACCGAGGAATCCTTCCCGATCGAATAGAGCATGACGGGTCGTTCGAAATTGGCGACGACCTCGCGCATGATGTAGATCGCCTCGGCCTCGAGGCGTTGAAGATGCGGTAAAGGCTGGTTCATCGGCGGCTTGTCCCCTCCGGCGGCCGGACCCTACTCACAGCAGGGTTCTATCTCAAGTGTTGGAGTACCCCAATTTCCGCACCCCAGCCCTGCCATTTCGCGCCACCGGCCGGATTGTTGGAACGGCTTTGCGGCGCGTAAATGGCCTTCCGGGCTAAACTTTGATGTCGAGCCCCCCGGCGGCAATGAACCACGGGTTGCGGAACGCCGTGATGCCCGCCTCGCCGTTCGGCCCGTAGCGGAACGGCTCCCCCTCGGTCGTCACCACCTTGCCGCCGGCGGCCCGCAGCACGGCATCGCCGGCCGCCGTGTCCCACTGCATGGTCGTGCCCATCCGTGGGTAGAGGTCCGCCTCGCCCTCTGCGACCAGGCAGAATTTCAGCGACGAGCCGGCTGACACCAGGTCGCCCACCGGATAGCGGCCGATATAGGCGTCAGTCTCCGGCGTTCGATGCGATTTGCTCGCCACCACGTCGACCCTGGTCCCGTCAGGGCAGGGGCGGACGGTGATCGGTCGGCGGTCGACCACCGCGTCGCCCTCGACCCGGCCCGTCCACGCGCCGTCGTCGGCCGTCCCAACGTGGACCGTCCCGGTCGCCGGCGTATGGACGACGCCCATCACCGGCTCGCTGTCCCGGATCAGCGCGATGTTGACGGTGAAGTCGCTGCCGCCGTTGATGAATTCCTTGGTGCCGTCGAGCGGATCGACCAGGAAGAAAGTGCGCCCGACGGCCGGCAGCCGCCCGGCCGCGACCTCTTCCTCTGCGACGACCGGCACCCCCGGTGCGACCTTGGCGAGCGCGGCGAGGATGATTGCCTCGGCGGCGTGATCGGCATCGGTTACCGGCGAGGAATCGGCCTTCTTCTCGACGCTGACGCTCTTCGCCCGCACGTCGAGAATCGCGCGGCCGGCCGCAATCGCCGCTGGAAGCAGGGCTTCGGCGAGCTGGCTGTCGGGGAGAAGGTCGGTGGCGTTCGTCACGGCGCTCTTTCTGTCTGTTACGGCGCTCTTACTAACGGATCGCGCCGCGTGGGCAAGCCCCTAGTCACGCCAGATTGTCTCAGGGGATCGGTAGTGTGGAAACGCCCCCTCCACTATCGCTTCGCGATGGTCGCCCACCCCCGCTGCGCGGGGGAGGATGGGCGTGGACTACCATGTCGCGCCTCATGCGGTGAACGACAGGCGAAAAAGAACCAGCGCGGCAAATGCCATCCTCTCCCGCGCAGCGGGGGAGGGGGACCACCCGTAAGGGTGGCGGAGGGGGGCCAGCATCGGATGGGACGAGCCTGACGGCGCTCGGGACTGCATTAGGTCGTGCGGCATCCGAGCACCGCACCTCGTGCAGCACGCATCGCTTGAAATCGCACGCGGAGCGCAGCATAGTTGCGCCATCCGACGGAGGATCCGCCGATGCAAGGGACCACTTCATAGCGGAAGGCGCCGCTGACCGGCCCCGGGGCTGGTCTCCCTTACATCCTTTTTCGTCGGTAATCCCATGGCATTCCTGCGCAACGACGCGATCAATCGCGTCAATTTGCATTCGGGCATCCAGGCGCTCGCCCAGGGCGCCGGGTACATTTTCTTTCTGGTGTTCCTGCTCCGCGCCGGCGTTTCGGTTCCCGCTGCGCTTCTGGCGCAGGCGGCGATCGTCACCGGCCGCTTCCTGCTCCGGCCGGCGATGCTGCCGCTTGCCAGGCGGTGGGGCCTCAAGCCGATGCTGATCGTCGGCACGCTTGGCGTCGCCCTGCAATATCCGCTTCTCGCCGAGGTGGACGGCATCGGCGTCACGCTCTTCGGGCTTTGTATCGTCGCCTCGGTTGGCGAGGTGTTCTATTGGCTCGCCTACAACGCCTATTTCGCGGCCATCGGCGACGCCGAGCATCGCGGCCACCAGATCGGCGCGCGGGAAGCGCTGGTGGCGGTGGCCGGGGTCGTCGCCCCGTTTCTCGGCGCCTGGGCGCTGGTGACGGCCGGCCCGCGCCTGACCTTCGCTGCGGTGGGTCTGGTCCAGGCGCTTGCAGTCCTGCCGTTGCTCGGCGCTCCCAACGTGGCGGTCAAGCTGACCGCGCCGGGCGCATTCCGTGCGGCGCGTCCGGCAGTGGTTCTCCTCGCCATCGACGGCTGGTTCGATGCCTGCTTCTTCTTCGTCTGGCAGATCGCCCTCTTCGTTTCGCTCGGCGAAAACATCCCCGCCTATGGCGGCGCCATGGCGCTGGCCGGGTTGGCCGGCGCTGCGGCCGGTCTGGTGATCGGTCGCCATGTCGATGCCGGCCACGGGCGGAGAGCCGTGGCTGTTGCCTATGGCGCCGCAGCGGCGGTGGTGTCGGTCCGCGCGGCGAGCCTTGGTCACCGGGGCGGCGGACATGCCCCTGCTCATCCCGGCACTGGCGACGGCCACCTACAACATGGCCAAGGCCTCACCCTGTTCGCTACGCTTCCAGATGGCGACGGAGGGTGGCTGGGATGTCGGCTGCTTCGCCGGCTGCCTGATCGCCGCGGGCCTCTCGGCCGCGGACTTGTCGCTGTCGGTTGCGATCCTGACCGCGCTGCCGGTGCTTCTTGCCGGCGCGCTGCTGCTCCGCCGCTACTACGGGCGAAAGCCCGCTTCGCTGGAAGCGGGCTTCGCGGATGCCTAGGATCGGAGGTTGCCAGAGATCGGGCCGTCACGCCGCGAGCAGGTGATCCGGTTCCTCGAAGGGGAAGCCGAGGCTCTCGGCCACCACCGGGTGCGTGATCCGGCCGGCATGGACGTTGAGCCCGTTGCGAAGATGCGGGTCGCGCCCGAGCGCCGCCAGCCCGTAGTCGGCGAGCGCCAGCCCGAAGGGCAGGGTGGCGTTGTTGAGCGCCTCGCTGGAGGTCAGCGGCACGGCGCCCGGCATGTTGGCGACGCAGTAGTGGACGATGCCGTCGATCACGAAGGTCGGGGTCTCGTGGGTGGTCGGATGCGAGGTCTCGAAGCAGCCGCCCTGGTCGATGGCGACGTCGACCAGCACGGCGCCGGGCTTCATGCCGGCCAGCATGTCGTGCGTGATCAGCTGCGGCGCCGAGGCGCCGGGGATCAGCACCGCGCCGATCACCGCGTCGGCCGAAAAGGCTTCCTCGCGGATCGCCTCGCGGGTCGAGTAGCGGGTGCGGACGCGGCCGTGGAAGAGGTCGTCGAGGGCGCGCAACCGCGGCAGCGAGCGGTCGATGATGCTGA
>Ga0210086_1000590_pt1 | contig 20603 bp, 19 predicted proteins | sample China_Galinas_PW_3_FD_184867 | JGI IMG/M metagenome (GOLD analysis project Ga0210086, IMG submission 184867) | Wetland microbial communities from San Francisco Bay, California, USA, that impact long-term carbon sequestration - China_Galinas_PWB_D2... | ecosystem: Environmental > Aquatic > Marine...
ATGCAGCACTACGTGCTCGACGAGGCCACCCCGGGCAGCGACGACCTCTCCGGCCTGTTCGACCGGGACGGCTTCCCGCCGGGATGAAGTCGGCCCGGATCCGGCTTTGATCCGGGCTTGATCGCGAGGTCACTCGGGCAGGAGGAGCCTGCCGGTCTCCACGTCGTACTCCCGCGGCATGTCGGACTCGCGGAAGCCGAACGCCTGGTAGACCCGGCGCACCAGGCGGAAGCCGCAGCGGTCCGGATGCTCGTCGATCTCACCGAACCGGAAGACCGCCGGCTCCCAGAGGAGGTCGGGTTCTTCCATTCGGACGATCTCGTTCTCGCGGAAGAAGTGGCCCGGGCTACCCGGACGGAGGCCCCAGCCCCCGATTCCGAAGAGCGCCAGGCCGGAGGCCACTCGATCCGTCGGCTTCAGCAGGCCGTTGTAGATAACCCGGGCGATACGAAAGGCCGAGATCGGGTACTCCAGAAGGATGTACGGCCAGATCTCACGCTCTTCGCCCTTCCACTGGAGCCAATCGAGCTCTGCCTGAAATCGAGCACCCCCGCGCTCCGTCAGGAGACCCTGGGCAGTAACTTCTCCGGTCGCTTCCATCCGGACACCCCACTCGATTCCATCCTTCGTCAACTTGGGCGGGTAGGTCGTCCGCGCGAAGTGCCATCCCGCTCGACGGTTTCCCGTCAGCTTTGCATCGAGGCCGATCTGAGCTAGAGAATCCAATTGGGAATCGAGGTGGATCGATCGTGCCGGCTGCAGCCCCACCCAGAGGCCGGTCCCGCCTTCTTGCTGAAAGACCGTTCGGTCTCGCTCGAGCGCTTCGACGGCTTTGCCCACCTCCTGGTCTTGGCCTCCGCCGGCCCGCCGGCCGAAGATCTCCTGTCGCGACATCGGGTGGTTCCGCGCACCGACTCGTCGGAGGAAGTGCCACCCGCCCCCTTTGCGCAGTGCAAAGGGACGCCGGCCAGAGGCCTCGCCGGGCGCGCGGACATGCACCACCAGCAGCGCCGGGTCGGCGCCGACCGGCTCCAGGCTGATCGCTATCTCGTCCGCCGTCGGGCTGGGCTCGAGCATGTCGAGGAGGGAGTCCATCAAACGCTCCCGGGCTCGCGCCGCTCCGGGGACGGGGGTGACCGAGACCGCGGTGCTGTCCTTCTCGTCCACACCGATCCAGATCGTGCCGCCGTCGGCGTTGAGCATCCCGACCACGGCCCGGGCGATCATGTCCGGGGCGTCGAGTGCGTCCCGGGATTTGAGCTCCAAGTGCTGGTCTTCCCTGCGCCCCAGGATCTGCACCGTCATGCCGTGCCTCCGGGGCCCTCGGCGCCGACAGCCGCCCAGGGGTCCGACAGGAAACGGGGCAGGGGCACGAAGTCGACGCCGTCCACCGTTCCCTCCGCCAGGCCACCGTGGATCAGGACCGCCCGGTCGGCCCCGGCACGGTCCGCCGCCCGCTCCACCGTCTTGCGCTTGTCGGCCTTCGGCTGGACGCTGTGGGTCACCTCGATCGCGAAGCGCTCCGAGCCGGCGGACAGCAGAAAGTCCACCTCCAGCCCATCGCGCCAGCGCAGGTAGTGGAGCTCCGCGGCCCCGGCCGGTGCGCTGCGGACGACCTCGCGCAGGTGCCGATGGACGACCGCCTCGAAGACTTTGCCGCGCACCTCGCTTTCCAACGGGTGGGTTTCGGCGAACGCCGCGACCAGGCCGTGGTCCCCGGCGTAGAGCTTGGAGCGGCCCCGGAGGCGGGCGGAGGCCTTCCCGCTGGTCGTGCCGCGCAGGAGCGGGACGATGAGGAAGGTCTCCTGGAGGAGCTCGATCCACTTGGCGACGGTGCGCCAGTTGGTGTCTCCCAGGTCGTCGGCACGCGCCGAGTAGTTCTGCTCGGCGCCGGATTCCTGGACCAGGTAGACGAATAGCTTGCGCAGGCGTTCCGGGTCGTCCACATGCCCCGCCAGGTCTCGCCGGAGCGCGCGGTCGACGATGTCGCTCCGGAGCCGTTCGCGGACGAGCTGCGGGTTGTCGCTGGTCGCGTAGGCGGGGAATCCACCGAGGGCGAGATAGCGCTCGATCAGCTCAGGGTCGCCGGCCAGATCGGGTCGGCTGTCCACGGCCGAACGTCGGACGCCCCGTGCGCCGGCAACCGAGCTTCCGCTCAGTGCCGCGAACTCCTGCGCGGTCAGGCCTTCGAGCACGACCTCGTCCCATCGGCCGAGCCCGGACTCCCGCCCGCCTTCGCGCAGCAGGCTGGCGGCCGAGTCCGTGGCGACGATCCGGCCGAGCCCGTTGTCCACGGCGTGCTTGAGCCAGCGGTCCCAGCGGGGGACGTGGTGCAGCTCGTCGAGGAGCAGGACCCAGGGCCTGTCCGGATCGGTCCCAGCAGGGCGAAGGTGCCCGATCTCCTCCGGCTCGACCCGGCGCTTGAGGCGGAAGTCCTCGAAGTCGAAGTAGGTCAGGTTGCGGGCCGGGAACCCTCGGTCCAGCAGGTCGTCGACGAGCTGGCGCAGGAGCGTGGTCTTGCCGACCTGCCGGGGGCCCAGCAGAACCTGGGCGCGCCGCTCGTCGGGGCGGACAAGTTGCTCCAGGAGGCGCGCGTGGGCGGACCGGCGAACCGGCCAGGCGCGAGCGCCCCGGGCGCCCGGCTCTTTCCACCAGGGGTTGAGGTCTTCGAGGACCGGCGCGATGTCAGGTGGCATGTCCATGATGCATGACAAAACCTACATCGCAATGGCTGTTCTGTCAATTTGACGAGCGGTGCCACGCCGTGAATCTCGGAGCGAAGGCTCCACTTCCAACGATCCGTCAGGATCGGCGAGTGGTCCCCTCCTACGAGCAGGGCCCCGCGCCGACCCACTCGAGCTGGCGCTCGCCCCTTCAGCCGAGCTGTTTCAGGATCGCATCCGCCGCCTTGAGGGCCATGGCCGCCAGGGTGAGGGTGGGGTTGGCGGTGGTGATGGTCGGGAAGTTGCCGCTGCCGACCATGAACAGGTTCGGGTGGTCCCAGGAGCGCTGGTCGGGGTCGAGGACGGAGGTGGCCTTGTCCGAGCCCATGACGGTGGTGCCGACTACGTGGCCGGAGCCGAAGTACTGGAAGCCTTCCGGGATGCCCTGGGCGTCCGCGGGCAGGTTGGTGACCTCCGGCGTCTTGAGCTCGGGCGGCAGCTCCTCGAAGATCTTGCGCCACTCCGGCTCGAGCGGGAACCACGTGGGGTTCTGGACCATCTGGTTGTTCGGACCAACCACCTTGCGAGGGTTCTGGGTGTAGTTCTTGACCCCCATGCGCCGGTAGACGTCGCGGGCGAAGATCTCGGCGTAGACGAAGCCGAGCTTGGTGTAGTCGGACAGGCCGTAGTGGATCACCGGCCGCGGGAGCCCTAAGCCGTCGGTCGGAGCGCCCGGCCCCAGGTCGGTCGAAAGCTCGATGTAGTTGCTCGTCTCCGGCGATTGCTCGACCAGGAAGCCCATGCGCCACTGGCGCGGGAAGACGTCGTTGAGCTTCGCCACCAGCTCGTCGCCGAAGAGCCGGCGCTTGTCAGGGTTGAGCTGGCTGTGGTCGGTGCCCTCGACGAAGTCGCCGACGGTGGTCCACGGGTCGCCGATCGAGAAGTTCCAGCCCTCGTTGCCGATCTCGACCCGCCAGGCCGCGCGCTTCGACCGGAAGGCGCCGTCCCGGAGCGACTCGATGCCGCTGGTCGAGAGCGGTCCGCGGAAGCCCCACGCTCGGTCGTTGAACAGAGCCCACGAGAGGTAGAGCGGGTGGTCCATCAGGTTCTTGCCGACCATCCCGGAGGAGTTGGCGACGCCGTGCTCGAGCCCCGCCTGGTCGTCCCGGCGGGACATGAGCAGCAGCTTGGGCGTCTCGATGGCGTGGGCCGCCAGGACGTAGATCGTGCCCTTGGCCGTGCCGGTCGTCTTGGTGATCGTGCCGCCGTCCTGCTGCCACTCGATGTACTCGATGCCGGTGACGGCGCCGTTTTCGCCCACCACCACCCGGCTCGCCACCGCCTGGGGGATCACCTTCGCCCCCGCCTGCTGGGCTTCGGACAGGGTGACCGTGCCGTCGTACTTGGCCTGGATCGGGCAGATCGGGATGCAGTTGGTGTTGCCGGCGCAGGTCCGGCGGCTGTCGTACGGCTGGCTGTTGCGGCCCTGGGGCGTCGGCGTCACCTGGGCTTCGAGGCCCTCGAAGTCGACGAAGTCGGCGACCCCGTCGACCGCCCCTCCCACCGCCTGGTCGACCAGGGAGAGGGGGATCTCCTGCATGGGGTACTGGTAGTCGGGCGGTGCGTAGCGCAGCCCGACCTTGCCGAGCTGCTGCTCCTGGACCTGGGCGTTCGCGGCGACCCCGATGTCGCTCTCCGCCCGGTTGTAGTAGGGCAGCAGGGCATCCACTCCGAACGGCCAGTCCTTCTCGACGCCGTAGACCTGCTCCATCTTGAAGTCGTTCTCGAGAAACCGCAGGCTCGTCCCCAGCCAGTGCCAGGTGGTGCCGCCGGCGACCCGCTCGTAGGTGCTGGCGAACGGGTGCGGACCCTTCTGGAGCAGGTAGCTCGCCTTCGGGTCGTAGATGAAGGACTGCTTGTCCTTCTTGACCTTCTCCGGCCAGCCCGGCTCGATGTTGTTGCTGAAGGTGGCGGCGACGGTCGCCCGCGGCGTCGGCTCGTCCGCCGGGTCCGAGCCTTCGAGCGGCGGGTAGGGGGCCTCCGGCGTCTTGGCCGACGCCAGGTAGAAGTTCTCGAGATAGGCCTCCCGGTTGGTCGGCGGGGTCTGGGGTCCGGCCTCCAGGATCAGCACGCTCTTGCCCTTCCGGGCCAGCTCCCGGGCGACCAGGGTGCCGCCGATGCCGGCGCCGACGATCACCACGTCGTAGGTCGTCTCGCTCATGACGCCTCTCCTTCGGGCAGGGCCGCCGGGCTCTGGCCGCCCTTGCCCTGGCCCAGGGTGGACGGGGGTCGAGCTTCGGCGGCCGGTCCCGTCGCCGAGGCGGCCGTGCCTTGGCCGCCTTGGCGACCGCCCCCTCCTTCTGCCTCAGATCCGGGCGCCGGGTTACCGGTGAATGCGGTCAGCGGCGGTGGGCTCTCGGCCCAGTAGCCGTACTGCAGCGTGCTGTAGCCCATGGCGTGGCTCTGCATCGCCTTCCACGCCAGACCCCGGATGTAGGCCTGGTCGCTGACCACGGTTTCGCCCCCTCCGCCGTCGATCGGGTACCAGTAGCCCAGGTACCAGAGGCGCATCACCGAGCGGGCCGTGGCGGCGGTCACCGAGCCCGGGTCGCCGCCGTCGAGGCCCAGGAGCTTCTCGCCGATCGAGCGGCGCTCGGCCGGCGTCATGTCCTTGACCGGCTTGCCGCCGGAGAGCTTCGCGTACTGGGCGAGTAGCTCGTCGAACGCCTCGCCGGCCCCTTGTTGGGCGGCCTTGAACAGGGTGCCCGCCAGGTTCACCGGGTCGAGCGGCGGCGCGATCGCGTCCGCGGCGAAGCCGGTCAGGAGCGCCGACATCTGGACGAAGTCCTGCTTCGGCGTGGCGTTGCCGGTGCCGGTTCCGGAGCCTGGGGTCGCGTCGCTCATCAGTGGGCCCTCTCTAGAAGGTAGGTGAAGTCGGAGAAGTTGTTCTGTCCTTCGGCCATGGTGGCGTTCTGGTGGCAGTGGATGCAGCTCGAGGAGGCCTGGGGGACGGTGCCCTGGATGTAGGTTTCGAGCGTCGTGTTGGCCAGAAAGGCCGGGGCCGGCGCGCCGGTCTCGTCGATCGGGTTGAGCGGGTTGCACCAGTTGTTGCCGGCGCTCGGGTTCGAGGGTGCGGCGCCGCTGGCGTCGGTCGGCCACTGGGTCGAGACCAGCTCGTAGTGGCGCCAGACCGTGTCTTGGAGGAGCGGCTGGACGTCCGCGTTGAGCTTCTTGGTGTCGTCGGTGATCGGGATCTGGCGCACGACCTGGCTCTTGCCGCCGTTGTCCGTCACCGGCTGGACGTGGGGGTCCCAGGGCTGGGGCGGCGGCTCGTTGACCGCGTTGCAGTCGGTGCAGCCCGGCTGGAAGAAGTTGTAGCGGCGGCCGGCCGCCGGCTGCTCGCCTGCGGTCGGCACGTTGTCCACCTGCTCGAAGGTGGACCAGACCCACTGGGGATCGCCCTGGGTCTTGGTGCCGATGTGCAGCCCGACCAGCCCGACGAGCTGGCGCTCGCAGGTCTCCGGCTCGTCGCCCACCGGCGGAGTGATGACCAGGGCGTGGCTGGTGTGGAAGCGGGACGGGTCATCGCCGGCCGCCGTGTCGATCACCTTCCAGGCCGCCTTGACCATCACCGCCCCCTGCTGGCCCTCGGGCGGGCAGGTCCTGCCCGCGGGGTCGCCGTTGCAGCCACAGGGGAACTCGACGCTCTCGCCGTGCTCCGAGAACGCCTTCTGCCCGGTCCGGTTGTACAGCTCGTTCTCCCAGATGTACTGGTACATCGGCTGGTTGACGGTGATACCGAAGCGGGCGTAGCGGCCGTGGACGTCGATCAGCGGGCCGGACTTGAACGGCTGGAGCGACGCCTCGACCAGGATCGGCTGCTTGCCGATCTGCTCGAGCACCAGGTCGCCCGGCCGGCCCTTGCCCTCACAGACCGGCGGCACCGGCTCGCGCGGCGGCGGCTGCCCGGCCTGCCACTCCGGCGGTCGCGAGCCGTCGGGGCGGAAGATGTCCCCCTCGTTCGGCCAGGCGCCCCAGGTGGTGGCGTTGTCGCCCATGCGGTCACCGAAGGCGCCGGACAGGCTGTGGTTGATCGCCAGGAAGGTGTTCCAGGAGAAGACGTCGAAGTCGCACTGGAGACTCTCGAGCGTGATCTCGCTCTGGAACGTCGGTGTCTTCGGCAGGTCCGGGCTCAGCGTCACCGGCTGGAGGGTGTCGCCGCACTCGATCTCCACCGACGGGGGGGCGGTCTCCGCCGTGTCGGCCATCGGTGTTGCGGGGGCCATCGGCGGCTCAGGCGCGACCGGCGGCGGATGGCTCGCCGGAGTTTCGGGGGTCGGCGCCGGTCGGCTGCAGGCGACCAGGGCCCCGAGGGTTGCCAGGGGCCCCAGCGCCAGGACGACCACCAGGAAGCGGACGGCGCGGCTTGGTTGCGCGCGGCGGATCTGCTCGCTCATCGCTCTCCTCGTCTCTGCGAGCGGCGTCCGGCCGGCGCCGGCGGCCGCGATCGTTTGATTGCGAAGATCTTACCCTTTTCGTGGGGAGTCCCGGGGCGAAGCTGGGCCCCGAACCCGCCGCCTGCCCGGCCGGGTGGCGACATCCGGGCGCCATCGCGCTATAGCTCGGAGGAGACAGGGAAGGAAGGCACCGTGGCGCCTCGCAACGTCCGGAGCGCGAACAGGCTGTTCAGCTGGGAAGGGGACGATCACCCTTCGCTGGTGTGGTTCGGCTTGCTGGTGGCGGTCGTGTTCTGGCTCCTGGAGACCACGATGCACGTGGTGGTCTTCCGCGAGGGGGAGTTCATGTCGCAGCTTCTGACCTTGAACCCCCACGAGGTGTGGAAGCGGCTTCTCGTCGTCTCGTTGCTCCTCGCCTTCAGCCTGTTCGCCCAGCGCGGGCTCGACCACCGCAAGCGGATCGAGAAGAGTCTGCGCTCGGCCCACGCCGAGCTGAATCAAATTTTCCAGACCGCGTCGGTGGCCATGCGCCTGATCGACCGGGACCACCGCATCCTCAAGGTCAACGAGACCTTCGCCAAGCTCTCCGGCGTGCCGGCGGACGAGGCGGTGGGCTGCCTCTGCCACGAGGTGTTTTCGGGGGATCTCTGCCATTCTCCTCAATGTCCGCTGACCCGGATCGCCGCCGGCGCCGAGGAGGTCGAGTTCGAGGTCGACAAGCAGCGGCGTGACGGCACAGAGATCAGCTGCGTGTTGACCGCGCGGCCCTTCCGGGAAGACGACGGGGAGCTGCTGGGCATCGTCGAATCGTTCCGGGACATCACCCAGGCCAAGGCCGCGCGCGACGTCGCCATCCGGAGCGAGCAGCTCGCCGCGCTCGGCGAGCTGGCCGCCGGGGTCGCCCACGAGATCAACAACCCGATCAACGGCATCATCAACTACGGCCGGATCCTGGAGTCCAAGGAGCGGGATCCGGCGACCGTGCGGGAGCTGGCCGGGCAGATCGTCCGCGAGGGGCACCGCGTGGCAGGCATCGTGGTCAGCCTGCTCTCTTTCGCCCGGAGCGGCCAGCGTCAGGTTCAGGTCACCGACCTGGCCGAGGTGCTCCGCGACACGCTCACCCTGACCGCGAACCAGCTCCGCAAGGACGGGATCCGGTTGGTGGTGCAGGTGCCCGAAGACCTCCCGCCGGTGGCGTGCATCCCGCAGCAGCTCCAGCAGGTATTTCTCAACATCCTCAACAATTCTCGGTACGCGCTCGACGAAGGTGACGGGGCGGCCAGCGCCTCGCCGCAGATCACCATCACCGCCGGCACGGAGACCCTCGACGGCGCCCCCTTCCTCCGCCTCTCGTTCCACGACAACGGGCCGGGCATCCCCCGGGACTGCCTGGACCGGGTGACCAAGCCCTTCTTCTCTACCAAGCCGCGGGGGAAGGGCACGGGGCTGGGCTTGAGCATCAGCCAGGGCATCGTGACAGAGCAGGGGGGCCGCCTGGTGGTCGAGAGCACCGAGGGGGAGTACACGCGGGTCAGCGTCTACCTGCCCCTCGGTCAGGAGCCGGTGATGGAGGAGAGCGTTGCCCCGCGGCGGTCCTACGCCGGGAAAGGCGGTGTGGCATGACGACGATGCGCTTCGAGGACCTCACCGTCAACCGGGACAGCCTGACTCCCCGGGGCCGCATCCTGGTGGTGGACGACGAGCACAGCATCCGCTATACCTTCGCCCTCTTCCTCGACGAGGCGGGCTACCAGGCGACGGCGGTCGCGGGCCCGGACGAGGCGCTCCAAGCACTCGCCGGCGAGACGGTGGACCTGGCGTTCGTCGACATCCTGCTGGAGAACACCTCCGGCATCGACCTGATGAAGCAGATCAAGGAGCGCTCGCCGGCCACCGAAGTGGTGATCATCACCGGTGCACCGAGCGTCGACACGGCATCCGAGGCCCTGCGGTTGGGCGCCTTCGATTACCTGGTCAAGCCGGTCGGTCAGGAGGCGCTGCTGGAGGCCGCGGACATCGCCCTGCGCCACAAAGCGGTCCACGATGCCGTCGAGGGCTACCGCCTGAACCTGGAGGCGATCTTCCGGAGCATCGAGGACGGCATCGTCACGATCGACGAGCGGCAGGAGGTGGTGGAGGTCAACCGCGCCGCGGAACGCCTGTGCGGCATGCAGCGCGGGGAGGTGTTGGGCAAGCCGCTGACCGAGGACATGCTGGAGTGCAGCGCCGGCTGCCTGAGGGCCCTGCGTCGCTCGGTCACCGGCCGTCCGCCGGTGGTGATCCACCGCCTGGAGTGCCACGCACCCCACCGCCCGGAGCAGGTGGTCAACGTCAAGGCGACCCCCTTGCTCCGCGGCGACAACGGGCCCTCCGGCGGCGTGTTGGTGATCCGCGACCAGACCCGTCTGGAGACCCTGGAGCAGAGCCTGCGCCGCTGCCAGCCTGGGGACCTGGTGGGCGAAAGCCCGGCGGTCCGCCGGATCCGCTCCACCATCGAATCGCTGGCCGAGCTGCCGACGACGGTGCTGATCACCGGCGAGAGCGGTACCGGCAAGGAGGTGGTGGCCGACGCCCTGCACGCTGCCGGCCGGCGGCGGCCCCTGTTGAAGGTCCACTGCGCGGCGCTGCCGGAGGAGCTGCTGGAGCGGGAGCTCTTCGGCTACGAGCTGGGCGCCTTCCCCGGCGCTCAGGGAGACCACGTGGGGCGGCTCGAGCTGGCTCACGGCGGCAGCCTCTTCCTGACCGACGTCGACGCCATGTCTCCCGCCCTGCAGAGTCGCTTCCTGCGCTTCCTGGAGACCATGGAGGTCGAGCGCGTCGGGGGCTCGCGACCGATCCCGGCCGACGTGCGGGTGCTCGCAGCGACCTCCAAGGACCTGGAGCAGGAGGTCGCCGAGGGCCGGTTCCTGGAGGCGCTTTACCAGCGGCTCAGGGTCTTTGCGATCCACATTCCGTCGCTCCGCGAGCGCCTCGAGGACATCCCGCCGCTGGTCCACCACCTGCTCGAGAAGCTGGGGGCGAGGGTGGGTAAGCGGGTGACCGGCGTGTCCGACACCGTCCTGGACCTCTTCCTCCACCACTCCTGGCCGGGCAACGTGCGCGCGCTGGAGCAGACCCTGGAGCACGCCTTCATCGCGGCCCAGGGCGAGACGCTCACGCCGGCCGACCTGCCGGGGGAATTCCGCCAGGCCGTGGGAGCGACCGCCGGCGCCGAGTGACGGGACCTGAACGTCCGCAAGGGTGGTGCCGGATCGCACGTCCGCCGCGACGTGCGGACGGTCGGCGTCAGCCGTCGACCCGCTCGGCGAGCGCCAGGCGTTCGATGCGACCGAGCGGCTCGTCTCCCAGTCCGGCGGGGACCAGGTAGCGCTGGCGGAGATCGAAGCTCTCCAGCGGCCCGGCGAGGCGGAAGCCGCGCTCCTCCAGGAAGGGGGCCAGCTCCTCGTCGCGCATGCCCCAGTGGATCTCCTCCCCGGCCAGCTTCATCCACGACTTGCCGAACCTGCCCAACTTGCCCATGTCGATCGACCCGTCCGGGAGCTTGTGCATGTAGGTGAGCAGCCACCGGCTGCCCGGGCCCGTCGCCCGGTGGATGGCCGCGGCGGCCCGGTCGACGGCCGGCTTCGGCAGGTACATCAGCAGGCCCTCGGTGACGACGAAGCTCGGCGCGTCCGTGCTCCACGGCTCGCAGCCGGCGAGCACCTCGTCCAGGGGGCTCTCCTCGGTCAGGTCGGCTGCGAAGAAGTAGATGTTGCCCGGGGCGTCGCCGAGCTTCTCGATCGCCTGGACCTTCGCCCGGTGGCTGGCGGGGTGATCGAGCTCGACGAAGGTGACGTCTGGGTGGTGCTCGGCCAGGCGCAGGCAGAGCGTGTCCATGCCGGCGCCGACCACCAGCACCTGGGTCGCGCCGCCTTCGAGGGCGGCGACCGCCTGCTCGTGGACGAACCGCTTGCGCAGCCCGATGTGGAGGAAGTGGCCGCGAGAGGCGAGCGCCTCCATCTTGTACGCGAACCAGCGGTACCAACCTTTCTGGATCAAGCGCACGTGCCACGGTTTGAGCGCGCCGGCGGCGGTCAACACGCGCTCGGTGGCGTCGACGACTCCCGGAGCGAGGAGCGGAGCGAAGCGCTCGTCGTGGGCGAGGAAGATCTGCATCTGGCCCACCTGGACGGCGGACCGGCTGGGGCGGTCTCTGCGCATAGTACCTCCGGGTTGACTCGCTGGACGGTTCCAGTCTAACCCGTTCCGGTGACCCCTCCGGAACCGGCCCCGGCTCGCAGTGCGCATCCGCGGGCCGGGGCCGATCGGAGTTTCAGCAGGGCAGTTTCAGCTCATGCCCGGGAGCGCTTCGGGGCGCCCTCGCAGCAGTGAGCGGTGCGCGGCAAGAAGAAGCGCGTCATGGCATTCACCTCCTTTCGCTCGGTTCGGTGCAGGGTTCTGAGGGGTGGACGGCCGGATCCGCCGCGAGCGAGCGGGTGCGCGCGGGGCCGCCCGGCTTGGGCGTGCGGTGGCCGGAGCAGGGAGCGGGAAGCGGGTGCTTGCGTCGAGGGGATTCTGTTGTCATATGCAACAATATGTCGAAAAAGGGGGCAACGCATCACGGAACCGCCTTCAAGCGGCAGCAGCCGGAGCTGATCTCCATGCGCCCGCGGGCGGCGCGGACCAACTGGCCGAGGGCCCGGGTCATCGCCTCGCGCACCGGCGGCTCGAGCTCTGTGAGCACCGCCCGGACCTCCGCCAGAAGGTCGGCTTCGATCCGTTCGTAGAGCGCGCGGCCGTCCGCCGTCAGCTCGAGCAGCACGGCCCGGCCGTCCTCCGGATGGCGCGTGCGCCCCGCGTAGCCCTTGGCGACCACGCCGTCGATCACCCGGCTGGCGGTGCTCTTGTCCAGGTAGAGGCGCTCGGCCAGCTCGTGGAGCCGGAGCGGCCCGGCCAGGGCCAGGGTCTCGAGGGCGTAGCACTGGGAGACCGACACGTCGTGGCAGCAGATCCGGTCCCGGTCGCGGAACTGGATCAGGCGGATCAGGTCCTCCAGGGTCCGGTGGAGCGCCCGGGCGTCCCGCTCCAGCGTCGGGTCCGGAACCGGGCGCGATGCTCCGTCCGGCATCCGGTCGGACGGACGGTCGGCCCGGTTGCGGGCGCTGTCAGGTTGGGTCTGTCGGGGCTCGGTGGTCATGGTCGGGCCTCTTTGTTGCACCTAACAACGATCTCGCCGGTGCCCCTATTCCCGCTCCGTCCCTCGCCACCGAATACACCCTCGGTGCGGTGCGTAGGTGTAGTGTGGACGTCGAAATGACCATTGCACGAGGTGACCTTCCCGGTGGTCCTCCGCCCGATCCGGGAGACACGTGGGATGGCGCGGCGCAAGCCGCTTCCGGACCGGCGCTGGTGGCGCGTGCCCGCGCGGGTGACCGGGCGGCGGCCGATGAGCTGGCGAGCCGGTTCGCGAAGCCCGCGTACCTGGTGGCGCTCCAGCTCCTGGGCAACCCGGAGGATGCGCGCGACGCGGCGCAGACCGCGCTGATGCGCTTCTTCACCCGCCTGGACCGGCTGGAGCCGGGCCGGCCGATCCGCCCGTGGCTCTTCACCATCGTGCGCAACGCCGCCCTCGACCTGGCGCGGCGCCGCACGGTGCGCCGCTCCGACTCGCTCGACGAGGCGCGCGAGGAGTTCGGAGCGGAGGTCATCGACGAGAGCGCCGACCCGGAGGCCGACCGCCGGCGCCACGAGCTGCGCCGGGACATCTGGCGGGCCCTCGGGCGGCTGACTGAGAAGGAACGAGAGATCCTGGTGCTGCGCGACTACCAGGACCTCACCTACGCCGAGATCGCGGCCGTGCTGTCGGTTCCGGTCGGGACCGTCATGTCCCGCCTGCACCGCGCGCGCCGGGCGCTCCGGGGCCTGCTCGAGGCCGAGTACGGCCCCCGGGCACGGAGCTTCGGCGGCGCGCCGGCAGGGGAGCGGCAGACGTCCGCGCACGGCCGAACCGACCGAGGAGGAGGCGATCGTGGCTGAAGACCGCCCCCGCCGTGGCTCAAACCAGATGCCGTTTGACGAAGCCCTCCTGTCCGGCTATCTGGACGGGGAGCTGACCCAGTACGAAGAGCAGCGCGTCCGGGTCTACCTCGAGGACCACTCGGAGGCCCGGGCGCTGCTGGAGGAGATGAAGACCGTGCGCGAGACGACTCGTACAACCCGGTTCGAGGTCCCCGACGACCTCCAGTGGGACGAGCGGCCCCGCGGCCCTTTTTCCCGGTTCGCCCGAGGCTTCGGCTGGCTGTTGATCCTCGTCTGGCTGGTCGGTGTCAGCGCCTTCGGGCTCTGGCAGCTTCTGACCGCGCCGGAGAACCTGCTGGCGAAGCTGCTGGTGGTCGGATCGATCGGCGGCTTCGCCTTGCTGCTCGTCTCCGTCCTGCTCGACCGACTCCACGACATGAAGACTGACCGATATCGGAGGGTTCGCAAGTGATCGTCACCACTACCCCGACCATCCAGGGCAAGCGGATCGTCCGCACTCTGGGCATCGCTCGTGGCAACACCATCCGGGCCCGGAACATCGGCCGGGACATCACCGCGGCCCTGCGCAACATCGTCGGCGGCGAGATCTCCGAGTACACCAAGCTGTTCGGCGAGTCTCGCGAGCAGGCCATGGACCGCATGGTAGAGGAGGCCCGCGAGCTGGGCGCGAACGCGGTGGTCCAGGTGCGCTTCATGACCTCCATGGTCATGCAGGGGGCGGCGGAGCTCCTGGCCTACGGCACGGCCGTCGTGGTCGAAGACGAGGACTGAGCGGACGGCCGGGCGCTATACTGCGCCGACAACGCATTCCCGTTCTTCGACTCCGGAGGGAGCCCTGTGGATACCCAACGGCGGACCCGCATCACGGCCGGATCGACCCTGATCGTGGTCGGATTCGTGCTGTTCTTCCTCCAGCACATGAAGGGCTTCGGCGAGACCGCGATCTTCGCCGCCCTGGGCGCGATCTTCCTGGTCGGCTACCTGTGGCGCAAGTCCTACGGGTTGCTGGTGCCGGCCGGCATCCTGCTCGGTCTCGCCGTGGGCTCGTACTTCGAAGAGATCTCCGAGGGGGCGACCGATTGGAGCCTCTTCGGCCTCGGATGCGGCTTCTTCCTGATCTACGTTCTCGACCTGCTCTACCGCCGGCGCCGCCACTGGTGGCCGGTGGTGCCGGGGTCGATCCTGGTGCTCCTCGCCTTCCCGGCGAGCGAGGACCTGCTCCACATCCTGCTCGACCACTGGCCCCTGCTTTTGGTGCTCATCGGCGTGGTGATCGTGATCGGTGCCTTCGTCCAGGTGCCCGGCCGCTCCGGCCGGCGGAGCAAGTCCGGCGGCGGCCCCTCCGCGCCGGCCGGGCTCTGACCTCGCCTCAGAGGTACCCCAGAGCTTCGAGGCCCCGGGGGGGCGCCGCGGTCTCTGCGGCGCCTCGCCGTCGGCCAGGATCTCCACCGTCTGGGGCGAGCTGCCGTCGAAGCGGAACGGCCGCCCGCGCAGGCGGACCGTCAAGTCCCGCGGCTCGGCGAGGAAGAACCGGATCGTGGAGGAGTCGCCGAGCGCCCAGACGAACGTTTCGTCCGGCTCGCCGTCGTCCGTCCGTTCGTCCCAGGACCAGCCGGCCACCAGGTGCGGGCGGGCCACGGCGGTCCCCAGGTCGATCACCGGCACTTCCTGGTGCACCTGGCCGATGGCGATCTCGGCAGCCAGGTCGCCGAGCGGCCGGGCGTCGGGGGGCCGCCCCCGCACGCCCACAGGCCGCACGCCGCGGCGAGGAGGGCCGCGGCGCGCAATCTCGCCGCGCCGGGGGAAGCGGAGGGCGTCGCGGGGAGGAAGGGGTTTGGGGTCTGCGGGGCGGTCGGACGGGAGTCGGGTCCGGGGGTGGCCATCACCTGGGAGAGTAACCGAATCTTGGTCGCGACCCGCGCTTGCTACACTTCCAGCTTGACGATCCCTTATCCGCTCACCCGACCATGACCGAGCGCGCCTCCAACCCGGCGGTGAGCTCCGCCGCCGCGCCCAGCCCTCCGGAGCGCTACATCCTCCGGGAGGACGAGGAGGGCCGCTCCTACCTGACCTGCCGCGAGGCGCCGACCGTCCACCTGGTGATCGAGGACGGCGCGGTTTCGGCGTCCGCCGCCCGGAACGCTCCCGCCGGCACCATCTACCTCGACGGGGCCGCCCAGGCCGGGCCGTTCCTGGACACCGAGCGTCACGTCCACAACCTGGACCACCACGAGGGCTGCGTGCGCGCCTTCACCCTGGCCGCCTGCGAGCAGGCTCTGATCTTGGTGCTCAAGGGGTTCGACCTACGCGACCGGGAATGGACGGTGCACGCCAACGAGCCGGACCTGGACACGGTGCTCGCGGTCTGGGTGCTGTTCAACCACATGCACCTGTCGTCGACCCCGGAGATCCGCGAACGGCTGATCCCGCTGGTGCGCCTCGAGGGGACGATCGACGCCCACGGCATGGAGCTGCTCGAGCTGTGCGGCTTCCCGGACGAGCTGATGCGCGAGACCCGGACCAAGCTCGACACGCTGCACCAGCGCGAGGTTCTGCTCACCCGGGACGGTTCCCGTCGCCGCCCGGACCGGATGGAGCGCACCGTCGCCCTGCTGCGCGAGGTCGACGGCCTGATCTACGCCCCCGGCGATCTCGAGCACGACGTGGCGGAGCTCGAAGAGCTGGCCCGGGTCGAGCTGCCGCCGGCCGGGTTGATCGTCGCCTGCCGCTCGCCGGAGTCGATCTACCGGGTGGAGCAGACCCTGCGCTGGCTCTACGGCGACCGGCTGGCGCTGATCGTCCTCCAAAAGGATGAGACGACCATCACCCTGCGGCAGGTGGCGCCGTTCCTGCCGGCGACTCTGGAGGCGGCCTACGAGGAGCTGAACCTGATCGACCCGGCGGCCGGCCACCGCGGCTCGTCCTCCCGCTGGGGCGGCTCGGCGGAGATCGGCGGCTCGCCCCGGGGACGGGGGACGGAGCTCACGCCGCGGCAGATCGCCGAAGCCTGCGCGCGGGCCTTCCGGGGGCCGACGATGGCGGAGCGGGCGGCGGCCCTGGCCAAGGGGGTGGCCGCCGCGGCGCTCGGCCTCGGCGGAGCGCGCGGGGTGTGGTGGCTGCTCCAGCACACGGAGGCGCGCGGCAGCTCGGTGTCGAACGCTGCCTCCGTGAGCACGGCCGACCTGGTCGCGGTGATGGTGCTTCTGCTGGTCACGCTGAGCGGCCTGGCGCTCGGGCGGGCCCACCGGCGACCCGGGTTCTATGGACTCCGCCTGCCCTCGGGCCGGAGCTGGTGGGTGCTGCTTCCGGGCGCGCTCCTCGGCGGCCTGCTCGGCGGTGCGGCCTTCCCCGCCCGCGTGGTGACGGCGTTTACCGAGGGTGGGCAGGGAGCGGGGGCCCGCTGGTTGCTGGTGACGGTGGCGATCGCCCTACCGCTCCTGGCCGAGCTCCTCTTTCGCGGGCTCGTCCAGGGTGAGCTCTTCCGCGCCGTGCGCAACCGGGGCGTCCAACGCTCGTGGGTGCCCCGGCCGGCCGCCGCCCTCGGTGCGCTGCTCTACGCTGCCACCCCCGTCGCCCTGGCGCCTCTCCTCTGGCGCTCGGGCTTCGCTGCGTCCGCCACCCTGCTCGTCGCGGTCGCCGGCGCGCTCCTCCTCGGTCTCGCCTGCGGCATGGCCCGGGACCGCTCCGAGAGCCTGGTGCCACCGGTCCTCTTCCACCTCCTGGCCGGCGGCCTGGTGGTGGCGGTGGTCGTGCTGATGACCTGAGCGGCGCGGCGCCGCGGAACGGGGTCAGGCGGGTGGGTGGCGATCTCCGACAGGTCGACGCGCTCCCCCTCTGTGGGCGCCCGGGCGCCGTGGGGGCTGGGGTATCGTCGCGGCATCATGAGCGAGACTCCTTCTCCGCGTGAGCTGTTCGACCTGACCGGCAGGGTCGCCCTGGTGACCGGCGCCTCCCGCGGTATCGGCGAGGCGATCGCCCGCTGCTACGCCGCCGCCGGCGCCTCGGTGGTACTGGCCAGCCGCACCCAGGAGGCCCTGGACGCCGTGGCCGCTTCGATCCGGGAGGACGGCCTCGAGTCTGGACAAGTGGCGCTCCCGGTGGCCTGCCACACCGGGGACGCCGACCAGGTGGCGGCGCTCGTCCGGCGCACCGTGGACGAGCTCGGCGGCATCGACGTGCTGGTCAACAACGCCGGCACCAACCCCCACTTCGGGCCGCTCCTCACCGCCGAGGAGAGCCACTGGAACAAGACCCTGGACGTCAATCTGCTCGGCTACTTCCGCCTGGCGAAGGCGTGCGTGCCGGTGATGCGTGACGGCCACGACGGACGGCGCGGCGGCAAGATCGTCAACGTCGCCTCGATCATCGGCCACACACCCCATCCGGGCCTCGGCGTCTACGCGGTCAGCAAGGCGGCGGTGCTGATGCTCACCCGGGTGCTGGCGCTCGAGCTGGCCGGCGACGGCATCCAGGTCAACGCGCTCGCCCCCGGCATCATCGAGACCCGCTTCTCCGAGGCCCTGTGGAAGGACCCTTCCCGCAGCGCCGGTTTCCTCCAAGACATCCCGGCCGGCCGCTTCGGCAGCACCGACGATCTCCTGGGCCTCGCCCTCTACCTGGCCTCCGCCGCCTCGGACTACACCACCGGCACCGTGTTCACGGTCGATGGCGGGCAGACGGCCTGATCTCCCCCCAATCCCTCAATCCACTGGCTCTCCCCCCTATCCCTCGATCCCTTTCCCACCCTCCGGGGGGAAAGGGACGCCCCCGCCCTGTGTTGTCGAGGGGCGGTGGGATTCGTGGTTCCCTGCAACCGGTTCGCTCGCCCGAGCGTCCAAGGGGTGAACGACGAGAGAGGAGACGCCATGATCTGGGTTCTGCTTGCAGTCACCATCCTGGCCCTGTGGGCCGCACTCGCCATCCTCGCCCGGCATCTCCGGGAGCGTAAGCGCCTGGCGCTGCGGGAGATGATCCACCAGGAGCGGATGGCGGCGCTGGAGAAGGGGGCGAAGCTCTCCGAGCTGCCGGCCGACCTGGCGGGCGGTGCCGATCCGGCGGAGGAGACGCGTTCCGGCGGGCAGTGGGTCCAGCGGGCCGCGCTGGCCGGGGCCTTCATCCTGATCCTGGGCGGTATGGGCATGTCGCTGGGGTTCCTGCTCATGCCGCAGACACCGGAGCTGGGCGACCTGCACCAGATGGCGCCGCTGGGGGCGATCCCGGTCCTGGTCGGCCTCGGCCTGCTGCTCTACGCCTGGGTCGACCGGCTGGTGTTCGGCCGGGAGCGGTCGTGAGCGAAGCGCTCGCCGTGCCGTCGCCGTTCGCCCTGGCGGGCTGGGCGGCGGTCCCGGCCCGCGGGCGCGGCCCGTTCGGCGGCCCGCTGCGAAGCGCCTCGCACGACGGCTCCGGGGCCTCCGGGGCCCCCCTTGGGGCGCGATCGCTCGGGGGGACAGGGCGGGCCGACGAGGCGATCGAGGCCTCCGGAGGGTTCGACGACCTGGTCGCCCGCCACCGGGACCGGGTCTTCCGGGTCGCCCTCTCGGTGCTCGGCCCGGGCGCCGAGGCGGACGCGGAGGACGTGGCCCAGGAGGCCTTCGTCCGCGCCTACCGGCGGCTCGCCTCGTTCCGCGGCGAGAGCCGGATCGGCACCTGGCTCTACCGGGTGGCCTTCAACCTGGCGGTCGACCATCGGCGGCGCACGGGCCGGCGCGGAGCGGAGATCGGAGGGGAGGCGCTCGACGCCCTGCCGGCGCCGGGTGGCGATCCGCACCGGGTGGCGCGCGACGGGGAGAGCACCCGGCTCGTCCGACGCCTGCTCGACACGTTGCCGGAGGCCCAGCGCGCCGCCCTGCACCTGCACTACTGGATGGGCCACACCGTGGCCGAGATCGCCGAGCTCCTGGACGTGGCGGAGGGGACGGTCAAGTCCTACCTCCACCGGGGGCGCGAGCGGCTGCGGGCAGAGCTCGAGGGAGGGGAGGATCTGCCATGAGCGATCGATCCGATAGACCTGATCGTCCGAATCGATCCGATCGGCGTCCTCCGGAGCCCGGTCCGCTCGGCTCGCGTGGGGACGAGGCCGAGCGCCTGCTCGCCGCGGCCTTCGCCGAGCGGCCGGTGCCGGAGCTCTCCGCCCGATTCGACGCCCGGCTGCGGCAACGCCTCGAAGCCGAGCGCTTGCGCGCGGCCCGACGCCGCCGTCGGTGGCGCTGGGTCCTCGCCGCCTATTGGCTCGCGGCTCTGGTGGCGATCGGCGCGCTCGTCGAGGCAACGGGCCTGGTTCCGTCCCTTCCCGACGCTGCCTGGCCGCCGCTGCTGGCGATGCTCGTCCTGACCCTGGCCGGGGTGGCGTTTCCGCTGGCGGCGCTCGCCGACCGGTGGAGCCGGACGCCCGGGCTCCCCCGGAGGGTCATCCTTCCTCCCGGTCTCTGAGCCGGGAGGCGCCGAAGCGCCGGGAGCTTCGAGGTCTTCGGCCGCGTGTCGGGCGTCCGTTCTAACCGGGGCCGGAGCCGGCGACCGGCGCGCGCGGCCGGGCGCGGAGCGCGCGGAGCTGCACCAGGCAGCGGTCGCAGAAGTGCTCGTCCTTCAAGTCGATCTCCTCGACGTAGGTCGAGCTCGCCATGACGCAGCGGTAGTCGGCGCAGTGGAGCAGGCCGAAGGTGTGGCCGAGCTCGTGGACCGCCTCCTTGACCAGGCGCTCGAACAGGAGCTTCCTGTCGGCGGGCAGGCCGTAGAGCTGGCTGTCCAGGCGGTAAGCCGAGACGACGGCCGCCCGGTCGTCGAGCTGGGCCTCGCCGTAGACGAAGGTGAGGACGGCGATGAACAGGTCGACGTTGGTCAGGCCGAGGATGCGCGTGGGGGGCGCCCCGTTCCCTGCTTCGTGGTGCAGCGGGGGCTCGCGCAGGAGCTGGGCCAGGAGCACGCGGGAGTTGTACTGGCCCCGGTCGGCGTCGAAGGCCAGCTCGGGGTCGAAGGAGGGTGGGTGGGTCTCCACGCGGAGACGGAACAGCTCCTCCAGCTTGCGCGCCAGGGGATCGACCAGACCGGCGCGGTCGCCGCAGTAGATGGGTACCAGGAGGAGGGTCTCGTCCACGCCGGCTCCGGCTTCGACTACTTGTCTGATCGGGTCGATCCACCCGCCGGGGCCACCGCGGCGGCCGCCGGATCGTCGCGTTTCAGATCGTACTTCTTGATCTTGTTGTAGACGGTCACCCTGTCGACCTGGAGGATCTCCGCCGCGCGGGTGATGTTCCAGCCGGTGCTCTCCAGGACCGCGGCCACGTGCTGCTTCTCCATGTCGGCCAGGGAGGCGCCGTCGCCCACCGCCACCAGCTTGGGCCTCCTCAGGAACGGCAGGTCGTCGGGGCGGATCGCGGGCGGGGCGCCGACCACCATGGCACGCTCGATCGCGTTCGCCAGCTCGCGCACGTTGCCCGGCCAGTCGTGGCTCTCGAGCAGTGCCATCGCC
>Ga0210086_1000591_pt1 | contig 20579 bp, 19 predicted proteins | sample China_Galinas_PW_3_FD_184867 | JGI IMG/M metagenome (GOLD analysis project Ga0210086, IMG submission 184867) | Wetland microbial communities from San Francisco Bay, California, USA, that impact long-term carbon sequestration - China_Galinas_PWB_D2... | ecosystem: Environmental > Aquatic > Marine...
TTCAACGACGCCCGCCGCTTCGGCGTTATCGACCTCGTCCCCGCCGACGAGCCCGAGTCGCACCCGCTGCTGGCAAACCTCGGCGTCGAGCCGCTGAGTGATTCCTTCACGCCCAAACTGCTCCGCGAGCTGCTCGCCGGGCGCAGGGCACCGATCAAGAACGCGCTGATGGATCAGCGCCTCATCGCCGGGCTCGGCAACATCTACGCCAACGAGGCGCTCTACTGCGCCCGAATCGCCCCGACACGCCCGGCCTCATCACTGAGCGCCCCAGAGACGAAGACCCTCGTCCGCACCATCCGCGCCGTCCTCGAACAATCCATCGCCGACGGCGGCTCAACCCTCCGCGACCACGCCCTCCCCGACGGCGAACTCGGGCTCTACCAGACCCGCTTCCGCGTCTACGGACGCGGGGGCAAACGCTGCCAGCGGCGAAGCTGCCCCGGGCACATCGAACGCACCGTCCAGTCCGCCCGCGCGACGTTCTTCTGCCCCGACTGCCAGCGCTGAGCGTTGCGGGCCATGGTCATGCCTTCGTGGCCGCGACATCTTGCAGTGTGAACGACAGATCAGATAGATCGACGACAACGTCATTGCCGTCAACATCGAACAGGGCGCAATCGAACGGCGGCATTGCTCGATACCAACCGGTGTCCTCATCCACTGTTACGAATTCCCAAACGGGCAACCCGGCAGCGGGGAATATCATAACTGTGTCAGTGAGTCGATCTCTCACGGTCGCCCCATGTGCCCGACACGCGACAGCATGTGTAGGGTGTGCCGAAGGTTTCCACACACGAGAGCCTGAGCCGGTGCAGTCGGCGCCATCCCCATAAGGTTCGAGGGCGACATTCCCATCTTTGGAGAGCGCAGCTTCGACGATCATCTCCCAGTTCGCCTGAGCCCAATCGGACAACACGGACTCGTTCCATCCGGCCGATTCCACCAAGCTGTTTCTCACGGTGGACCATGACGATCTCAGAACGGTGAGAAACGCGTTCATTGCGTCATCGAGCGCAGTCACGGTTGTCCTCCAAGAGATTCGAGGTGACCGAGAACCCTGACCTTTGCAGACTCAGGTCCGGCGTCCCCCGAACGCCGAATCCCGAGTCCCGAATGCCGACTCCTACCCCGCCATCTTGTCGATCCCCAGACTCTTCATCTTCTTGTACAGCGTGGTCCGGTTGATGTGCAGGTCGTCGGCCGTCTTCTGGCGGTTCCACTCGTTCGCCTCGAGCGCACTGAGGATGATCCGCTTCTCCGGCTCGCGCAGCGCGTCCTCCAGCGGCATCGGCGTCCACTCGCCCGCATCGACGCGCACGAGATCCGCCAGCGTGTTGCCCGAGCCCGACACGACGTGTTCCGGCAGCGCCTCGACGCCGATCGTCGGGCGCGTCGCCAGCACCGCCGCCCGCTCGACGATGTTCTCCAGCTCGCGCACGTTGCCCGGGTAGCTGTACCGCTGCAGCGCCTCGGTCGCCTCGTCGGTGAACCCGACCAGCTGCTTGCCCTGCTCGCGCCCGTGCCGCTCGAGGAAGTGCGCCGCCAGCAGCGGGATGTCGCTCACGCGCTCGCGCAGCGGCGGCAGCTCGATCTTCACCACGTTGATCCGGTAGTACAGGTCCTGCCGGAACGTCCCCTCGGCCACCAGGTCCTCCAGCGGCTGGTTGCTCGCCAGGATCACCCGCGCATCGACCTCGATCGTCTCGGGCGACCCCACCGGCTCGAACTTGCGCTCCTGCAGCACGCGGAGCAGCTTGAGCTGCATGCCCGGGCTGGCGCTGTTGATCTCGTCGAGGAAGATGGTGCCGCCGTCGGCCGCCGCGAACCGCCCGACCTTGTCGGCGTGCGCCCCCGTGAACGCGCCCTTGACGTGCCCGAACAGCTCGCTCTCCAGCAGCGTCTCCGGGATCGACCCGCAGCTGATCTCGACGAACGGGCCCTCGCGCCGCGGCGAGCGCAGGTGGATCGCCCGCGCGATCAGGCTCTTGCCCGTCCCGCTCTCGCCGGTCATCAGCACGGTCGTGCGGCTCGGGGCCACCGCCTCGATCAGCTCGTACGTCTTCCGCATCCGGTGGTCCGAACCGATGATGTTGCCCAGCCCGTACTTCGAATCGAGCTGTTTCCGGAGGTGCTGGTTCTCCGCCACCAGCGCCTGCTGACGCACCGCCCGCTCAAGCGCAACCCGCAGCTCGGCGTCCACGACCGGCTTGGTCAGGAAATCGACCGCGCCGAACCGCAGCGCCTCGACGGCCGTCTCGATCGTCCCGTACCCGGTGAGCATCATCACCACCGACTCGGGGTGGTGCTCGTTGATCTCGCGCAGCAGCTCGATCCCGCTCCGCCCCGGCATCGACACGTCGGAGATCACGACGTGGAACGGGCGCGGCGGCTTGGCCTCGCTCGAGCGTTCGGCCTGCTCGATCGCCGCCAGCGCCTCGTCGGCGTTCAACGCCGTCGCCGCCTCGTACCCCTCGCGACAGAGAAACTCCGCCAGCGACTCGCCCACGATCGGGTCGTCGTCCACGATCAGCACGCGGTGGTTCATCGCTCGTCGCCCACCCACTTGCTCAGCGTCTCGTCCCTCACCGATGACACCGGGTAGCGCATCCGCAGCACGGCCCCGCGCTTCCCCCGCTCGGCTTCGGCCCAGCGGTCCACCAGCTCGGCCGTCCCACCGACCTCGCCGAGCGAGCAGCGGCAGATCGTCAGCCCGATCCCGCTCCCGCCGCCCTTGGTCGAGGCGCGGTACGCGAACGCGCCGCCGCCGCCCATCCCCTCGCCAAGCCCGGCGCCGTCGTCGGCGATCTCGATGACGATGCTCTCGCCCTCGCGCGTCGCGAGCAGCTCGACCGTCCCGCCGCCCCCGCGCGACGCGATCGACTCCACCGCGTTGTACAGCCCGTTGAGCACCGCCGGGTAGACGCTCCCCGCGGGCAGGGTCCCCGCCTCGGCGTCCACACGGATCTCCAGCTTCACGCCCTGTTCGCTCGCCGCCAGTCGCACCACGTCGAGCGCGTGGAACAGCGCCTCGGCCAGCGTCGTCGTGTGACCCAGCGACCCGAGCCGCCCGCCCGACGTCCGCCCTTCCATCGCGGCGTGCAGCGTCTCGACCATGCGGTCGAGGGCACCGCGCGCGGTCTCGACCTGCCGGCGCGCCACCTCGAGCTGGGCGCTGGTCACGCCGACCGACTCCTCCGGCAGCGACTCCCACGCCACCTGGAGGCACCGCATCGACCCGTCGAGCAGGTTCGATAGCTCGTGCACCAGTGTCGCGATGCGGTCGGTGCCCTCGGGCCCCGTGCGTGTGTTGCCGTCCATCAACACGAGAATCGACCGGGGCCGCCGCCCGATCAAGCCCCATGTTGCACCAGCGACACACCCGAGCGTGGGGCGCGCCCGCACAGATGTTGCCTGCGCTCAACCCCGCACGACCGAGAACCTCCGGGATCAGACCCCGAGGGCCTCGGCGTCGCGCTCGCTGAGCAACCCGCCGTCGGAACGCTGCTTCACCGTCCCGTCGCGTTTCCAGCTGCGCTCGCACCGCGGCTCGTTTCGTAGGTCCTGCGCCGCCACCGCCTCGCCGCCGAGGGCGAACCGGCTGACGCCGCACAGGTCGGCGAGGTCGTCAGTGTCGAACCGCGCCAGTATCGCGTCCGGGTCGGGCGCGACGACGCCGGCGTCGAGCGGGTTGTCGATGCCCTCGCCCTTGGCGCGTTCGAGGGCGAGCAGCACGCCGTCGCGCACCCGCATCACCGCACCCCACCCCTCGTCGCGCGCGACGCCGAACGCCCCGGCGAACTCCTCGAGATGCACGCAGGACTCGTCCCCGTGCAGCTCGCGGAAGGCCTCGTCGGCGGTATGGCACAGCACGGGCGCGAGCAGGCGGCACAGCGCGTCGGTCAGCTTCCACAGCGCACCCTGCGTCCGTCGCCGACGATCCGAGTCCGGGCGGTCGCAGTACAGCCGGTCCTTGACCGCCGCCAGGTACACCGAGCTGAGCGTGTCGTTGCAGAAGTTGTACAGCGCCTTCTGCGCCGTCTGGTAGTCGTAGCGGTCGTACGCCGCGACGACGGTGCGCGACAGCTCGTCGAACTCGCCGAGCACCCATGCCTCGATGGAGGTGGGGGGGAAGTCACACTCACCGTGCTCGTAGTCGCCGAGGTTGCTGAGCATGAAGCGCAGCGTGTTCCGCACCTTGCGGTAGCTCTCGCCCGCGAGGCGGAAGAACTCGTCGTCGACCTTCACATCGTTCTCGTAGCTCAGGCTCGACACCCACCACCGCAGCACGTCGGCCCCGAACTCCTTGAACAGGTCCTCGATCGTGTGACCCTTGCTCTTGCTCAGCTTGTGACCGTCCTTGTCCACCATGAACCCGTGCGTCAGCAGCGCCCTGAACGGCGGCGTGCCCATCATCCCCAGCGACGGCAGCAGCGAGAGCTGGAACCACCCGCGGTGCTGATCCGACCCCTCGAGGTACAGCTCGACCGGGAAGTCGCCGCCGCCCGAGCGCTCGCGCATGACCGCGTTCCAGCTCGACCCCGACTCGAACCACACGTCGAGAATGTCGCGCCCCTTCGTCAGCGTCGAGGGGTCGAGCGCGTCGCCGTCGAAGTCCGGGTCCGCCGCCGCGTCGTAGTGCCTGAGCAGCTCTTCCGGCGTGAGCCTGAACCACGCGTCCGAGCCCTGCTCGCGCACGACCCCCGCCACCGCGCGCACCGACGCCGCGGTCATCAGAGGCTCGCCATCCGCGTCATAGAACGCCGGGATCGGCAACCCCCACGAACGCTGGCGGCTGATACACCAGTCGGGTCGGCTCTCCAGCATTCCGCGCATCCGGTTCCTGCCCCACTCGGGGATGAACCGCACGTCGCCCGCCGTCACGCCCAACGCCATCTCCCGCAGCGTCCCCCCGTGCGCCGTCGGCGCATCGACTCCGATGAACCACTGCTCGGTCGCCCGGAAGATCACCGGCGTCTTGCTCCGCCAGTCGTGCGGGTAGCTGTGCGTGAACCGCTCGTCGGCGTACAGGTGACCGCTCTCGCGCAGGCGCTGGGTCACCTTCTCGTTCGCCTCCCACACGCTCATCCCGCGCAGCCACCCCGGCACCGTGTCGTCGTACGTGCCGTTCGCCAGCACCGGGCAGTACACGGGCAGCCCAACGCGCACGCCGGTCATGTAGTCCTCGGTGCCGTGCCCGGTCGCGGTGTGGACCAGCCCGGTGCCGTCCTCGAGCGTGACGTAGTCGGCCGCGACCACCGTCCACACCTTGTCGGTGGGCACACCCGCCTGACTCTCGTCGAACCGCGGCAGCTCGTCGAGCAGCGGGCTGCGGTAGCGCAGACCGAGCAACGCCGACCCCGGTGCCGTCGCCAGCACTTCCACATCCTCGCCCTTGGCCGTTACCTTCTCGACCAGCGCCGACGCCAGCACCGTCACCGCGCCGTCCACACGCACCAGCGCGTACTCGTACCGCTCGTGCACCGCCACCGCCACATTCGCCGGCAGAGTCCACGGCGTCGTCGTCCAGATCATCAGGCTCGGCGTCTGCTCCGGACGCGCGTCACCCTCGAGCCCAAACGCGTCGTACACCGCGCCCGCATCCGCCGCCTCGAAGTCCACGTACACCGAGATGTCCTCGCGGTCGGCGTACTCCAGTTCTGCCTCCGCCAGCGCCGTCTCGTTCTCGATCGACCAGTGCACCGCCTTCAGCGCCCGGTACGCCAGCCCCTGCTCGACCAGCGACGCCAGCACCTCCAGCACCGCCCCCTCGTACGACGGGTGCATCGTCAGGTACGGGTTCTCGTAGTCGCCGAGTGTCAGCAGCCGCTCCATCTGACCCGCCTGCAGCTTCTGGAACTTCTCCGCGTACTTCTGGCACTCGCGCCGGATCGCCAGCCGGCGCGTGTCCTCGTCGAGGTCGCGCAGCTTCTCGATCTTCCCGCTCGACACCAGCTCGGTCATCACCTTGTGCTCGATCGGCAGCCCGTGGCAGTCCCACCCCGGCACGAACGGGCAGTCGTACCCCATCATCTGCCGCGTCCGCACCACGAAGTCCTTCAGACATTTGTTCATCAGGTGCCCGAGGTGGATCGACCCGTTCGCGTACGGCGGCCCGTCGTGGAACACGAACCGACCGCGGCTCTTGCCCGCGCCCCGCTCACGCTGACGCCGGTACACCCCGACCTCGTGCCAGCGCTTGATGCTCGCCGCTTCGTTCTGCACCAGGTTCGCCTTCATCGGGAACCCGGTCTTTGGCAGGTTCAGCGTCTTCTTGTAGTTCGGTTTCGACTCGGTCTGAGACATGACTGCGGCTCGCTGCGCCCACGGGACAACCCGCGGCGGGTTTGGATGGATGCTATGGATCGAACTGGTTGACGCGCCGACGACACGGAGCCCCGTCGGGCCCGGCGCGGCGACGCCCGGCCCCTAGTCGGGGTTCGTAATTCGGCGGCCCTCAGCCGCTCCGATCTGCTCCGGGCGCATCGTCATCAACTCAAGCATACCAGCCATATCGACCCTTGACGCCTCCCAATCCAGATTCAGACCCCCCCGAGACCCCTCACCCACGCCCTCCGACCGCCCAATCCCCGCACGACAAAGCCCCGGGATTCGAATCCCGGGGCTCCACGAATGCCGAGTGCCGAATCCCGAATCCCGCCTCAGTCGTGCTCGAAGATCGACTGCGTCCGCAGCACCGCCCCGCCCTGCGCCAGCAGGTGGTACGCCTGCACGTGGATCTCCTTGTTGTACCGCTGGATGTCCACGATCGAGAGGCACCGCCCGCCCTCGTCCTGCCACTCGTGCATCAGCGCCTGGTTCTCGCGCGCGTCGCCCGCCAGCTCCTCGTACGTCGCGACGAACAGCGCCTCCGAGAGCGTCTCGGTCTGGACGGTGGTCATGTACCGCACGCCCTTCTCTTTGAACTCGTGGTCAAAGTCACGCTCGCCGGCGCACAGAAACGTCTGCACCACGCCGTGCGTCGGCAGACCCTGCTCCTGGTCGGTCACCAACTCGCTGGTGCTGCTCTCGCCGAGGTCGAAGCGCAGCAAGTGCTGCCCGTCCATGACCCACGCTTCGAGCTCGTACTCGCCGTGCCGCACCACGCGTCGCCCGCGCAGCTCGAACAGCTCCGGGTGCAGGGCCCGGTCGTACACGATCGTCTGATATGTCTGGAGCGCGCTGGGCGCTTTCGGTGGGACGTTCATGCTCGTTCCTTGCCTCCGTCCGGCGCCGGGCGGGCCGCGGCCTGCGGCCCGGATGGGACCCCGACGCTGTTGGCGTCCACTATACGTCTCGCGTTCGTCCCCACGTCAAGGCGACGCGACACGGAAGGTCCGGTATCCTCAAGGCCCTACATCTACTGACTCGACCACCTCTTGTCCACGACTTCTTGGGAGATTCGCCCGTCAGTCCGCGGATTTCGCGAAATGCCCCGCCCCACCTCCATTGCAGACCCCAGAATCCGATTGGTCCGCCGCCTCCGCCCCGGACTACGCCTCGCCGCACTCGCCGACGCCCTGACCGTCTGCTCACCCCGCGAGGCCCCCGCCCTGGCCACCGAGCTGGTCGAGCTGGCCGTCACCCCGCCGCGGAAGGACCCGCCCGGTTGGGCCCGCATCCCCCCGATCGAGGGGATCTTCGATGCCGTCCACCGCGCGGGGGTGGTCCGCGCAGACCGCGCGTTGGCTGCACTTGCACGCCACTGGGCCGACCTGCCCGACGAGCTGCGCGGCCCGGCCGCCGCCGTTGGCGCCGGACGCTGGGGCGACGCGCTCAACCCCGACACCCCTCCGCTTTGCCTCGCCGAGCTTGCGCGCGACACCGACGACGTCTCGCTCGCGCCAGCGCTGGTGGGCGCGCTCGGGTCCGACGGCGCGGGGGCGCTCGCCATCGACACGCTCGCCGACTTCGCCCGCCGCGCGCACGACGACCTCGCCCGTGCGCGCGCCGGAGGAACCACGGCGGGCGGCTGGCGCCCCGTCGCGATTGCTCTGATCCACGCCGCCGCCGACTACGCGCGCCACAACTGCCGCGAGGCGCTCGCCGGCGTGCTGCTCGTGCTCGAGGGCCCGGGGCGCCGACTGCTGCCCAGACGCGAGCACGACACTCTGCTCTCGATCGTCCGCGACCCCGGGCACCCGGCCGCCAAGGGCATCCGCGGCGAGCTGCGCTGGTCGCGGTCCCCCGTCGTGCGCGCCCGCGCGTGGTCGTGGCTCGCCGACGACGCCTTCGCCGCCGCGAGCCTCGACCGCCTCAGCCGCGCCCCGACCATCGCCGACCACGACGCGGTGCTTGCCTCGTCGCACCTGGTGCTCAACCCACGCCGGCGCCGGCGGCTCCGCATGATCGACCTGCGCCCGAGCACGCACCGCGCCCCCGACAAGCCGGCGGCGATCGACCTGCCCGAGGGCGCGGGCGTTCCCACGGTCGCCCAATACCCCCGGCTCGGCGCGCCCGCCCGCCGCGGGCTCGGGCGGATGCTCGCGGCGGCGTCGGTGAGCCCCGAGCTACGCCGCGCCCTGCTCGCGCCGGCTGTTGCCGACCCCGACGCCCACGCCCGGTTCGCGTCGGCACGGGTGCTCGACACCGCGGACCTGGCCGACTTCGCCTTCGACGCCGACCCGTTGGTCGCGCGCCACGCGGTGCTGCGTCGCAGCCGCCCGAGCGTGGCCGTGTCGGGTGAGGCGCGGGCGCGTCTGGCGCACGAGTTGGGCAAGCTGATCCGCTCCCCGCATCCGTCTGTGCGAGCGCTCGCGGCCCAGGACGCGCACCGCCTCGATCCGTGGGACGGCGGCAGTTCTGCCTCCCGCCTGGCAGCCCGCTTCGCTCTGGCACGCGACGCCGACGCGTTCATCGCAGAGGTGCGCACGCGTCTGCTCGGCGCAGACGAAGACGCGTCGCTCGGCGCGATCCAGCTCGCGCGCCGGCTCGGGCTGGTCGGGCGCCTGCGCGACGAGCTTGTCTTGCTTGCGCTCGACGCCTCGCGCCCGGACCGCGTGGTTGCGACAGCCGTGGGGGCGCTGGGCAGCGACGACGCCGAGTCCTCACGCGATGCGATCGCCCGCGCGATCGACCACGGCGACACGCGCGTCCGCGCCAACGCGGTGGAGGCGTTGGCGAAGCGGACGCGAAGACTGCCCGACCTGGCGGCGGGCGACCCGCGTGCCTACTCGGTCCTGGTCGAGCACAAGGACGACGCCGAGCACCGCGTCCGCGCCAACGCGATCGTCGGGCTGCTGCGCCCGCGTCGTGCGCGCGCGCTGGCCGAACGCAAGCCGAGCCCGCGCCTGTTCGAGCCCGCGGCGACCGATGCGCTGCGGTCGATGCTCGGTGACGCACGCCCCATGCACCGTCTCGCCGGGTTGTGGGCGGCCGAGCGGCTGCTTCCGGCGGCGTCGCTGGGTGATTCGGCGGCGGCGGTACTCGCCGAGGTCGGGCGGCTCCGTGCCGACGAGGACCCGCGCGTGCGTCGGCGCGCCGACCGGTGCCGCGCCCGACTGGTCGCGGCCCGCGTGGAGGAACCGTCATGATCGCGGACGCCGTGCCCTACTGGCTCCAGCGGGCCGACCCCGTTCCCGAGCCCCCACCCGGCGCGGGATTCGACTGGGCGCCCCTGTTCGGGTGGCTGCTCGTTCTCGCGGTGGTCGTCGGCGTTGGGGCGTGGGTGTGGTGGCGGCGTCAGGCGCCGGCAAGCGAGCGTGCGTTCCGTGCGTTAGCCAACCGCCTGCTGTTCGGCCCGCGTGCCCGCGCGACGCTGCGACGCCTGGCGAAAGCACACGGGCGTGCGACGCCGGGCTCGCTCATCCTCAGCCCCAGCGCCTTCGAGCACGCGCTGAACAAGCTGCGCGAATGCGACCCCGAATCGGACGATGCAACGATCGCCGAACGCCTGGCCGCGCGCCTGTCGCGGGTGTGAGTGAGAGCAACATAGTCCTGTTTCACTGATCGAGGCACCGTTGATCCGTGCCGATGACCTGCTTCCAGGTCGGTGTCCTACGAAGGACAGGTAGGACAGAGAGCACCGACCCGATGACGGAGTCAGTCGCACGAAGAGGTCCACCGACCGAGACTCAATCCCACCCCGTGTCGCGGTCGTCGCGGGGGTGGGCGGCACGCCACATCGCCTCGAGCAGCTCGTGCAGTCCCTCGCCGGACGTACTCGAAATCGCCAGCACCTCGCTCTCGTGCCCGAGGCGCAGCTCGACCCGCATCGCGCGCACGATCTCGTCCGCCCCGTCCGGCAGCAGGTCGGTCTTCGAGAGCACGATCAACTCCGGCTTCTCGACCAACGCCGGCGAATAGCCCGCGAGCTCATCGCGGATCGTCCGGTAGTTCTCGGCAGGCGCCGCGCCGTCCGACCCGCTCGCGTCGAGCAGGTGCACGAGCAGGCGCGTGCGCTCGATGTGGCGCAGGAACTCGTGCCCGAGCCCGGCGCCCCCGGCCGCCCCCTCGATCAGCCCCGGGATGTCCGCGACGACCAGGCGGCGCGACGGGTCGACCTCGGCGATGCCGAGCTGCGGGCTCAGCGTCGTGAACGGGTAGTCGGCGATCTTCGGGCGCGCCCGCGTCAACGCCGCCAGCAGCGTGCTCTTGCCGGCGTTGGGCAGCCCGATCAACCCGGCGTCGGCGATCAGCTTCAGCTCGAGACGCACCGTGCGCCGTTCGCCCGGCTCGCCGGGCGTGGTCTGGCGCGGCGTCTGGTTGGTCGCGCTCTTGAAATGCTCGTTCCCGAAGCCCCCGCGCCCGCCCTTGGCCACAACGAAGGACTGGTCCGGCCCGATGTCGGCGAGCTGCTCGCCCGTCTCGTTGTCATGCACGATCGTCCCCGGGGGGACGCGGACGATCAGGTCGGGCATGCTCGCGCCGTGCTGCTGGCTGCCACGCCCGGGCTCGCCGTTCCTCGCCGTCCAGTGGTGCGTGCCGCGGAAGTCGATGAGTGTGTTGACGTTCTCGTCGGTCGTGAGGACCACCGAGCCCCCGTCGCCGCCGTCGCCGCCGTCGGGCCCGCCCTTGGGGACGTACTTGGCGCGGTGGAAGGAGAGGCACCCATCGCCGCCGTTGCCGCCCTGCACCGTGATGACCGCCTGATCGATGAACACGGGTGGACGATAGCGGGTCGCGCAATGAAAAAGGGCGGCCGCCCTCCGTAGCGTGCCGCCCTTCACGAATCGTGGTTGGGGCTCAGGCCGCGCGGGCCAGTCGCCCCGTCGTGATCTGTCCCAGCAGCCGTTCGCGGTCGCCGGCGCGGGAGAATGCGGTGAAGACCGCGGCCATGCGCACCGGTCCGCCCGGCACGCCGTCGTCGTCGATCCACACCACGTTGCCGGTCACGAAGACGGCCCGCCCGGGACCGGGGTCCTCGTGGTGACGCCCTTCGGCGTGGCACGGCAGCGTGATCTGAAGCGCCACCGGCGTCCCGGGTTCGATCGGACGGTCCAGCTCGAACTGCACCCCGCCCTCGCTGATGTCGTACGCGTGACCCTCGCGCGTGAAACGCGCCTCCTCCAGCGTCCGCACCGCGATCGGCGTGTACATCGGCTTGAGCAGGAACCGCGCGAACTGCCTCCGTTCGATCGTGTTCGGCATGGCTGGGTCTCCCGGACTCTGCCACGAGATCGGACGGCGCACCGCCCCGCTCAAGCGAGAGTCCGAGAAACACGCCCGGTTGGACGGTGAAAGCCCCTGCTCGCGGGGCTACTCGCGCGGCTCGACCACCAGCTTGAGGCTCACCCGACCGATCCGCAGCCCCGTCCGACGCTCCAACTCGGCGACCAGATCGTCGGGGAAGCGCTCGAGCAGCCGGTCGCTCAGCTCCTCGGGCACGTCGAGGATGCTCCCGTCGGGCATCTGGAGGTGGACGTGCTCGCCGGTCTCGACCTCGTAGCGGTCGGCGTGTTCGGTGTGCAGCCTGCGGGCCAGCCGCGCGGCGCACAGCACCTCCAGCGTGTTGTACACCGTGGCGAGGCTGAGCCCGGGCTCGTCGGCGTGGACGAGGTCGAGCAGCTCCTCGGCCGTCGGGTGGGCCTTGGCGCACACGAGGGCCGAGTAGACGCAGTCGCGCTGCCGCGTCCAGCGCAAGCCGTGCTTCGCAAAGACCGCCCGTGCGTCGCTCATTGCCCCATTGTATGGGGGAGGGTTCGCAATCTGAACCCCTCTTCGCGTTCCTTCGTGTTCAGCTCTGTCCCGGCCCGTCCAGCACCATCTTGTGGTGCGGCACGCCGACCTCGGTGAACTCGTCGCCCTCGACCCGCCACCCGAGTCTCTGGTAGAAGCCGACGGCGACGTCGCGGGCGTGGCAGTAGAGCCGGGTGATGCCGAGCTCGCCGAAGGCGCGGGCCTCGACCGCCGCGACCAGCATCCGCCCGATCCCCTCGCCCTGTCGTTGCGGATCGACGGCCATCTGCATCAGTTTGCCGTCCGCCGGGATCAGCATGGCGCACCCGACGACGACGTCGATGGGCGTGCCGCCGCGGTGCTGGGGGGTGACGGCGACGAAGTGGTCGGACTGCTCCTCGATCCCGGGCCAGCCGGCGCGGAAGCCGTCCATGTCGAGCCCGACGGCGCGCAGCAGGACCCGCTCGCGCAGGTCGCACTCCTGCGGGTAGAGGCGGTGCGAGGTATCGATGCGCGCGACGCGGAGCATGGGCGGGCATGGTATCGGACGAGGGGGGCGTCCGGTCGAGCCCGGGAACCGTTCCCGCGCGCGGGCAGTACCCTCTGGTGGATGCACGACGAGTTCACGCTGCTGTGCGAGCGCTGCGGGTACGTGATCGAGGGGCTCGAGCCCGACGGCAACTGCCCCGAGTGCGGCAAGCCGATCGCGGAGAGTTTGCCGGAGGCACGCCCGGGCAGCCTGTGGCAGCGGAAGCGTTGTCTATCAACATGGGTGAGCACAGCACACGAGGTGTTGAGACACCCACGTGCGGTGTGGGACACGGTTCGATCGGACGAGCCGTGTGAGCCGGAGGACCAGGATCCGCTGTTCATACTGAATACGTGTGTGGGCGCCGGGATCGGTGCGGTGCTGAGCGCAATCCCACATCTCGGGCTCGCGCCCGGTCGGGGTACCGCGGTCGAAGCATCCCTTTCCCTCGCTGTTTCAGTGTACTTCTCGGCGGTTATAGGATGGGTCGTGCTTCTCATCCTGACGGTCGTGGAGCGGCTCGGCATCCGGTTGTTCGGCAGGATGCACAAGAGGCGGATCACGGTGCCGATCTCACGAACCATCATCGGGCACGCGTCATACGGGTGGCTGATCGCGGGTGTCGGGGTTGGTTTCGGTCACATGCTCGGTATGCTTTTGACAGCACTCTCGCAACATATCGTCGCTTTGCGCTGGGAACTGATTTACATGTCACCGTGGCTCCTCCCAATCCTTGGTTTCTTCGCCGGGCTGCTCGTCTTCGAGACACTGACCTGGCTCGGCGTGCTCAACATGCGCTACGCCAACCGCGCACGACCCGACGCAACCGCCGATGAACCGAACGCGTCGAACGGGAAGGAGCCCCGAGCGTAAGCGACGGGCGCTCCTTCCGAGCCCCCAGCGCGAGCTGGGGGAGCATCCGGCGTTCCCGGGCAAGCCCCCTCGCTTGCGCGAGGGGCTCGGAAGGAGCCGATGCCGCCTACAGCCCGCACGGTCCACCGGGCGCCGGTCGTCTCCTATCGTCTCCCGCATGGTCCCCCGCACCCGGACACGGCAGATCTCGGTCGGCGACGAACGCACGGGGATCGTGCGCATCGGGGGCGGGCTGCCCGCCGACCACGACATGGCCGACGGGTCGCCCGAGCCCGCGCCGGTCAGCGTCCAGACGATGACCGCGGGCTCCACGCACGACATCGACGCGTGCGTGGCCGAGGTGCACAAGCTCCACGCCGCCGGCGCCGACATCGTGCGCCTCGCCGTCCCCGAGCGCAAGGACACCGAGGCGCTGCCCGAGATCCTCGCCCAGACCTCGGTCCCGATCGTGGCGGACGTGCACTTCCATTTCCGCCGTGCGCTCGAGGCGGTCGAGGCCGGCGTCCACAAGATCCGCCTCAACCCCGGCAACATCGCCGACCGCGACCAGGTCGTCGAGGTCATCCGCGCGTGCAGGCAGGCGGGCGTCCCCATCCGCGTCGGCGTCAACGAGGGCTCGATCATCGAGCGCAAGGACAAGCAGCGCCGTGCCGAGGAACTCGGCGCGCTCTTCGGCGACCACAAGCACGGCTCACTGCTCGCGATCATGATCGCCAAGCTCGAGGAGTACCTCGACATCTTCTACGACGAGGGCTTCTACGACATCTGCATCAGCGCCAAGAGCATGGACGCCGCCGTCACCATCGACGCCTACACCGAGATCGCCAAGCGTTTTCCGCACCCCCTGCACCTCGGCGTCACCCACGCCGGCCCGAAGGAGACCGGGTGCGTGCGCTCGGCCGCCGCCCTCGGGGCGCTGCTGGCGGGCGGCGTCGGCGACACCATCCGCATCAGCTACGCGTCCGACCCGGTCTACGAGGTCGAGGACGGGCTCGAGCTGCTGTGGAGCCTGGGTCTGCGCGAGCGCAAGGGGGCCGAGTTGATCGCTTGCCCGACGTGCGGGCGCATCCAGGTCGATCTGTTCACACTGGTGCAGGACGTGCGGGCGAAGCTCGCCGACGAGATCGCTCTGCCGGTGAAAGTGGCGGTGATGGGGTGCGTGGTGAACGGGCCGGGCGAGGCCGAGGGCGCCGACGTCGCGGTCTTCGCCGGCGACCGTCGCGGCATCATCTACGTGCAGGGCGAACGCGTCGCCAACGTGCCCGAGGATGAGATCCTCGACCGCCTGCTCGAGGAATGCCGCGCGTTCGAAGCGAAGGTCCAAAGCGGCGAGGCAAGGCTCGGCGAGAAGAAGGTCGACATCGTCCCGCCCGACCCGGAAGGTGAACTCGGCTCCGGATGGCTCAAGATGGCCGGGCAACGCCGCGGCGCGACCGACCTGACCGTTGGCGAGACCTGAGCACGCCGTACCATCCCCGTGTGCGATTCCTCCTCATCGCGTTTCTGTTCCTTGGTGGCTGCGTGAGCGTCGGCCCGGAGAACCCGGCCTACGCCGAGGTCGCGCGATCGCTCGACGACGAGTGGGCGCGCATGACGAGCGACCACGTCGCGCTCGAGCGCCCGGTGATCGTTCTCGGCGGGTGGCACGCCTGGCCGACGATGGCCGAGCGGACGCGCTCGCGCCTTATCAGACTCACCAGCGGCGAGCAGCGTGACGTGCTCAACATCTCGTACCCCATCGCCGTAACAATCGGCGGCGCCGCCGACGAGTCCGTGCGCCGCATCGATCGGCGCTGCCCATCGGGCGACCCGAACGAGACCGTCGAGGTGGACGTGGTCGCGATCTCGATGGGCGGGATTATCGCGCGCGAGGCTGCGCTGACCGAGCCGCTCCGCGGCACGCGCACGAAGCGTCTCAAGATCAGACACCTGTTTACCCTCGCCTCGCCGCACCGCGGCGCGAGGCTCGCCGGCTGGGTGTTCATCGACCCGGCGAGCTGGGACCTGCGTCCCGGCTCGGGCTACCTCGCCGCGCTCGACGAACGGGAGCGCGACTACGAACTCATCCCCTACGCCCAGCTCCGCGACACCTGGGTGGGCGCGACACACGCCGCCCCGCCCGGCGAATGCCCGATCTGGACCCGCGGCACCCTGATGTTCAGCCACTTCGCGATCCCGACCAACCGGCTGGTGCTCGCCGACATCGCGCGTCGGCTCCGCGGTGAGGAACCGCTGCTTACCCCGGGCGACCCGCCCCCGCACGATTGAACTCCGGTTCCCGGTTGTGGTCAGTGCCTCCCGCTGACCACGTGGACGGCACCGATCTTGAGCAGCGGCAGCAGCATGTTGGCCGCCCCGGTGTGCTCGACGATCTTCCCATCGACGACGCGGTTGACGTTGACGCCGGTGTACTCGACGCGCTCGCCGGTGGGGGCGATGCCCATCCACTCGCCCTTGTGCATGCCGCGTGCGGTGAGGCAGGTCGCGACCCATTCACCTTCTGCGATCTGGAGCCCGACGGTGATGCTCAGGTCGGGGTAGACGGCGCGCAGGCCGCGGACGTGGTCCTTCGCGCCCTCGACGCCGAGCTCGTGCCGTTCGCCCTCGAAGATCTCGACGTACGCCGACGCGATGAACTCGCTCACGCGGTCAACCTCGCCGGTGCTGACGACCTCTTCGAGGTACCGCTTGACGACGCGCTTGTTGTCCTCGCTCGGCATGGGAACTCCCGTCGCGGGAGTGTACGCGCGGTCAGACTCGTTCCAGCAGGGCGAGCCACTCGGCGTTGCCGGTGCCGCGCCCCTTCTTCTGCCCGCCGAGGATCGGCGACTTGGTCGAGCCGAGCACGCGCACGCCGAACGCCGGCAGCGCGTCGAGCACGCGCACGACGACCCGTTCCGCCTCATCCTCGGGCAGCACCCCGCCCGCCAGCCTCTCCTTCTCGTTCCGCTCCAGCTCGTAGTGCGGCTTGACCAGCGTGACGATCCGCCCGTCCGCCTTGAGCCACCGCAGCGCGGCCGGCACCGCCCGCTCCTGCTTCGTCCACCCGAGATCGATCGTCACCAGGTCCACCGGCTCGGGCGGCTCGGCGTGCATCGCGTTGGTCCGCTCGATCGGCGTCACCCGCTCGTCCTGACGCAGCTTCCACGCCAGCTCGCCGTAGCTGGTGTCCACCGCGTAGATCCGGGCGGCCCCGGCCTGCACCAGGCAATCGGTGAACCCGCCGACGCTGGAGCCAAAATCGGCGCAGACCCACCCGCCCGGGTCGATCGCGAAGGTGTCCAGGGCGTGTTGGAGCTTGATCCCGCCGCGCCCGACGTAGGGGCAGGTCTCGCTCACGCCGTGACGCGCTGCCCCGGCGCCGGGCTGACCACGACCGTGGGCTCGTCGTCGCCCGAGCCGGGCACGCCGGGCTGGGCCGCGGGGATGCCGACGACCGCAATGCCGAGCTGGTCGGAGCGCTTCAGCATCTGTTCGCGGTCGAGCATGATGACGTCTCCGGCGGCGAGTGCCAGGCACCGCGCCCCGGCCGCGTGCATCCGATCGATCGTGTCGATGCCGACGGTCGGCACGTCGCTGCGCCGGTCGTGTCCGCACCGCGCCCCCTTGCACAGCGTCCACCCCGTCGCCCTGCACAGCTGACCGGCCCGCTCGATCATCCGGTCGGTCCCCTCGACCGCCTCGACCGCGATCACGTCGCGCTCACGCACCGCGATCGCCTGCCCGATGTCCAGGCGCAGCACCTCGCCCAGCAGCGGCCAGACGAACTCGTAGTCCGCACGCTGCTCCGGCGTCGGCGGGCGCGCGGTCATCACCCCTGCCTCGGCGAGATGGTCCGGGATCGGCGCGGTCGAATCGATCAAGGCTACCCCGTTTCGGTCGAGTTCCTCGGCGATCGCCGTCAGCACCGCGTGCGAGCGCCGATCGTGGCGCAGGTGCCGGTACCACCCGACGATCGTGCGCAGGTCAGGGATGTTGCGCACGACCCGCCACGGGTCGTGCATCAGCTTCGCCTTGTCCACCTTGCCCACCATCACCGCGTGGTGCACGCCCATCCGGCGCAGCAGCCGTCCCCACGTCCCGATCCGGAACAGCCCGACGACGCGGAAGCTCGAGCACAACCCCGGCAGCGTCTCGTCGTACTGACGGGCTAGCCCCAGGCAGTGCACCGGGTGCCCGCGCTCGCGCAGCGACCGCGCGATCAGGATCGGCAGACGCCCGCCGCCGGCGATCAGCCCGATCGGCGTGCCGGGAGGCGGGGGATCCGGGAGGATGGTCAGAGCACTGGACATGAGACAACCCCGACCGGTGTCCATCGGCCGGGTGACTACTTTACGCCCACCTTCCGCCCGATTCGCCCCGATCCGGGGCACGGGGACGATCCACCACAAACCCGCCCCGCACATGCCGTATGGGCACCCCGGCACCGCCCGAGAACCCCGCCGCGCGGGCGGTCAGGCGGTCGGGGGGCAAACTCCAGCTTCCGGGGCCCGGCGGTCGATCCTGCCCGCGTGGACCAGCAGCGATCGTTCCGCCTGCCGATCGTGCCCGAGTCGCCCGCCCGCGGGCGCCCGTTCATCCAGGTCTGGTTCCGCTGCTCACGCCGGTACGTCCGCTGCTTCCGCAACGCCCGGGGCACCGGCTACCTCGCCCGATGCCCGAAGTGCGGGCGGACCGTCCGCTTCCACGTCGGGCCGGGGGGCACCACCCGCCGCGTCTTCGAGGTGAGCTGCTGAGCCGTAGACTGTCCGCATGGGAGTGTCCGCCAACGACATCGCGCGCCCCACCGGGCGCTGCGCCGCGACCGGCGCCGCGATCGAGCCCGGGCAGGCGTTCGTCGCCACGCTCGTCGAGACCGACGATGGGCTGACGCGCCTCGACTACTCGCCCGCGGCGTGGGAGAAGGGGGCACGCCCCGAGCCGCCTCTGCTGTTCGTCGGCTCGTGGCGGACGGTCATGCCCGAGCACGACGTCAAGCCGCGCATGTTCATCGACGACGACGCCCTGAATGACCTGTTCGAGCAGCTCGGCGAGGCGACCGAGACCAGACGCCTCGCGCTGCGCTACGTGCTCGCGCTGATCCTCATCCGCAAGCGCCTGCTGCGCCTCGAGGGCTCGGACGGATCGACGATGCTCGTGCGCCCGAAGGGCGTCGATCTGCCGCCCGACCGCGGCGGCGACGGCCCGCCGCTGGTCCGCGTCGACGACCCCGGGCTCGATGAGCAGACGCTCAACGAGGTGACCGAGCAGCTCGGCGTCGTGCTGGGAGACGAGGCGTGAGGCGCTGCCTGTTCGGTGTGGCGCTGGTGCTGGCTGGGTGTTCGTCCACGCCCAAGCCCGCGCCGGTCAACCCGGCGGAGCTCGGCCCGCCGCCGTCGTACAGCGAGCTGGCCGAACGCTACAACGCGAGCATCGCCCACCTCGACCGCCTGTGGGCGCGGGCGACCGTGGTCGTGCGCTCGACCGACGACGACGGCAAGCGCCACGAGGATCAGGGCGAGGGGTACCTCCAGGTCGTCCGCCCCGACCGCCTGGCCCTCAGCGTCGGCAAGATCGGCGAGACACTGTTCTACCTCGGCTCCAACGACACCGAGTACTGGTGGTTCGACCTCTCCGGCGACGAGGACGTCGAGTTGTTCGGGCGGCACGACAAGGCGACGCCCGAGAAATCCGCCGACCTCGGCGTGCCCGTCCATCCGCTCGACCTCATCGAGGTCCTCGGGCTGGTCCCGTTGCCCGAGTCGGGCGAGGTCGGGTGGGATGGGTCCGGACGGCTCGAGGTGCGCGCGGAAGGGCGCTTCGGCGAGCGCATCCTCACACTCGACCCCGAGACGCTGCACGCGAGCCGCGTCGTGCTGCTCGACCCCGAGGGCAAGGTTGCGGTCGATGCACAACTCGAGCGGTACCAGCAGGTCGAGGTCGTCGGTGCGCCCTCGATCGGCAAGATGGTCGCGACCCGCTTCCACATCGATCTGCCCGCGATCGACGCCCGGGTCATGCTCTCGCTCTACGAGCCGACGAACAAGGCGATCAAGGAAGTGGCGTTCGACCGCGAGCGTCTGGAACGCATGAAACGGATCGACAAGTCGTACGACCTTGACGACCCCGACTCGTGGGGTGAGTAGGTGCGGTGGCTGACTGCCATCGCGGCGGCGGTGTGTGTCGGGGCCTGTGCGCGCGCCGAGACGCTGGGCGCGGGCGGCGACGGGCACGGGTGGTTCGTGGTCTCGTCGCCCAGTTCGCCGAACGGGGTGCTGCTGCACGCGCCGCCGCGCGGTGAGGGCGTGGGTTCCGGCGAGCTCGGGCTCGCGCTGCCCCTCACCGAGCCGGTGGAGCGGATCGCCGCGTGGGACACCCGCGTCTTCCTGCTCGCTCCTGAGCGGCGGTTCCGAGGGCACGCCCGCCGGAGCATGGCGACGGTCGCCGTCGTGCACGCACCGGAGGGGTGGGCGCTGACGCCGTCGGGGCGGACCCGCCCGCTCCCGGCGCTCGAGGATGCCGGCGCGGTGACCGGCTTTGTCGGATCGCCCGTCGGGCCGGTGGTGCTCACCGCGTCGCGACGGCTGATGGTCATGACCGGCGAGGCGTGGGAAGAGACGCCGATCCCGACCGCGCCGAATGCGGACCCAGCGGGCCCGGCGACCGAGCTGACGCTGGCGAGCGACCCCGAGAGCATCGCGCTGCTCGCGACCGACAACGGCACGACGACCCTCTGGCTCGGGCGGGGAGATTCGGTGGACAAGCTCGAGTGGACGCACGCGCCGACGGGCTTCGGAGCGGGGACGACGCTCCCGACCGGCACGATCTTCGCCGACGCCGGCGACCTCGTCTGTGCGCACAGGGCCGACTCGGCGGTCGAGGTGTGGACGGTCGGGACCGACCGCGCGACCCGTCTGGCGCGGATCGAGGACGTCGGTTCCGCGGCGTGGGCGGCCGCGCCCGTCGGCGAGGGGCGGGCCGTGGTGCTGTGGGACCGCCCGGACGCGAAGTCGCCCGCCGAGCGGCTCGACATGGCCGAGGTCTCGGTCTACACCGGGCGGGTGCTGTACACCGGCCCGGC
>Ga0210086_1000593_pt1 | contig 20536 bp, 22 predicted proteins | sample China_Galinas_PW_3_FD_184867 | JGI IMG/M metagenome (GOLD analysis project Ga0210086, IMG submission 184867) | Wetland microbial communities from San Francisco Bay, California, USA, that impact long-term carbon sequestration - China_Galinas_PWB_D2... | ecosystem: Environmental > Aquatic > Marine...
CACTGATCGGGCTGGGCGCCAATCCTGTCGACGACGCCGTGTACCCGTTGCTGGTGACCGACGCCGACGGCGCCTCACCCTCCGGCGAGATCGCCTACGTCATCCATTTCGACGCTGACAAGCTGCCGCCGGTGGACGCGTTCTGGTCGGTGACGATGTACGACACCGAGGGCTACCAGGTCGCCAACGAGATCGACCGGTTCGCCATCGGTGACCGAGACGCGTTGAGCTACAACGCGGACGGCTCGCTGGACCTGTACCTACAGCACACCAATCCCGGCCCCGAGCGGGCGGCGAACTGGCTGCCTACCCCGTTGGGGCCGTTGGGTGTCACGATGCGGCTGTATGCCCCTAAGCGTGCCGTGCTCGACGGCGCGTGGCATCCACCCGCGGTGCGCAAGGTCTAGGCCTGATCGTCACCCTCCTCCTCGGGCCGCGCGGCCCGCATCGTCGCGCGACCGGCGGCAACCCGGCCTCACCGCAACGCCGCGCAACGAGCCAGCAGAGAAGCGGTGGGCGGCTGGTAGAACGCCAGCACCGCGTGCTCACATCCGAGACGCTCGTACTCGGACAACAGCTCGAGCTGCGTGTCGACCTGGCCAGGTTGGCCGGGATGCAGGAGAAGCTGGACCGACCGGCGGATACCAGCGGGGTCGCGGCCGACCTCGGCGCACGCTTCGTCGAGTCGAGCGCTCACCTCACCCCACTCCTGGGGCCCGCTATAGGAGGGCATGTTCCACTCGTCGGCGTGTCGCGCCACGACACGCAGCATCTTGGGCTGCATGCCCCCGACGACGATCGGCGGGTGGGGATGCTGGACCGGCTTGGGTTCGCACAACGCGTCCTCAAGCGTGTAGAAGCGGCCGGCGTATGTGACGGACTTCTCCGTCCAGAGCCGCCGGATCACCGTCAGCGCTTCGTCGAGCATCGCGACCCGGGTGCCGGGGCTCGGGAAATCGATCCCGTAGCCGCGGTGCTCGGCCTCGTGCCAGCCGGCACCGATCCCGAAATCGAGGCGCCCACCGGAGATATGGTCGACGGTGACCGCCATCTTGGCCAGGACCGCCGGGTTCCGGTAGGTCACCCCGGTGACCATGCAGCCGACCCGGGCATGGCGGGCCACGACGGCCATCGCGGCCAGCGTGGTCCATCCCTCATACGTCGGCATGGCGTTGTCCGCCAGACCGTAGAAGTGGTCGTAATTCCAGATCGCCTCGAAGCCGAGGCCGTCGGCGGCGGTCCAGAATTCCTCAAGCACGGGATACTCGAAGACCGGCGCGAGTTTGACCGAAATCTGCATGGGCGCAGATCCTACGTGGCTCTGCGAACTGCACGCGCCGGCGAGGCGACCGGCACGATAAGTCCCGAAAGTACATCGGTCCGCCACATACTGACCGTGCGGCAATTGTTGCGGCTGCCGATCACACCGGCCCAGAAGAGGAATCTCTGGCATAGCAGAGTAGGCCAGTATGGCGAGAGGAGAACGGGATGATCCGCAAGCTTTCGAAGATCAGTCTGACCGCCGTGGTGGCGCTGGGGGTCCTGGTCGGCTGCGCCAGCCACTCGACGGACTCGGCGACCGTCTCCCCTTCCGAGCCGCCCGGCTATGAGCCGCACAACACCGCGGACGTCGCGTTCACCCAACAGATGGTCTCCCTTCAACAGGAGGCCATCGCGCTGAGCGATACCCTGCTCGCCAAAGAGGGCATTGCCCCGGGTGTGGTTGACCTGGCCAAAGAAATCAAACCCGTCCGCGCCTCCGAGATCACCCAGATGCAGGGGTGGCTCAAGAGCTGGGGGAACCCGCCGGCGGTGGCCGGTGAAGCCGACGTCTCGGAGCTGCCATCAGACCAGCACGTCGCGCAACTCCAGGCTGCCGAGGGCGTCGAGGCAACCCGGTTCTACCTCAATCAGATGATCGCCAACAACGAGAAGGGCCTCGCGCTCAGCAAGACCGAGATCGACGACGGCCAGTACCGCGCAACGATCACCATGGCACGCGCGAACCAGGTCGACCAACAACAGGAGATCACGACAATGAAAAGCATCCTGGACACGCTGTAGATTCCGCACCGGTGTAGCGGCAGGTGCCCACCGCGCCCTATACCCGCCGGCGCTCCCGTTCGGCGGCCAACCCGTCGCTGACCACGGCGACCGCCATGCTCTGGCCGTAGCCGCGACGAGCCAGCATGCCAACAAGCCTGCGCGTCACCTTGGCGTCGTCGCCATCGGCCAATGCCTCACGACGCAGCTTCTGTTCCACCAACTGCTCGGCCCGCTCACGTTCGGCGCTGGCGTCGATGCCGTCGAGCGCGGCGGCGATCACCTCGTCCTCAACACCCTTTGTCCGTAGCTCAGCGGCCAGCGCGCGCTTGCCTTTTCCAGCTCGCGCCCGCCGCGAACGCACCCATTGATCGGCGAATTCCTTGTCGTCGATCAAGTCGACGGCGGCCAGCCGGTCGAGCACCACCGCGGCAATCGGGTCGGGATAGCCGCGCTTGGCCAGCTGCCCGGCCAGCTCCGCCCGGGTGCGCGACCGCACGGTGAGCAGGCGCAGGCACAGCGCGTGCGCCTGCTCGTGGCGGGAGTCAGAAGTCGACGGGAGCGGGCAGGACATCGTCGATCGACTCAGCGGTCACCACGGCGCCGACACCGAGCTTCTCCTTGATCTTCTTCTCGATCTCGTCGGCCACATCGGGATTCGTGAGCAGGAAGTTGCGGGCGTTCTCCTTGCCCTGCCCGAGCTGCTCACCCTCGTAGGTGAACCACGACCCGGACTTGCGGATGAAGCCCTGCTCGACACCCATGTCGATCAGGGAGCCCTCACGGCTGATGCCCCTGCCGTAGAGGATGTCGAACTCGGCCTGCTTGAACGGCGGCGACACCTTGTTCTTGACGACCTTGCAGCGGGTGCGGTTGCCCACCGCATCGGTGCCGTCCTTGAGCGTCTCGATCCGACGCACGTCCAGACGCACCGAGGCGTAGAACTTCAACGCCTTACCGCCCGTTGTGGTTTCGGGACTGCCGAACATGACGCCGATCTTCTCGCGCAGCTGGTTGATGAAGATCGCGGTCGTGCCGGAATTGCTCAGTGCGCCGGTCATCTTGCGCAATGCCTGGCTCATCAGGCGGGCCTGCAGGCCGACATGGCTGTCGCCCATCTCGCCCTCGATCTCGGCGCGCGGCACCAGGGCGGCAACCGAGTCGATAACCAGGATGTCCAGCGCCCCCGAACGAACCAGCATGTCGGCGATCTCGAGCGCCTGCTCACCGGTGTCGGGTTGGCTCACCAGCAGCGAGTCGGTGTCGACACCGAGTTTCTTGGCGTACTCGGGGTCGAGCGCGTGCTCGGCGTCGATGAAGGCCGCGATACCGCCGGCGGCCTGGGCGTTGGCCACCGCATGCAGCGCGACGGTGGTCTTACCCGAGGACTCCGGGCCGTAGATCTCGACGACGCGGCCGCGGGGCAGGCCACCGATGCCCAGGGCCACATCCAGGGCGATCGAGCCGGTCGGGATGACCGAGATCGGCTGGTGAACCTCGTCGCCGAGGCGCATCACCGAACCCTTGCCGTGGTTCTTCTCGATCTGCGCGATTGCGAGCTCGAGGGCTTTCTCGCGATCGGGGGCTTGCTGCGCCATGGGGTCTCCGTTCTCTGCGGTGTTCGGTTGACCGGTGTCGGTCAGCTGGGAGTGACGCTAGAACAGCCCACCGACAAGACAGCGAAGGTCGAACACGGCCCACCGTAGCGAACATGTGTTCGATTGCAAGCAGGCGCGCCGGGTGTCGAGTGTGCGATACCGCTACCACCGGTCGCGTGGCACGTCGAAGTCGGCGCACAGGGCCCGCCACACCTCGCGGGGCTCCACACCGTCCTCGATCGCCTGTGCGGCGGTGCGCCCGCCGAACCCGGTCAGCACGTGGTCCACCAGCAGGGAGCCACCCCGGACTTGGCCGAACTGCGCCTCGACGAGTTCACGAAATTCCGTCAGCCGCACACCACCAACCTACCCAGCCGGCTGGAGTGCTTCATGGCATACCCGGACCGGATCGGCCACCCCGGCGATGCTCCCACCGGCCTGCTGCGCCGCCCGGCGATACCGCGGCGAGGCCAGCACCTCGCCGACGGCGGTAACCAACGCCGCGCCCGTCAGGGGGCGGATCAGCTGCGCACTGCCTTGTCGCACAACACGATTGGCCAGCTCCCACTGGTCTCCCCCGCCCGGTACCACCACCATCGGCAGCCCCGCCATCAACGTCTTGGACAACATCCCGTGCCCGCCCCCACAGATCACCAGGTCGGCGTGGGCGAGCAGGTCGTCCTGGCGGCCCAGCCCCACCGTCGCCCACGGCGGAGCCGTCAGCTCCTCTCCCCCGAGGCGGGAAATCACCAGTCGTGACCCCAACGGCAGCGTCTCGCCGGGCACCAGGCATTCCAACGCCAGTTCGGCCAGCCCCGTGGTTCCGGTTGTCGCCGTCGACGGCGCGACCACGATGACCGGCCCCTGCCCCGGGGGGATCGGCAGCACCGCGGAGGTCGGTTCGAAGTGCAGCGGCCCGACGACAACGGCCCCGACCGGCCAGTCCGGCCGCGGGACCTCCAGTGCGGGCAGCGTGGCGATCAGCCGGCGCAGGGGTCCGGGATCGAGAGCCGGCAACCCGATCTGGATCCGTACCTCGACACGTTGCCGCAGCCCCTCCCGCCAGGAGCGGGCGGTCAGGGCTCGCATCACCGTGTCACGCAGCCACCCGCGAACACCGGTGCCGGGTGCCAGTCCACTGCCAAGCGGTGGCAACCCCTTCGACGGCAGGTACAACGGATGGGGGTTGAGCTCGATCCACGGCAGGCCCATCAGCTCGGCGGCCATCCCCCCGCAGGCGGTGATCGCGTCGGAGACCACCAGCTCGGGCGCCAGCCCCTGCAGAACACCGACGTTGAGCACGGCCATGCGGCCCGCGCGTTGGTGGATCTTGGCGCCGGCGTCGGCGTCGTCATCGGACACGGCGGGGTCCAGGCCGACCAGCTCGACGGCCTCGATGCCGGCCGCTCGCGCGGCGTCGAGCCACTCGGTGCCGGTCAGCAGGACCGGAGTGTCGCCGGCGGCCAGAAATCGGAGGCACAGTGCGATCGCGGGAAACGCATGGCCCGGATCCGGGCCGGCGACCACGGCGACTCGCATTCGGTCCACCCTGCCACAGCCGCGCGCCCCGTCGGCGCGACGATGCGGGGTCGGGCAACCCGGAGGAGGAGCGCGGCGATCGGGTTTAGTCTGGCGAGCATGACTGAGCAAACCGGCAATGTGAGCTCCGACATCGACAACGCCCACGCAGTCGAGGTTCTCCTGACCGCGCTGCAGGAGGAGGACCTCGATACGGTCAGCGCCGTGCTGGACGACAACCTGGTCTACGAGAACGTCGGGTTCCCCACGGTCCGCGGCCGGGCCCGCGCGGTAAAGCTTTTTCGCGGAATGCAGGGAAAGACCGGCTTCGAGGTGAAGATCCACCGCATCGCGGTCAACGGCGCATCGGTGCTCACCGAGCGCACCGATGCGATCATCCTGGGCCCGGTGCGGCTGCAGTTCTGGGTGTGCGGCGTCTTCGAGGTCAGCAACGGGCGAATCACATTGTGGCGCGACTACTTCGACATGTGGGACATGCTCAAGGCGACCGCTCGGGGAATCCTCGGAGCTGTGATTCCGGGGCTGCGCCCCAGACTCTGACCTCCGACCTGCGGGCCAGTGCGCCCAGATGCTGCGCCCATCGGTCACCGTCGACGAAACCGTAGTGACCCGCACCCGGCCAGATGGTGGTGGTCGCATCCGGTAGCCGTTCGGCGACCCGTTTGGGCATCTCCGGGGAGATGATGTCGTCTGCATCTCCGTAGAACACATCGACGTGTTGATCGACGCGTTCGAGTTCAAATCCCCAGTGCCACAAGGCGAGGGCCATCTCGTAGACGCCCTCTGGGCCCTGCTGCATCCCAGTAGCGAAGCTGGCCTCGAACATCTCACGCTGCGCCGGGTCGGTGAGAAACGTGTCCGCGTCGGAAGGGTCTTCCTCGGCCATGTTCTCGACGTAGGTGCCGATGCCCTTCTGGGCTTTCTTGACGTTGGACACATACGCCCGCTTGATCACGCGGTGCACGTGGCGAAGCCTGACCACGAACTTGAGGTCCTTCATGACGAGCATCTTCGCGAAGCCGTTCTCGTCGAACGGGCCGACCGGGGAGGCCAGGACCCCGTGGGTGACCCGGTCGGGCATGTGCACCGCGATCGAGAGTGCGTGTGGGCTCCCGCCCGAGTGGCCGGCAACCGCGAACCGGCCGAGCCCCAGGTGGTCGGCGAGCTGCTCCATGTCTGCTCCCCAGTGACCATCTTGCGGCCCTGCTGGGGCGTGGAACCCCCGACACCGGGCTGGTCGGCGGCGACCATCCAAACGCCGAGCGAGGCGGTGAGACGGTTCTCGGGGTTGCGGATCAGGCGCGAATCGGCAAAACGATGGCTGAAGATGACCGGCAGCCCACTGCGATCACCGTAGGTGTCATAGGCGGCCATTCGACGATCCCGCAGGGAGCAGATCAGGCCCGACGCAGCTGTCCCAGCTCTTCGAAGGCCTGCGCCCAGCCCAGCAACCGATCCGTCGCACCGGCCAGCTCGTTGCGATAGCGCTGCTGCGACATCGGCGAACTCGACATCGATCCGGTATTGGCCGAGGACACCAGTTGCGCCGCGGCGGTGACCATTTCGTTGTACTGCCGAACGCCACTGTTGAGTTGGGCGGTGAATGCGTTGATCGTCGGCGCCAGGTAGGCCCGCGAGCTGGGGGTCTCGGACGCGGCGCGCTCCATCGACACCACCTCGGCAGCCGTGGCCGCCATCGCTGCCGCAGTACGGTTAGCGGCGGCGGTCAGTTCTTGGATCTCCTCGGGGGGCAGCATCTGCCCGCGTTCTATCACCCCGAGCAGCGAGTGAAATCCGCGCTCGGACGCGCCCAGCGCAGCCATCGACGGGCGCGCCACCGACCCGTGCGGCGGGAGCCTGCGACCGCTGACCTGGCGTTGCGGCGGCAACGGCTCGGCCCGCAGCCAGCGGTACCGCAGCAGCAACAACGTCGCCGGAACCGCGGCACCGGCGGCGACGAAACCGGTGATCAACAACGCCCACACCGGGGTGCTCCACGTCGCCAGTAGCGCCGTGACCAACGCCCAGAACACCGTGGCAACGGAGAAGAACAACCCGAAGCGCAGTGCCCAACGTCGTTTGCGTAGCAGCCGGGCGCGCGGGTCGGCAACCGAGCTGAGCTTCTGCGCAGCGGTGTCGGCGCACTCACTGACGGTGTCGATGCCGCGCTGCAGCGCCGAATGCCACTGCCGCGACGCGAATCCCTGCCGATCGGGTTGCACCGCCATGAACCGCTCGCTTCCTACTGTCCGAGGGGCTTCTCGATCTCGGGCGTGCCGGCTGGGGTGGCCGGTGTGGCCGGGGCGGCGGCACCGCCGGAAGGCAGCGCCTCTCCGCGCATCGACGCGCGAATCTGTTCGAGCCGGGAGTGACCGGCCATCTGCACGCTGGCCTGCTGCACTTCCATCATCCGGCCGTGCACGGTGTTCTGGGCCAGCTCGGCGGCGCCCATCGCATTGGCGTAGCGCCGCTCGATCTTGTCGCGCACCTCATCGAGGCTCGGGGTGTTGCCGGGGGCCGCGAGATCGCTCATCGACCGAAGCGAGGCGCTGACCTGCTCCTGCATCTTGGCCTGCTCCAGCTGGGACAACAGCTTGGTGCGCTCGGCGATCCTTTGCTGCAGCACCATCGCGTTCTGCTCGACTGCCTTCTTGGCCTGCGCGGCGGCCTGCAGCGCCTGGTCGTGCAGGGCCTTGAGATCCTCGACGCTTTGCTCAGCGGTAACCAACTGGGCGGCGAACGCCTCGGCCGCGTTGTTGTACTCGGTGGCCTTGGTGGCGTCACCGGCAGCCGTGGCCTGGTCGGCCAGGGTGAGGGCCTGGCGGACGTTGACCTGCAGTTTCTCGATATCGGCGAGCTGGCGGTTGAGCCGCATCTCCAGCTGACGCTGGTTGCCGATCACTTGAGCGGCCTGCTGAGTCAAGCCCTGGTGCTGGCGCTGAGCCTCCTCGATGGCCTGCTGAATCTGCACCTTGGGGTCGGCGTACTCGTCGACCTTGGAGCTGAACAGCGCCATCAGGTACTTCCACGCCTTGACGAACGGATTGGCCATCAGTTGCTCCGCCTTCGTGTCGAGTGCCGCTTCACGGTCCCTGCTTGTGCTGAGCCCCAATTTATCGGCTCACGACCTATGACCACACCACCTGTGCGGATGTCGGTCAATCGCTAGGTCAAGCCACCGCCATCGCAACCGGATGCGGGATGACGACCCTGGTCGAAACGTCGATGGCGGCGCCGGCCTCCTCACGCGGAACGCCGGTCAAGCTGGCGACCTGCTCCTGGTCAGCCATCTTCTCACCGGCATCGGACAGCACCCGTGACAGCGGGACCTCCAGCGCGGCGCAGATGGCGCTGAGCAGCTCACTGGATGCCTCCTTGCGACCCCGCTCCACCTCGGAGAGATAGCCGAGGCTCACCCGGGCCGAATCAGAGACCTCGCGCAGGGTGCGTCCCTGGGAGGTACGAGCACAACGCAGCACGTCACCGATCACTTCACGCAGTAATACCGCCATTGCCCTGTCCCTCCTCCTTGGTCGCGCACTAGTCCAACGCTGGGCATGGCCCAGTTGGTTCCCGGGCCGCGGCCAGGCCCGCGGAGGAAGCCGGCGATCCGGCTCAGGAACAACCGACGGGGCAGGCAACCGCCTGATCGCCTGACGTACGGCGGCCAGCGTCACCGCCAGGAGCCCGGCGGTCAGCGATTCTGCGGTGGCTATGCGCTGGTTGCGGGGGGTCAGCTCGCTGACCAGTGCGCGCGCGTCGTCATCGACCAGTGGGTCGCTCGCGGGAGTTCCGGACCGCCGACACCACGTAGTCGAGGCCGGTGAGCACCGTCAGCACGATCGCGGCGCCCATCACCACCCAGGCCACCGTCAGCCATTGGTCGGGCCAGCTGTGCAGCGGCAGGATGAACATCCCGATCGCGATCGCCTGAACCAGGGTCTTCAGTTTGCCGCCCCGACTGGCCGGGATGACGCCACGGCGCAGCACCGCGAAGCGCAGCAGTGTGACGCCGATCTCACGGAGCAGGATCACCACCGTCACCCACCACGGCAGGTCGCCCAGCATTGACAGCCCGACCAGCGCGGCGCCGACGAGCATCTTGTCGGCGATCGGATCGGCAAGCTTGCCGAATTCGGTGACCATCCCGTACGTGCGGGCCAGTGAGCCGTCGAGGCGGTCGGTGATCACGGCCACCGCAAAGATGACGAAAGCCGCTATCCGGCTTGCGTTTTCGTGCCCGTCGCCGGCGAACAAAAAGAGCAGCAAGATCGGTACCAGGACGAGCCGTAGTCCGGTCAGCAGGTTCGCGACGTTGGCCACCCGCACGCGGGTGACCGCCGGACTGTCTTGGGGTTGTCCCGACACGGCACACAGAATATCGGTTGGCAGTGACCCGACCTACGGCCGATACTCTGCACCCGTGACCGTTGGACCGGATGACTCCTCGCCCGAGGGCTCGTCTGCACCCGATGACTCCTCGCCCGAGGGCTCGTCGGTGGACACAGGGGGCAGCCCCGACGCCGTCGTGCGACGGGCCCGCACCTCGGACGTCCCCACCATCAAAAGGCTGGTCGACACCTATGCCGGCAGGATCCTGCTGGAGAAGAACCTCGTCACGCTCTACGAGGCGGTACAGGAATTCTGGGTCGCCGAAGTCGACGGCCAGGTCGTGGGCTGCGGCGCGCTGCACGTGCTGTGGTCCGACCTGGGCGAGGTCCGCACCGTGGCGGTCGACCCGAAGGTCAAGGGCCGCGGCATCGGGCACGTCATCGTGGACCAGCTGTTGCAGGTGGCCCGCGCATTGCAGCTGCAGCGGTTGTTCGTGCTGACCTTCGAGACGGAGTTCTTCGGCGGACACGGCTTCTCCGAGATCGAGGGCACGCCCGTCACCGCCGAGGTGTACGAGGAAATGTGTCGCTCCTACGACATCGGTGTCGCCGAGTTCCTGGACCTGTCCTACGTCAAGCCCAACATCCTCGGCAACACCCGCATGCTGTTGATCCTGTAGCGCTCAGTCGTCGCGAGTGTGAAGTCTCTGCGAGAAATCGCTGGATCGTTCGCAGAGGTTTCACACTCGACGTCAGCCTTCGTCGTCGCCGGGGCCTGATGTCGCCGACTCCTCAGCTTCGCAAGCTCAGCCTTCGTCGTCGCTGGTGTCACCGCGGATCGACATCAGCGTGGCCGCGAGTTCGTCGGGTTTGACCAGCACCTCGCGGGCCTTGGACCCCTCGGACGGCCCGACGATGCTGCGGGTCTCCATCAGGTCCATCAGCCGGCCCGCCTTGGCGAAACCCACCCGCAGCTTGCGCTGCAGCATCGATGTCGACCCGAACTGGCTGGACACGACGAGTTCGACGGCCTGCAGGAAGACGTCCATGTCATCACCGATGTCGGGATCGACGTCGGTGCGCTCGCCGCTGGGCTTGGCGGTCGTGACGCCCTCGGTGTATTCCGGCTCGGCCTGATCCTTGCAGGCTTGGACGACGGCGTGGATCTCCTCGTCGGTGATGAACGCACCCTGCAGCCGCTTCGGCTTGCCGGCACCCATGGGCAGGAACAGCCCGTCGCCCATGCCGATGAGCTTCTCGGCTCCCGGCTGGTCGAGGATGACCCGGCTGTCGGTCAGCGACGACGTTGCGAACGCCAGCCGGGACGGAACGTTGGTCTTGATCAGACCGGTGACGACGTCGACCGACGGGCGCTGGGTGGCCAGCACCAGGTGGATGCCTGCCGCGCGGGCCTTCTGGGTGATCCGCACGATCGCGTCCTCCACGTCGCGCGGCGCGGTCATCATCAGGTCCGCCAGCTCATCGACGATGGCCACGATGTACGGGTAGGGCTTGTACTCGCGCTGACTACCCAGCGGCGTGCTGATCTCACCCGAGCGCACCTTGGCGTTGAAATCGTCGATGTGGCGCACCCGGGAGGCCTGCATGTCCTGGTAGCGCTGCTCCATCTCCTCGACCAGCCAGGCCAGTGCGGCGGCCGCTTTCTTCGGCTGCGTGATGATCGGCGTGACCAGGTGCGGGATGCCTTCGTAGGGGGTCAGTTCCACCATCTTGGGATCGATGAGGATCATCCGTACCTCATCGGGTGTGGCGCGGGCCAGCAGGGAGACCAGCATGGAGTTGACGAAGCTGGACTTCCCCGAGCCGGTCGAGCCGGCCACCAGCAGGTGCGGCATCTTGGCGATGTTGGCAGAGATGAAATCGCCCTCGATGTCCTTGCCCAGCCCGATGACGAGGGGGTGGTGGTCCCGGCGGGTCGACGGCGCAGTGAGGACGTCGGCGAGACGGACCATTTCGCGGTCGGTGTTGGGCACCTCGATCCCGACGGCGGACTTGCCGGGGATCGGGGCCAGCATCCGCACACTTTCGGTGGCCACCGCGTAGGCGATGTTGCGTTGTAGCGCAGTGATTTTCTCGACCTTCACGCCGGGGCCGAGTTCGACCTCGTAGCGGGTGACGGTCGGTCCGCGGGTGCAGCCGGTGACGGCGGCGTCGACCTTGAACTGCTGGAGCACCGACGAGATCGCGTCCTCCATCTGCTCGTTGGCGGCACTGCGCCGTTTGGGCGGGTCGCCCGCGACGAGCAGGTCCAGCGCCGGCAGCGTGTAGGGCCCCTCCACCACGCGGTCCAGCACCGGCATGTCCTGTTTGGGCGCCGCAGATTTCTTGCGTCGGGTCTTGACCGGCTCGGGGATCGTCGGCGTGTCTTCGTCGAGTGGATAGTTGTCGTACGGCGTGCCGGCCGGCTCAGCGGCGCCCGGCCAGGCCGGCGCCTCGTCCACCTCGCTGTAGGCGCGGGGGTCGTCGTAGTAGCCGTCGGAGAAGTCGTCCGGCGCTGCGTTATCGGGCGGTTCGACCGCGTGGTCGTACTCGTCGTCGTAGTCCTCGTCGTCGTAGTCGTCGTGGCGTCCGTGCGTGCTGAACATCGCATACAGCGTCTCGGGTACCTCGCGGATGGTGGTCCCGGTGAGCAGCAGCACGCCGAACATCGCTGCGATGATCAGCAACGGTGTGGCGATCCACGGGGTGACCCCGTCGGACAGCGGCCCGCCGATCGCGAAGCCGATGAAGCCGGCCGTCCGCTGGCGTCCGGCGGGATCCGTCGGCGATCCCGACCACAGGTGCCACAGCCCCAGCACCGGCAGGACGACCATCGCTACGCCGAGGATCAGCCGCGGTCGCGCGTCCGGGTTGGGCTCGGTACGCATCAGCATCACCGCGACGATGGCGATGGCCACCGGCAGGAAGATTACGGCGCCGCCGACGAAGGTCCGCAGCACCGAGTCGATCCATGCCCCGACGGGTCGGGCGGCGTCGAACCACGAACTGGCCGCGATCACCACAGCCAGGCCCAGCAACGCCAGTGCGATACCGTCGCGGCGGTGGTGTGGCTCGATGTCGCGGGCACGGCCCACTGAGCGCGCGGTCGACCCGGCCCCTTTGGCCAGCATCAGCCAGGTAGCCCGGGCGGCGCGCCCCCCGGCGGCCGCGGCGGTGGCAACGGGCGACGGCCTGTGCTTCTTGGCGGGCTTGCGCCGGGGCGCGGCTGACTTCGCCGGTCGGGAACCGCCCTTTGACCTGGTCGTTCGCGCGCCAGAGCGAGCGGCGGTCTTGTTCGCCATATCCGCAAGCCTAGTCCCAACCACACCATCTGCACCATCCGCCACACTGGCACCGACGGGCTGTTGCAGGACTGCGATCAACTCAGCACCGTCATGTGCGGTGACTCGCCACCCCGCCTCCTGGATCCGGTGATCGGGATCATCGTGGCGCGTGAATGTGAAGTACGTCTAACGTAAGCGCCGTCCAGGCCCCAAATTCTTCTCGCAAGGAGTCACCGCATGCCCGTCGTCGTTGTCGCCAGCTTCACCGCCAAGCCAGAGTCCGTCGACGCCGTCCGCGCCGCCTGCAAGAAGGCCGTCGAAGCCGTGCACAACGAGCCGGGGTGCGAACTGTACTCGCTGCACGAAGCCGACCGGACCTTCGTGTTCGTCGAACAGTGGGCCGATGCCGACGCGCTCAAGACCCACAGCACGGCCCCCGGGATCACCACGCTGTTCGCCCAGATCGGCGAGCACCTCGACGGCGCCCCCGACATCAAGATGTTGCAGCCCGTCGTCGCCGGCGACGCCGCCAAGGGCCGGCTGCGCCCGTGACGCGCGCACTCGAGGGCAAGGTTGCGTTCATCACCGGCGCGGCCCGCGGTCAGGGTCGCGCCCATGCGGTGAAACTGGCATCGGAGGGCGCCGACATCATCGCCGTGGACCTGTGTGACCAGATCGCGAGTGTCCCCTATCCCTTGGCCACACCCGAGGACATGGCCGCGACGGTCAAGCTCGTGGAGGAAACCGGTGCGCGCATCGTGGCCCGTGAGGCCGACGTCCGCGATCGGGCCGGGCTGAAAACGGCTCTGTTGGAAGGCGTCGACGAGCTCGGACGGCTCGACATCGTCATCGCCAATGCCGGGATCGCGCCGATGGCCGGCGAGGACGCTTGGCAGGACGTGATCGACGTCAACCTCACCGGGGTGTACCACACCGTGGACGTGGCGATGCGGCCGATGATCAAGCAGGGTGAGGGCGGTTCGATCGTACTGACGAGCTCGGTGGCCGGGCTGGTCGGCCTGGCATCGCCGATGGCGGGCTCGTTGGGATACGCCGCCGCCAAGCACGGCATTGTCGGATTGATGCGTGTTTACGCAAATATCCTTGCTGCACATAGCATTCGGGTCAACTCAGTACACCCGGCTGGAGTCAAGACCCCCATGATCGACAACGAGTTCACCCGCTCGTGGCTGGAGGGCGTGGCCCAGGAGAGCCAGGGCGGACCCGATATGGGCAACGCGCTTCCGGTGGAGATGCTGGATCCCGAGGACATCGCAAACGCGGTCTTCTGGCTGGTGTCCGACGCCGCGCGCTATGTCACCGGTGTCACGCTTCCCGTTGATGCGGGGTATGTGAACAAGCGCTGATGTGCGGCGGAACCTCGTCGCCCAGTCCGGCTTCTGCCCCGCGCCGCGAAGGACCGACGCCGAGCCGGGTTCAGACCTCCAGCACGGTCGGCACGATCATCGGCTGGCGCCGGTAGGTCTCGCCCACCCACTTGCCGACCGTGCGCCGTACCGCCTGGGCGATACGCACCGGATCGGTGACGTTTTCGGCCGCAAGCAATTCCAGCTCGGCCGCCACCTTCTGCGCGGCGGGCTCGAGCGCTTTCGGGTCTTCGGAAAAGCCGCGTGAATGCAGGTGCGCGGGTGCGGCGGCGCGGCCCGTTCCGCGGTGCACGACCACGGTCACGGCCACGAAACCCGAGCTGAGGATCAGCCGTTCGCCCAGCGTGGGGTCACCCACATCGTCGGTGATGAGACCGTCGACGAACATCTTGCCCGTCGGCACCGCACCCGAGATGTGCGCCTTGCCCGCCACCAGGTCGACACTGACGCCGTTCTCGGTCAACAGAATCGACTCCTCGGGCACGCCCGTGCGCGCGGCCAGCTTTGCGTTCGCCCGCAGATGCCGCCAGGTGCCGTGGATCGGCATCACGTTGCGCGGCCGCACCCCGTTGTAGAGGAACAGCAGCTCCCCCGCATATCCGTGGCCCGAGACATGTACCCGCACTTGCTGGTTGGTGACCACTCGGGCACCGATCTTGGCCAGTGCGTCGATGACGCCGTACACGGCCTCTTCGTTGCCTGGGATCAGTGACGAGGACAAGATGATCAGGTCGTCGGCGGTGATGGTGATACTGCGGTGTTCACCACGCGACATCCGCGACAACGCAGCCATCGGTTCGCCCTGCGTTCCGGTGGTGATCAGCACCACCTGCTCGGGCGGCAGCTGCTCGGCAACGGCGATGTCGACCACGTCGCGATCGTGTAACCGCAGGAAGCCAAGCTCCTTGGCGATGCCCATGTTGCGAACCATCGACCGGCCCACGAAAGACACCCGCCGTCCCAATGCCACTGCGGCGTCGATGATCTGTTGTACCCGGTCGACGTTGGAGGCGAAGCACGCCACGATGACCCGGCGCCCGTCGGCACCGCGAATCAGCCGGTGCAGGTTGGGGCCCACCTCGCTCTCCGACGGCCCGAGTCCGGGGATCTCGGAGTTGGTGGAGTCACACAGGAACAGGTCCACACCCGCATCGCCCAGCCGCGACATGCCCGGCAGATCGGTCGGGCGACCGTCCAGCGGAAGCTGGTCGAGCTTGATGTCGCCGGTGTGCAGCAGGGTCCCGGCGCCGGTGTGGATGGCGATCGCCAGCGCGTCCGGGATGGAGTGGTTGACCGCGAAGTACTGGCATTCGAACACCCCATGGGTGCTGCGCTGTCCCTCGGCCACTTCGACGAACACCGGTTTGATCCGGTGCTCACGGCATTTCGCGGCGACCAGGGCGAGGGTGAACTTCGAGCCGACGACCGGGATGTCGGCGCGCAGCTTGAGCAGGAACGGGATCGCGCCGATGTGGTCCTCGTGCGCGTGGGTGAGTACCAGTGCCTCGATGTCGTCGAGCCGGTCTTCGATAAGACGCAGGTCGGGCAGGATCAAGTCGACACCGGGCTCGTCGTGCCCGGGGAAGAGCACACCGCAGTCGATGATCAGCAGCCGGCCCAGGTGCTCGAAAACGGTCATGTTGCGGCCGATTTCGCTGACTCCGCCCAGGGGCGTCACCCGCACGCCGCCCGGGGCCAGTGGGCCCGGGGGCGCAAGCTCCTCGTTCATCGCCGGAGCCGCTCAGCCGGCGACATCGGACACCGGAGCCGCTCAGCCGGCGACATCGGACACCGGAGCCGCTCATCCGGCGCCATCATCGCAGTACCGTCGCCGCACGCAGGTCGACCGCCAGCTGGTCGAGTTGTTCGGGCGTAGCGGGCATTTGCGGCAGGCGCGGTTCGCCGGCATCGAAGCCCTGCAGGCGCAGTCCCGCCTTCGACAGGGTGACCCCGCCCAGCCGCGACTGGGCGGCATCCAGCGGTCCCAGGGTGATGCTGATCTTGCGGGCGGTGGCGATGTCGCCGGATGTGAAGGCGGTCAGCATGTCGCGCAGCTGGCCAGCGGCCACATGGCCCCACACGCTGACGAAACCGACGGCCCCCATCGCCAGCCAGGGCAGGTTCAGTGCGTCGTCACCCGAGTAGTACGCCAGACCGGTTTCGGCGATGATCTGCGCGCCACCGAGCAAATCACCCTTGGCGTCCTTCACCGCGACGATGTTCGGGTGATCCGCCAATGTCCGGACGGTGGCCCATTCGATCGGCACGGCCGAGCGGGGTGGGATGTCGTAGAGCACGACCGGCAGGTCGGTGGCGTCGGCCACGGCGGTGAAATGCGCGACGAGCCCGGACTGCGGCGGCCGCGAGTAGTAGGGCGTCACGACCAGCAGCCCGTGCGCCCCTTCGGCCGCACACACCCTGGCCAGGTGCACGCTGTGCGCGGTGTCGTAGGTGCCCGCGCCGGCGATGACACGCGCCCTGTCGCCGACGGCGTCGAGCACAGTCCGCAGCAGCCGCAGTTTCTCGTCGTCGGTCGTCGTGGGCGACTCACCGGTCGTTCCCGACAGCACCAGACCGTCACACCCGGAGTCGACGAGGCGGGTGGCCAGCCGGGCCGCCGTGACGGTGTCCAACGTGCCGTCCGGCTTGAAGGGCGTCACCATCGCGGTCAGAACCGTGCCCAACCGGGCGCTGGCGTCGAATCCGCTGGTACTCACGCGCACTAAGGTTACCTGCTCGGGCCCGGACCCCCGTAACCGTATTTGAGTGCCTCCCCGGTCAGGCCTCGGTGGCCAACGGGCTGGTCGCGACCTCCGTGCCATCGGCCAGTTCGGAGATCTCGAAATCGGCGAACACCGCGGGCGCGACGTCGGCCAGCTGGCGAAGGCAGGCGATCGCCAGCCGGCGGATCTCCACGTCGGCGTGCTCGCTGGCACGCATCGCGATGAAATGCCGCCAGGCCCGGTAGTTGCCGGTCACCACGATGCGGGTCTCGGTGGCGTTGGGTAGCACCGCCCGGGCGGCCTGCCGGGCCTGCTTGCGGCGCAGTACGGCCCCGCTTCCCGTGGGCTCGCCCGCCATGAACTTGGCTTCCAGCTTGGTCAGCAGCTCGACGTAGGCGGCACGGCCGGCATCGGCCGCGGCGCGCAGGATGTCCTGCAGCTCTGGATCGTCCTCCAGGCCCGGCGGCACCACGATCCGGGTGTCGCGCTCGGGCACATAGCGCTGGGAGAGCTGCGAGTAGGAGAAGTGCCGGTGCCGGATCAGTTCGTGGGTGCACGACCGCGAGATGCCGGTGATGTAGAACGACACCGACGCGTGCTCGAGCACCGAGAAATGCCCGACGTCGATGATGTGCTTGAGGTAGGACGCGTTGGTCGCCGTGCGTGGATTCGGCTTGGACCAGCTCTGGTAGCAGGCGCGTCCGGCGAACTCGAGCAGCGCTTGACCGCCGTCGGCGTCGGTGCTCCAGGGCACATCGGGGGGAGCCAAGAACTCGGTCTTGGCGATCAGCTGGACGCGTAGCGGCGCCGTCTCGGCCACGGGCTCACCTTAGTGCGCGGGTCGCGGAACGACTCCCCCTGTCTTCTGTTAGTTGATAACATGTTAGTTGCTAACAGCAAGGAGCCAGTATGGACACCGACGTCATCGTGGTCGGAGCGGGACCCACCGGACTCGCGCTGGCCTGCGCCCTGCGGGCCGCCGGCGTCTCCGTGCGAGTCGTCGACCGGGCGGCCGGGCCGGCCACCACATCGCGCGCCCTGGGACTTCAGCCCCGCGGCGTCGAGGTGCTGGACCGGCTCGGCACCCTGGGCGACCTGCCGCAACGGGCCCTCGCGGTCCAGCGGGTCAGCGTCGTCGCCGACGGGCGTGACTTGGCCAACCTGCGCGTCGTCGCGGACACCACACTCGCCGGACCCCGCGCACTCATCATCTCCCAGGCCGAGATCGAGCGAGCACTCCGCGAACGACTCTCGGGCCTCGGCGTCGAGGTCGAGTGGGACCGGGTCGTCACCGGGGTGATCGTCGGCGCCGAGGGCGCAGGTGTGCGGCTCAGCGATGGTTCAGAGATCCACGCCGCATGGGTCGTCGGCGCCGACGGCGCACACAGCGTGGTACGGAAGGCGCTCGGCATCGGCTTCCCCGGCGTCCCGCTCGTCGAGCGCTTCCTGCTCGCCGACGTGCACGCCGACATCGACCGGCCGCGCGACGGCGCGACCACCTGGCTGGACCGCGACGGTGTGCTGGCCGCCTTTCCGCTTCCCGGAGACGACCTGTGGCGACTGATGGCCCCGGCCCCTTCGGGATTCACCGACGATGCCTCGCCCCACGACATCGTCGAGTATCTGCACTCGCAGTTCCCCGCCGACACCGCCTTGACGATCCACTCGGTGGAATGGACCTCGACGTTCCGCATCCAGCGCCGCCTCGCCGAGACCTACCGGCGCGGGCGGGTGCTGCTCGCCGGTGACGCGGCCCACATCCACAGCCCGTTCGGTGGCCAGGGGATGAACACCGGAATCGGCGATGCCGAGAACCTGGCGTGGAAGCTCGCGCTGGTGGTCACCGGCCGCGCCGACGCGCGCATCATCGACACCTATGAGGCCGAGCGCCGGCCGGTCGCCGAGGAGGTTCTCGAAACAACCAGTGGGGTAACGAAAGTCGTGATGGGCACGGGACCGGTCAGCCGGCTGTTGCGCGACCATGTCGCCGTGCCGCTGCTCAATCGGGCATGGTTACAGCGCCTGATCATCGACAAGTCCTCCCAGCTGCAGATCAGCTATCGGCGGGGGCCATTGGGCACTCGCAGGTGGCTGCCCGGCCACAGCCCGCGGCCCGGGGACCGGATTCCCGACCGAGTACTCATCGACGCCGACAACGAAGCGGTGCGGCTCTACGACGTACTCGGCCCGCACTGGGCGGTGATCGGCGCGGCGCACCTGGCCGACGTGGCAACGGAACGATTGGGCGACCTGGTCGTGCGGCTCCGGGGCGACGGCGACACCATGCTGGTCCGGCCCGACGCGCACCTGGCCTGGCGCGGCGGCGATGCCGCAGCGCTCGCGTCCTGGCTGGACACCCAGTTGGGTTCCCGGACGGGGATTCTCGCCTGATGACCCAACCCGGCGACTGGCGCGCGGCCAAGAAGACACAGACCCGCCGGGCGATCCAGGACCACGCCCTGCGGCTCTTCGTGGCCAAGGGCTACGACGAGACGACCGTGGAGGAGATCGCCGCCGCGGCGGGGGTGTCCCATATGACCTTCTTCCGCTATTTCCCGCGCAAGGAGGAGGTCGTCGAGTACGACGAGTACGACCCGATGCTGGCCAAGCTGATCGTGTCACGCCCAGCCGACGAGGCGCCGCTGGAGGCAGTACGGGCCGCCATGCGGACCGCACTGGAAATGGTGCTGGCGACCGATCGCGAATCGATACTCATCCGGACCAGGCTGGTGCTGAGCACTCCGGCCCTTCGGGCGCACAACTGGATTGCCCAGGATGCGACTCACGATCTGTTCGCCGACGCAATCGCACGGCGGGCGGGTTCGACGCCAGACCTTGCGGCCAATGCACAGGCGGCGGCCATCGTCGCCGCGGCGGGCTGCGCCATCACGGCGTGGGCCGAGGAAGACGGCACCGGCGACCTGGTGGCCATGGTCGATGCCGCCCTGGATGCGCTGGGGTCGCTGACCTCCGACGACGCGCGCAGCGGGAGGTCCCCGCGATAGCCTGGGTCATGCCAGCCACCACGATTGCCGAGCGCCTGTTGGACGTGATCGACCGGGACATCCTGTCACTGACCGAGCGTGGTGTCGCCGCCGGCAACAAGGTGTTCGGTGCGGCGATCCTACGGAAATCCGATCTGTCACTGGTGCTCGCCGGGACCAACAACGAGACGGGAAACCCGTTGTGGCACGGCGAAGTCAACACCCTCAACCAGTTCTACGAGCTGCCCGAGCGGCCACCCACGCGGGATCTGGTGTTCCTGTCCACCCACGAGCCCTGCACGATGTGCATGTCGGCGATCACCTGGGCCGGCTTCGACAATTTCTACTACTTCTTCAGCCACGAGGACTCCCGGGACAGCTTCGCGATCCCCCACGACCTGAGAATCCTGGCCGAGGTGTTCGGGCTGGAACCGGGCGGCTACCACCGCAGCAACGCGTTCTGGACCGCGTATTCGATTCCCGCACTCGTCAAGTCCCAACCCGAACCCCTTCGCGCCCAGCTCACCGAGCAACAACAGCGCATCCGCGACCGCTACGACACGCTGTCCCTCCGGTATCAGGAATCCAAGGTGGACAACGACATTCCGCTGGGCTGACTACCCGCACGCCCGGCGGAGCTCAGCGG
>Ga0210086_1000594_pt1 | contig 20531 bp, 13 predicted proteins | sample China_Galinas_PW_3_FD_184867 | JGI IMG/M metagenome (GOLD analysis project Ga0210086, IMG submission 184867) | Wetland microbial communities from San Francisco Bay, California, USA, that impact long-term carbon sequestration - China_Galinas_PWB_D2... | ecosystem: Environmental > Aquatic > Marine...
TCCTCGCGCTGGCGCAGCTCGCGCACCCGGCGCAGGTTGACGGCGTAGCTGTGGTGGATCCGCAGGAAGCCGAACGGCTCGAACAGCGCCAGAAGCTCCGACAGCCGCCGGGCGTCCCGGAGCCGCGCTGACCCGCGCAGACGCACCAACGTGTCGCCCCCGTCGGCCTCCAGGAAGAAGACGTCCGCCGGATCGACCGCCCGCCGGACCAGCCGCGGGCCGTCGGAGGCATTCAACAGGATTCGGTCGAGTGGCATGGCCCGGCCATTGTGCATGATTTGCCGATTGGCGGCACGGGGTGCGGGTTGGCGGCATGGGTTGACGATTTGCGGCACGGGGTGCGAGCCATTCACACACTCGTCGAGACGCACTCGTCGATGGTCAGGCCCGTCACAGCCAGCATTCCGATCCCGTCAGCCCGCAGACACACCTCGATGTCCGTGCCAAGCAAGGCGCTGTTGACCTGCTCCTGGATCAGCCTGTAGTCCGCTCAGGGGCGGACGGTCTCCTGGATTCTCGATGCCCGGCTGGTCCGGCGCCGGAAGGCGAGCCCGGGTCCCGCCATAGGTACTCTACGTGGATCACTGTCTGGCCGATCTGGTACGAGCGGCGGATCAGCTTGGCGATCCCCTACTCGACGACGCTGTTGTTATGAGTGCTCCAACAGCCGAAGTGCAGCCTTGCTGAGCGTAGTAGATCACGAGGGCACTGGGGACAGGACAGGGCGCATTCTCCTCGCATTGGCCCGGCGAACCGCCTTTCCGCATCACTACCCAAATGACGTCCGGAGGCACCCCTCAAGGTCTCTCCACCAGAGCTGCCTCGCTTACGAACTTCTTCAGCAGGTCAGACACCTGATAGACTGCGCAAACCGGAGCGTCGAGGTTGATTCCCGAGTGACACACATCCATGGAATGCAGTAGATGGCCAAGTCACCGTACCTGGGAGCCGCACAGAGGTCACTTCCCCAGAGAACCTCGATTCTCTTCTCCGATAAGACAAAGCCCTCAATGCAATTCTCCCTGCCATTCCACCTGTGAAGACGAAGACCACCGAGAGCCGCAAGCTTGCTTCGCGCCCGGAGACGCCTCCCTCGAGGAAGCGGATTGCTGTGGACTTCTTTTCGGGCTGTGGCGGCCTATCTACCGGCCTCGCCCGAGCCGGCTTCTCCGTCCGACTGGCAGTTGATAACGACCCCTTTGCAATCCATGCCTACTCGCTCAACCATTCCGATACTAAGACCTGGTGCCGAGATCTCTCTGACCTGAGTTCCACGGAGGTACTTGCATCCCTGCAAGCCAGTTGCGGGGAAATCGATCTAGTGGCTGGATGTCCCCCATGTCAGGGCTTTTCCACGCTAAGGACTCTCAATGGGAGGAAACGAGTAGATGACTCTCGTAATGACCTCGTCCTCCGCTTTGGTCAACTGGTGATCGGCATCAAGCCCAAAGCTATCCTCATGGAGAACGTGCCAGGCCTAGCTGACGACGCCCGCTTTATCACGCTCGTACGCCTCCTCCGAAGACACGGATACAAGGTCCGCTGGCGAGTTCTTGACGCCTCCGACTATGGCGTTCCCCAAAGGCGGCGACGGTTGATCCTCTTTGGAGCCCATGCAGGAAGCATCGCACCACCTAACCCTTCCACAACTCGAGCTTCTGTGAGGGACACAATCGAAGACCTACCTCCGGCAGGAGCGAGTAGCGACGCAGCGCACGACCATCTCGAGAAGCGAACTGCTCGAGTCCAATCGCTAATTCGAAGGATCCCGAAGGACGGTGGAAGCCGAACTGACCTTGACTCTACCGAGCAGCTAGAATGCCACCGCAGAACGGCAGGATTTCACGACGTCTATGGAAGGATGGCCTGGGACAAGGTTGCACCCACAATCACTTCCGGATTTGTCAACCCCTCAAAAGGAAGATTCCTCCATCCAGACCAAGACAGGACAATAACTCTTCGCGAAGCCGCTCTCCTACAGTCGTTCCCGCCAGACTACAAGTTTCCAATGTTCAGGGGCAAGTATGCAGTCGCGAGGCTCATAGGGAACGCTGTCCCGCCCCGCTTTGCAGAAGCTCAAGCAGCAACTATTGTAACCTTCCTTGACAAGACCGAGGTCGTGAATGGCTGACTGCTTCTCAAAGCAGAAGCGTAGCGAGCTCATGAGCAAGGTCCGCCAGAAGGACACGAAGCCCGAGGTGCTACTGCGCAAAGCTCTCTGGCATAGGGGGCAACGGTACCGAAAGCAGTATCGCGCCGCAGGAATTCAAATTGATATTGCGATACCCTCTGCTTCCCTAGCCATTTTTGTAGATGGTTGCTTCTGGCACGCCTGTCCTCGTCACTACAGGGAGCCCGCCAGCAACACGCATTTCTGGCGCACCAAGATAGAGAAGAATCGTCTCCGTGACAGAACTAACAACCAGGACCTCTCTGAGCGCGGCTGGACGGTCATACGAGTCTGGGAGTGTGAAGTCCATGATGATCTAGGAAGAGTGGTCGGCCTCATACTCGGAGCGATCTCAAACCGAGCAGTACTCGGGAGTTCAACACACTAGCCATGAAGAGTGCCTTCTTTATTATCGCTGACTCCCGCTGGGTATTGGGGAAGCATCCTAACCCTAAGCGAATAAAGAGGCAGTTCCTCCTACCCCTCGGACACGCTGTCGCGCATCTCGAGGCCGGATGTAATGTCTTGGCCAAGTTTCGAAATCGCAACGGTGAGTTGATTACTGACGACGCGTCCTCGATTCGGGCCTATAAAGGTCAATTTTTTCTCTACTCCAAGCCGCTTTGCGAAGCTCTCAGCCGGGGGGTTACCGAGGAATTGATAGCAGTCTATCTCGAGGGCACTTCGGAAGAAGCGCGATGCATAGTTCAGCCTTGCGATCAGACCTGGATCGAACTTCTGCGAGAACAGGACCCGAGCCTGAGGCTCTCCGCATTTGATCTACCACCCACATCCGCGACAACTATCACGAGTCCCCGAATCGTAGATGCGCTCTACTCGATGCTGAGCTCAGAGGATGGGGAGCTCTACGCTGAGTATCTCAATCGCTTTCTCAATTCCCCACATATTCTCACCTCACTTTTCTCTCACGTCCTGACTCTTCGTAGCGAAGATGACCTAAACTTTCTTCCGCAATTAAAGAAAATCGCCGAGCAGATTCGTGGCCTACTCCTTGACCGTGGCAAGGCAGTCACCATTAGACGGATTGAAAAGTCGCACCTTGAGTTGTGGGCCGAAATGGAAGGACACACGATCGGGTTCCTTGACGGCGGAGTTGCCCGAATTCCCGGAATTGCCCGGCTTGAGCCTCAAGCGCTACGGGTTGGCATCTATAGCGTCGTTCCTGGAGAGCGCGACATCGAAGCACGAGAAACTTGGTACATGAAATCCTTCCTCATTGGCGATTGTCTCGATCCTGCGCACCCGATCGTAGAGTTCACGGATAGAAGACGCTTGATGGAGGCTGCGCGCTACACCTTCGAGCCCCTCACGGCCCTACGATTTCTCTCTGGTCAGGAGCCGCCGCGATTTCTCCTCATGCACGGCCCACTGGTTAATCAGTTCGTAATGTATGATGAAGGAGAGCCTCACCACATTCCGGCACTAGCTCCGAAATTTCTTGAAGAGTTCGGTATTTACGAGTCTGAGGTCCTAGCAGATCTCGAGGACTTACCGGATGACCCGAAGAGCGGCAAGCCATTTTGGAACCAGTTCATGGCTGTGTACAGCGATGTAATGAAGAGAATCTACACCCATGATGTCCCAATCGCTGGCGTAGTGGAGCGGGCGGCCGGAAGGTCTGTCATTGCCGCAGTCCTTCAGCAGCTTGCTGAGGAAGGTGCAGTGAATCACGCCTACACAAAGAAGATTGGAAACCTTCTAGAGAAATTCGATATCCGGGACGACTTCATCTTCGGTTGTGTTCTCCGCGAGGGGGAGTACATTACGCCACTGTTGGTGAACAAGAACCTCGAGCGGAGGGCGCGTGACCGCTGGCGGCCAGTAGTGAGGCAGATCCCCTCTCCCGTTTCTACCATCATCAAGACGGAGGACACAGCATTCCCCTTTCGAATCGAAATGAATCATGCTGCGAACGTTCATTCCGACAATCTCTTGAGGCTTGTTTTTCACACGGCTAGGCTTCTGCCTCGCTACGCGTTCCCGGTTGGGCTAGATATCGCTGACAAGTACGCCAAAATTCCAGACTGGATATCTAAAGGCATCTCCGGCGAAATTTCGGCTATGTTGATTCGGAGCGCCTTGAACACAGGAGATCCCAGGGTAGTGGCCCAAGCCAAGCAGTTGCTGCTCAAGCAGCCACGCGATTTCTTCTTCCGTCCGGGAGTCGATATCTAGGGACATCTAGTAGGGAGAAACTCACATGGCACTCGGACTTCAGATCGGGACTGTAGTTGGTAACACCTCACCTCAAGAATTTCGGTTTTTTCTGAAGAGCTACGCAGCAAAGCTCGGGGATCTGGTATCTGTCGATATGGAAATACCGGAAGCCCAGGGTCAAGGAAGGAAGAGGGTGTTAGTGTGGGGGCGGATCGTTGAGCTTGGTCGCTTCAATCCTTTCTTGCCGGCGGAGGCCGGTCAAGAGCTAGCCGAGGAGGGCCTGGGCCTGCTAGATACCGTTTTGTCCTTGTCTAGGGATCACGTGGAGGGAAAGGTCCTGGTCCTTGGGCGTACTCCAGCTGATGATATTCACAGCCTTGAGCCACTCAACTATCCTGTACTTCCCGGCGCAGAGGTCCGGTTGCCACCCACACCATCTGTTAAGGCGATACTGACAGGAGACGAAGATACCCATAGACTCCATATTGGCACCCTCATCGGCCGCCCCGATGTCGAGGTGAACGTAAAGACCAACGCCATAGTCGCAAGGCACATGGCAATTCTCGCCATGACCGGCGGTGGAAAAACCGTAGCGGCGAGGCGGATCATTCGCGAGCTTCTCGAAGTCGACTACCCTCTTGTCATTTTCGATCCCCACGGAGACTACCTTGGCCTGTGGGAGAAGCGAGAGCATTTCCCTGAAAAGAAGATTCGCCTTCTCTTCCCAAGTCTTACAGTCCAGGAGGCCAATCGCGACTTGGTAACCTACTTGATAGAACAAATGACCCAGGGCTTCACCGACCCTCAAAAAGAAAGATACAGAGCTATTTCTGAGAAGATTGACTTAGGGAAGGAAGAGAAGATCTCGATGGTCCGCTTTCTCGATAAGCTACTCCAAGAGCTAGACGACCAGAAGGCAGGTGACAAGCGCAACCTACCAACTCTTCTTGCGGTCAAGAGGGGTTTGAGGATGGTAAGGTCATACATCGTAGCAATGGAGAAATCGAACGAGCGACTGAGGAAGCAGGCTGCGCTAGAAGACTTCCCATTCGAACCTATGCCCGATCCACGTACGGATCCAGGCGGCTTCATTCGCCCTGGCCAGGCTAGCATAGTCTACCTTGGAGGTTACGATCACCTCACACAATCGACGATCGTTGCTGTCATCTTGAGGGAACTCTTTGACCATCGCGCCTCCATGTCCAATAGGATTCCACCTTTTCTGTCAGTAGTAGAGGAAGCACATAACTTTATTCCATCTCGTGGCGAAGGACAGGCCGAGACGCCTTCTGTCGACATCATAAAGAGAGTCATAACTGAGGGGAGAAAGTTCGGTACCGGCTTATTACTTGTCAGCCAGAGACCGAGCAGACTCGATGAGACTGCACTGTCACAGTGCAACACCTTCCTTATCTTCCGACTTGTCAATCCACGAGATCAGACTTTCGTACAGAAGGTCATGGAGAACCTGAGCAAGGCCGACAGCAGACTACTCCCGGGATTCGGCCCTGGCCAGGGGATCATCAGTGGTCAAGCAGTTCGGTTTCCCTTGGTAATTAAGATAAAGTGGGATCGAGACCTCGAGACTAAGGCGATCGGGGACGAGGACTTCCTCAAGGCGGTGCACGATTGGAAGGAGAGTCCTGCAGCCGAGCGCGATGAAAGATCAGAAGAGCTAATGCGTGAGCTTGACGATCTGTGAGGTAGTGAGGCAAGGAGTGCGGCGAAGAACGTCTGAGCTTGGCGGCCCGGCGTTGTAACGCCGCACTTACCCAAGCTTGCAATTGCAGTGGACCGACGCTGATGTGGGGGTCCAGGGCCTTATCAGGTGGCATGCTGGCATCAACTAGGATGAACCTCTTCCTCGCCGTCACCGACAACGACTGGTTCCGGTTCCTCCGGAGCCGGGCGCCGCTCGAGGAGGTCAACTTCTGGCGTCCGGGCGGGGCGGCCGGCTTCCGGGCGCTCCACCCCGGGGAGCCGTTGCTGTTCAAGCTCCACGCGCCTGAGAACTTCGTCGTCGGGGGCGGGTTCTTCGCCCACTTCTCGCGGCAGGTGCCGGTGTCGCTCGCCTGGGAGGCGTTCGGCGAGGCGAACGGGGCGCCGAGCTTCGCCGAGATGCGGCGGCGGATCGAGAAGTACCGGCGCATCCAGCCGGCGCCGCACGAGGACTACCGGATCGGGTGCATCCTGCTCTCCCAACCGTTCTTCTTCGATGAGTCGGAGTGGATCGAGGTGCCGCGGGACTGGTCCCCGAACATCGTCCAGGGCAAGGGGTACGACGCCCGCTCGGGCGAGGGGGCGCGGCTCTGGGAGGCGGTGCGGCTGCGGCTCGAGGCGGCGTCGTTCGTGCCGGAGGACGAGGTCGCGGAGCCGGTGCTCTTCGGCGAGCCGACGCTGGTCCGGCCCCGGCTGGGGCAGGGGTCGTTCCGGGTGGTGGTGACGGACACCTACCAGCGCCACTGCGCGGTGACCGGGGAGAAGGCACTGCCGGCGCTCGACGCGGCCCACATCCGCGCCGTCAAGGAGGGCGGCCAGCACCGGCTGGACAACGGCCTGCTGCTGCGCTCCGACGTCCACCGCCTGTTCGACGCGGGCTACGTGACCGTCACCCCGGACCACCGGTTCCGGGTCAGCCGCAAGCTCAAGGATGACTTCGACAACGGGGAGCCCTACTACCCCTACGACGGCCAGGAGCTCTGGCTGCCAGCCGACACCCGGGAACGGCCCAAGCGGGAGTTCCTGGAGTGGCACGGAGATGTGGTGTTCCGGGGGTAAGGAAGACCGCTCGAAGCTCAACCGGCCAACCCTCGCCGGCGACTTCGTACCCGCGATCGGAGCAACGAGAGAAGCTCGACCAGCTCGACGAGCCCTTCGGCCTCGCGCCGCCGCTCTGGCGACAGCTTCTCGCCTCGATCCTGCCGATCGAGGAGGGTCTGCAGACGGCGTTCGACATCCTGAGGTAAACGGAGACTCGCGATGCCGTCTGGCAGCTCGAGCGTGACGATCACCGGTTGCGACATCGAGCGCTCCCCCGGTGACCGCGTGATCTGGCGCATCGCCCTTCCATCGGGTGCTTGATTGTAGCGGGCTCGGTCTAGAGAGCATCCCGTGGACGACCGGTAGAATCCGAGCATGGCTGCATCCCTCGCAACGGGGGAATCCGGCCTTGTCCCTCACGTCAGGCGGCCGATGACAGACGTACTCTCCCCCAACACCAAGGCCATCCTTCTGCTGACGGCGCCCCTTCTCGCCGCCAACGGCAAGAAGTCGCGCGACCTCCTCTCTCCTGCGGAGTACCAGAAGCTCGCGCGATGCCTGCGTGACCTGGACGCCGAGCCGGCCGACCTCCTGGCCTCGGACAACGATCGGCTCCTCCGTGGATGCGATCGCGTCGTCGGGAGGGCCCGGCTCGAACGCCTGCTGGCGCGGGACTTTGCCCTCGGCCAGGCCGTGGAGCACTGGCAGGCTCGAGCGATCTGGGTGGTGAGCCGTGCCGATGCGGCGTACCCCCAGAGGCTGAAGACCCGCCTCCGGGAAGCATCGCCTCCCCTCCTCTACGGCTGCGGCGACCCGAGCGCTCTGGACCGCGGCGGGTTGGCGGTGGTCGGCTCACGCCACGTGGACGAGGCGCTCATCGACTACACCGAAGGGGTCGGCCGGCTCGCCGCGTCCGCCAGGCGGAATCTCGTCTCGGGCGGTGCCAGGGGGATCGACCAGGCCGCCATGCGCGGCGCTCTGGAAGCGGGAGGAACTGTCACCGGCATGATGGCGGACAGCCTCGAGCGCGCGGCCCTGCGGCGTGAGCACCGCAACATGATCATGGAGGGACACCTCGTCCTCGCCTCGCCGTACGATCCTGGTGCGGGCTTCAACGTCGGCCATGCGATGCAGCGAAACAAACTGATCTACGCCCTGGCAGACGCGGCGCTGGTGGTCAACGCCGAGGTGAACAAAGGCGGGACGTGGGCCGGGGCGACCGAGCAGTTGGACAAGCTCCGGCTGGTGCCGGTCTACGTGCGCTCCACTGGAGAGAAGTCCGAAGGGCTCGAGGCGCTGCAGAGGAAGGGCGCCCGCACCTGGCCGAACCCACAAAACGCCGAGGGTTTGGAGGTCGCACTCGCCGCCCAGGCCCCCGGGTCCAAGGCCGCGGCGCGCCAGGGGCAGATCTCGTTCGACTCGGCGCACGAGAAACAGCCCCAACCACACGAGGTGGCTGAGACTCCAGCGCCCACCGAGGCTGCCAAGTGAGCACCGATTCCTACGGACCAAATCTGAATTCGCTTCATAGATCGGAAGGCTAGCACCTGCAATGGTCCGCCTGTTCGTCCGGACGCGGGCCTCCTAGCGTGAGCCAGGCGAGGTGGCCGACCTCGACCCGGCCCGGGTGCGCCAGGTGCGCAAGGACCTGTCCTTCCTCCCCGACCGCCTGCCCTGGTGAAGGCTCCTACTCCCCGTGGATCGCCTCGATCGGGATGTAGGGGCCGGGGTAGCCCAGGGCGACCAGTGCCTCCCGAAAGCTCACCATGATCTTCGGGTCCTCGCGTAGCGCCGAGTCGGCGATCAGGCCGATCACCGCCACCTCCCGGCCCACGAGGTCCATGGGCCCGATGTCGGCGTTGGAGAACGGCTGACCGTCGGTGGTCAGGTAGCAGATCGAGTCCGGGGCCATGGCGATGGCCGACGCAGAGCGATCGGTCCACGCGATCAGGTTCTCGTTCTGGTTGTAAATCGTAGCGATCGAGCCATCGGAGCCGACGATGGGGACATGGCCGACGTCGAAGCCGCCGCCCGTCGTCTCCTGCGGCTCCTGCAGGACGCCCTGGTATAACAGGTAGCCGCCCCGGCCCCGCTGTCGGAAGAAGTCGCAGACGTCCTGGACCGGCGACGACGAGGTTCGCAGCAGGGCCCCGAGCTGCCGGGCGACCTCGACGTTGCCCCGGATCGGAGTCGCGCCTTCCAGCGTCGGGCGGTCCATCGACCACATCGCCAGCCCGGCCTCCTCGCCGAAGCCACCTCCCAAAATCGGCCGCGCCAGCGCCTCGACCTCCGACGTCTCGTGCACCAGGATCGAGATCCCCTGTTTCTGCTGGTTGGCGAGAACCGAGGGGTAGGGCGAGACCCCGCGGCCGTTGAAGGTCGTCTGGGTCAGCGACGGGACCGCACGGCCGGCGCCGTCGGCGTCGACGGTCTGCAGGCCCAGGACCTGGGCCACGGCGAGGGGCGCGATGGTGTTGAGGCCGCCCACCTCGACCGCCACCGTGTAGAGGATCTGCCCGGTCCCGGTCTGCTCCTCGAAGCGGGTCAGATCCTCGAAGGCCGCCACCAGGGCCGTCGGGTCCTTGACCATCTTCAGCATCGCATCCGGCGAGCCCATGTCGGCGGACATGGCGGTGAGTGCGTCGGGATGGACCTCGGGGACCGAGACGATCTCGATCTCGACGCCGTCGGGCAGGCGGTCCACCAGGGTCAGGCCCGTGGTCAGGGGCCCTCCACCGCCGCTGCCCATGAAGCCGGCGCCGTTGGCTACGTCCCGGAGGTTGGATTTGTTGAGCAAGGTCATGAGGTCGCTCCTGTGTCGATGGCAAGGGTCCCGCCTTCAGTCGGCGCGCCGATTCGCAGGCGCGCCAAGACGCGTTCGGCGCGCAGCTCGAAGGTGCGGGCGCCTTGACGTTGCGCGGCTTCCACGGCGGCCTCGACGCTCTCGATGGCCCGGGCGCGGTCGCCCTTTCCGCCGTGGCCCCGCAGGTTTCCCTCCATGCGCAGCAGCTCGGAGAGGTAAACGATCTCGTGGCACTCGCGGGCGACTTCCAGCCCACGGTCCACCGTGGCCAGCGCCGCTTCGATCTCTCCGGCCCGCTCCAGAGCCTGCGCCCGCAGGAGGCAGTAGACGGAGTGGAAAAGGCGACCGCCGACCGCGGCCAAATGCTCTTCGAACCCCTGGTCGAGCTCGTCGAGCCCCCCCGCACCGTCGCCCTGGACGCCCACCGCCCAACCGTGGATCATCATCCCGACTCCCAGGTAATAGGGGAAGTTGTGCTCTCGGGTGATCTGGACGAGTTGCTCGGAGTACACCTCCGCCAGCGCCGGCTTGTCTTGGTGAAACTGGGACCAGGCCGCCCCCTGGAGGGCGATGGCGGTGGTGAAGGGATGATCGATCTCCCGGGCCAGCTCGAGCATGCGCTTGTCCAGCTCCTCCGCCTCCCCGAGCTCGCCGGCGATGGAGGCGATCAGCGACAAGAACATCAGAGCCAAGACCCGCGAATCCTGGCCGTGACGCAGGAGATGGGCCTGGGAGTCCTTTTCGTGGAAGCGATCGAGAGCTTCGAGCATGCAGGCCTTGGCTCCGGCGAGGTCGCCCCTCCAGTACAAGGTGTTTCCCTTCGCCACCTCGGCCTGAACCAAGCCGTCGTCGTCCTCCAGGGTCTCGGCCAGCTTTCGGCATTCCTCGGCGACATCGAGGGCTGCGGCCAGCTCCAGGCGCACCAGGTGGTAGGCCCACAGGCCGAAGAGGATCGACGCGAGCTGGGGATGGGGGCCGAGCTCGGCGCCAAGCTCCCGACCCCTGTCGTATGCGGCTTTGACCTCCTTGGAGGCCCATCCCTTCCGCACCTTGAGGACGACGCCCCGCAGCGACTGGATCTCCAGCTCCGTCTCGGACCGCGGGCGCCCCGGCGAGAGCTGCTCGAGGAGGTCCAAGGCACGGTCGAGGTGGCGCTGCGCCTCGCCGTAGCCGCTCACCATGAGCGCGCGCCGGGCTGCGATCAGCGCGTAGTGGATCGCCTGCTCCGCGTCCCCGGCTCGATCGAAGTGCCAGGCGAGCTGCGGAGCGAGCTCTTCCGTGTGGCCCTCGAAGATCTGGCTCAGGGCCCGGCCGATCTGATCGTGGAAGAGCATCTTCTCGCGCGGATCGAGGGTTCCGTAGAGGTAGCTCTGCAGCGACGCCTGGAGGAATCGGTAGTGCGAGAGCCACTGAGCTCCCCGACGCTCTACGCCCTCGGCCTCCACCAGGCCGCGTCGCCGTCCGAGCTCCCTGGACAGCGTCCGCACGAGATCCGCGTCCTGCATCTGCCGAATCCGCGCCAGCGCCTCGGCGGTGAAGCTCGGCCCTTCGACGCTGGCCAGCTCCAGGATCGCGAGCTCTTGCTCGCCCAGGCGGGCGACTCGCTCCTCGATCACCGCTTCGGTGCGTGCCGGCAGCTCGTCCCACTGCACCTCGCCTACCGTCACCCACCGCCCCTCGGCGTCGAGCTCGAGGGCGCCGCGCTGGCGCAGGTTGTCCAGCAGCTCGGTGGCGAAGAGGGCGTTGCCCCCGGTTCGTTGGAGAAGCGCGTCGCGGAAGGGCTCGTCCAGGCGGTTGGGCGCCTCGTCGACCAGGGCGTCGATGAAGGCCCGCGCTTGCTCCTTCTCCTCGGTGGAGAGGTCGATCCAGACGTCGCCCAGCCGCTGCTTGATCCCGTTGAGCACCGGCTCCAGGGGGTGGCGTTGCCCGTCTCTCCCCGAGGCGACCTCGAACGGCCGGTAGGTGCCCAAGATCAGGACCGGGCTGGTCGCGAGGCGCACGGCGAGCTGCGAGAGGAGCTCAATCGAAGGGTCGTCGGCCCACTGGAGGTCCTCGAGGACCAGCAGGAGCGGTCCCTCGGCCGCCAGGGCGCGAAGCAGGGCCGTGGCCTGAAGGTGGATGCGATCCTGGTCGAGATCGGCGCCCCCCTCCTGCCGGGCGGCCACCCGCCCCCGCACCCTCTCCACCAGGCCGGCGTCCGCACCCTCTTGGCCCTCGAGGACTCGCACCAGATCGGCCCCGGGAGCGAGCATGCCCACCAGGTCCGGTGCGTGCTCGAGAAGCAGCTCGGTCGAGCGGACGAGGCGATCGCGCACTCGCGAGGCGTTGCGGGCGCTGACCCCAGCCGCGGCCGTGCTCGAGGCGACGTCACCGATGAGCAGGCCGAGAACCTCGCGGAACGGGAGGTAGGGATCGCCCAGGCCGGTGCGCGGGTTCGTCGCCCCGAGACCCGCCACGAGGTGCTTGTGCTCGCCCACTGCCCGCCGGAGCGCCTCCTGCACCAGCACGGTCTTCCCCGCTCCGGCTTCGCCAACGACGAACCGCACGCCGCCGCGGCCGGAGACCGCTCCGCGGACCGCGGACATCAGCGAGTCGAGCTGTGGCTCGCGCCCGAGGCAAGGGCCCTGGAGCTGGCCGGAGCGGACCGTCTCCGCGGGATCGAGCCCCGAGCTCTCCAGGCCCCGGACGAGCCGTTCCAGGGCCGCCTCGTCCTCGCCGGCCTGGAACTTCTGGTACTGGATTCCGGCCAGAGCGTACGCGAGACGATCGGAGATCTCCACCTCTCCGACCATCACCGGGAAGATCCTCCGGCCGAAACCCTCGGCGAGACTGAGCTCCTTGGCGACATCGGCCGACTCGACCGACTCCTCGGAGAGCACCAGGACGAAGGCCTCGCACTCTTTGATCCCGGCGACGATCTCCTCGCGCCAGCGCTCCCCCACCTCCAGGGTCCTCTGGTCGAACCAGACCGAGTACCCCTGTCCCGAGAGGGCGGTGCTCAGGCGGCCCACGAAGGCGTGGTCCTTGTGGGAGTAGCTGATGAAGATCTGCTCGCTCACGAGAGGCTCGGCGTCCTGTGGCAGGCCGCAGCGTTCCTAAAATCCTGGGCTTACTGGAGCTGGAAAGCAACCTACCACGTAAAGGAATAAGGGATTGCTCCCTCCACTCTCGACAGTAGCACGGCTCGAGCAGGCACCTGGCGGAGGGTGTGGCCAAGGAATCCGGGGGATTCCATAGGGGGTAGGGTTCGAGGTCCACTCACCGCTTTCGACGTGAACGGCTTTCGCGTCCTTCTGGCTCGTGGATCCAGAGGGAACGTGGACCGCGGAGATCTGGACAAGGATCTGCCGATGACGGAGGTGACTGGTCGACCTACGCCGTGGATGATGCCGCCCGGCGGCATTCGTCAGACCGCTTTGCGGTCCCTCACGACGAGGTCGACCTCGCAGTCCAGGGCGGCGAGAAGACCGAGCATCTGCCGGACGGATTTCCGGTAGTTGGTGGTGTCCAGAAGGCGGTAGATCTGGGAGGGCGATGTCTCGAGTCGCCGAGCGAGCTGACGGATGCCGAGGCCGCTCGACTTCCATCGCTTCTCTGCCTCGAGTGTGAGCTGGTAGAGCAGGAGATCCGCCAGATATGCGGGGTCGCGGTTGAAGTCGAGCACCTGGTCGACATGGACCGTTCCCTCCCGGCCGTCTGCAAGCTCGTAGGTGAAGCCCTCCCGCCCGAGCTCTTCGTCGACGACCACGGTCCGGACGCGATCCGTCTTCGATAGCGGCGGGTCCAGCTTCGCGAACGGGAAATCCAGGTCCCCGCGAGCGATCGTGACCACGAAGGCCCTCTTGCGGTGGTCGGCTGCTACCTCGAGAATCTTCATAGCTTGCCCTCAGCTTCCAGCTCCTCGATGAGCTCGAGAACCTTCCGGGTCGCCGCTCCCCTCATCGGACGCCGGTTCTCCAAGTCCCATTTCACCACCAGCACCCTGTCCCGGTATACGTGAACATGACGGGGTGCATGGTCACCAATCCAGGACACGAACACGTAGTTCCCCCGCCGGACCTTCCCCACGCCTGAATGTTACCACGGCAGGTAACAGATCATCCGCAGACTGGTCGATCCTCTGCATGACTTCGCACAATCCCGGCAAGGCGCCTCGCCCGCGCGCTTCTGAACGTCTCGCTGGACAGCTTGTGCCGATACGGGCTGGAGGAGGCTCCTCCGGACAGAAGCCCCGCCATCTAAACCCTGGCACCCGGACTCGGCCGGACTCACGTCCAGCTCGACGTTTGACCTCCGGGTAGAATCCGGGCATCGGTCCCCATGGACGAGAGACCACGCATCCCCCGCCCGCAGGACGTCGAGGTCATCGATGACGCCATGGCCCGAGTCTTCGCCTCGAAGACCGGGGCCGAGCGGCTGGCGATCGCGAGCGGGATGTTCGCCTCCGCCCGCAGGATGCTCTTGAGCCACCTGCGCAACGAACATCCGGACTGGACCGAGGAGCAGGTCTGTCGTGAGGCGGCGCGGAGGCTGTCCCATGGAGCAGTCTGAGCTCCAAGCTGATCAGGGAGCGGCATGATGTGTTGTCGCCAGACCATCACATGGAGTCGCTCGGCACGCATGGGATCGGCAGCCTTTAATAAGGAGGTCGAGTATCCTTCGTGAGAAACGAAGGCCCAAGCATCCGGAGTGCCACAGCCTCCTCTGCCCATGCCCCATCTCACCGATCTCCCGCGCGACGTCCTCTCCTCGATCGAGGAGTCGCTCGAGGACCGGGGCGAGCTGCGCGCCGAGGAGATCGAGCTCGGCTGGGGGCTGACGCCGGAGCAGAGCGAGCGGGTGCTACGGCATCTCAGCAAGCGGCGGGACGTCGAGCGCGGCCGGAACCGGGTCTTGCTCCGGCAGAGGCCCTCCCGCTCGGCCGAGGAAGAGGACGAGGTCGAGGTCGAGGACGAGACGCCCGCGCTGACGGCCGAGTGGCAGCGGCGGACGGTGAACCGGTTGCTGGAGCTGCTCAAGTACGAGGATCTCGAGAAGCTCCTGGCCGGGCTGCTGTTCACGCTTCGGCGGGCGCGCCGCGCCGAGACCGGGGAGGACCGGCGCGGCACGAAGGGCGAGCTGGCGACGGCGCTGGTGCTCCGCCACGGGGTGGACCTCCTGGCCGACCCGACGGTGCGCAAGGCCGTGGCCAGGGCCACCGGGGTCAAGTACCCGGGGCGCTGGCACCCGGGCAAGGCGGCCGCGATCGAGTTCACCCGGGCGACCGGGTTCCCGCCCGAGATGGCAGGCCAACCGCTGCCCAGCTCGCCGCCGAGCCTGGAGCTGCTGGAGCCCCATCCCGAGATCGCACCGCTCGCGCGCTTCCAGTGCGAGGTCCAGCGCAAGCTCCTGACCCTCCTCTACGAGCCGGGAAGCCGGGCGATGGTCAGCCTCCCCACCGGCGCCGGCAAGACCCGGGTGGCGGTGGAGACCCTGGCCATCTGGCTGCGCGACCGCTGGGACCCGGACCTCCAGCAGGCGGAGCGGGGCGTGGCGATCTGGCTGGCCCACACCGAGGAGCTGTGCGAGCAGGCGATCGCCTGCTTCCAGGACGTCTGGAAGAAGGAGCGGCGCGTAGCGCCGACGACTCTCGCGCGCTTCTGGGGCAGCTACACCAAGAAGGCGGAGGAGCTCGAGGAGTTGGACAACGCGCTCCTCGGCGCCTCGGTGCTGATCTCGACACCCAACCGGCTGGCGCGCCTGATCGACGACGGCGCCGAGATCATGGAGCGCATCCGCGACCACGCCGGCCTGGTGGTGATCGACGAAGCCCACCGCGCGGCCGCGCCGACCTATCGACGCCTGCTCGAGTACCTGGACCGCGCCGAGCACCCGGTCAGCCTGATCGGGCTCACCGCCACGCCCTTCCGGATGGAGTACCACGACGACGCCCCGACCGCGGGGACGGAGGAGCTGCGAGCGATCTTCGGCCGGCTGGTCGAGCCGCGCGAGACCCTCGGCAGCTACCCGCGGGAGCGGCTCCAGCAGATGGAGATCCTCGCCACGCCCCGGGTCGAGACGCTGCTCACCTCCACAGCGATCCGCCTCGACGAACAGCCCGACGGGCTCCTGTTCCAGGACGACATCGAGCGGATCGACAAGCTCCTGGCGATCCGGACCGATCGGACGCCCCGGAGGCTGGAGGTCCTGGAGCGAATGCTCCCGCTCACTGAGGACCCCGAGCACCAGCTCCTCTACTTCGGGCCGAGCGTTCAGGACGCCGAGTGCATGGCGTTCCTCCTCCAGCGCCGCGGCGTGCCGTCGGCGGTCGTCAGCGGTGCCTCGAAGCGGACCGCCCGGCGCCAGGCGATCGAGCAGTTCCGGGAGGGGCGCATCCGCGTGCTGTGCAACTGCGAGGTGCTGACGACCGGCTTCGACGCCCCGCGGGTCACCCACGTCGTCATGGGCCGCCCGACGGTCAGCCAGGTGCTCTACGAGCAGATGGTCGGCCGCGGCCTGCGCGGCGCCAAGTTCGGCGGCACCAGGGAGTGCACGATCATCGACTGCGTCGACGACTACCGGGGAACGCGGCCGCAGCTCGGCTACGAGGCCTTCCGAGCCGTCTGGTATCCGGAGATCGGGTGAGATGCTGATCGGCGTCATCTCGGACACCCACGGCCTGCTGCGCCCGGAGGCGGGCTTTCTGCCCTTCGTGGTGCTCGAAGGGACATGGACTCTGGTGGGGGCGGTGGACGTCGTCCCGCCGTTCCACGGCCTGACCCCAGACGCAGAAAAGCCCCCGGGATCTCCTCCCGGGGGCGTCGCGGTGACGAGGTTCTACCCGTGGCTCAGTCGACCCGGAACTGGGAGGTGGCGCGGATCGGCTCAGCCCCCGGATCGTCAGCCGGCACGATGTCGAAGTGGACCACCACCACCTCGCCCGGATTGACCGGCAGGGGTTGGGTGGTGAAGGAGCCGGGCTTTCCGTCCGACCCAGCCCCCGGGAGGAGCTGCCCCCGCGCCGACAGGGGCTTCCAGGGAAGCTCGGAGAGCTCGTCGATTCGCAGCGCGTCGAGGTCGACGGCCTCGGCAACGACGGCAAACTGGGCGTCTGCCAGCACGGCGTCAGCGTCCACCGCGTTGAGCAGGGTCACGGTGCGGGTATTCCGGTTCCACAGGTGACCTGGCAGCGGCACCGGCACGAAGGGCACCGGCTCACCGCAGTCGGTCCACTGGTACGGCAGGTAGAACTCGCGTTTGCCGGTGCGACCCACGAAGTTGGTGACGTCGCTGTCGGTGCAGACCCCGTAGTGGACGACGCCGTTGGGAGCCACGTCGGCGCCAGCGAAGTGCACCTCGTAGATGCCGTCCGGCGCCAGGCCGTGGAACGACGGCGGCCCGAACGGGTTCCTCGGGCCGTTGTAAAACCAGGTGACCTCGGTGACGCCGTCCATCAGAAAGTGGAGATCGTTCACCGTCTGGCCGGTGTTGTTGGGAATGTCGACGTTGACGCAGTTGGGCGGCTGGCCTGCCGGGGCGATTTGGTTGGCTGGCACGTTCGCCACAGCGTCACCGATCTGGGCCAAGGCGGGCAGGGCGACAACGAGCAGGACGAGACACGCGACGATCGACGACGCGCGCATAGACAGACGAAACATGGAACCTCCCAGCAAGAAGGGGGGATGGGTGTTGGGCGAGAGCAACGGGGGCGCGGCTCGGCCGCGCGGTACTACTTGCCCCCTCCCGGCGATCCTTCGTATATTCGTAATAGTGTCTATACTACCATAAACGAGACAGCCTCCCCTGAAGCAAGCCAGGAAGGAGCCCCGGGACCACACCCCTACAAGGCTTGTCCAGCGCCGGGGTCGCGACCGCCGCGATATCCCTGGCGCTCGGACTGGCACTGGGGCTCGGGGGTGAGGCCTTCCCCCCAGACGGTAGACTAACCGCCAAGCCACCGCTCCCCGGTCCACCGAGGTCTCTCGGTCGCCGCCGCTTGAAGGGAGGTCCGTCATGGTCCGCGGTCTCGTCCAGGTCGTTCGCGCTCTCTTCCGTGATCCCGCGCACACGGTGGTCGCGATCTTGACGCTCGCGCTGGGGATCGGGGCGACGACCGCGGTCTTCTGCGTGCTCGACGGGGTGCTGCTCCGGCCGCTGCCGTATCCGCAGGCGGAGCGGCTGGTGCGGGTGTTTCACACGGCGCCCGGGCTGGACTTGGTGGACGACCTGGGGCTGTCGGACGCGACCTATGTCCGGCTGCGGGAGAGCGGGGTCTTCGACGGCCTGGCGCTCTATCGCACCGGCGCCGTGAATCTTTCCGGCGAGGCGGCGCCCGAGCGGGTGCCGGCCGCCTGGGTGTCGCCGTCGCTGACGGAGACGTTGGGGGTGGCGCCGATCCTGGGGCGGCCCCTCCGGACCGAGGACGCCCGGCCGGGGGCGGACCCGGTGGCGCTCCTCGGCGAGCGGCTGTGGCGACGGCGGTTCGGGGGCGTGCCGGGGGTGGTCGGGGAGCGGGTGCGGATCGACGGGGTCGAGCGGGAGATCGTCGGTGTCTTGCCGGAGGACCTGCGCTTCCCGGAGCCGGAGACCCGGATCTGGCTGCCGTTCGAGCTCGATCCGGCGGCGACGCAGTTCGGCCAGCTCGGGATCGACTCGGTCGCGCGACTGCCTCCGGGGACGACCGCAGAGGACGCGGCGAAGCGGGCGGACGCCGCCCTGGCGCCCCTCTCGGAACGCTTCCCGGTCGAGCAGGGGTCGAAGATGCTGGAGGACGCCGGCTTCACCACCCGGGTGGTGGCGCTCAAGGACCACGTGATCGGCGACCTGGGGGCGAGCTTGTGGATCGTGATGAGCGCGGTGGGCTTCTTCCTGCTGCTCTCATGCGCCAACGTGGCCAACCTCTTCCTGGTGCGCGCGGCCGGGCGCGAGAAGGAGCTTTCCGTCCGCACGGCGCTCGGCGCCACCCGGCGGGACCTGGTAGGCGGGTTCCTGGCGGAGGGCGCCGTGCTGGGGCTGGCCGGGGGGTTGGTCGGCTGGGTCCTGGCCTGGGCGGCGGTCCAGGCGCTGGTGGCCTTCGGGCCGCGCAACCTGCCGCGGCTCCACGAGCTCGGCGTCGGCCCGCGCGGGCTCGGCTTCGTCGTGGTCGTCGCCCTGGCGAGCGGACTGGCGGTGGCGCTGGCTCCGGCGGTCCGCCTGAGCGGGCGGTGGCTGGCTTCGGCGTTGCGGAGCGGCGGGCGCTCGGCCACCACCGGGCCGGCGGTCCGCCGGGCGCAGGATCTGCTGGTCGGGCTCCAGGTGGCAATCACCCTCCTGCTGCTGGTCGGGGCGGGGTTGACGGTCCAGAGCTTCTGGCGCCTCTCCCGGACCGATCCGGGGTTCGACCCTGAAGGCGTGCTGTCGTTCCGGTTCTACCTGCCGCCGGAGGAGTATCCGGGGGAGCAGGCGCCGGCGGCGTTCATCCAGCGCGTGCTCGATCAGCTCGGTCCGCTTCCCGGGGTCACCTCGGCCGGCGCCGGCGGCACCCTGCCCCTCGAGGGGCGGCTCGACGGCGCCGGCGTGAGCATCGAGGACCATCCGGATCCGCCCGGCGCGATGGCCAAGGTCCACTTCGACACCCAGGCCTCGCCGGGCTACTTCGAGACCCTCGGCATCCCGCTGGTCACGGGCCGGACCTTCACCCGGGCGGACGTCGAGGAGCGTCGGGGCGCGGTCGTGGTGAGCGAGTCCTTCGCCCGCCACTACTGGCCGGACGGGACGGCCGTCGGCAAAAGGATCCAGCCGCGCTCGGGCGAGCCGAGCCCGGACGACTGGTACACGATCGTCGGCGTGGTCGGCGACGTCCGGATGACCCGCATGGAGGATCCGCCGCAGGAGATGATCTATTGGCCCCTGGTCTCCCGACCCGGGAGTCGATCCGGGGATGGGGACTCCTTCGAGGCGCGGGCGATGCGGGTGGTGCTGCGCACGGAGGGCGACCCGATGGACCTCGTGCCGGCGGTGCGCAGCCGGGTGCGCGCGCTCGACCCGAACCTGCCGATCGCCGACGTCCAGACCGCGGGGGCCCTGGTGGCCCGGGCCACGGCGCGCCGGGCGTTCGTCATGGCGCTGCTAGCGCTCGGCGCCCTGGCGGCTCTCCTGGTCGGTGCGGTCGGCGTCTACGCGGTGGTGTCCTACCTCGTCACCCTGCGCACGCGGGAGATCGGCGTGCGCATGGCCCTCGGGGCCACGCGGCGGCGGGTGGTCGCGCTGGTCGCCGCCCGGTCGATCGCCGTCGGCGCGGCGGGCGCGCTGTGCGGCGTGGCGGCGTCCTTCCTGCTCGGGCGGTTCATGGGGGCGGTGCTCTACCGAGTCGAGGCCCACGACCCGTGGACCCTCTCCGCCGCGGTGGTCGCGGTCGCGGCGGCCGTGACCCTGGCGAGCGTGCTGCCGGCCCGGCGAGCGGCGGGGATCGACCCGGCCGAGGTGATGCGGGCGGAGTAGGCCATGCTGATCGGCGTCATCTCGGACACCCACGGCCTGCTGCGTCCGGAAGCGGTGCGGGCGCTCGAGGGGTCGGAGCGGATCGTCCACGCGGGGGACGTGGGGGACCCCGGGATCCTGGAGGAGTTGGAGCGGATCGCGCCGCTGTCGGCGGTGCGGGGG
>Ga0210086_1000596_pt1 | contig 20529 bp, 17 predicted proteins | sample China_Galinas_PW_3_FD_184867 | JGI IMG/M metagenome (GOLD analysis project Ga0210086, IMG submission 184867) | Wetland microbial communities from San Francisco Bay, California, USA, that impact long-term carbon sequestration - China_Galinas_PWB_D2... | ecosystem: Environmental > Aquatic > Marine...
TTAGACGTCAGTTCATAGATATTTTTTACAAAAGTGCTCGATTTTTTCCATACCTTTAGTTTATGATGCGGCTTCATTATCCAAAACACCCGTTACTATTCACTATTCACTCTTTCCTAATCACTCAGTACTTCTGTCAATATTTCGTTCACTATCTTGGGATTGGCTTTTCCCTTGGTCTCTTTCATGACCTGGCCGACGAAGAAGCCGAATAGCTTGGTCTTGCCGTTTTTATAGTCTTTCACTTCCGTTGAACACTGTTGAAGCACCTTCAATACAACCGCTTTTATGGAGTGTTCATCGCTCAATTGAACCAGTCCTTTTTTCGCCACAATCTCTTTGGGGGGCCTGCCGGTTTGGGCCATTTCGTCGAATACGGTTTTGGCAATTTTACTGCTGATGGTTTTTTCATCGATTAGCCGGAGAAGCTGGGCGAGATCTTTCGAGGAAATCGGTGACTCGGTAATCGATTTGCCCTGAACGTTTAAAAGCCCCATCAGAGATCCCATGACCCAATTGCTGACCTGTTTGGGATTCGGAAAATCTTTTACACAGGCCTCAAAATAGTCTGCAAGCTCACGGCTTGATGTCAGAAAATCTGAATCATAGGCAGGGAGATGGTATTCATCCATGAACCGTTCCTTTTTTTCATGCGGTAGCTCAGGGATACCATTTTGGATCGAATCGATCCAGTCATCATCGATGATCAGCGGCAAAAGATCAGGGTCCGGAAAATAGCGGTAGTCATGGGCTTCCTCCTTACCCCGCATGGAAGTGGATCTGTTTTTATCCGGGTCCCACAGCCTTGTTTCCTGAACGATCCTGCCACCGTCTTCCAGGATTTCCTTTTGACGGATGATTTCAAACGACAGGGCTTTTTCGACATGCTTAAAAGAATTCAAATTTTTCAATTCAGTACGGGTCCCGAAGGCTTGGGCCCCTTTTGGACGAATGGACACATTTGCATCACATCGAAAACTTCCTTCTTCCATGTTGCCGTCGCTGATGTCTATATAACGGACAGTGGCCCTGAGATTTCGAAGGTAAGCCCCGGCTTCTTCAGGAGAACGGATGTCCGGATCGCTGACGATTTCAATCAAGGGCACGCCGGTTCTATTGAAATCGACCATGCTCAAGGGACGGTCCGGGTCATGGGTCAATTTGCCGGCGTCCTCTTCCATGTGTATCCGTGTAATACCAATCCGTTTTTTCCCGCCGTTAAGGTCGATATCCACAAATCCGTCACGAGCAATGGGCAGCTCATACTGGGATATCTGGTATCCTTTGGGAAGGTCGGGGTAGAAATAGTTTTTGCGGGCGAATCTGCTTTCCCGGTTGATTGTGCAATGTGTTGCAAGGGCCATACGCAGGGAATATTCGACAACCAGCTTGTTCAAGACGGGAAGCACGCCGGGCATCCCCAGACATACGGGACAGGTATGGGTATTGGGTGGTGCGCCGAATCGAGTCGAGCAACTGCAAAAAATCTTTGTCTTGGTCTTGAGCTGGGCATGAACTTCAAGTCCGATGACCGGTTCATATTCCATTTTATTATCCTAAGTTTTCAGCAGTTTGGTGTGTTCACGGGATGCGCTTCCCCGATTCACTCTGGCGTCTACGTGGCTGGTCATTTCAATGACTTAGCAGCGGTGGCATTCCTGCCCCCTCCGCGTTCTCCCGCGAAAAGCATGCGGGAGCCGCGGTCTCTCCCACTGCTAACTCATTGAAATGACGAAGCCACTCCAACCGTATCGTTACTCGAGGAAGCGCACTTCGTGAACACGTACAGCAGTTTGAATTCCAAATTCTGTATGATTGCAAAAAATTAGTCAAGCCATATTTGCGCTTGCATTGGACAAGAAAGCGTATTCAAATGCCTGTAAATAGATTTACTCGAAAAAGAAAGCTTCAGGTCAATCGGAACGAACATCTGACAACCGCCTAATTTATGTTTTAAGGTCCCATTCAAAACTAAATAAGGTTTAAGCATGAAACAGAGGATCTCAAGAGAAGATCGAAGATAAGCATCTTTTATTTTGACAATAGCGTTTTAAATTTTATAGAAAATGTTTTAATACCTGAAAGACCTATTGCCTTTCTTAAAATAACATTTTGTTTCAGCCGCAGGATAATTCCGTTTCCATCGGCAAGAACTCGCAAATAAAACCGCGTAATAGCGAACAGGGCTGAGGAATTAAGATTACACTGCGGGGGTAGGATAATTGTCAATAATTTTGACCACTGCTATGCTGTTTGCTTTAACGCGCTCTAATTTGCTCGGACAGCTTTCCGATGGAAACGGAATCATCCTGCGGCTTACTGAAATTGTGACCGTGCGCCATTCAACCGGAACATATTTTTAGAAACTGCTATAGATGATAATCTATTGAAATTGAGGAGTATAATGAAATTTTTTTTGTGCGTCATCGGAATGGTCATGGTGGTGGAAGGATTCCCGTATTTTGCATTTCCTGAAAAAATGAAATTCGTTATACAAAAAGTGATTGAAATGCCGGAAAAAGCCCTTCAAAAATTTGGTTTTGTGCTTATGTTGCTGGGGTTATGTTTGGTTTATCTGGGAAAACGGTAAAGCGGCATTGCCGTATTTCATAACATTGTAACACGATGGTATTTGAAAAGAACGTTTCAAGGCTGAACGTTGTTGAGTAAAATAAAAGAGGTCAATTCCATGAAAGATCACAGAAAAGGGGTGCGGCAGGTTCTTTTAAAGGGAATTTTCTGGCGGATTCTGATCATTGAAAGCATTTTGCTGGTATGGTCGTTATTGTACAGGGCACTTTCGGATCATCAGGCCCAGCCTGCGGACCTGTTCTGGTATGCTGTGAGGATTGCCATTCTGGTTGCCATCATCATCCTTTTTGTTATGGTGACGTTTCGAAAGTTTCTCAATAAAAAAATCATTCTCCCTCTGGAAGCGATTTCCGCTTCGAACCGGCGGTTAAAGGATAGTGATTCTTCTGAGGCTGAAATGAAGGTGGCGGATGATGTTCCTATTGAGATCAAAGAGATCCTGGCCACACGAAATGAAATGCTGGCAAACCTGTTCAAGATTTCAGAAGAACGATTGCGCTTGGTCAATTTTATCCGAGACATGTTCGGCCGATACCTGTCGAAAAAAGTGGTCGATAATATTCTGGAATCGCCTGAAGGGCATAAAATCGGCGGGCAGCGGAAAACCGTTACCATACTGATATCGGACATTCGGGGCTTCACCAGTTTGTCCGAAACCATGGACCCGGAAATGATGGTCCGGTTTTTGAACCGATATCTCGAACAAATGTCCAAGATTATATTAAAATATGACGGCATCATCGATGAGATTCAGGGAGATTCGATTCTGGCAGTTTTCGGCGTTCCTGAAAAACACGAAACAGATCCGTTCCGGGCTACGGCCTGTGCCATAGCCATGCAAAATGCACTGGATGAATTGAATGATATGTTTATTCGCGAAGGCTACCCCCCTCTTGAAATGGGTATCGGAATAAACACCGGCAGCGTGGTTGTGGGGAATATCGGTTCTGAAGTGAGAATGAAATATGCGGTTGTGGGTTCAGCTGTTAACACAGCCTCGCGTATCGAATCCAATACCGTCGGAGGACAGATTCTACTTGGAGAATCTACGTATAATCTTGTCAAAGAAACGGTGACCTGTGACACCCCCCAGGCGTTCATGATGAAAGGTATAAAAAGACCCCTGATGACCTATATCGTAAAACGTATCGGACCTCCGTATAACCTTGAATTAAAATTGAGAGAAACGCTTGAAACGGGGGTTCACATGAATCTGCCCTTTAAGTGTTGGAAAGTGGAACACAAAAAAATTGGCGATGGTGCTGTTTATGGTGAGACCATTCTGTTGAGAGAAAATTTAATCACTGCCTCGATTGTTCCTGGTTTTGATCCGTTGACGGACATCAAGCTGGTTTTTGATTTTTGTGTAGAGGCCCACTGTTTCGAAGATATTTATGCGAAGGTATTGTCTGTGAATGAAAGAGACGGGATATCCGTTCATCAACTCCAGATCACGTCCATCGAACCAAAAGATAGAAATATCCTGGATCAATGGATGAAAGACGCTATATAGTGTCCATCCATAAATGGTCTTTTTGCCCAATCCGCCAGAGGCGGACAAGTCTCTGCGCCTGCCCTGTGAAATGCGAAGCCTATTTCTCTGGGGTTATGCTCAAAAAATAATCCTCGGAATATCAACTATATGATTGCGGTTATTTTTCGCATGCCTTGATCTTGAATAAAAATTCTCATTTGTGGATGGACACTAGGTAGTTGTTCGTGTCAGAAGCGGAATCGTGGATGCGCGTCGATCAATGCCCGGGTATACGGGTGGCTGGGGTTCTGAATAATATTTTCCGCCGGCCCGATTTCCGCCAGTTCGCCGTTGTATATCACGGCAATCCGGTCACATAGATACCGGGCTGCCGCGAGGCTGTGGGTAATGAAGAGGAAGGTCACGTTCAGTTTTTTCTGTATTCTAGACAGGATGTTAAAAATATGAATGGCTATCGACGCATCGAGCATCGATGTCGGCTCATCGGCCACCACGAATTCCGGTTTCAGCACCATGGCCCGGGCAATGGCTATCCGCTGGCGCTGCCCACCGCTCATCTGATGGGGGTATCGGTAAAAGAAGTCATCCGGAGGGGTAAGGCCCACAGAATTCAGACTTTCCCGGACCATATCCTTTCGGGTTTTAGAATTGCCCACGCTGTGGACGACCAGAGGTTCAGAAACGCTATCATACACTGAAAAATAAGGATTTAGAGACTGGTAGGGATCCTGGAAAATCATCTGTACCTTCCTTCGAAAAATTTTCAAGGCCTTTCCTTTGATTTTGGTAATGTCATTCCCGTCAAATAATAATTTTCCTTCGTCCGGCTCTTCCAGTTTAACGATGAGACGGCCGGTTGTGGTTTTGCCGCTGCCGCTTTCTCCGACCAAACCGAAAATTTCCCCTCTGTAGATATTTAAAGATATCTGTTTAAGCGCAATAACCTCTTTTGGGTCTCCTTTAAACAAAGAGGCTCTGGTTCGGAAAGTTTTAGAGATATTTTCCAGTTTTATGATAACGTTATTAGGGTCTTTCATTACAGAGCCTTTTTCATTTGCATCGAGAGCAAAGGGCCTTGTGAGTCGGCGAAATTTTTACCCATTCAGGTGCCCTGAGGCTGCAAGTGGCTTCCGCAACAGTGCACCGTTCACAAAAAAGGCATCCTGTCGTCGGATTAATGAGATCTGGAGTTTTTCCAAGATAAGCGTTTAATTGAACGACATCTTTGTTCAATGTCAGATACGAAGACAGCAGCGATTGGGTATAAGGATGCATCGGCGAATAAAAAACGTCTTCAATGCGACCATATTCCACCAGCTGGCCGGCGAACATAATGCCAATAGTATCACAAACATCTGCCACAACGGCGATATCGTGGGATATGAATATCACACTGATTTTCAGTTTATTTCGAAAATCTTTGATTGCACTTAAAATTTGATCCTGAACAATAACGTCCAGGGCGGTTGTGGGCTCATCCGCAATGATCAGCGAAGGATGGCAAGCCAGTGCCATGGCAATAATGGCCCGCTGTTTCATTCCGCCGCTGTAATGATGCGGATAGTCATTCATACGGTCCGGTGGTATTCCCACCAGTTGAAAGAGGCTTTCAACCTGTTTCATAGCTGTTTTTTTAGATATATCGGCATCATGCGCCAAAATAGCCTCTGCAATCTGGTCACTGACTCTATGAACCGGATTTAAGGCATTCATGGCTGCTTGAAAAATCATCGCAATTTTTTTCCAGCGAATCTGTTGGATCTCCTTTTTCGACATTTTGAGCAGATCTTGATCTTCAAACAAAATTTCCCCGTTTGTGACAGAGGCATTGTCGGGCAGCAATCCCATTAACGCCATACCGATGGTCGTTTTGCCGCAGCCCGATTCTCCCACAAACCCCAGGGATTTGCCCTGATCCAGAGCAAAGGAAATTCCCTGTACTGATTTCAGGAAACCTTTTCGAGTATGGTACCCGACACTCAAATTTTTAACCGTCAATAGCGCCATTCTATTCTTGTGCCACCTCCTTTCTAAGCCGGGGATCCAGGACTTCCTCCATAGCGCGGCCCAGCATATAAAATGAAAGCGTCAATAGTGAAATACATATGCCGGGAGGAAGCAGCCAGTAGGGTGCCTGAAACATGTGCCCGGTTTTCCATACCCATTGCAGCATCATGCCCCAACTGACGGTGCTTGGATCTCCGAATCCCAAAAATGCCAGTGCTGCCTCTATGATGATGGCTGAAGTGACACGAAATGTCATGTATAAAAGTGACAGGGGCAGAACATTGGGCATAATGTGACGAAAAATGATACGAAAATGGGAAGCCCCGGTGACTTTGGCAGCCTCGATGAACGGCCTTTCCTTTAAAGAGAGTGTTTGAGCCCGGATAACGCGTGACACTCCCGGCCAACGAAACAGAGCAATAAGCAGGACAATCGTCCAAATATTTAACTGTCCGAACAAAGAAGACAAAATTAGCACAACCAGCAGGGTTGGCATTACCATAATCATATCTGCCAGGCGCATAAGGAGTGTGTCCACAATTTTACCTGAATAGCCGGCAATCATGCCGACGGTTGTACCGAGGAGAATACTCATAAATGCTGCAGAGATCCCGACCATAAATGCGATGCGGGCACCGGCCAAAAGCTGGCACAGAATATCGCGTCCGATAAAGTCTGTTCCCAGCCAGTGACGCCAGCTCGGACTCGCGGAATGGGAGATTTGCGGATCTACGCCGGTCATGGGATGGTACATGGGATCGATCATGGGGGGAAAAAAGCTGCATAAAGCCATCAGCGCAAAAATGACCAGCAGGGTCAGGCCGATTTTACCAATCAGGCTCTCTTTATAGACCGACCAGCCTTCCAAAAACCGATCCACCATCGGGGATTTTTGGGGACTTCTTTTGTTATCATTTGATATTTGAATCGATCTGTTTTTTGTCATCTGCTTTCCTGTCAATACTTAATCCTTGGGTCCAGGTAGGCGTAAAGAACATCCACCACCAGGTTGGAAATCAGAACCACAGTCGCAATCAGTAGAAAAGAAGCCTGAGCCAGAGGATAATCACTGTTGCTGACGGCAAAGACCAGCTCCCGCCCGATCCCCGGCCAGCTGAATACCGTTTCCGTAAGGGCGCCGCCGCTGAGGGAAAACGCCAGGCTAATCCCCACGCTGGTCACCACGGGTAGTGCAGCATTGGGCGCTGCATGATGATTTCGAATTACCTTTTCATCAAGCCCCTTGGCCCGGGCGGTCAAAATATAGTCTTCTTTAAGTGTATCCAGCATACTGCTGCGCATGAGGAGCAGGTAACTTCCAAAATGAATTAAAAATAAAGTGGCCAGAGGCAAAACCATATGATGCGCGACATCCAAGAATTTCAACCAAAATCCGGATGACGAATCCAGCCATATCTCTGGTGAAATCATACCGTTTAAGGGAAACCATCCGATATGAAATCCAAAAATCCAGATCATAATCAAAGCCAGCCATGGGAGAAAAAGGGTATGGCAGATCAGCGCGCCGAGAGTCATCCAGGTATCGATTTTTTCTCCTTTATGCCAGGATGCGATTTTTCCCAAAAAAATACCGGCAAACGCCGAAAGAAGGATAGACGTGGAAAACAAAAGGATGGTATTTGGAAGCCGGTTTAAAATAATCGAGAACACCGCCACGCCGTAATGAAAAGAAATTCCGAAATTTCCGGTAAAGAAGTTTTTGAGATAGTAGATATACTGCAGCCAGACCGGTTGATCGAGCCCCAGTTGGGCGATTAAATACGCCGCATCTTCCGGGGTCATGGTCGGATCGACCATTCGGGTTACCGGATCGCCGGGTGCTAAACGGAACAGCAAAAAAAGCACCGTTAAGATCACAAAGAAAATTACGAATATTTCGATCAGTCTTTTAAGGACAAATTTTTGGATTTCCATTTTTCAGAATCTATTGAGAAGTCTTATCATTTGGTTTGATCAGGCAAAAGGACCAGATATTTCCAATTCCGTCCAGGGTTTCCACCCAGCCCCTGAATGTATCATTGCGGACGGCTTCAATGAGTGCCGGGTTGTAAATGGGGATGTACGGAACATCCGTCATGATGATCTTCTGCATTTTAAAGATCAGTTTTTTGCGTTGTTCCAGATCCATCTCCTTTGCAGATTTTTCGGCAATACGGTCGAACTCCGGGTTGTTGTATCCGCTCATGTTCCAGCCCCGTTGTTTGTCGTTGGCAGAGTTGAAAAAATTGCTCAAATAATCGGGATCCATAGATAATCTTCCATATCCCAGAATAAAGGCATCAAATTCATGTCGCCCTTTGATCTGTGAAAGCAAGGCCCCAAAGGCCATTGGCCGGGAAAGAGCCGGCATGCCCAAGGCTCTGAGCCATTCCTGTATCATTATGCCGCTCATGGCACGATGCGGATCGTAATCAGCCGGAGGCGTCAGAATCGTAAATTCTTCCATCAATTGGCCGTTTGGAAGCCGCATTCCTTTGCCAGGAACCACTCTGCCGTTTCCATCAACAGGCGGTTCTTCCCAGGTATATCCGGCTTTTTGAAGAATATGATAGGCCGTTTTAATGCGATCGTCTCGATCCATGCCTTCTCCGTAGCGGGAGACAGCCGGACAATACCAGTATCGATTACCCGGCGGGACCATAGAGTCCATGGGGGTCCCGTATTTCTGGAGGATGCGAGTAATGATGAATTCTTTGTCAACAAGAACGGCAATGGCCCGCCTCAAGTTGATATCGCTGAACGGCGGGGATCTCAAATTAAAGCCCATAAAATATACAGCGCTTTTTTTACTATAAAATATCCGGATGTCCTTGTGCTGCTTTAAATCATCGATGTATCCGGGTTGAATGCCCCACAAGAATATATCGATACTCCCCTTTTTAAGGGCCAGTACGGCAACATCAGCGGTGCCGTAAACTTTGAAAAGAAGGTCATTCACATACGGACCGAGAATTCGACCGCCGATGTCCTGACCAGTGCCGAAAAAATACCTGTTCTTTTGCAGATGAACATACGTGCCCTGCTGCCATTTTTTAAGAACAAAGGGACCACACCCGAGCGGTTTTTCAATTTTGTGATTGATCAGGGCTGTTAGTGGTTTTTGTTTGGTTCTGGCGGACTGCGCAATATTTGCCCATTCTTTGGTTGATACAATGGATGACGTCAGCGTTCGGGTCAAAAATATGGCTTTCGGTTCCTCAAGATAGAACCGGACGGTGTGGTTGTCCGGTGTTTCTATTTTTTTTATAAATTTCCAACTGGAATAATATCGAGGAATCCTGAATTCTTTTATGAGACCGGCGGTAAAGGCCACATCCTTTGACGTAACATCCGATCCGTCCGACCACCTTGCCGGTTTGAGACGGACGGTATATGAAATTGTATCCGGGTCATATTCCGGCTTGCCATCGGCAAGCCAGGGGATCAGCGTGAGTGTTTCAGGATCCCGCAAATACAGCGGCTGATAGATCAGGGATAATATTTTATTTGAATTGGCGTCACTGGCCAGCCAGATATTCAAGGTCTTGGCGTCTTCATGCAACCCTATTTTTAGAAAGCGATGGTCTGGTTGTTTCCCACAGGATAGCGGCAACAGTAAAATGATAAATATTTGAATATACAATATAAGCTTACGTTTCAAAAGTCGTCGCTCTATTTTGTCAAATTTGAGTTTTCATTTGTATTGCTTTTTGTTCCACGAAATCGATGACCTGGGCTTCCAATTTTACATCATCCAACCGGTTGATGCGAGGGATTCCCCCCGGACTCACACAGTTGATTTCGACTAACTTATCTCCGATCACGTCGATCCCCACAAAATAGAGGCCGTCTTTAATCAGGCGATCTTTGATTACCCGGCAGATTTCTTCTTCCCGATCCGTCACTTCATGTTTAGATACGTGAGCGCCCGCATGAACATTGGTTCTGAAATCCCCTTTTTGGGGTTTGCGTCGCATGGCCCCCAAGATCTCTCCATTCAAAAGCAATATCCTGATATCTCCATCTTTTTTTACGATTTCCATGAATTCCTGCACCATAATCGGTTCGCGTTCCGGATAATTTTCGTATCCCTTCACATAGTAATTGATCAGAGAATTCAAATTTTCCTGGTCCTTTGTACTGACTTTGATAACGCCTTCACCACCGAATCTTTGCAAAGGTTTGATCACCATAGCCCCCCCGAAATCATCAATGATTTTTTTTAGCCTTTTGGGGTCTCTGGATACGTGCGTCACCGGAATGATGTCCGGAAAATTCAGTGTATATAATTTGCTGTTGGCGATAATCTGTCCGCTGGTGGAATTGATCATGAACACCCGGTCATTGATGGGTGAAAGAAATTCCATGGCTTGATAATTGAGAGGGGGATCCTTTCTTAAAAACAAAACGTCAAGTTCGGTTACGGTTTCAAAAATGAGTTCATCTTTTTTGAGACAGTTTATTGCGGATTTCCAGTATTTTTTCATAGAAAGATCCGGGGCGACGCTTATATTTCGCATTCTGGCGACAACCTCGCCCCCGCGGATATAAATATCATGAGGTTCAAGAAAATAAACCGTATGTTCCCTCTGATTGCACTCGTACATCAGGTGACTGGTGGTTTCCCATATTGGATTAATGGATTCCAATTTGTCCATCATAAAAGCTATTTTCATTTTTTTTAACCTTTTCAGCTCGGGCAGTCAGGTGTCTCATTTAGGTGCTTATGCTGTTTCTTTGTATTTTATGAAACATCTTCTTTAACAAAATCATGCGCTTCTATTTTTTGGTGAAGTTTGCGGATGCGTCCGCTCAGAACCTTGCAGATCTCCAGAGCGATCTGAGGATATTCGCGGACGATTTCTTTGAACTCCTGTTTATATAGAACCATAAAAGCGGATGGTTTTTCCGTTCGGATGCTCACGGATCGTACCGTATCTTCAAAGAGAGCCATCTCGCCGAAATATTCTCCATCCGTCATTCGATCGATTTCAACCTCGTTGATTTCTCCCAAGTCTTTAATCACCGACACCTCGCCTTCAATCATCAGGAACAACGTGTCTCCGGCACTACCTTCTTTGATGATGATTTCACCCACCGGATAATCGATCTCCTCAATCACGGATGCAATGGCGGCAAGTTCGCCAACGGACAGACTTTCAAATAACTCAATACCCTTTAATAGCATGATTTTTTCAGAAATCGTGGTTTCATCCGTCATGCTGTTCTCCTTCTTTTAATTCTTTATCGACAATTTTTTGTGCGGTTCGCCGGATGTATTCATTTTCAGACGTGATAAATTCGGATATGATATGAAAATCAAACTGATCAGGTTCATGGTTTTGTATCAAATCCAGGGTCAATGCCACTGTGACCCAATCATTATCGGCAAGCAGGTGAGAAATAAATATTTTTTCTCCGGATTCCAATCCGATAAGTTGAAAGCGCTTTTTCCCGATATTTAGGCTTTCCTGAGGCGAAGAACTTTCCATTAATGGAATCATTTCTTTATACAGGCTTTTGTCCATCATATTTTCAAGGGCTTCCATGGCATTCGCACGTTTACGGGGATCCGAAGAAAATATTCCCCTGTATATAATTTTCATTTCTCCCGATGAGTCCTGAAGGGCCAGAACGCGAAGAATATTTTCGATTCTTTGCAACTTTTTTTGGGATAGATGATCAATGAGAAGGTTGCGCGTGTCGTTTTCAGGTTGAGTTTCCAGGTTTATAGCATCTGACAGATATTGATAACTGTCCTTGATCTGATTTCGAGCAAACCGGAAAACATCCAGGCCTTTTATATTCAAAGTTTCCAATAAATTGAATATGGCCTGTCTGATTCGCCTGTTAGGCATGGCAAGGGACTCAACCAGAAGTTGGGTGTCCTGATAAGGGGCTGTTTCAATCTTTTTTTGAGCCATGTGAAAAATATCCCCGGAGGTATCTCCCATCATTAAAATGACCTTTCTTAAAAGTTCGGCATTATCGATTTCAAGAACAGATAATGCTGCCAGACGCACACTTCCTGTTTGATGTGACAGATAGGGACGTGCCAGATCATTCAGCTCCACCTCTATTAGGGCGTAAAGTGCGTTTAAAAGATCAGGCAAAATCGGTTCGTTTTCTGGGGTAACCAGCATTTCTTTAAGATGGTCTATGAACGATTTATCTCCTGATCCTCCGGCGGCAATGACACCGGTCTGCCGATCTTTCAACACGTCGGATCGAAGATAGGATTGGATGGCCGGGTGGTATTTTTCAGGTGCACGGCGATACAGGCCACTGAATGCATGGGCCCTTATTTCGGGATGATGATGGGTTGTAAAGTATTCATAATCGAACATTTCCGAAAATTCAGGATCGAGGCGGTTAACTGCTTGAAGGGCAGCCACGGTAAGATCCTGGTTTTTTTCAGATTTCGCCAGATCCATCAACAAAGACGCCGCTTTTTCCCCGGATTTAGGGGATAAAAGTTCAATAAGACCGATCCGGGTACGATCGTCTTGGTGACCAATGGCGGTTAAAAGATTTTGATCCAAATCTTTTATTTTCAAGTCCTTAAGTAGTCGGGCATACCACATCGATCGATTTCCACGAGAATCGAGAAAGGCTTGGATCAGTCGGGGTGTGATCTCTTTTCCGCTGAAAACGTGTTCCAAATCTGTTTCTCCCAGGGTCTTTAAGTCAAGGATGTCCTTTGATATCAGATCGAGAAGGATTTTTGAATATCCCCTTTTTAATGCAAAGACGGAGGCAAGCCATGCAGCTGCAAGTGGGATGGCAATAAGGGACAGATATCTGGGATGAAAGAATTTTTCAGATATTAATATCGTGCCTGATCCCAAGAGCAAGCCGACCCTCACCACCGTGCCTCTGAGAAAGGGCCTTAACACTGCACGCAAGGATTCCGGTATCAGCCCCATCAAAATGTTTCTGGCAGGATTATTAATTGTCACTCGTAAAACCATAGTGGACATTCGGGCATACATGGCGGAAAAAATGTCGAACCTGAATAAAAAGGCAAGAAATGCCAAAACATAATTGGCCGGATGAAACATCAGTGCCACCGGCAGTCCCCAACGACTGTATATGCGCCCGACAAACAAAAGAATAATGAGGCTAACGATATTTAGAAATCCCCGAAAATAGCCGAAAAATTGGATGAGACCCGATTCTGTGGCATACTGTGCATTCACCGCATAGTTGAATTGGTAGTTTAATATGGGAATGATGATATTCGGGAGAAACGTCAATAAAATTAAAATTTTTATGAGTGAAGATTCCTTTATTAAGGGAAGGATATGTTTGAATTCCCCAATAAGGGTGCGGCGTGTTTTGGATGTTTTGCTTTTTTTATCACTAAATAAAAGTGTGGGATAACTTTTTTCCATGCGTTTGACCACCACGGCGCCCACCAGGGTGGTTCCCAAGTAAAACAGCAGAAGATTGTCGAGTGTAATGGCCTTGGCCAGAAAGGGGGTGCCGAAACTTCCGATAATCGAGCCGATAACACCCCCGGCCGTAATAAGGGAGAACAAGCGTTTGGATTGTCTGGTATTAAAAAGATCGTTGGCCAGATTCCAGAACAAAAGTCCAAGCAATGCCTCATACTGGGCTTTTAGCATAAATAGCAATGGATAGATAAGATCGATGTTAAACGGAATCAAAAAGCGTATCCCAGCCACCGACACACCGCAAAACACAAAAAGATATGATAATATTCGTGCTCCCGGGACTCTGACCATGATTCCCGTCATTGCTCCCATAATAAAGAAAAGTGCGATGGCATTGAGCATGTATACAATGGGCAGGTATTCGACACCGTAGCGTTTTAGAAAAGCGGTTTCCGCATAATTGTTTAGAATGACATTGGAGCTGGTCAAAAGAAAATAAAGAAAAAAGGTCCACAGTAACAGACGGATTTCATCTTCATAAACATTCAGCCATTTGCCGATGGTTCTCAGCATCGATGTCCTTGAGGGGTTATTGTTTTAGTAATTACGGAATTTCTCTGACCAGTCTGAAACCTGTGGTTTTATACCGTGTCGCCGGGTGCCCGAAAGACCGATTGGCCGATCGGCAAGAATAGCCATATTTAAACCAGCTCCCCCCCCTGCGTATCCGCATGTTTCCGGATTCCGGGCCCTTGGGATCAATTACGGGATTTTTTGGGTAATCGCCAAACCGGTCCATGCACCACTCCCAGACATTACCGTGCATATCATACAACCCCCACGTATTAGAGATGTAAGTTTTCACCGGAGCCGGATGATCGATCTCTAAGCCGATAGATCGAATATAAGGCTGGCACTCATTTTCCTTTAAACTGTTGTTTCCATACATGGCTTTATCGCAGTCAATGGTATCCCCCCAGCTATAGGCTGTAGATGTTCCGGCCCTTGCGGCATATTCCCATTCGGCTTCAGTGGGGAGACGATACGTTCCTTGTCCCAGCCTGTTCAAGCGTTTGATGAATTTCATACAGTCAAACCATGAAACCTGGGTTATCGGCAGATTGTCCGCACCTTTTTTAGATACCATCATTCGCCGCGCCATGATGGAATACCATTGTTTTACCGTAACTTCGGTGGTCTGCATGTAGAAAGGTTTGCTAATGGTAACCTGGTGGCGGACTTCGGATGGGCCTCGATGGGATTCCTTCGGAGGACTACCCATGGTGTAAGTTCCTGATGGTAACAGGACAAACTCCATTCCCAAAGTGTTGGTATAGGTTTTTTCAAAACCGAAAATAGAAACAGGAAAAGAAATAATGATTATGACAGTGATAAAAATTAAGTATATCGTTGAAACGTTTTTTGTTATCATCATTTTTTTGTGCATTATAACCTCTGGAGGATGCTTAGAAGCAGGATTTTTCAAATTTTCAATACATTTTCATAAATTGTTATATATAAGTCAAACAGTTTCGTTTAAACACGTCTGAAATCAGTCTTTTTTGAACGGGACGGCGGCGTGAATATTTTATACATGAATAGGGATTATTTGTAGGTGTTCACAGGGTTTGCTCCCCCGCTTCTCTCCGGTGTCTACGTGTCTGGTCATTTCAATGACTTAGCAGCAGTGGCATTCCTGCCCCCTCCGCGTTCTCCCGCGAAAAGCATGCGGGAGCCGCGGTTTCCCCCACTGCTAAGCCATTGAAATGACGAAGCCACTCCGCCAATATCGTTACACGAGGAAGCAAACCCTGTGAACACGTACGATTATTTTTCTTTTTTGTCGGCGGATTTTTGTTGATATTTCTTTAAACACGAAATACCTATTTTCAATGTCGAATCTTTTCCATCCGAAAGGGAAAAACAAAATTATGAACATTGGCATCATTACTGCCGAAGGTTACCATTATCCTCCCACAAAGCGGTTGGCGGAAGCGGCTGCTGAAAAGGGGCACCGGATTATCGTGGTGGACCCTATTTATGTATGGCCGGTTTTGGTGAACGGCAGCCCTGGTTTGGAAGGCGAACTCGATATTTCGATGCTGGATGTTGTTTTGCCGCGTCAAGGTGCAACCGTGAACGACTCCAGTCTGAAACTGGTTCCGCATCTTCATCGTATGGGCATTCCACTGGTTAATAATTTGGATGCCATCCGTCTGGCCAAAGATCAGTTCCTTACCCTTCAGGCGCTGTCTGCCATTCAACTGCCGATTCCCGATACCGGATTTATCAATTCCATTGAGGGATTTCACTTGGTGTTGGATCGATTGGGTGGATATCCGGTGGTCCTTAAACAGGCCAGCGGACGGGTGGGAGAAGGGGTGTTTCTGGTCAATACTGAACACCAGGCGAGGCTGATCCTTCATAACAATTTAGAGACCGGCAAGGGCATGCTGGTACAGAGATTCATTCCACCGGAAAATAGACTCAATATTCGCGTTCTGGTGATCGGCGGAAAAGTTGCCGGAGCCATGAAACTCAAATCGAAACCCGGAGATTTCAGATCAAACTTCCACCTGACCCAACAAAGCTGGCCGGTGGAATTGTTACCCGAGTGGGAAGAAATTGCGCTAAAGGCAGCTGATGCCCTCGCTCTTGAAATCGCCGGAGTGGATTTAATTGTGGATGAAAAAGGAAAAGCCTGTGTCATTGAGGTGAATTATTCTCCCGGATTCAGCGGCCTGGAAGCAGCAACCGGTCTGGATATCGCCGGCCGAATCATCGATTATATCGTTAAAACCTACGGCCGGAGATAGAGACAGGCCTATCATGTCAGATGTCTATTTTTCAAACCACCAACTGGAAAAAAACACCCACTATTTTTTGTATATCGGGTCTATTAAAAATTACGGCCTGAATATTTTTCTCAAAGAAGCCCTGTCTAAAATTCACAACCGCAAGTTTGATTTTATTTCAATCATTCAGGATGTTTTTTCACAATATCCCTATCCCAACCTGATGGTTGTCAATCCACGGGTCGATGAATTTTCTCGAAAACATGGTGGGAACGGAAGTTGTAGGATCCCTACCAGAGATTTCTTGTCGAGTGTTTCAAATAATCTTCAAGTTCAAGAACTTCTTCAAAAGCTGCTTGATCGACAGAAAAAGGTATACATTTATATGTACGAGAGTTTGCCGGAAATGAACTTCGATCAATTGCCCGGTGTTTTTATAATTGGTCCTGACAGCAAAACTTCCGAAAGGCTAAACAGCAAGATATTACAGTACAAAGCCTGTAAACATTTTCTTCCCATGGTGGACTTTCGTGTTTGTAATGGATTGGATGATCTTTTAAAAACAACGGATAAACTCTGGCCTAGCTGGACGGAAGGTATTTTCGTCAGCGAAGAATACAGCGCCGGCGGATTGAAAAGCATTGTCGCGCACAATTCTAATGATATTTTGAAAAAATTTAAGGATAAAAGGCAAAATTATCTGATCAGCAAATATCTTCCCCATGATCATGATCCCACTGTTTTGGGCGTGGTCGCCAATGAAAACGACATCTACATCGCCGGCATTGCAGACCAGTTCATTGAACATGGCAATCAATTTGTCGGTTCCGCCTTCCCCACAGTACTGGAGAAAACGTTGACTACCCCACTGGAAAATCATACCCGAAAAGTCGGTCAATGGCTGGCACGGGAAGGCTTCCGGGGCATATTCGGCTGCGATTACCTGGTGGACCCGCAAAAACGCATTTTTTTTCTAGAAGTGAACGCCCGGAAACAGGGCACCGCCATGGAGTTTTGCTGCACCCTGGAAAATACGTTGCCTAAAGGATCGGCAATGCTTCCGGAACTGGAGTATTTTGCGGTTTTCCAGGAAAGATTTCCAGAACACACCTTAGAGATGCAAAACAATTTCAAAAAAATCAACTGGGGCACCCACAACTACAAAACCCATGGCGTGGAGAATACAAGATCGACGATTTCTTGTCAAAGTTCCGAGCGGAAGGCGTTTCGACAACTGGCAGAAAACCGGGTGAAACAAAATGTTTTAATTTTTGATTACCTTGGCAGTGGACTTGTTGTGGCAGAAAAATCTTTTCTTGCACGCGTTGTTGCTCTGGGTAAAAATCGATCCGGTGTTCTCAAGGGGCTTGAGCAGGGGAAGAAGAAAATTGAATCGACCATCAAATAATAAAAAATCGGGACCATGTTATTTATTAATGAGTGGTCGGAGTGTTTTTATTTGTTACATCGCTCCATGGATAATGCTTTTTTTCAAACCGTGTAAACTCGTGATTAAAGGATCGTAAAGAAAGAACAGAGTTCAATATTAAAACAATAGGTTCAACTTAGCACAAATACCTTCTTGTTGTTGAACTGTTTCCGTATGCGTCTGTCCTTTCTAACGATCCCTAAACCACTTAAACAGTACACGCTTTTTTAAAAAAAAGATTATCCATTCCGCTCTCTGAGGCGTAAGCTCTCCGAGCCGGAGGCTGATATATATGTGTTACATGTGTTCACGCTATAGTTGAGGTATTGGAAATTCCAAATCCCTGATAGTAAAAAAAATGACTGAATATGTTTTCACTAAACGATTACGATTACTATCTTCCCGAAGAACGGATCGCTCAACGGCCGGTTGCAGGTCGTGACCGGTCCAGACTTTTATTTATGGATCGGAAAACCGGGGAAATTGCGCACCATAAATTTTTTGACATTTATGACCTTCTATCCCCGTCGGACGTTCTGGTAATCAATAATACCGAAGTCATTCCGGCGAGACTTTTGGGACAAAAAGAGACCGGCGGCAAAGCTGAAATTCTTATTTTAGATTATCCGGGTTCTGAAAAAAGCCGGATCGATAACGGGGAATGTATTTGCCGGTGTTTGATAAAAACCTCAAAAAGACCTAAAGACGGAACCACACTTATTTTTAATGAAACATTGAAGGCAGAAGTTGTTAATTTCAAAGCCGGAATTTATACCGTCAAGTTTTCATTTAAAGGTGACTTTGAACATATCATCGACCGGACCGGGCGTGTTCCTTTGCCGCCCTATATTAAACGGAACGATGATAAAGAAGATCGAATATTTTATCAGACCGTTTATGCCTCGCAAAAAGGAGCCGTGGCTGCTCCCACGGCAGGCCTTCATTTTTCGCTAAGTCTTATGAAAAAACTTAAGGAAAAAGGGGTGAAAATCGTTGCAGTTACCCTCCATGTCGGTTACGGTACATTTTTGCCGGTCAGGGTATCTGATATCAGAGATCATCGGATTCATTCTGAATGGTATTCTATTTCAAAAGAAACAGCCGACATGATCAATGCATCGAAAAAAGCAGGCCATCGTATCGTGGCTGTCGGCACCACTGCGGTTCGAACCCTGGAGTATGCCAGCAAAAAAAATGGCATCGTTGTTCAGGGCGAAGGGTGCTGTGATCTGTTTATATACCCCGGATACAGATTTCAGACTGTCGATGCAATGCTCACAAACTTTCATCTTCCCAAATCGACACTTCTCATGCTGGTGTCAGCATTTTCAACCCGAGAAAATGTATTGAATGCATACAAAGCGGCAATAGAAAAACAGTACAGATTTTTCAGCTACGGGGATGCGATGTTGATCGCCTAAAGATGAGGTAATGGGTAATAGGTTAGTCCTTTGAAACAAATCGATTTCAAAGGAGCTTCAGGTATGATTTAATTTTTGGGTGGAAGCTGTTTGAGTGAATTAGGGATCGTTTTGAAAGAATCATAAGCGATTTGACTCCAGGGATGAAACCTCCTATTGAAACAGAGACCTTTATGATTAGCCCGGGCAGGTTCTTTCATTACGAGCCCTTATTCATGAGTTCTTTCAGCAAAAATTAAATTATATCTGAAGCGGTAATGTTTTGAAAGTACGTGTTCACAGGGTTTGCTCCCCCGATTAACTCTGGTGTCTACGTGTCTGGTCATTTCAATGACTTAGCAGCGGTGGCATTCCTGCCCCCTCCGCGTTCTCCCGCAAAAACCATGCGGGAGCCGCGGTCTCCCCCACTGCTAAACCATTGAAATGACAAAGCCACTCCGCCAATATCGTTACACGGGGAAGCAAACCCCTTGAACACACACGAATTTTTTCCAATACTCAATACCCATAACCTGACTATATTATTATGTTTAATTTCAAAATCGTTGCAGAATCGGAAACCACCCGGGCAAGGGCGGGAATTTTGCAAACCGCACATGGTGAAGTAGAAACACCCGTTTTTATGCCGGTGGGAACGCTGGGTACCGTAAAATCTTTGTCCCCTGAAGAACTGATCGCCTGTGGCGTCCAGATCATTCTTGGGAATACCTATCATTTGTATCTAAGGCCGGGCTGTGATGTGATCCGTAGTTTTAGCGGTCTCCATGGTTTTATGCATTGGGATGGCCCTGTTTTAACCGACAGTGGCGGTTTTCAGGTGTTTTCCCTTGCAAAGCTCAGAAAATTGACCGATGAAGGGGCCTTGTTCCAATCCCATATCGATGGTTCTCAACATATGTTGACCCCGGAAAAATCAGTGGAAATCCAGTTGTGTCTCGGATCCGACATCGTGATGTGTCTTGACGAGTGCATAAAATATCCTGCCGAAAAAAGTGATGCCCAAAAAGCGCTTGAGCTGACCACGCAATGGGCGAAAAGATGCAAGGATGCCTTTAAAAATGAAAAAAACGCCCTGTTTGGTATTGTTCAGGGGGGTATGTTCAAAGACCTTAGAGAAATGTCGGCTCATGATTTGTTGAACATCGATTTTGACGGATATGCCATCGGCGGACTCAGCGTTGGGGAACCCAAAGACCTTATGCTTGAAATGGCTGATTTTACCCTGCCGATGCTGCCGGATACTAAACCAAAATATATTATGGGCGTGGGGACACCTGAGGATATTGTGTCGCTTGCGGCCCTTGGCGCAGACATGTTCGATTGTGTCCTTCCCACGAGGAATGCAAGAAACGGCCAAATGTTCACAACAACCGGCACCATAAATATCTCCAAT
>Ga0210086_1000597_pt1 | contig 20508 bp, 16 predicted proteins | sample China_Galinas_PW_3_FD_184867 | JGI IMG/M metagenome (GOLD analysis project Ga0210086, IMG submission 184867) | Wetland microbial communities from San Francisco Bay, California, USA, that impact long-term carbon sequestration - China_Galinas_PWB_D2... | ecosystem: Environmental > Aquatic > Marine...
CCAGGTCGTCGACCGACGCGGGCACTCCCGCCCCGACCGTCGCCCGCCACACCCGCTCGGGCAGATCGGCGTTGTTGCCGCCGCTGGCCGGAAACCAGAACAGCTCCACTTCCAGGCCCAGCGTCTCCCGCGCGCCGCGCAGCCGCTCCCACCATCCGCGCGCCATCCCCCGCCGCTCCCGCCACCCGGCCCGGTCCGCCACCCCCGCCCGGGGCAAGTCCACCAGAATCCCCAGCGCCCGCTCCCCCGGCCGCGGCGCGAACACCCGCTCGACCAGGGCGACCAGCTCCTCCGTATTCAGCTCCTCAGGACGTCCCATCATGCTCTCGATGATACGCGGGCTCGACGACGCCGACACCGATCCACCTCCGCACACCAGCCGTCCCGGCCTCACCCCGCAGCGAGGATCAACGACCTACCCACCCGGCGAGCGGTGCGCAGGCGGAGCGGGTCGGGAGGCCCCGGGAGGCGGGGCCTCCCGACCCGCTCCCGGCAGACCTGCGAGACTTGCCCACTCGTCACGAAGTGGGTTCCTGGCGACCTCTAATTGAACGCCTTGCCGTGCACCACCGCGAACAGGATCCAGCCGATCGCCACCGGGCAGAGCACCCTGAGCGCCCACTTCCACACCCAATGCAGCGGGAACGGCCCCGCCCCGGCCTCCAGCTCGTCCCGCGTCAACCGGTTGGACAGGAACCAGCCGGTGAAGACCGCGATGAAGAACCCGCCCACCGGCAGCAGCCAGTTGGTCGCCAGGTAGTCCATCGAATCGAAGATCCCCACGGCGTGGTGGCCGAACGGCCGCACCCCGCTGAACGGCGCGTACGCGCCAAACGAGAGCGCCGAAAAGCCGCCCAGGGCGATCGTCACCAGGCCGACGATCCACGTCGACCGCGGCCGGCTCCAGCCCAGGTGGTCGATGAAGTAGGAGACCACCACCTCGAGCAGCGAGATCGTCGAGGTCAACGCGGCGAACGCCACCAAGAGGTAGAACATCGGCGTCCAGAGCACGCCGCCGGGCAGGGCGTAGAGCATGCGCGGGATGGTCGTGAACAGGATCGTCGAGCTGGCCGTGAAGGTGCCCTCGCGCTCCGCCGCCGGCACGCTGAAGATGATCGAGAACATCACCAGCGAGGCCATCAAGGCGATCGCCGTGTCCAGGATGCAGACCATCGCCGTGTCCCGGCGGATCGACTGGGTCCGCTCCGTGTACGAGCCGTAGGTGATCATCGCTCCCATGCCGAGCGACAGGCTGAAGAAGGCCTGCCCGACCGCCTCCAGGATGCCGTCGCGAGTGATGTGGCTCGACTTGAACAGGAAGGCGATCGCCTCGTGGAAGCCGGGCGACCAGGCGGACACCACGCACAGCGAGATCAACATGACGAAGAGGATCGGCATCAGGACGCGGGTGACCCCTTCGATCCCCTTGCTCACCCCCATGAGGATGACCGCCATGGTCATCAGCATGAAGAGGATAGAGAAGGTGAGCTGGAGCCAGCCGTTGCCGAGGAAGAACCCGAACTGGTCGCCCAGGCCGGACGCAATCTCCGGGGTGAAGCCCGTCACCGACCAGTACAGGCACTTGCCGAAGTAGTAGACGGTCCAGCCCGCCACCACCGAGTAGTAGGACAGGATGATGAAGCCGGTCGCCACGCCCAGGTACCCGACGCCGGCCCACAGCCGGCCGCCGGCGATCCCGCGGGCGAGCTCCAGAAACGCGCTCACCGGGCTCTTCGACGTCCGCCGGCCGATCAGGATCTCGGCCATCATCACCGGAGCGCCGATGGCGGCCACGGCCGCCAGGTAGATCAGGACGAACGAGCCACCCTCGTTGGCGTAGGTGATGTAGGGGAACTTCCAGATGTTCCCCAGGCCGATCGCCGAGCCGGCGGCGGCGATGATGAAGCCCAGGTGGCTGAACGAGGCGCGCTTCTCCACAATGATCCCTCCCTCCAGCAAACCGGTACCCGGCCGCCGCACGCAAATCGTTCACGGGGCGGACAGGGGGGATATCACGACAACGCCGCGGATTCTACCTGAATCCCTCCGCCGTCACGGTTTCCCGCAGTGGGTGCACTTGCTTAGGCGATGACTGACTTGAAGACCTCATCCGCCCCAGCGAACCCTCATCAATCGTCGAACGCCGACGGCACGGAAGCCACCGCCAAGCGATCGCTCCGCGAGCCCGACCTGGTCGACCCGGCCCAGCCGACGGAGCCGGAGACCCAGGTGACTCCCTACGACGAGCTCTGGTTCCGCCGCCGTCCGCTCGAGTAGGCCCCGGTCAACGCCCGGTGGGCGCCTCCTCGGCCTCGCTTTCGGCGGCCGCCGGTGCTTGCTCCACGATCTCATGGCCCCCGACCGCGATCGGCCCCGGAATCGCCTGCTCGATCCCTGACGGCCAGGTGATCTCGATCCGGTCGGCGTGGTCCGCTGCCCCCAGCCCGACATAGAGCGGCACGTCGCTCTGGGACAGGTACCCGCTCTTGCCGTCGACCTGCCGGGTCAGCACCCGACTGCCGACGTGGACCCGGACGACCGCCCCGAGGCCCTGCCGGTTGGACTTCGTCCCGCGCAGTGCGAGCTTCAGGTAATGCACCGGCCGCTTGTCTGACAGATCGCTCAGCAGCACCTGGGCCGGTGAGTTGAAGTCGTTGGTCACCAGGTCCTGGTCGCCGTCGCCGTCCAGGTCGACCAGGATCGACGAGCGGCAACCGAGCGTGGCGGTCAACATCTGCCGGCCGCTCCGCCCGCGGCAGTAGGGCGCCTTGGCATCCGCGCCGGAGCAGTCGACCTCGAACCAGGGCGTCTGGGTCCGGCCGCCGGGGCGCGGCTCGAGCCCGAGGGGGAAGGCGAGATCGACGAACCGCTTCCCGCCGTCGTTGATCAGGATCGAGCTCGGCTCGTAGCGGTACGGGAAGTTCATGCTGTTGGTCACGACCATGTCCTCGAAGCCGTCGGCGTTCAGGTCGCCGACGCTGACGCCCCACGGCCAGTAGGTCTCGACCCCCAACTGGTCGGACACCTCCTCGTAGCTGCCGTCGCCCTTGTTGCGGTAGAAGGCGTTGCCGAGGATGTTGTTGGAGCTGTCCTGGAGATAGTCCTCGTCCCAGGCGATGTTCGACTTCTGGCCCTCGTGCTCGTAGTCGACGGCGCGGCTCATGTCCGAGTGCATGTCCGTCAGGTAGAGGTCGAAATCGCCGTCGTCGTCGTAATCCAGGAAGGCGATCCCCATGGCGCCCCAGGGAGTTTTCGGGAACCGCTTGGCGGTCTCGTCGACGAACTTCTTGCCCTCGACGTTGCGGTAGAAGTGGTCGTCCCCCTGCATGTTGAGCACGTACAGGTCCGGGTAGCCGTCACCGTCCACGTCCGAAAAGTCGGCGTCTCCCGACCAGCTCACGTCGTCCAGGCCGCGCTGGGCCGAGACCTCGGTGAACTTCAACCCGCCCCGGTTCTCGTACAGCAAGCTGCGCTCGAACCGCTCGGGGTAGAGGTGGCCGTGGAAGGCGTCCGTGTAGCCGATGTAGTAGCCGCCCGGCCCCTTCTCGGGGTGGGTGTAGACGCCGATGTCGGTGACGAACAGGTCGAGCAGGCCGTCCCGGTTGTAGTCGAACCAGACGGCTCCGGAGGAGTGGCCCACGTGAGTCAAGCCGGCGCTCTCCGTGGCGTCACGGAACCGGCCGCCGCCCAGGTTCTCGAACAGCACGTTGCCCATGTTGACCGTCGTGACGTAGAGGTCCGGATCGCCGTCGTTGTCGGCGTCGGCGAAGGAGGCGGTGACGCTGACCCGATCGGCCAGACCGACGCCGGCCTTGTCGGTGATGTCCTCGAAGCGGCCGCCGCCCAGGTTGCGCCAGAGCTCGTTGCGGCCGAGCTGGGTCAGAAAGTAGAGATCGACCCGGCCGTCACCGTCGACGTCCGCCGCGGCGAGCCCGTTGCCGTGGTCGTAGTGGACCTGCTTGTAGGCACGCCCCCCGTCGTCGACGATGTGGTGGGTGAAATCGATGCCGCTCTCGGCCTCGTGATGGTGGAGACGAAAGCCGACGAAGGCATGGACCGCCTCGGCCGCGGCGCTCTGGTCCTTCATCCGGCGGGCAAGCGACGCCGCCCCGGGATCGTCGCTCGGGGTGGCAATGGTCGGGAGGGCCTTGGAGGGAGCGGCCGGTGCCGATAAAGCGGCGGAGGCCGAAAACAGGAGGAACGACAAGGCGACGAAAGCACGACGGCAAGACAACTCCATAGCACGCCTCCGGGGTAGGTGCTGTCCCAGGTTTTCAACGTTTACTGCTTCATGCTGAACTCTATCAGGTAGTGATCAGAGTCCGGCGATACGCTCCGGCACAGCGTAGATGTTGAACCGCTGGCCGCGCAAGAAGGCGACCAGGGTGACCCGGAACCGCCGGGCGATCTCGACCGCCAGGCTGCTCGGCGCAGAGACTGCGCACAGAAGCGGCGCACCGGCGGCGATCGTCTTTTGGAGCAGCTCGAAGCTCGCCCGCCCGCTGACCATGATCGCGCGCTCGCCGAAGGTCCGCTCCGGTCCCAGCTCGCCGTCGAGGAGCGCCCGGCCGACCAGCTTGTCCAGGGCGTTGTGCCGGCCGACGTCCTCGTACACCGCCAGCCGGTGGCCGGTGGTGTCGAACAGGGCGGCGGCATGGAGCCCACCGGTGGCGTCGAACGCGGTCTGGGCCTCGCGCAGGGACTCGGGGAACGAGCACACGGTCGCCGGAGTGAAGACCGGCCCCGGACCGATCGGTGCACAGCCGGCGACCAGCATCTCGTCGAGCGAGGCCCGGCCGCACACGCCACAGGCGCTGCCGGTGAAAAAGTGCCGCTCGAGCGAGCGGAGCGTGGGCAGGCGCCGGGCGGCGAGCTCCACCTCCACCACGTCCCGCGCGGAGGCCTCTCGGGTGCCCTCCGGGCCGTCGTCGGGCGGGATCTCCTCGGTGAACCGCTCGATCCCGGAGATCAGGACCCGATCCCGGATCAGGCCCTCGCCGAAGAGGAACCCGGCCGCCAGCTCCCGGTCGGCGCCGGGTGTGCGCATGGTCACCGCCAGGGTGCGGCGCTCGCCCCCCGCCTTGAGGCGGATCTCGAGAGGCTCCTCGACCGCCACCCGGTCCATCTGTTCGGCGACCGCGCCTCCCACCACCTCGTGCACCGGCACCCGGATCCGATCGGTCCCTTCGACCATCTCCGGGCGATCCGGCAGATCGGAGGCCGCAGGCCGGGTGGCTACCTCTGGCGTGCCGAGCTCGTCAGACATTTCCGCAACCCTATCGTTCCTCCGTCCCGGCGACTAGCCTGCACTATTCATGAGACGCCGTAGCGAGAGTCGCAAGTGCGCGTGAGATCAGGGCGCACACAGCGATGCGCGACGCAGGCGTACTGTACGGTACGTCGAGGAGCAAAGAGCGAGTACGCCCTGAGATTGCGTGCAATTGCGGCTCGCAGTAGGTGGCTCATGAAGAGTGCAGGCTAGCCTGCACTCCCACAGCCCCGGCGCTCGCGGGCTCGCCGGCGATAGACTCCGCCCGCCGTGTCGACGACCCGCCCCAGCTCCCGCGACGCCAGCCTTCTCGGCCGCCTGGCGGTCGTCGGCGCCGCCTTCCTCTTCTCCACCGGCGGTACGGCCATCAAGCTGACCAGCCTCTCCCCCTGGCAGGTGGCGAGCTTCCGCTCCGGTATCGCTGCACTCACCCTGGCGATCCTGGTGCCCCGGGCGCTCCGCTCGATCGACCGGCGGACGCTGCTGGTCGGCGTCACCTACGCGGCGACCATGATCCTCTACGTCGCCTCGAACAAGTACACCACTGCGGCGAACGCGATCTTCCTCCAGTCGACCGCCCCGCTCTACATCCTCCTGCTGGCGCCGCGCCTGCTGGGCGAACGGGCCCACCGAAGCGACCTGGGCTGGATGGCGGCGATCGCCCTCGGCCTCGCCGCCTTCTTCGTCGGCGACCAGCGGGCGTTCGCCACCGCGCCCAATCCGTGGCTCGGCAACCTGCTCGGCGCCGCGTCCGGCATCACCTGGGCGTTCACCATCATGGGGCTGCGCTGGGTGGGAAGCGCGCGGGTCCCGCGGCCGGGGGAGCCCCACGGCGAGAGGAGCCGCCCGGGTGCCGCCGCGGCGCTGGTCGGCAATGCGCTCGCCTCGCTCGTCTGCCTGCCCTGGGCGTTGCCGGTGGCCCTCGCCTCGACGGGCTGGATCGACTGGCTGGCGGTGGTCCACCTGGGCGTCTTCCAGATCGGCGTCGCCTACGTCCTGCTGACCGACGGCATCGAGCACGTGCCGGCGCTCGAGGCGTCGCTGCTGCTCCTGATCGAGCCGACCTTCAGCCCGTTGTGGGCGTGGATCGTCCACGGGGAGGTGCCAGGGCCGTGGGCCTGGGTGGGCGGTGTGCTGATCCTGTCGGCGACCATGGGCATGGCCATCGCCGCCGAGCGGCGCAAGCGCAAGCTCCGCCGCCAGGTGTCTTGAGAGGCGAAAGGTCTGCCGGAAGCGGTTCGGGAGGCCCCGCCTCCGGGACGGCGCACGAACTGGACGGTTGGGAGATCAACGTGCGCCTCGGCTCGGAGCGCGCCGGGCCGCCCTGCCAGCTCAGAGGACCTTGCGAGCACGCTCCTCGACGCCCTCTAGCGGGGCCTCCCGAACCGCTCCACGTGCGAGGCGCTCGCCCCCCACCCCACGAAATGTTGGGAGAAGTTCTGCCGCAACCGTCAATGACGACGAGGAGCAGACGGGCGGGGGCGCCCCCTTCTCCCCCTGGGGGTGAGAAGGGGGACGGGGGGTTGTAGGGGGGATCCAGCGGATCGTCAAGGTCGATCGCCACGCGGCGACTGTTCCTCCGCGAGGCACCCTTCAGAAGTCCATCCTCGGTCCTCTGCGGCTCCCCGACCGGGGGTCGGGGGGTTGTAGGGGGGATCCAGAGGATCGTCTCAGTGGATCGGCGCGGCGAGACGATTGGTTCGTGCGAGTGAGGCTCGACGGTCACCGCCCCGGTCCCAGCCCCAACACCGTCCTTCCTGACTCAGTGCATCGCGGCAGAGGGAAGGAAATAAAAAATAATCCCCAGGATCGTGTAGACCATCAGGAGCTGGACGCCTTCGAGCCAGTTCGACTCGCCGTCGCCGGTGGTCTGGCCGGCGATCCAGACCGCCAGGACGATCGCCACCACCTCCGCCGGGGTGAAGACCAGGTCCATCGGCCCGGGGCCGAGGAACCGGCTGGCGAACACCAGCACCGGCGCCACGAACAGGGCCACCTGAATCGAGCTGCCGACGGCGATGCCGACCGCCAGGTCCATGCGGTTCTTGCGCGCCATGAGGACCGCCGTCGAGTGCTCCGCGGCGTTGCCGACGATGGCGACCACGATCACGCCGACGAAGATCTCGGTCATCCCCAGGGCGTGGGCCGCCTCCTCCACCGAGCCGACCAGGATCTCGCTCACCCAGCCGATCAGCGCCGCCGCGCCGACCAGCACGCCGATCGACTTCTTGAGGCTCCACGATGCCTGCCCCACGTCCCCGACGCCGGCCGCCTCGGCCGCCGTGCCGGTGAAGAGCTGGCGATGGGTGTGGAGCGAGAACAGCAGCATGGCGCCGTAGGTGGCGATCAGCACCACCGCGATCTCGATCGACAGCGTGCGCTCGGAACGGGCCGCCTGGGGAACCAGGTGGTGGAACATCGCCGGCATGATCAGGGCGACCGCGGCCAGGGTCAGCATGGTCGCCTGGACCCGGGCGCCGGAGACGTTGAACTTCTGGTGCTCGAACTTGACGCCGCCGGCGAAGAACGCCGCCCCCATGACCAGCAGGACGTTGCCGAGGATCGAGCCGGTGATCGAGGCCTTGACCACGTCGGTCAACCCCTCGCGCAGGGCGAGGAGAGCGATGATCAGCTCGGCCGCGTTGCCGAAGGTGGCGTTCAGCAGGCCGCCGATCCCCTCCGTCGTCCGCTCCGCCAGGTGCTCGGTCGCCTTGCCGAGCCAGCCGGCCAGGGGGATCACCGCCACACAGGCGGCGAGGAAGGTCCAGGTCGCCGAGCCACCGCCGAAGAGGTCGAGGCCGATCGCCACGGGCACGAAGACCAACAGCCAGTCGAGGGAAGGTTTCAGTCGCATCGAATCCGGCCATTCTAGCCTGACAGGCAAGGCGCCCCTTGCAGCGGCTATACTGCGCACCATGCTGCGCGAGCCCTCCAAAGAGCTGCTGGAGACCGCCATCGACCTCGAAGCCTTCGTCACCGAGGTCGAAGCGGCTCTGACCGAGGCCCTGGACACCGGCACCAACGCCGGGCCCGAGGGTCCGGAGATCCTCATGGAGGCGGCGCGCAACCTGATCCTGGCGGGCGCCGCCAAGCGGGCGCGGCCGCGGCTGACCTTCCTGTTCGGCCGCGCCATCGACGCGCCGGTGGACGCCCTGGTCGACGTCGCGGTCGCCGGCGAGCTGATCCACGCCGGCAGCCTGCTCCACGACGACGTGGTCGACGGTGCCGAGACGCGCCGCGGCCGGCCGACCGCCAACGCCCTGTGGGGCGCCACGGCGGCGGTCCTCTCCGGCGACCTGGTGCTGACGCTCGCCTTCGTCCAGCTCCGCCAGCGCCCGCGGGTGATCACCTCGGAGGCGGTGGAGACCATCGCCACCATGACCCGCGGGGTGATGGCGGAAGTGCTGGCACGGGGCCGGGTCGAGCTGCCCCTCGACCAGTGGCGGGCGATCCTGTCCGGCAAGACCGGCTCGCTGTTCGCCTGGTGCGCCCGCTCCGCGGCCCTGCTGGTGGACGACGACGAGGCCGCCGAGCGCTTCGGCGAGTGCGCCGAGCGCCTGGGCATCGCCTTCCAGCTCGCCGACGACCTGCTGGACCTCCAGCGCCTGGGCACCGGCAAGGACTCCTTCGCCGACATCCTGAACCGGGAGCCGACGTTCCCGATCCTGGTCGCCGCGGGACGCTCGGAGAAGGTCCGGCGCGAGGTCGCACGGCTGTGGAACGCGCCGCGGGTGACGCCGGAAGACGCCGAAGCCCTGGGCCGCTCGGTCCTGGCCACCGGCGCCGGCGCGGCGACCGTGGACGCGCTCCACGAAGAGATCGCCGCCGCCCTCGAAGCCCTCGGCCCCTACGCCGAGCGCCCCGGCGCCCGCGAGATCGTCGCCTGGAGCCGCGAGCTAGAAGCCCGCGCCCGCAACACCCTGCGGCCGAGGGGCTGAGGCGAGGAGGAGGGCCGGCACGAGCGAGCGTTCCACGGGGTGCTCGGAGACCACGCCCACTACGACCCTTCGGAGTCCGTCCCCGGCCTGTCGTGGTCTCCGGGCAGCCGAGCGCCCCGCCCCGAAGTCCCTCCACGCGAGGCGGCCCCTGGAGCGCTCGCTCGCGACGGACCTCCGGTGCCTACCACTCCACAGGCACCCGCACCCGCCCGCGCTCCCGGTGCCTGAGCCACACGCACCCCTCCCGCCGCCCGTACAGATACAGATCCCGCGTCAGCTCCACATCCTTCTTGCAGTAACTCTCCACCAGATCCAGCCGCCCCTCCCGCACCCACTCCAGGCACTGCAACCCGTCGGCGGACTTGGCCGCCCCCAGCGTCTCCCCCGCCAGGTGGTCCAGCCCGACCCGGAACCCGATCGCCCGATGCACCTCCTGGAGCAGATCGAGCGTCCGCGTCACCCGCCGGTAGTCGAGCCCGGTATAGCCCGAGAGCACCGCGTAGTCGAACCGATTGACGTTGAACCCCACCACCAGGTCCGCCCCGATCAGAAGCTCCGACAGCTCCCCCACCCGGTCCTCCCGGAACACCTCGAAGCGCCCCTCCTCCAGCAGGCAGGCGACGCCGACCGCGATCCCCATGCGGTGGGCGTTGCCCCAGCCGCCCACCTCGTCCGCCGAGCGCCGGGTCTCCAGGTCGAAGAGCACGGTCAGAGTGCCCTGAGAGGCGGCGGCGACGGGGCCCGCCGGCACGACCCGCGGAGCCGCCGCCGGCGGCTCAGGCGCGCCCGGCGCTCCATCCACAGTGTCTGACGCGACCTCGGACGCTCCCCCGCCCTCCGGCCCATCCACCCCCGGTGTGTCCGCCGGCGCCGCCAGCCCCCCAGAGACCGCCAGCCCCCCGGAGACCTCCGGCTCCCGCGGCGGCACCACCCGCCGGGTCGTCGCCGGCAGCGCCGCCTCGGCCGCCTCCAGCTCCTCCCGTTCCTCGGCCGCGACCCCTTCGGGCAGCTCCATCGGCTCCTCCCGGTCGAGTAGCATCCGCAACACCCGCGCCGCGCCCGGCTTGTCCAGCGGCCGGTTGCCGTTGCCGCACTTGGGGCTCTGGATGCACGATGGGCAGCCGCTCTCGCACGGGCAGCCGTCCAGCAGGTCGAGCACTCGGCCGAGCAGCTCCGGCAGCTCACGGAAGCCGCGCGCGGTGATCCCCACGCCGCCCGGGTGGCCGTCGTAGATGAACACCGCGCCGGAGCCCACCTGCGGGTGCCGGTGGTAGGAGATGCCCCCGATGTCGCCGCGGTCGCAGAGCGCCAGGATCGGGAAGAGGGAGATCGCCGCGTGCTCGGTGGCGTGGAGGGCGCCCAGGAAGTGCTCCCCCTCGCGGCGCAGGGTCTCCTCAAACCGCCGCGGCGCCTCCCACCACAGCCCGACCGTCTCGAACTCCACCGACGGCAGCTCCAGGGCGTGCTGGCCGAGCACCTCCTGGTTCTGGATCCGCTTGCGCTCGTAGCCGACCACACGCTCGGTCACCTTGAGGCGGCCGAGCCGGGCGACGAGCCCCTGTCCGTCCCGGCGCTCGTCGAGCACCTCCAGGACCTCGGTCTCCTTCTCCGTCAGCGGGGTCGTGAAGTAGTCGACCTTGCCGCGGCGCACCAGCACGTGGCGATGGTCCAGGTCCAGAACCTCGACCTCGTGCTGGCGCCCGCCGTGGAGGTAGATCGCCCCCGGGTGGCACTCGTGGAGCACCCGCACGCCGTCGACCGTGCCGATCATCTCGCCGGTGCCGGCGTCGACGATGTCGTACGTGTCGCCGCCGCCGCGCAGGTTGACCCGCCGTTGGGGCCGGCGCGAGGGCGACAACACCTCGGATCCGTCGGCGGCGGCCAGCAGGCGCCGCTCCTCCACCATCGCACCGACCAGCGGACCGTGGCGCTCGAGATATCCGCCGGCGGCACCGTCGCGCGCCGGCGTCAGCGGCAGCTCGGCGGCGGCGCAGACCAGGTGGGCCCGGGTCACCGGCTCGTTGGCCGGGTCGACGATCAGGCGCTCGCACGGGCGCTCCAGGAGCTCCGCCGGATGCTCCAGGAAGTACTGGTCCAGGGCATCGGGCATGGCAACCAGTGCGGTCACGGACTCGCGGCCGCCGCGCCCGGCCCGGCCGGAGCGCTGCCAGGTGGCCATGACGCTCCCGGGGTAGCCGACCAGGATGCAGGCGTCCAGGCCGCCGACGTCGATTCCCATCTCGAGCGCCGACGTAGAGATCACCCCGTCCAGGCGCCCCTCGAACAGCCGTCGCTCGATCGACCGCCGCTCCTCGGGCAGGAAGCCGGAGCGGTAGCTCGCCACCCGCCGGGCGAGCTCCGGGTCCTGGCGGCGGAGCCACGAGTAGAGCAGCTCGGTGATCCGGCGTGCCTTGGTGAAGACGATCGTCTTCGCCCCGGAGCGAAGCAGCTCGACGAACAGCGCCAGCGCCGTGGTGTACGGGCTCGCCTCCGGCCGGAAGAGCAGCATGTGGCGCGCCTCCCGCGGCGCACCGCTCTCGGTGATCCAGTGGAACGGCTGGCCGGTCAGGGTCTCGGCGAACTCGCCGGCGTTCTCGGCGGTCGCCGAGGAGGCGATCAGCGTCGGCTCGGCGCCCTCGGCGCGGCAGATGCGCAGCAGGCGCTGGAGCACGTGGTGGAAGTGGGAGCCGAAGATCCCGCGGTAGGTGTGGAGCTCGTCGAGGACGATCCAGCGGACGTTGGCCAGGTACTCGGTCCACCCGGACCAGTGGGAGAGGATTCCCAGGTGCAGCATGTCCGGGTTGGTGATCAGGACCCGCGGCGGGTGGCGGCGAACGGCGGCCCGCTCGGCGCGCGGCGTGTCGCCGTCATAGATCACCGCCCGGGCTCCCGAGTCCCCGGCGCGGGCCTTGGCCTTCTCGTCGTCCCCGTCGGCTCCGTCCAGGAGGCCGGCGCCCCGGGCCAGGGCCTCCAGCTTGGTCCGCTGGTCCTGGCCGAGGGCCTTGAGCGGGAACAGGAAGAGACCGCGCCCCGGGCCGCCCCGGAGTGCCTCGAGCAGCGGTGGTAGGTGGAAGACGAGCGACTTGCCGGAGGCGGTCGGCGTGGTGATCAGAACGTTCTCGCCCCGGGCGACGGCGTCCAGGCCCTCGACCTGGTGGGCGAAGAGGCGCTCGACGCCGGCAGCCGCCAGGGCGTCGCGGAGCGCCGCGGGGAGCGGCTCCGCGAGCTCGGCGTAGCGGGCGGGGCGCCCGGGGAGGGTGTGGGAGAAGACCAGCTCGTGGCCGAGCTTGTCGTGGTCGCGCAGCCGGGCGATCGCCTCCGCGATCGTGACGACGGAGGGGCTCATCGAGGGGTCAGTCTACCGCCCCGCTTACTCCAACGGCTCGAAAAACCTTCCCGACCGGAAGTGATAGTCCGTCCGGTCCAGCGAGAACGCGACGCCGACCGCGTGGCCGAGGATCAGGTCGCGGGGCACGAAGCCGATGACCCGGGAGTCGCGGCTCTCGTCCCGGTTGTCACCCATCATGAAGTACTGCCCCTTCGGCACCAGGATCGGGCCGAAGTCGCCCCTGCGGCTGTGGAGCGCGGGAGTGACCATCACCGGGTGGCGCTCCTTGCCGATCTCTTCCCACGCCATCTTCCGCGGGAACGGATCCTCCTTGGGATCGATCCGGCTGGCGATGCTCTTGTCGATCGGCTCGTACTCGGCCGGCTGGCCGTTGACGAACAAGTGGTTGCTGCGCAGCACCAGCTCGTCTCCCGGCAGGCCGATCACCCGCTTGATCAGCCTGCGCCCGTCCTCCGGGCTGAGCAACACGACGATGTCACCGCGCCGGGGGTTCGCCCACTCGGCCAGGCGCCAGGTGGTGAACGGGAACTTGAGGTCGTAGGCGACCTTGTTGACGAACACCCGGTCGCCTTCGAGGATCGTCGGCTTCATGGAGCCGGTGGGCACGTCGTTCCAGTCGGCCACCGCCGAGCGGAAGGACGAGAGAACGAGCAGCAGCACGAGGAGCGGCCGGAACCACTCCCAGGCGCTCCGCCACCAGGACGACCCGCCGTCGGAGGCCTCGCCGTCCGCCGCGGCACCTTCGCCGAAGGGGCCGGGAGGACCCGCGTCCGCACCGGCGGGCGCGGCCGGGAGCGGGGCGGGCTGGTCGGCGGTGGCCGGGGCGGTGGAGGCGGCGGGGTCGGTCTCGTGCATCGGTTCTCCTCGACGGGTCCTCCGGGTCCAACACCGACGGCAGCGCGAAGATTCTCCGGCCGGGCCCGACCCGGCCCAGCCCCCCGGCCCAGCCCCCGGCTCAGCCCGGCCCCGGATCGGACCGAGCACCGGCACCTACTGGACCTTGTGGACCTTGCTCGGCCTCGCCGGCCCCTACTTGGCCTTGGCCTTGATCAGCAGATCCACCCGCCGGTTGAGCTGGCGGCCCGACGCGGTGTCGTTCGAGGCCACCGGATAGCCCTCTCCGTAGCCGACGGCGGTCATCCGCGCGCTGTCGACACCCCGGCCGATCAGGTAATTTTTCACCGCTTCAGCCCGCCGCTCAGAGAGGTCCTGGTTGTGCTCCTCCGAGCCGGTGGAGTCCGTATGGCCCTGGACCACGAGGGCGGTCTTCGGATGCTCGGTGAGCACCTGGGCCACCTGGTCGAGGGTGCCGCGGGCCGACGGGCTGACGATCGCCGAATCGACGTCGAACAACACGTCGCTCTCGAAGTGGACCAGGATGGTATCGGCGCTCACCCGCTCGACGGACGTGCCCGGGATGCGGGCGAGCTGCTCCTCCTGGGCGTCCATGTAGGCACCGACGCCGGCCCCGACCACGGCGCCGATCGCCGCGCCGGCCAGGATCTCGTCGGCCTGGCGCTTGCCTTTGAGCACGGCGGCGGCGGCGCCGGCCGCGGCACCGATCCCGGCGCCCTTGGCGGTCTTGTCCCTCTTGGTCTCGTACGGCCCGCGGTAGGGCGCGGTGGTCTCCGCACACCCCGCGAGCAGGGAGGCGGCCAGGGAGGCGACGAGCGCGAGCGCCACGAGGGGCGTAGCCGCCCTGGCGGATGACCGTCTCGGCACGCTCCGGAGCTGGGTTCGATGGCTGGTCGTCTTCATGGTCGGTCTCCTCGTCGCTCGAAAGCGGTCGGTGAACAGTTCGGGGCGCGCCGGCGCTTCGCCGGCCGGCGCCCCGGCCTCGTCGTGTCGGGCACAGGGTTGAGCAAGGTCCCTGCCACCCGACCCGACCCCGACCCGGCCCCCACCCGGGCTCGACCCCCATGAGGGCCCCCGCTCGCCGGTCTACTCAGCCGCTCCGATCTGTGGTAGAACGCCGAGAGAAGCTCGCTGGCCGCAGCCCTTGGCCGGGCGGGCGACTGGGACCGCGCGGACCGCCCGAAACCGCAGCTCGACGTTCGAACCTCCGCCGTCCACCATCCTGGAGATCACTCACTCAGGGCCCCGGGGAGCGCCCCCTCGCGAACCTCCCCGCCGCGGCCCCCGATACGCACGAAAAGATGCGCATGCAAAGGGAGGGACCATGATCGCGACCGACGACAAGCTCACCAGCGCCGACCACATCGCTCTCGAGGACCGGTACGGCGCCCACAACTACCACCCGCTCGACGTGGTGATCCAGCGCGCCGAGGGCTGCTGGGTCTGGGACGTCGAGGGGAAGAAGTACCTGGACTTCCTGGCCGCCTACTCGGCCGTCAACCAGGGCCACTGCCACCCGAAGATCGTCGACGCCCTCGTCGACCAGTCGAAGCGCGTGGCGCTCACCTCCCGCGCCTTCCGCAACGACCAGCTCGGCACCTTCTGCAAGGCGATCTGCGAGCTCACCGGCTTCCCCAAGGTGCTGCCCATGAACACCGGCGCCGAGGCGGTCGAGACCGCGATCAAGGCGGCGCGCAAGTGGGCCTACGAGGTCAAGGGCGTGCCGGAGGACAAGGCGGAGATCCTGGTCTTCGCCAACAACTTCCACGGCCGGACGACCACCATCGTCGGCTTCTCCACCGGCGAGGAGACCCACCAGGGCTTCGGGCCGTTCACCCCCGGCTTCAAGATCCTGCCCTACGGCGACGCCGCGGCGGTCGAAGCGGCGATCACGGAGAACACCGCCGCCGTGCTGATCGAGCCGATCCAGGGTGAGGGCGGCATCATCATCCCGCCGGAGGGCTACCTCACCCGGCTGCGCGAGCTCACCAAGCAGCACAACGTCCTGTTCATCCTGGACGAGATCCAGTCGGGCCTCGGCCGCACCGGCAAGATGTTCGCCTACGAGCACGAGGCCGACGCGAAGCCGGACGTGCTGATCGTCGGCAAGGCGCTCTCCGGCGGCCTCTACCCGGTCTCCGGCATCCTCGCCACCGACGAGGTCATGGCCGTCTTCACCCCGGGCACCCACGGCTCCACCTACGGCGGCAACCCGGTCGCCGCGGCGGTCGCCACCCGGGCGCTCGAGGTGCTGGTCGAGGAGAAGATGGCCGAGCGCTCGGCCGAGCTCGGCGAGTACTTCATGGCCAAGCTCCGCGCCATCGACTCCCCCCACGTCAAGGAGATCCGTGGCCGCGGCCTGTGGATCGGCATCGAGCTCCACCCGGAGGCCGGCGGCGCCCGGCGCTTCTGCGAGGCCCTTCAGGACAAGGGCATGCTGTGCAAGGAGACTCACAAGCACGTGATCCGCATGGCGCCGCCCCTGGTGATCGAGAAGCACGAGATCGACTGGGCCCTGGAGCACATCGAAGAGGTGCTGACCGCGTCCTGACCCCGCGGGGCCGGACCGTGAGGAGGCGACGGCGTCGATGAAACTTTCCGGACGAGAATCCGTCCATCCAGCAGGAGGTTTCATCGATGCTCGCTTTCTTGCTCTGGTGCCTGCTCCTGGTCATCTGCTGGCCTGTCGCCCTGCTGGCGTTGATCCTCTACCCGCTGATCTGGCTGCTGCTGCTGCCGTTCCGGCTTGTGGGGATGACCGTCGAGGGCGTGTTCGCCTTCCTCAAGGCGCTGATCTTCCTCCCCGCCCGCGTGCTGGGCCGGTGACCTTCCGCCTCCGCGCTCGTCTGCGCGGGGGCGGGCGCCGGGCGGCACGCATCTTGGATGCACGACCCTCCATGAGGTGTCCATCATGAATGCCTTGCGCCCGGCTTTCGTCCGGGCCGCCTGCGCGGCCCTCCCCGTCCTCCTGCTGCTCGCCACCGCACTGCTCGCCCTCGCCTGTACCGGCCAGCAGTCGTCGTCGGCCGCCGCCGCGAGCTCCTCCGCCAAAGAAGCCGCGGAGATGGCTCCCGAGCACGTCGGCGACCGGCCCGAAGCCAGCGAGGCCGCGACCACCGCACCGGCCACCGAGGTGGTCGGCGACCCGGTGATCTACGGCAACGTCGGCGGCCACGAGGTCACCGGCTACGTCGCCCGGCCGAAAGACGTGACCGGCCCGCTGCCCGGCCTCTTGGTGATCCACGAGTGGTGGGGGCTGAACGACAACATCCGCGCCATGACCCGCCGGCTGGCGGGCGAGGGCTACGTGGCGCTGGCGGTCGACCTCTACGGCGGCCAGGTGGCCGAGACCCCGGAGCGGGCTCGCGAGCTGATGTCCGCGGTCGACCCGACCCTGGCACTCGAGAACCTGAGCCAGGCCCGCGACCACCTCGCGGCGCGCGTCCAGGCCATCGGCGGTGCCCCCGGCAAGATCGGCGTCATCGGATGGTGCTTCGGCGGCGGCTGGTCGCTGCGCTCGGCCCTCGCCATGCCGAACGGGATCGACGCCACGGTCATCTACTACGGCCACCTGATCACCGACAAGGCCGAGCTCCGGCCGCTCGAATCCCCGGTGATCGGGTTCTTCGGCGCGGACGACAGCTCGATCCCCCCGAGCACGGTGCACGCGTTCCAGACTGCGCTCCAGGACCTCGGCAAGTCGGTGGAGATCCACATCTACGACGGCGCCGGCCACGCCTTCGCCAACCCGTCGGGAACCAACTACCGTCCGGAGGCCGCCCAGAACGCCTGGAAGAGGACCGTCGCCTTCCTGGCGGAGAACCTGTCCGGAAGCCCGGCCGGCACCGCCGGCGGCTGACCAGGGAGTAAACCCATGACCAGAAGAAGGACCCCGGACCCCGCCATCCCCCGCCCGTCCGCGACGACCCTGCTGCTGCTCGTGGCGGCTCTGGCGCCGCTGCTGCTCGCGGCCTGCGGCGGCGGGGACCGGACGAACGACAACGCCGACCCGGGGCAGTCCTACACCGTGCGTGGCGAGGTCGTGGCGCTACCCGGAGGCGGCGGACCGACGGACCATCTCCGCATCCGCCACGAGTCGATCCCGAGCTTCGTCGGCTTCGACGGCAACGTGGTCGGGATGGCCTCCATGACCATGCCCTTCCCCACCGCGGACGACGTCGACCTCTCCGGCCTGGCGCCGGGCGACAAGATCGAGTTCACCCTGGTCGTGCGCTGGGAGGGCTCGCCGGGGTACCAGATCACCCAATTGCACAAGCTACCGCCGGACACCGTCCTCGACTTCGATCGCTCAGGGGATCAGGACGCCGAGCTCCCCGGAGAGAAGGACGTCGAGGGCTCCTCGCCGACGCCTCCCTGAGGCCCGAACGACTCGACCCCTTGAGAGCCCGGCCTTCTCACCAGGCTTCGAAGTCCGAGGGGGAGAACCAACGCACCGTGTCCAGGGGCCGGGCCGTCGCGAGAGCTGCAGGCCCGGTCATGGAAACGCAGGGTACAAAAAAAGTCCGGTAGGCGGCCCGGCTCGGAGCGGACCGCACTACCGGTTCGGAGGACTGAAGGGATCCGGCATGTGCCGGAGAGGTTCCCCATCTTCGTATGACGGTCGCGCCGGAAATGTTTCACTCCTCCGCGGCCGAATCCTGAATTCGCACCCAAAGGAGGTCTTCTTTCTATGCCGACTCGCAAGTCCACCGCCGTCTGGAACGGCCCGATCATCGAAGGCAAGGGCACCGTCAAGCTGGGCAGCGGTGCCTACGAAGGCCCGTACTCGTTCAGCTCCCGGTTCGAGGACGGAACCGGCACCAACCCGGAGGAGCTGATCGCCGCGGCCCACGCCGGCTGCTTCGCCATGGCCTTCTCCGGTAACCTGGGCCGGGCCGGTCACGCGCCGGAGCGCATCCAGGCCCGCGCCGAGGTCAAGCTGGAAAAGCAGGACGACGGCTTCGCCATCCCGAGCATCCACCTGGTCTGCGAGGCCACGGTGCCCGGGATCGACGAGGCGACGTTCCAGGAGGTCGCCAAGAAGTCGAAGGAGACCTGCCCGGTCTCCAGGGTGCTCGCCGGCGCCGAGATCACCCTCGACGCGAAGCTGGTTTAGTCGTACCAGGCTGGTCTGGCCCCAGCGGTCCAGACGTGGAAAGGCCCCGGACGGCGCGCTGCCGCCCGGGGCCTTCGTACGTTCAGGGGCTCGGAGGCCTACCGTCCGCCGCCCTTCCCCTTCTTCAGGAACCTCGAGAACGGATTCCCGTTGTCCTCCTTCTCCTGGTCCTGCCCCTCCATTTGCATCTGCTCTTCCTTGTAGTCCGACGGAATCTCGAACGTCGACGCCGGCACGGAAGCCTTCTCCAGCAGGGTGACCTCGGTCTCGGTGCGGGTGGTGGTCTCGTGCTTGCCCTTCTGGCCGGTGGTGGTCGAGACGATGACGTTCTTGAGCGGCAGGCCCGCCTCCGCCTTCTTCATCTCGGAGGCGATCAGCTTGTCCAGCCCCTCGATGCCGGTGGCCGGCGGCTCGGCACGGAGCCAGACGCCGAGGGCGGCGTCCGAGTAGCCCTTGGTGGTCCACAGGTCCTGGACCGATTCGGTGCTGCTGGAGCGCTTGATGCCCATGACCTTGATCGTGGTCGTGTAGCTGGTGCGGTAGCGGTAGTGGGTCGTGGGATGGCCGAGGATCGTCCCCCCCGGCTCCTCGGCGAGCTTCTCCACCTTGGGGTCGGAGAAGTCCAGGTTGACGATGCCCTTCATCCCCTCCATGACGTTGCCGAAGGTCTGGAGCATGCCCTGGATGTCCCACTGCATGTAGGTCTTGTCTTCCGGGTTCACCAGGTACAGGGTCTTGCCACCGTCCTTGGTCAGCATGTACTCGTGCTTTTCGAGCATCGGCTGATCAGCCTGGAGGAAGAGGATCTTGGCGTTCGGGCCGTCGACCCAGGCCTCGACGCTGGTCTTGCTGTCGTGTTGACCGGAGGTGACGGTGTCGGCCTTGTAGTGGATCCCGGCGTGGGCCGGGGCGGCGGCGAGAGCAGTGAGCAGAACGGCGACGAGAACCAATGTGCGACGAATCATGGCTGGGAGACTCCTTGGGTTCGAGGGCGCCAGAACCGGCGCCTGGGGAGAAAAGAATCGCACAGGGACCTGGTCAATTCAAGTGCCGGCGAGCCAGTCGCGGGCGACCAGGAACTCCTCGGTCAGCCGAGCCTCCGGGCTGCCCGGCTCGGGCCGCCAGTCGTAGTCCCAGCGCACCAGGGGCGGCAGCGACATGAGGATCGACTCCGTCCGGCCGCCGGACTGGAGGCCGAACAGCGTCCCCCGGTCGTAGACCAGGTTGAACTCGACGTAGCGCCCGCGCCGCAGGAGCTGGAAGCGCCGCTCGCGCTCGCCCCACGGAGTCTCCCGGCGGCGGCGGACGATCGGCAGATAGGCCGGGAGGAAGGCATCCCCCACCGCCCGCAGGAAGGCGAACGAGCGCTCGAAGCCCCACTCGTTCAAGTCGTCGAAGAAGAGACCGCCGACGCCGCGCGCCTCGCCCCGATGCGCGAGGTAGAAGTACTCGTCGCACCAGCGCTTGAACCGGTCGTGGACCGGCTCGCCCAGCGCCTCCTCGAACGGCCGGCAGGCCTCCCGCGCCGTCCGGTGCCAATGGACCGCGTCCTCCTCGAACGGATAGTAGGGGGTCAGGTCAAACCCGCCGCCGACCCACCAGACCGGCGCCTCCCCCGGCTTCTCGGCGAGGAAGAAGCGCACGTTGGCGTGGGACGTGGGGACGTACGGGTTCTCCGGGTGGAGCACCAGGGAGACCCCCATGGCGCGGAAGCTCCGGCCGGCCAGCTCCGGCCGCCGGGCGCTCGCCGCCGCCGGCAGGCTGTCCCCGCCCACGTCGGAGAAGTTGATGCCGGCCTTCTCGAAGAGCTTCCCCCGCTCGATCACCCGGGAACGGCCGCCGCCCCAGATCGCCTTCAGGCGATCTTCGTCTGGTCGGTCCGCGTCCGGCCGCCCTGACCGATCGGGGTCCGCCGAGTCCCCCTCGTCCCCGCGGTCCCCCTCACCTCGATCCCAGGTGTCCTCCCGGAACCGGCCGCCGT
>Ga0210086_1000598_pt1 | contig 20504 bp, 21 predicted proteins | sample China_Galinas_PW_3_FD_184867 | JGI IMG/M metagenome (GOLD analysis project Ga0210086, IMG submission 184867) | Wetland microbial communities from San Francisco Bay, California, USA, that impact long-term carbon sequestration - China_Galinas_PWB_D2... | ecosystem: Environmental > Aquatic > Marine...
ATCCATGTTCAGTTCTCGCCGGGCTGGCCCGGGAACGCCGGCCGGTGGGTGGGCCGCACGCTGATGTCCGGCCCTCTGGTCTGGGGCGTGGTCACGTGCGGCCGGGTGTTCTGCGGTTGGCGTGGGTAGGTGTACTGCGGTTGCCAGGTGCTGCGGGTCTCCGCCGAGGGCGGTGGCGGTGGAGGTGGTGGGGGCGGCTCGGGGGCACTGGTCAGCGGTGTGGTGGTGGGCGCCGTCGTGACCGTCGTAGGGGTGTCGTTGTCGGAGGGCTCGGAGCCGCCGCCGGAGTCGAGGGTGGCCAGCAGCACCGCGGACACGATGATCGCCAAGACGGCAAATCCGATGGCGCCCAGGGCGATGGTGGCCGACTTCTTGCGGTACCAGGGCTTCTGGGGCAGTCGAAAAGCGTCGGGCGCGAACGGATCGAACCCGACGTCCGGGAGCCAGTCGGAGGCGCCGATGACCGGGATCGCGGGGTCGGTCTCCGGTTCGATGTTCCCGGCGAAGGCGGCCGCCGTGCCGTTGCGGGTGTCCGTGGTATCGGAGGGGTAGGCCTGGTACGGCTCGTCGGGATACGGGCCGAACGGGTCGGGAAACGGGGTGGCGGGGGTGATCGTCTCGGCGTCATCGGCGGAGTAGCCGGTGGCCCCTGAGGGGTCGTATCTCGCCACGGAAACCGATTTTAATATGGCTTGCCTGCGGAAACGCGGCGAACCTCAATCAGCTGAGCTGTCGGACGACACCGGTGGCGAACAGGTCGAGATGGTCGAGGTCGGACAGGTCGAGCACCTGCAGATACACCCGCTGCACGCCTGCCTCGACGAACGGCCCCAGCCGGTCGACGATTTCGGCCGGTGTGCCGATCAGCGGGGTATTGGCCCGCAGCTCGTCGACCTCTCTGGAGATCGCGGTTGCCCGGCGGTGGATCTCGGCGTCATCGCGGCCGGCGCACAGAACGAACGCCGCGGAGTAGGTGATGTCGTCGGCTGGCCGTCCGGCATTCTGCACCGCGGCGCGCACCCGGTCGAACTGGGCGGCCAGGACATCGAGCGGAACGAACGGGATGTTGAACTCCGCGGCGAACCGTGCGGCCAGGGCCGGGGTGCGCTTGGCGCCCATGCCGCCGATGATGATCGGGGGGTGCGGGCGCTGTACCGGTTTCGGCAGTGCCGGAGAGTCTTTCACGGTGTAGTGCGTTCCGGCGTAGTCGAACCTCTCTCCGCCCGGGGTTTCCCAAAGGCCGGTGAGGATGTCGAGCTGCTCGCCCAGCCGCTCGAAACGTTGCGCCAGTGGCGGGAACGGGATGGCGTAGGCCTGGTGTTCGGCCTCGAACCAGCCGGCGCCGATGCCGAGTTCGACCCGGCCGTCACTCATCGCGTCGACCTGGGCCACCGAGATCGCCAGCGGACCCGGGTAGCGGAATGTGGCCGAGGTCACCATGGTGCCGAGCCGGATGGACGATGTCTCGCGTGCGATGCCGGCCAGCGTCACCCACGAGTCGGTGGGACCGGGCAGACCGTCGCCGCTCATCGCGAGGTAGTGATCGGAACGGAAAAACGCCGAATAGCCGAGGGATTCGGCGGCTTGGGCGATGGCAAGCTGATCGGCGTAGCTGGCGCCCTGCTGGGGTTCGATGAAGACTCGGAAATCCACCCCAGCAGCCTAGAAGACGTCGACCTTCTCGGTGCTGACGAACATCCCGTGGCCGGTTGTGTCGTTGGTGAACCGGGTGCCGCTGCTGCTGGCGCCGATGGTCCACCCGACCGCGTGATAGGTGGCGTAGTCGATGGTTGTGGTGGGGATCGCACCGAGGTTGCCGACGATCCAGCGCAGGTTGCCGCCGGCGGTCACCTCGACGCCGTTGGCCTGTTCGCCGTTGATGATCGGGGAGTTGGTGAAGTCCGACTCGCAGCCCACGGACTTCGCCGAGATCTGGCATCGGGTCTGGCCGGACTTCGTCTCGATGTATACGTAGCCGCTGTCGCTGGGTGGCAGGGTTCCGCCGGCGCCCGGCGCGGGCATCGTCGGAGACGTGGGTGATGTCGGCGGGGAGACCTCTGGCGGGCTGGTGGGGAAGCTGGGCTCGATACCGCTGCCGCAGCCCGGGCAGGTCGCGACACCGTCGACGGTGTTGGTGCATCCGGCCGCCGCCGCGCCGGCGGCCACCAGCCACACCACCGCCACCCCGACTCTCACGCCGTTGGATATGCGCACCCGTACTCCCGCTGTCGCCTTCCACGTCAGGGTACGCACCAGGTGACAGAAGTGACTTGAGTGACTCGCGGGTGGTGGTCCCGGAGTCCCGTTTTGCCGCGACGGGGGACTCGGTGGGCCTAGATTCGCACCTGAAGTGAGGAGGGGCGCGCCGTGGTGCACTCCGGCGGGCACCGTGCAGCGAATGAAGTGAAGGGACACATCGTGCTGTTGTTCAACCCGAACACCTACGATCCGCGGCAATTCGATCCCGAAACGCGGCGTCGGCTCCGCGCCCTCATCGACTGGTTCGAGGAGCGCGGCAAGACACAGCTGCTGCAGGACGACTTGGATGCGGTCTGGGTGTCGGACTTCCTGGATTTCATCAAGCGAGAGCGGATCTTCGCGACGTTCCTCACGCCATCCGAATACGGCATCGGCGACCCGGACAAGCGCTGGGACACGTCGCGCAACGCCGCGCTGAGCGAGATCCTCGGGTTCTACGGGTTGGCGTATTGGTACGCCGAGCAGGTCACGATTCTGGGCCTGGGGCCGATCTGGCAGAGTGAGAACATCAAGGCCAAGGAACGTGCGGCCGACCAGCTCGAAGCGGGCGGGGTGATGGCTTTCGCGCTTTCCGAGCGCGAGCACGGCGCCGACATCTACAACACCGACATGATCCTCACGCCTGCGGCGCAGGGTGACGAGGAAGGCGTCGTCTTCCGCGCCTCGGGGGAGAAGTACTACATCGGCAACGGCAATGTGGCGGGAATGGTTTCGGTGTTCTCCCGGCGTGCCGACGTGCCCGGCGCCGACGGCTACGTGTGGTTCGTCGCCGACAGGGCGCACCCGGCCTACAAGCTGATCGGCAACGTTGTGCACGGCCAGATGTATGTGAGCAACTTCGGCCTGGACGACTACCCGGTGCGCGAGGAGGACATCCTGTGCACCGGGCCGGAGGCATTCTCGGTCGCGCTCAACACCGTCAACGTCGGCAAGTTCAACCTGTGCACCGCGTCGATCGGGATGTGTGAGCATGCCTTCTACGAGGCGATCACGCATTCGAACAACCGCATCCTGTACGGCAACCCGGTCACCGACTTTCCGCACGTGCGCTCGAGTTTCGTCGACGTCTACGCCCGGTTGGTCGCGATGAAGCTATTCAGCGATCGGGCGATCGACTACTTCCGCAGTGCCAGCCGGGATGACCGGCGCTACCTGCTGTTCAACCCCGTCACCAAGGCAAAGGTCACTTCCGAGGGTGAAACGGTGGTGAGATTGCTGTGGGACGTGCTGGCCGCCAAGGGTTTCGAACGCAACACCTACTTCGCCGAGGTCGCCCGGCTGATCGGCGCCCTGCCGCGGCTGGAAGGCACCGTGCACGTCAACGTCGCGCAGATCCTGAAGTTCATGCCGAACTACCTTTTCAACCCTGCCGAATACCCCGAGATCGGCACCCGCCACGACGCGGCAGACGACGTGTTCTTCTGGGCCCAGGGTCCTGCCGGGGGAGCCTCGAAGGTGCAATTCGCCGACTGGGCGACCGTATACGAAAAGTCCTCCGCGATACCCAATGTCGCGCGATTCCTCGAGCAGGTACGGGCTCTGCAGGACTTGCTGGCCACTGCCGCGCCGGATGCCGAGCAACAGGGTGACCTGGACTTCATGCTCGTCATCGGTCACCTCTTCACGCTGGTCGTCTACGGTCAACTGATCCTCGAACAGGCCGATCTGATCGGACTGGACCACGACCTTGTCGACCAGATCTTCGACGTCCAGGTCCGTGACTTCTCCGCTCAGGCCGTGAGCCTGCACGGCAAGGCGAGTTCTACGGCGGCACAACAGCAGTGGGCGCTGGCGGCGGTGCGTAAGCCGGTGTCGGACACCTCTCGATTCGACCGGGTCTGGCAGCAGGTCAAGGCGTACGACGGCGCCTACCAAATGCGCCGGTAGCCGGTCAGCTCACGGTGGTCGTGGCGGTGAACGTCCACGTGTTCTTGGCCCCGCCGGGCCAGGGCTGGCCGTAGCCGGTGGAGATCGTGGTGGTGCCGGGCTTGAGTGCACCGAACGTCCAGACCTCGGTGCCCGGTGCGCCCGGTCTGGCATTGCCGGGTGGCATGCTGCGGTGTCCGGTCTGCGCCAGCACGCTGCCGTCGCCGATCTGGGCCTGGGCCGTCCACCGGTAACCGGTGGACGGGGTGGATGCCAGTGTCAGCCGGAAGGTGTCGCCCACCGCGAGGCTGACGTCCCTGGTGACGTGTTTCTGGCCCAGCAGCTCGTCGTAGGGGATTTCGACGCTCACGGTCTTGGGCGGTGCGGCGGGGCTGTGCTCGGCTGTGCAGCCCGACAGCGCCACCGCGGTCGCAAGCGCGAATGTCAGCCCGATCGGGCGGCGAGTCACTGTCGAGTCCGGGAGAAGCTCCGGAACCGTGTGAACCGCCACAGGTAGGACGCCAGCCGGCGCGCTGGAACGGGTCTGGGCCAGTCGTCGGAACGGAAGTACGCATCTGACCCGCCGTCGACGAAAATGACACTGCCACAGAGGAAGTCCGCCGAGTCGGAGAGCATGAACAGTACCCAGTCGGCCAGCTGTTCGGCGTCGCCGAACCCGCCGATGGGCACCGGGAACGCGTGGATGGTCTTGGCCTCGGCGGGGGTGGCCAGCTGCTTCTCCAGCAAGGGGGTCATGATCGCGCCCGGTGCGATGGCGTTGAGTCGTATGCCGGTGCCGGCCCACTCACGTGTCACCGCGTGTCGGCGCACCCAGCGGCTGACCGCGATCTTGGACGCCCCGTAGGCCATCGATGGCGCGGCCGGGCCGAACAGCCGAAGGCTGCGCAGCGCCTTTTCACCGTCACCCGCCAGCAGCGCCCGCACCGCGCGGCCGGGTACCGCGGGCATCGTTGTGGTCGAGTTGCTGGAGAAGACGACGGCCTTGGCTCGATCGGTGGCGGCCAGCGCGGGTCGCCAGGCCTGGAGCAGTTCCACCACGCCGAAGTAGTTCACCTGCGTGATGAGATGCGGGCGTTCGCGGCCCGGGGTCGGGCCCAGCCCGGCGGCGAGCACCGCGCCGTCGAGCCTGCCCTCGCAGGCCTCCAGCACGCGGCCGCCGGCAGCCATGCGCCCTGCCTGGGTGGCGAGGTCGGCGACGATCTCGGCGTCCTTGATGTCGACCCCGATGACGTCGTTGCCGTTGGCGCGAAGCTTCTGCGCCACTGCGTGCCCCATGCCCGATGCCGAGCCGGTTACTGCGTAAGTGCCCATCGTTGCACCTTATGCCGCCCGTCCCGGCGGATGGCCCGGACTGGCCACGCCAGGTCCCTTTTCGTGCCGCACCGACCTGCGGGCTCAGTAGCTCGGGATACCCTTGCGACGATGCGCACCGTAGAGGTCTTCGCCGATGTTCTGTGCCCGTTCACCCACGCCGGGCTGCACACACTGATCGACCGGCGCACGGCGCTCGGACACACCGAACCGCGCCTGCGCATCCGGGCCTGGCCGCTGGAACTGATCAACGGCAAGCCGCTCGACCCGCACCACATCGGCGTAGAGGTCGCAGCGCTGCGGGCACAGGTGCGTCCCGACCTGTTCACCGGGTTCGCCGCGGACACCTTCCCGCGTACCTCGATGCCCGCGTTCGCGCTGGCGGCCGCGGCGGATCGCTCCGGTGATCCCGCACTGGCCGAGGAGGTCGGCATGGCCCTGCGCGATGCGGTGTTCGAGCAGGGCCTCGACATCGGGCAACCCGAAGTCGTCGCGCCGATCGCGGACCGTTTCGGCCTGGAACCCCTCGACGCCGACGCGACGTCGGACACCGTGCGCGCCGACTGGGAAGAGGGACGTTCCCGCGGCGTGCTCGGCTCCCCACACTTCTTCACCGACGACGGTGAGAGCCGGTTCTGCCCGGTCCTCGATATCAGCCGCGACGATGTCGGCAACTTCGTCATCGCCTGGAAACAGGGCACCGAGGCGTTCGCCGACAGCATTCTGGGCTGAGCCGGGGGTTCGGCAAACCTCTGTTCCCGCCGGCGGATCGAGGAACCCGAGAGGGGTTGGACTGGTTCAGCGATCTCAGCCCGGGGCGCCGGCACCGCCACCGCGGTCCTCGGAGGTATCAGGACCGAGCGCGTCGACTGCTTCGCCGACGGACGCGAACAGGTGGTGCTCGCCGATCCGCGCAAGCAGACCGCTTCTCTGCAGGCTGGCGCGGACCGTTTTGTTGGTTCTGGCCATCGCGAAACGCACGCCGCGACGGTCGAGATGATCGAGCACCTCGGTCAAAGCGCGCGCACCCGTGTAGTCAAGATCGGTCATTCCGACTGCGTCGAGCACCACCAGCCGAGGAGGGGGATCGGAGCGTTTGATCGCATCGGTCACTTGGGTGCGGAAATGAGACGCGTTGGCGTACCACAGCGGGTTGTCGAACAGCGCCACGAGTAGTCCGGGGACTTCGACGGGTTCCTCTGAACTCTTGTTGGCGCCCCCAAGGGGGGCCCAGCTGGTAGTTGACGGTATGCGGCCCAGGATTTGCAGGCGCGTGCGGGCGGTGATGCGCGCGCGGTCGAGGATGGCCAGTGCGACCGCCACGACGATGCCCTGTTCGACCCCGACGAGTGCGACCGTGAGCAGGGTGATCACGGCCAACCCCAATTCGACGCGGTTGTAGCGAGCGATCGCGAGCAGATCGCGCCAGGGGAAGATTCGGCTGGCGATGAAGAGCAGGATCGCGCTCAGGGTCGCCACAGGCAGGTCCTTGAGCAGGGCCAGGGCGGGGATCAGCAGTACGACGCCACCAGCGGCGATGAGGCCGGTCAACTGGGTTCGCCCGGAGGTTGCCGCCACGGCGGCAGTTCGTGGCGGGCTCGCATTCACCGGCGACGATGTTGCCGGCACCGACGCCGAGGAAGTCGTTGTTGACGTTCACCGGATAGTCCTTCTGGTCGGCGAACGCGCGGGTGGTCGCCGCCGTCTGGCTGACGATGACCAGGGCGACGACACCGGCGACCGGAGCGACGGTGCCCAGGGCAGACCAGGACAGGCCGTCCAGGCCGAGATGCGGCGCGCCGTGGGCCACCGTGCCCAACACCGGCACCCCGTGGGCCTGCAGATTCAACAAGTGGGCCAGCAGCGTCGAGCCGGCGAGTCCGACAAGCGCCCCGGGAAGCCGGCGGTCGACCAGTTCGCCGACGACCACGACGGCGAGCACGCCCAGCCCGATACCCACGGCCCAGCCGTTGACCAGATGCAGATCGCCGAATACCGCACGCACCCGATGCACGGTGCTGCCGCCGGCGCCGGGAATGCCCAGCATGTCAGGCAGCTGATGCACCGCGATGATCACTGCAATCCCACCCAGGAATCCGCTGATGATGGGGACCGACAGGAACTCGGCGACCCACCCCAGCCGCAGCAGACCGACGACGGCCACCACTATCCCGACCGTCACGGCGAGGATCCCGACCAGCGCGACATAGTCGGGCGATCCGGCAGCCGCCAAGGCTGTGATGCCGACAGCGAACAGCGGGGCGATGGTCGAATCAGCGCCGACCGACATCTGCGGGTTCGATCCCAACAGCGCAAAGGCCACCGAGCCGGCGATGAACGCGTAGAAGCCGGTGATCGGTGGCATATCGGCCAGCCGGGCGGTGGCCAACTGTTCGGGTACCGCGATCGCCAACAACGTCAGCGCGGCAAGCGCGTCGCGAAGGACCCACGAACGCCGATAGCCATGCAGCGACGAGAACAGCATCGACACATCATCGCAACTGGGGGTCGCCTGATCGGTGCCCTCGTCGCGGCCACGCTGGCACGTCTTGCGACCGTTCACAGCACCGAACCCCACGGCGGTGTGGCCGAACGTGGGAACAAACCGACGACTCCCGCCGTTGTCCCACTCGAGCAACTTGAGCTAACTTGACTCAAGTCTGGGTTGACAGGAGACCGTCGACTGGAGCAGGCTTGAGCCTGGTTCGCTCAGAGGAAAGAACGTACTAATCAGGAGGATTTCATCATGGCTCGTGCGGTCGGCATCGACCTCGGGACCACCAACTCTGTTGTCGCGGTACTGGAGGGTGGCGACCCGGTTGTCGTCGCGAACTCCGAAGGATCCCGCACCACGCCGTCGGTGGTTGCTTTTGCGCGCAACGGCGAGGTGCTGGTCGGCCAGCCCGCCAAGAACCAGGCAGTGACCAACGTTGACCGGACCATCCGCTCGGTCAAGCGGCACATAGGCACCGACTGGTCCATCGAAATCGACGACAAGCAATACACCGCCCAGGAGATCAGCGCCCGCATTCTGCAGAAGCTGAAGCGCGACGCCGAGGGCTACCTCGGTGAGGACATCACCGACGCGGTCATCACCGTGCCCGCATACTTCAACGACGCCCAGCGGCAGGCCACCAAGGAGGCCGGTCAGATCGCTGGTCTGAATGTGCTGCGCATCGTCAACGAGCCCACCGCCGCGGCGCTGGCCTACGGCCTGGACAAGGGCGAGAAGGAACAGACCATCCTGGTCTTCGACCTCGGCGGCGGCACCTTCGACGTCTCGCTGCTGGAGATCGGTGACGGTGTGGTCGAGGTCCGCGCCACCTCGGGTGACAACCATCTCGGTGGTGATGACTGGGACGACCGGATCGTCGACTGGCTCGTCGACAAGTTCAAGGGCACCAGCGGCATCGACCTGACCAAGGACAAGATGGCCATGCAGCGGCTGCGTGAAGCGGCCGAGAAGGCCAAGATTGAACTCAGCTCGAGTCAATCCACCTCGATCAACCTGCCCTACATCACCGTCGACGCCGACAAGAACCCGCTGTTCCTCGACGAGCAGCTGACCCGGGCGGAGTTCCAGAAGATCACTCAGGATCTGCTCGACCGCACTCGCGCACCGTTCCAGCAGGTCATCAAGGACGCCACCATCTCGGTGTCCGACATCGACCACGTGGTTCTGGTGGGTGGTTCGACCCGCATGCCCGCGGTCACCGACCTGGTCAAGGAACTCACCGGTGGCAAGGAGCCCAACAAGGGCGTCAACCCCGATGAGGTCGTGGCCGTCGGCGCCGCGCTGCAGGCCGGTGTGCTCAAGGGCGAGGTGAAAGATGTTCTGCTGCTTGACGTCACGCCACTGTCCCTGGGCATCGAGACCAAGGGCGGCGTGATGACCAAGCTGATCGAGCGCAACACCACGATCCCGACCAAGCGGTCGGAGACCTTCACCACCGCCGACGACAACCAGCCGTCGGTGCAGATCCAGGTCTACCAGGGTGAACGCGAGATCGCTGCGCACAACAAGCTGCTCGGCAGCTTCGAGCTGACCGGCATCCCGCCGGCTCCGCGCGGTGTCCCCCAGATCGAGGTCACCTTCGACATCGACGCCAACGGCATCGTCCACGTGACGGCCAAGGACAAGGGCACCGGCAAGGAGAACACGATCCGCATCCAGGAGGGCTCCGGCCTGTCCAAGGAAGAGATCGACCGGATGGTCAAGGACGCCGAAGCGCACGCCGAGGAGGACCGCAAGCGTCGCGAGGAGGCCGACGTCCGCAACCAGGCCGAGTCGCTGGTCTACCAGACGGAGAAGTTCGTCAAGGATCAGCGTGAACCAAAAGAGGGAGCGGGTGGTCCTGCAGTCTCCGAGGACACCCTGGGCAAGGTCGAGGCCGCCATCACGGAGGCCAAGACCGCTCTTGCCGGTAGCGATATCGCCGCCATCAAGTCGGCGATGGAGAAGCTCGGTGAGGAGAGCCAGGCCCTCGGCCAGGCCATCTACGAGGCGACGCAGGCCGAGCAGGCCGCTGGTGGCGGTGCCGCTGAAGGTGGCGCCGACGATGTGGTCGACGCCGAGGTCGTTGAGGACGATCAGGAGAACAAGTGACGGAACGGCATACCGATGAACCGGTAACTGTCACCGACAAGCGCCGTATCGACCCCCAGACGGGTGAGGTGCGTGAGGCGACCCCCGGTCCGGCCCCTGGTGGGCCGGCGCCGGGGGAGTTCGCCGGCGAGACGCCCGAAGAGGCCGGCAAGGCCGCCGAATTGCTCGGCGATCTGCAGCGTGTGCAGGCCGACTTCGCCAACTATCGCAAGCGCGCGCTGCGCGACCAGCAGGTTGCCGCCGAGCGGGGCAAGGCCGTCGTGGTGAGCCAGCTGCTCACCGTGCTCGACGATCTCGACCGCGCCCGCAAACACGGTGACCTGGAGACCGGTCCGCTGAAGTCGGTCGCCGACAAGCTGACGGCCGCCCTGACCGGGCTGGGCCTGAGCGCGTTCGGCGTCGAGGGCGAGGAGTTCGACCCGTCGCTGCACGAGGCTGTGCAGCACGAAGGTGAGGGCTCGAAGCCGATGATCGGCAATGTGATGCGGCAGGGTTACAAGCTGGGCGAGCAGGTGCTGCGACACGCGCTCGTCGGTGTGGTCGACACGGTCGAGGATGTTCCCGCGGCCGGAGCCGATAGCGCCGACACGCCGGGCAACGCTGACCAATCCGGCGCCGAGAACGCAGAATCAGACCGATAGCCATGAGACACGGTGAGGAGGTGACGCGGCATGGTTCAACGAGAATGGGTTGAGAAGGATTTCTACAAGGTGCTCGGCGTCTCCTCCGATGCCAGCGAGGACGAGATCAAGCGGGTCGCGCGCAAGCTGCTCGCCGAGAACCATCCCGACCGCAACCCGAACGACGCCGCGGCCGACGAGCGGTACAAGGCGGTCGGCGAGGCCAGGGATGTGCTCTCGGATCCGGCCAAGCGCAAGGAGTACGACGAGACCCGCCGGTTGTTCGCCGGTGGTGGCGGCGGCTTCGGCCGTCGCTTCAGCGGTGGCGGCAGCCCCGGCGGTTTCGGCGGGTTCGCCGATGCAGACGGCGCCGAGTTCAACCTGAACGACCTGTTCGATGCCGCCGGCCAGGCCGGCGGCACCAACATCGGTGACCTGTTCGGTGGCCTGTTCGGTCGAGGCGGCCAGCCACGGCCCAGCCGGCCCCGCCGCGGCAAGGATCTCGAGACCGAAACCGATCTCGACTTCCTCGAGGCGACCAGGGGAGTCGCCATGCCGCTGCGGCTGACCAGCCCGGCGCCGTGCACCAATTGCCATGGCAGCGGTGCACGTCCGGGCACCAGCCCGAAGGTGTGCCCGGCCTGTAACGGGTCCGGGGTGATCAACCGCAACCAGGGCGCCTTCGGCTTCTCCGAACCGTGCACCGACTGCCGTGGCAGCGGCTCGATCATCGAGAACCCCTGCGACGAGTGCCGGGGCACCGGAGTGACGACTCGGACTCGCACGATCAACGTGCGGATCCCGCCGGGTGTCGAAGACGGTCAGCGCATCAGGCTGGCCGGCCAGGGTGAGGCCGGGCTGCGGGGCGCACCCTCGGGGGACCTGTATGTCACCGTGCACGTGCGGCCCGACAAGGTGTTCGGCCGCGACGGCGACGACCTTACCGTGACCGTTCCGGTGAGCTTCACCGAACTGGCCTTGGGTACAACGCTTTCCGTTCCAACACTGGAGGGCAAGGTCGGAGTGCGGGTGCCCAAGGGCACCGCGGACGGTCGCATCCTGCGGGTGCGTGGGCGCGGTGTGCCGAAGCGAAGCGGCGGCCACGGCGACCTGTTGGTCACCGTGAAGGTTGCGGTCCCGCCCAACGTGGAGGGTCAGGCGCTGGAGGCACTGGAAGCCTATGCCGCCGCCGAGCGAGCCATTGGATTCGACCCGAGGGCCGGGTGGGCAGGAAACCGAACATGAGTGCGTCGGAAGAATCCCGGACGTTCTTGATCTCGGTGGCCGCCGAGCTGGCCGGTATGCATGCCCAGACGCTGCGTACCTACGACCGGCTCGGTCTGGTCAGCCCACGGCGCAGTTCCGGTGGCGGACGGCGATACTCGGAACGTGATGTGGAACTGCTGCGCGAAGTTCAGCGACTGTCCCAGGACGAGGGCGTCAACCTGGCCGGGATCAAGCGGATCATCGAGCTGACCAACCAGGTCGAGGCGCTGCGGTCCCGGCTGAAGGAGATGGCCGACGAGCTGGATTCGTTGTGCGCCAGGCAGCGTCGCGATCTGGCCGTGGTTCCGAAGAGCACCGCTCTGGTGGTCTGGAAGCCCCGTCGTTAGCGCCGAGCAGACGCAAAGGTCCCCGACACGCCGAGCGTGCGGGGACCTTTGCGTCTGCTCGCGGTCAGTGCGGGAGCGAAGCGGCGAGGTTGGGCAGCGTCGCTCGTCAGCTCACCCGGACGGTGAATTCTGCGATCGCGGGCCTACCGGGTACCGCCACGGAGTAGTTGCCCTTGCGCAGCGCGTTGGTCGGCGCGGCCATCGGCTCGATGCCCACGACGTCGTCATTGAGCGGCGCAAAGATCTGCGCGGCAGGATAGCCCTGACCGAAGATCACCTCGATGCGGCGGCCGCCGCCGGACAGCGCGAACACGCCGCGCTGTGGCACTTCGTCGAATCCGTCATCGAATGTTTTGTCGCCCAACGGCTCCGAGATGGCCGGCCACGGATCGAACTGCCCGTTGGGGATGCCCCAGTTGTCCACCGGTAGGTGGCGCAACGGAGGGGTCTCCAGCTGCCACTGTGATCGTGGAACGCCCGGGATGGTCAGGTACGGGTGGAAGCCGAAGACGAGCGGAACCGAAGTCGAGGTGGTGGGTGTCACCGTCGTTTCCACCGTCAGTGCTCGATCGGCCAGCGTGATGTCGAGCGTCACGACGTGCGGGAAGGGGAAGCTCGCCAACAGCCGGGGCTGACCGCCGTAGTCCAGGTCGGCGGTGAGCCGGTTGTCGGACTGCTCGGTGACCAGCCAGCCCGGGTAGGCGGCCAACACACCGTGAATGACCAGGCCGTTCTCATCGGAGCGCACCCCGCCGACCCCGGGGGTCAGTGTTACCGCACCCCCATCGATGCCATAGCCGTTGGCGCTCAACCGGTTCGCCCACGGATACAGGATCGGGATGCCCATCGTCTTGCCCGTCGCCAGATAGCCCTGCAAGCCGCGCCGCTGGCCCAGCAGCTCGACACCGTCGTCGGACAGCGATGTACATATCATTCCCGCGGACGGGACGAAGGTGGCGGTCAGTGGCGAGGACGGATCTTTCAGCACGACGGAGGGCAGCTGAGCCATCGTCGGATTGTGTCACGGATGCAGAAGCGCTGCGGAACCTTCAGCGGTGCTGGCCGATATAGGTCGTCAGATCGTTGATGGTGCGCAACGAGGCATACTCCGACTCCGGAATGTCGACCTCGAAGCGCTTGTGCAGGCGGACCAAGAAGTTGAGCCAGTCCATCGAGTCGAGATCGACCTGATCGCGCAGAAGCTCGGTGTCGCTGATGTCGCCCTCGTCGATCTCGGGCGCAATCGCGACCAGCTCCGACACCACTTGGTCGCGGATCTCGGCATTGGTGGTCATCGTGGGCTCCGTCCTCTACAGTTCGCCGGGTTGTTGCAGTAGCCGGTTGATCTCGGCCAGGAACAGCGCGCCGCGATGGCCGTCGCTGGCGCGGTGGTCGGCGGACAGGCTGGACTGCACCGTCGTGGCGACGCGGATACCGCCATCGACCACGATCACCCGCTGGGCGGGCCTGCCGAACCCGACCAGCGCCACCTGGGGTGGGTAGATGACACCGAACACCGCATCGACGCCCTTGTCACCGAGGTTGGTGACGGTGATCGTCGGGTCGGACATCTCCGAGCTGCGCAGCGACCCGGCCCGCGCCCGGGCCACCAGGTCGGTCAGGTCGGCCATCAACTCATCGAGCTTCTTCTCCGCCACGTCGTGAATCGCCGGGGCGACCAGACCGCCGCCACGCAGCGAGATCGCCACGCCCACATGTACACCCGCGGCCGGCTCATAGGCGTCGTCGCGCCAGAACCCGTTGAACTCGCCGAACCGCGCAGCGGCCAGCGCCACGGCCTTGAGCTGCAGGACCGCCGGCAGCAGGCGTTCGGTGATCGGGCGGTTCGCGTTCTGTTCGGTCAGCCAGGTCAGCGCGGTGTCCAGAACGATCTCGCCGGCCAGGTAGTAGTGCGGGATCTCACGCTTGGAGCGACCCATCGCCGCGGCGATCGATGCGCGCATGGCCGCGCCCCGCTCAGCTGCCTTCTCCGCCGCGGACTTGCTGGCGGCCGGTTTGGCGGCAGGCTTGGGCGCGGCATGATGCTTGGTGGCCGCCGCGTGTTCGACGTCGGTGAGGGTGATGGCCCCCTGTGGTCCGGTTCCGGTGACGGTCTTCAGGTCGACACCCAGCGACGCCGCCGTCCGCCGAGCCACGGGTGAGACCCAGAGCCGGTGGCCCACCGGTGCCGCGGCCGGGGCGGTATGCATGGCGGGCGCCGGCTCGGCCGTGGGCTTGGCAGCGGTCTCGGGCTTGGCGGCAGCCCTGGCCGTACGGGGTTGTGACTTCTCGCCGGGTTCCAGCAGGATCGCCAGCGGTGTTCCGACCGCGACGGTCTGCCCGACGGGCACCAGCAGTTCGCCGACCACACCGTCATGCCAGCATTCGATTTCCACTGCGGCCTTGGTGGTTTCGACCACGGCGAGGATCTGCCCGCGCGTAACGGTGTCGCCGGGTTTGACCAGCCACTCGTCGAGTGTGCCCTCGTCCATGTCGGCACCGAGGGCAGGCATGGTGAACTCGATCATGAGCGATCCCCGAACAGCTCGTGTACGGCGGCGACGATCCCGTCGGGCTGCGGAAGGGCCGCGTCTTCGAGATGTTTGGCATAGGGGATGGGGACTTCGACGGTGCACACCCGCCCGATCGGCGCGTCCAGGTCGTAGAACGCGCCTTCGACGATGCGGGCGCTGATCTCGGCGGACAGGCTGCCGGTGCGCCAGCCCTCGTCGACCACCACGGCGCGGTGCGTCTTGCGCACCGACTCCAGGATCGTCTCGTCGTCGAGCGGCCGAAGGACCCGTAGATCGATCACCTCGCAATCGATTCCGGTCAGCGACAGCTGATCGGCAGCGTCGAGGGTCTTCGGCACGCAGCCGCCGTAGGCGATCAGCGTGACATCGGTTCCGTTGCGCCGCACGGCGGCCCGGTCGATATCGGTCGGTCCCAGGGTATCGATGTCGGCCGAGGTGTTGTAGAGCTGCACGTGTTCGAAGATGATCACCGGATCCGGATCGGCCAGTGCGGTGGGCAGCATCCCGTAGGCATCGGCGACCGTGGCCGGCGCCACCACTTTGATGCCGGGGATGTGTGCGTACCAGCCTTCGAGACTGTGCGAATGCTGGGCGGCGAGCTGCCTGCCCGCACCGGTGGCCATCCGCACCACCAGCGGAACCGAGAACTGGCCGCCGGACATGTGCCGCAGGGCCGCAGCGGTGTTGACGATCTGGTCGAGTGCCAGCATGCTGAAGTTCACCGTCATCACTTCGACGATCGGTCGCAGGCCACCCAGCGCGGCGCCGATCCCGATGCCGACGAAGCCCAGCTCCGAGAGCGGGGTGTCGCGAATCCGTTCCGGCCCGAACTCGTCGAGCAACCCCTTCGACGCCGCGTAGGTGCCGCCGTAGCGTCCGACGTCCTCGCCCAGCAGGACGACCCGTTCGTCATCCGTCATGGCGCTGCGGATCGCGTCGTGGACCGCGCTGCGGTAGGTGGTCTTCACGAAAGGGCCTCCGCGCTCGTCGGTGTCATCAGATCGCGGGTGAGGTCGTCGACGCTCTCCCAGGTTCCCGCCTCGGCGTAGGCGACCGCGTCGGCGATCTCGTCGTCCGCCGCGGACTCGAACGCGGCGATGTCGTCGGTGCTGACCAGTTTCTCTGCCAGACACGTCTCGGTGAGCAGGCGGATCGGGTCGCGTTCACGCCACTTCTTGACCTCGGCCTTGTCCCGGTACAGCTCCGGGTCGAACATCGAGTGTGGCCGGAACCGATAGGTGCGAAACTCGACGAAGAAGGGTCCGCCATTGGTGCGGATGTGGTCGACGGCCTGCTCGGCGGCGGTGTGGCAGGCCAAGACGTCCATTCCGTCGACCGACGCGGTGGGCACCCGGTAGGACGCCGCCTTGGCGGTGAGGTCGGTCTGGGACATCTCCCGGTCGATGGCGGTGCCCATGGCGTACCGGTTGTTCTCGCAGAAGAACAGCACCGGCAGTTGCCAGAGTTCGGCCATGTTCATCGACTCGTGGAAGGCGCCTTCGGCGGTTGCGCCTTCGCCGAAATAACATGCGGTGACCCGGTTTCGCTTCAACTGCGCATCGGCGAAGGCCAACCCGGCCGCCAACGGCAGCCCGCCGCCGACGATCGCGTTGCCGCCGTAGAACCGCCTGTCGGCGTCGAAGAGATGCATCGACCCGCCGCGCCCGCGCGAGCACCCCTCCTGCTTGCCGAACATCTCGGCCATGATCGACGTCATCGGAACACCGCGCAGCAGCGCGTGCGCATGCTCACGATAGGTGGCCACCACGGCGTCCTCGGGTTCCAGCGCCCGCAGCGATCCGGTGGCCACCGCTTCTTCGCCGACGTAAAGATGAAGGAAGCCGCGAATCTTTGCGGCGCCGTAGAGCTCGGCGCATTTCTCCTCCATGCGCCGGATCCGGATCATGTCCGAAAGCAGTCCCCGCGCAAGCTCGCGGTCGGTCACAGCTTCACCTCCTGCCCGTGCGGCTGCCCCGAGGTCTCCACGGTGGACGTGTCGCCCTCCGGCAGTCCAAGCTCGCGTGCCTTGAGCAGGCGCCGCATGATCTTGCCGCTGCGAGTGTGCGGCAGTGAGTCGACGAAGTCGATCTCCTTGGGCGCCACCGCCGCTCCCAGCCGCTTGCGTGCGTGCCCCATCAGGTCACGGTACAGATCCTCGTCGGAGGTGTAGCCGGTCTTCAGCGTGACGAACGCTTTCACCACCTCGCCGTAGGTGGGGTCAGGCTTGCCGATCACGGCGGCCTCGGCAACCGCCGGATGATCGGTCAGCACGTTCTCGACCTCGAATGGCCCGATCAGATGTCCGGAGGCTTTGATCACGTCGTCGGCGCGCCCGACGAACCAGAAATAGCCGTCCGCGTCGCGCTTGACCAGGTCACCGGACAGGTACAGGTCGTCGACAAAGCACTTGCGGTAGCGCTCGTCCTGGTGCAGGTAGCTGCGGAACATCGAGGGCCACCCGGTGCGCAGGGCGAGTTCGCCTTCGACACCGGGCTTCTCGATGATCGTCACCCTGCCGGAGTCGTCACGGTGGACTACATAGGCATCTATGCCCGGTAGCGGACGGCCCATCGAGCCCGGTTTGATGTCGAAGGCTGGGGTGTTGGCGACCATGATTCCGCCGGTCTCGGTCTGCCACCAGTTGTCGTGGATCGGCAAGCCCAGCACGCGTTTTCCCCACCACACCGCCTCGGCGTTGAGCGGCTCGCCGACGCTGGCGATGAACCGCAGCTTCGGGAAGTGATACTCGGCGGGCAGCTCCGGGCCGGCCTTGATCAGCATGCGGATGGCGGTGGGGGCGGTGTACCACACGGTCACGCCCTCATCCTGCAGGATGCGGTACCAGCGCTCGGCGTCGAATTCCGCCTCGTCGATGATCGAGGTGACACCGTGCAGCAGGGGCGAGATGACCCCGTATGAGGTTCCGGTCACCCACCCGGGGTCGGCTGTGCACCAATAGATGTCGTCGTCGTGCAGGTCCAGCGCGTAGCGGCCGGTGATGTAATGCATGGCCAGCGCACCGTGGACGTGCAACGCACCCTTCGGGGTCCCGGTGGTCCCGCTGGTGAAGTGCAACAGCGAGGGATCGTCGGCGGTGGTGTGCTCGATCGGTGCGTCGTCGTCGGCGGCGTCCATCAACCGGTGGAAGTCCAGAGTGTCCGGGATGTCGGTGGGTTCGTCGTCGACGAGCAGTATGTGCTTGACCGATGTGAGCTGGTCGCGGACCTTGGCGATCTTGCGCTTGTAGATCGCCGCTGTGGTGACCAGCACGTCGGCGGATCCGATGGTGACGCGGGTGGCGATCGGCTCGGGTCCGAACGCGGAGAACAACGGCGAAACCACGCTGCCGTTGCGCAGCGCGCCGAGCATGCTGATGTAGAGCTCAGGAACCCGGCCCATGATCACGAAGACACGGTCGCCCTTTCCGATGCCCAGGTTCCTCAGGACGTTGGTGAACAGGCGGGTCATTCTGCCCAGTTCGGCGTAGCTGACGTCGTGAACCGACAACTGCGCGCTGTTCGGGGTGTCGGTGATGAACCGCAGCGCGGTGCGGCCGGCCTGCGGTCCTTTGGCGTGGCGGTCCACCGCCGCATAGGCGATGTTGCAGCCCGCCTGGGCGCCGACGCCGCCCATTCCCGCGCAGAGGTCGGGGATCTTCGACCAGGTGAACGATGCGCGGGTTCGCTCGTAGTCGGCCAGGTTGGGCGCAACCTTCAGATCGCCTGCGTCCTTGTGAATGATCTCCATGTATTCCTCAGGTGTTGGGTGGGGCCAACACGCCGTTGCGGCGTGCACGGCCGAGGTTGGCCATCACACGGTCGAGCACCACGTTGTAGGCGGCGCCGTCCTTGAGGATGTCGCCGCGACCGCGATGGCGAAGGAATGCGTCGAGCCGCTTGTCCAGCGGCCAGTCCCAGTAGTCGCGCCGGGTGTACTGCGAACACAAGAATTGCCATGCGATGGCGTCGAGTTCGGCGTCGTCGGCCTTGCCGGCCGGACCGCCTTCCGTCATCACAGCCCCTTACTGCTGATCCCCCGCGGATGTGATGCTCGTCTCATCACGGACGCTCCCGAAAGGGACGAAAGTCACCGAAGTCGCGGCCGGGAGTCTCAATCCACCAGCGGGTCGTGCTGGATCCGCTCGGGAGGTGCGCCCCTGGCGACCAGCGCCTCCTTGGTGGCCCGCACCATGGCCGGGCCACCGCAGATCAGGATCTGTCGATCGCCCCAACCGCCGTACCTGGCGACCACCTCCGGCAGCCGGCCGGTCTGGCGCACATGGAGTCCACGGGGCGGTTGGACATCGGGGTAGTCGCCGGCCCACGGCGGGTCTTTCGGGTACTCCGATACCGGCGACACCGACAGCCAGGGATTGGAGCCGGCGATCTTCCACAGGGTTCGCAGGTCGTACAGCTCGCATGGGTAGCGGGCACCGAAGAACAGATGCACCCGGGGGTTCACCCCGAACCGGGCCAGGTCCATGATCAGTGCGCGCAGCGGGGCCAGACCGGTGCTGGCGGCGACCATCAGCACGTCCCCGTCCTCGCGGTCGATTTCCATGGCCCCGTGCGGGCTCGACATCCGCCACCGGTCACCGGGCCGGGTCTCGCCGACGACGGCGGCGCTGACCATGCCGCCCGGCACCGCGCGGATGTGGAATTCGATGAATCCGTCCGGATCGGCCGGGATGGCCGGGGACAGGTAGCGCCACCGGCGCGGCCACTGCGGTATCTGGACGTTGACGTACTGGCCGGGGTGGTAGGGCATCGGCCGGTCCAGGTGTAACCGCACGACAGCCAGGTCGCGCGAGACCCGGTGGTGCTCGATGACGGTGCCGTCCCACCATGCCGGGCCGTCCTCGGCGTCGGCCGCTCCGGCCATGATGCCGGTGATGAGGTTGATCGCCTGGGTGGAGGCGTCGTCGACCGCGTCGGTCCAGCGGTCGGACAGATGGCTGCGGACGGTGGAGTACCAGGCCCGTCGCATGGACTCGTAGTGCTGTGGCGTCACGCCGTACTTGCGGTGATCGCGGCCCAGCTGGGCGAGGAACGCCACGGGAGCGTGCGCACGCTGGGCCACCATCTCGCCGAACACCCAGTGCATGGCCTGGCCAAAGGTGGCACGCTGCTGGTGCAGGTCGGGCGGGAAGAGGTCGCGCACCGAGGAGTCGATCGCGAACCAGCAGGTATAGAACCGGCGGATCAGCTCGTCGTCGGCATCCGGATCGATGGCAGCCTGCAGCACCCGCAGCGCTTCGCGATCCTCCAGACCCACGGCGCCCGATCTTAGGCCCCCGACCGCCTGCTACAGGCCGTGAATGCCCTTGTACAGCACGAGTAGGCCGATCACCACCAGGATCACCGCGACCAGAGCGCCGTTGTGCTTCTCCATCCACACCTTGAGCCGGGCCAACGTCGGTTCCAGACGGTCGCCGGACACCGCGTAGGCCAGGATCGGTGCGGCGACCGTACACCCCGCCATCGCCACGAACAGCAGGATGGCGGCGGCCAGGCCGCTGCCCACTCGAAATCCCTCCGTCCCGATGGCCAGCCCGGCCGCGGCGCAGATGAACAGAACCTTCGGGTTGGCCACGGTGAGTAGCGCACCCATGCCCAGCGCCTTGCCGGGACCGGCCTCGGTGATGTGGCGCGTCCCCGGCATCTGATGCGCTCGC
>Ga0210086_1000600_pt1 | contig 20474 bp, 15 predicted proteins | sample China_Galinas_PW_3_FD_184867 | JGI IMG/M metagenome (GOLD analysis project Ga0210086, IMG submission 184867) | Wetland microbial communities from San Francisco Bay, California, USA, that impact long-term carbon sequestration - China_Galinas_PWB_D2... | ecosystem: Environmental > Aquatic > Marine...
CCGCCGATGCCCTTCTAAGCTCGCAGAAGCAGATAGAACAAACCTCACAAACAAAGTTCGACTCGGGAGACACCGACCGCCTCTCACTCGTCAGCGACAGGCTGGGACTTTACGCATTCGCCCTGTCCCGGCTTGACGCACTTGTCAGGGCGCAGGAGGCGCTGGGTGTTTTGGAGGACACTGTGCAACGGCCACTGGAGCAGTCATCAGCGCAATTGCCTCCAAGCCCTGAGACAAATCCCCGGTCCGAAAACAGGAGCGATTAATGAGCCAAAAACGCAGACAGAAATCCGCGGCCTCTTTCATCGTGTTGATGCTCGTTGGCATCTTGATATCCATGGCCTTCATACTCGGGTGCAACAGGCCGGGGAATCAAGATAAGCAGCCGGCCGGCACGTCGTCGAACGATACACAGGTGACGAAGGGGGAGGGGGTTATCGTCGATCTCGCCACCCAGCAAAAAGGCGGCATCTCGGTTCAAACGCTCAAGACGTCCCGTCAACAGAATGAGCTGATGGCCTACGGCACCGTGCTCGGGCTGCAGGGGCTACTGAAAATGCGAAACGATTATGCGTCGGCAGAGGCAAATTTGGAAAAGGCGCGCACGAAGCTCGATGTATCGCAGAAGCAGTATGAGCGTGCGAAGTCGCTCAATGCCGATGGGAAGAACATCTCCGACAAGGAACTGCAGGCCGCCCAAGCCGCATGGGAGACCGACAAGATAGACCTGCGCGCCTCGGAGGATGCCCTGCAAGCCCTTGAGGACGCCGCGCGACAGCAGTGGGGAGATGTCGTGGCCGGATGGATCTTCGATGATTCGCCCGAAATTGACAGGCTGGTGGGGCAGAAAGACCGGTTGATTCAGATATCCCTGCCGCCGGATGCGGGAATTTCAGAGCCGCCGCGGGCGGCATGGGTTGCCACCGCTGACGAAAACCGCATCCCCGCCCGTCTTGTATCACTATCTCCTCAAGCCGATACCCGCATCCAGGGGACGAGCTTGTTCTATCTCGTGACGGTTGAAAAGAAAGGGCTTCAGCCCGGGACGAACATTACAGCATATCTGCCGTCAGGCCCAGAGGTAAGCGGGATCGTCGTGCCATCGTCGGCCATCGTATGGTGGCAGGGAAGCGCGTGGGTTTATGTCCAGAAGGAGACAGAGCACTTCGTCAGGCTTAAAGTTTCCACCGCTGACCCAGTCGAGGGCGGATATTTCGTAACCGAGGAGCTCAAAGATGGAGACAGCGTTGTCGTCGCGGGCGCGCAGCTGCTTCTTTCGGAGGAATTCCGCTCGGAATTCCAGAGCCAGGAGAAGGACTGATAAATGGAGTCCGGGACTTCTGGAATATTAAGCTCCATAGTCCGGTTCTCCCTGCGCCGCAGGGGAGTGGTCATCGGGCTTGCGGTTCTGCTCGTCGGATACGGGATATATTCCCTTTCGAATGCGAAGTATGACGTCTTCCCTGAATTCGCTCCACCACAGGTCGTCATACTGACCGAGGCTCCTGGTCTTTCTCCCGAGCAGGTGGAGCAGATCGTTACTTCAAAAGTAGAAAACATAATCAGCGGAGTTTCCGGCATTGAAACGCTTCGCTCCTCGTCGATCCAGGGTGTCTCTATCATCACTGTGACATTCAGCGCGGGGAGCGACATATATAGGATAAGACAGTTAGTAGCCGAGCGGCTGGCCGAATCGGCCGAACGGCTGCCGAGGGGTGTCCACTTGCCGATCATTACCCCGCTTACATCGTCCACGAGTACGGTGCTCGTGATGGGATTGACCTCGGGCACGCGTTCCCTAATGGATATCAGGGACGCCGCGGACTGGACTGTCAAACAGCGCCTACTGTCGGTTCCCGGAGTAGCCAGCGTTGCGGTATTTAGCCAAGACGTAAGAGAGCTGCAGATCCAGGTGCGTCCCGATCGTCTTGTTAAATACAACCTTTCCATCGAGGACGTGCTCGCCGCCGCCGGGCGGGCTACAGGCATCAGGGGCGCCGGATTCATAGATGACGAAAACCAGAGAATAGTACTCCGCAGTGAGGGACAGTCCCTGACCGGCGAGCAGCTTTCAAAAACGGTGCTTGTGCACAGCGGCGGCGCGAACGTTACCCTCGGGGACGTGGCAACGGTCGTAGAGGCGCCCAGACCCCCCGTCGGCGCCGCCCAGGTCATGGGGAAGCCGGGGGCTGTCCTAATTGTCTCGGCGCAGTACGGGGCCAACACGATAGAGGTCACCCGAGACCTTGAACGCGCCATAGACGAACTTCGCCCCGCGCTAAGCGAGCAGGGGATAGAACTCTATCCGGACCTGTTCAGACCGGCGAGTTTCATAGAGACCGCCATCAGGAATGTGAGGTCGTCGTTGCTCATAGGGGCAATCCTTGTCGTGATCGTATTGTTTCTCTTTCTGTTCAATCTGCGTACGGCGGCCATATCCTGTACGGCGATTCCCCTGTCGCTTCTGGCCGGCATTACCGTGCTTGAACACTTCGGGTTCAGTTTGAATACGATGACGCTGGGTGGGCTGGCCATAGCCGTAGGGGAGGTGGTGGACGACGCGGTCATTGATGTGGAGAACATATTCCGACGCCTCAGGGAAAACCGACAGTCCCCGGTTCCGCGCCCTGCGATCGACGTTGTGCTCGGCGCCTCGATAGAGGTGAGGGGAGCGGTGGTCTATGCGACTTTTGCCGTTGCGCTGGTGTTCGTCCCCGTGCTGACCATGTCGGGCGTGGCCGGTCGGATCTTCGCCCCCCTGGGTGTCGCCTACATACTGTCCATACTTGCCTCTTTAGCCGTCGCCCTCACACTTACGCCGGCGCTGTGCCTTTTAACTTTCGACAGAAAGGGCATGACCGAAAAGGAGCCGCCCGTAATGCGGTGGTTGAAGGGCAGATACCGTAGCCTCTTGATCAAGGTCGAGGGTCATCCAAAGACGGTGCTATTCACCATGGTGGTTGTCATAGCCGCGGCGTTTGCGGCGCTTCCCTCTCTGGGCGGCGAGTTTCTTCCGGAGTTTCAGGAGGGAAACTTCATCGTCCACGTCTCGACCGTTCCCGGCACGTCGCTGCAGGAATCGCAGCGTCTCGGACGCCTGATAACAAATGATCTGCTGAAAATCCCTTACGTCCGTTCCGTCTACCAGAGGGTAGGAAGGGCCGAAGATGTCGGCGAGGACATCTGGGGGACCCATTACAGTGAGATAGGTGTGGGTCTCAAGCCGCTTACCGAGCGACAGGCCGAATCGGCAAAGGCGGAGATACGCGGGGTACTGCAAAAATACCCTGGCGTAAACGTCGCCATTAATTCCTTTCTCTCGGAGCGAATTGAAGAGACCATCTCGGGCTACACCGCCCCCGTGGTGGTAAATATCTATGGCGACGACCTTGATGCGCTTGATAAGGCGGGGCGTGAGACCGCGAATGTCCTGGGTAAGATACGTGGCGCCGCGGACGTTCAGGTGCAATCGCCGCCCGGGCTGCCGCAGCTGGTTATCAGGCTGAGGAAGGCCGATCTCGCGCGCTGGGGGTTTGACCCCGTTGATGTCCTCGATTCCATAGGAACCGTCTATCAGGGGGAGACCGTAGGCCAGGTGTACGAGGGAAACAGGAGTTTCGATGTCTCGGTGATTATGGACCCCGAACACAGGAAAACCATTAAGGATGTCGGCAGCCTGCCACTTCGAAATTCCGAAGGCACGTACGTCAGCCTGCGTCAGCTTGCCGACATTTACGAGACGCCCGCGCGGTCTGTCATCCAGCATGACGGGGGAAGGCGTGTCCAGACGGTGACCTGCGATATCAAAGGACGCAGTATCAGCTCCTTTGCGGCTGAGGCAGAGAAGCGGGTTCTTTCGGCGGTCAAAATGCCAAAGGGAGGATATATTGATTTTGCCGGTGCCGCGGAGGCCCGTGCCGGCTCCAGCAAGGACCTGATGGTGCATTCGCTGCTTGCGGGCATAGGGATTCTAATACTTCTTTCGCTTGTCCTGGCCAATTACCGGAATCTGCTATTGGTCATTCTGAACCTGCCCTTTGCGCTTGTAGGAAGCGTTCTCATTATCCTGGCAACAGGCGGAGAGTTTTCTATCGGCTCGATGGTGGGCTTCGTGACCATATTCGGCATTACACTTCGTAATTCCATCATGATGCTCTCTCACTACCAGCACCTGGTTTCGGTCGAGGGGATGCCATGGGGACTTGATACAGCGCTCCGCGGCGCGTCCGAAAGGCTCGCGCCTATTCTCATGACTGCATCGGTCACGGGGCTGGGCCTCCTGCCGCTCGCCCTTGGCAGCGGGACTGCCGGCAGGGAGATAGAGGGCCCGATGGCCATAGTAATACTTGGCGGCCTCGTGACATCGACCATTCTCAACCTCCTCGTACTGCCCACCCTCGCTCTGCGCTTCGGGAAGTTCGAAAGGAATTAAGATGACTCTCCAGATATTTGTATGAGCGTGGCCATGCAGGCTGCTGGGCAGAGATCCAGCGGGCCGATAACGCCGCTTAGGTCGCATTGATATAAAAGAATTCACCGCGGGCCCTCGCAAGAGGGCCCGCTTCTTTTTACACGCGCAGGTTGTCTTCGAAATACACTTGTTTTTCCCTCGTGGTTCGTTTATTATGCCTACGGATGAGGGGACCCTATTTTCGCGCGGTGGCCGTTTTATGTTCGGCCGTGATTACGCTTCTTCTGACTTCGTCCGCCTTTGCCAAGACGCTTGTGGATGCGGCAAAGGCAGGTCAGTTGATGGATGTGCGTTCGATGCTCGACGGCGGGGCGGACATCAACATGCCCGACAACGACGGGGTCACGCCGGTCATGGCCGCTATTCTCAGGGATAACGAGGATGTGGCGTTGTATCTCCTTGAAAACGGTGCCGCGCTGAAGACCCGCCAGGTGTACGACCAGATCCCGATAATCCTTCGCATAGTCAAGAACCCCCGCCGAGCGGCGGAAGTTCTGATTAAGAGGGGCCCCTACATGCTCGCCGGTAAAAACTATCCGAGCATTGCCTTTATCTACTCGCTCAGGTATGGCAGGAAGGATGTTGCCAGCGCCCTTCTGGACAAGGGGCTGGACCTCAATCTCCCGGACGACTCTGGAGTCACCCCACTTGCATATGCGATCGTATTCGGCCACAAGGAACTCGGAGCGCGGCTTTACGACAGAGGAGCATACTTCTACAAGCCGGGGATGAGCGTAAATGAGACTATGGCGCTTGCGAGGGAAAAGAGGCACCGGGATGTCGAGCGGTTCCTTACCGAAAGGGAAACGAAGGTGAGCCCTGCAGTGGAGAGTGCGCTCGTTCAGGCCATCAGGGATGACGACGCGGAACTGGTGGCGAAGCTCATACGCGAGGGAGAGGACGTTAACGTGCCCGATTCCTCCGGCAGCACCCCTCTTTACGTAGCGGCGGGCAGGGGGAATAACGAGATAGTAAAACTCCTGTTGGATGCGGGAGCAGACCCCAATCGAGGCTGCGGAAACGGGTGAATGCCGCTAATGGCTGCCGCCGGGGGCGGACACGAAGAGACGGTAAAGTTGCTAATCGATGCGGGGGCCAAGGTCGGTGCCGAAAGTAGTAGCGGTATGTCGGCGCTGATGTCGACCTCCGGCAACGGAGACAGGGCAGCGGCAGAACAGCTAATATCTCAAGGCGCAGACGTTAACGCCCGTGACAAAGACGGGGTGACGGCACTCATGTATGCCGCACGGAAGGGAAACAACGATGTGCTGACGCTGCTCATAGAGAACGGGGCGGACGTTAAAGCAACGAACGACGAGGGCCATTCGGTTTTGCTTTACGCACTGAATTTCGGGCATCAGGATACGGCCGGAATTCTCCTAAGCCACGGCGCGGACATGAACTCCGTCGATAAGGAAGGACACACGCCTTATACATATCTTCTTACCAACGGCAGATTGGATATGGCCAAGTGGCTCATCCGCGAGGGCATGGACGTCAACTTCATCGCCCCGGGAAGAGTGCCCTACATAATCACCACACTGCTCGCGGGGCATGAGGACATGGCTGAGATGCTGATAGAGCATGGCGCCGACGTCAACATAAGCGGGATGGGCGGTTTCAGCCCGCTCATATGGGCGTCGAGGTATGGATACGAGAAGGCCGTGAGGTTCCTTCTCGATCACGGCGCTAAGGTAGAAGCGAAGAACGACTGGGGGTACACGGCCCTCATGTGGGCGGCAAACGAGGGCCATGCGGAAACCATCGCTATGCTTCTCGATGCCGGCGCGGATATCACGGTGGAGGGTAATGACGGGATGAATCCCCTGCTGCTTGCCGCGGCCAACGGACACCCCGAAGCAGTGAGGGTTCTTCTTGACGCGGGGGCGGATGTTTCCGAGAAGCTTGGCCCACAGAAGACGACTCCTCTGTTTGCCGCCGCGGCGGGCGGCAACGTAGAGTGCGCCGAGCTCATGATATCAAGAGGGGCTCGGGTCGATGCCGGAGATACTTTCGGAAACACGCCGCTCATGGTCGCCGCAAACCGAGGGCATGCTGATATGGCGCGGCTTCTCATCGACAAAGGTGCCGATATTGAAGCCAGAGAGGCAAACGGAATGACCCCGCTTATAATCGCCGGGGCAAACGGGCGCAAGGATGTCGCGGAACTCTTGCTTAAAAAAGGAGCCGATATCGAGGCTACCATGAAAGGGGGCGACACGGCCCTCATTCAGGCTGCGATGAAGGGCCACGCCGACGTTGCGGCGTTTCTCGTCTCAAGGGGTGCGAACATAAACGCGGTAAACGACCAGGGTAATACACCACTGTTGGCGGCTGTCTATTTTGGACATGTCGATACCGTCAAGAAATTGATAGGGATCGGAGCTAACGCCAACATTGCAAACAACGACCAGGTAACTCCCCTTATGGCCGCAGCCAACGAGGGGCACCTTGATGTAGCCAAGGTTCTTATCGAAGGGGGCGCGAACCTCGACACGGCCCAGAAAGACGGGACCAATCCAATTCTTCTGGCCCTTCAGAACGAACACCCCGACATCGCGGCACTACTGATAGAGCACGGAGCGAATGTGAACGTCGTTGACGACAACACCCAAACCCCCCTGATACTGGCCGCCTTTCAGGGATACGCCGATGTCGTCAAGCTCCTGGTAAAGCACGGAGCGAATAAGATCGCCAAGAGCAGATGGGGTAAGACGGCACTGGACTACGCACGAGATAATGGGCATGAGGACATCGTGCGCATTCTCGAATCAAGTTCCACGGGCGGTGGTGCGAGTGGCAACAGCGATATGACCCTCGTGGATGCCGCCCTTGCGGGAAAACTGGAGCGGGTCAAGTCTCTGGTAGCCGGAGGCGCGGACATTAATGCCGATAACGGCAAAGGGATAACGCCTCTTTCGGCAGCCGCCACGAACGGTCATCCCGACGTGGCGAAGTTTCTTATAGACAATGGCGCCGACATAAACGGCTCGACCGAATACGGGACGCCGCTGATACTCGCGCTTCAGACAAAGCACCTCGATGTGGCCGATATGCTGCTTTCCGCCGGCGCGGACGTCAATGCCAAGCACAAGGATGGGTACGGGCCGCTAAACACCTCAGCCACCTTTGACCAGAGGGATATCGTGAAGAAACTGCTTGCCGCCGGAGCTCACGTCAATGCCAGGGACAATAACGGCCTCTCCCCGCTTGCGATGGCGGCAACGGAGGGGAACCTGGAGGTCGTGAAAATGCTTATCGCCGCTGGAGCGGACGTCGACATAAAGGACAACAACGACAACACCCCGCTCGCCCTGGCCGCCGGAGAAGGTTTCGGGGACGTGGTCGAGGTCCTCATAGCGCATGGCGCGGCTGTCGACAACAGGAACGTGGAAAGGAATACCCCCTTAATGCTCGCTGCATTCGCCGGTAAGGAGGATGTGCTGAAACTTCTTATCCGGGCCAAAGCTGATATTAATGCCGTGGACGCAAGCGGCGATACGGCACTTACGGCAGCCACGTTCAAGAGTTTTAAGGGAGAGGTGGATATCCTGCTTAATGCGGGGGCCGATCCCAACGTGAGAAACAAGATCGGCAAGACCCCGCTGGACTATGCCCGCCAAATAGACAACATCGCCCTCATACAGATGCTTCAGGCGCACGGCGCAAAGTAGTATTGTATAATCTCATATGGCCCCACCGAGGGTAGGCATATGCGGCGACCGCAGCGGCGCGGGCAAGACGCTCGTGGCATGCAGGCTGCTGGGCAGGCTCGGCGGCTGGGGGGCCATCAAGTGCTCTCCGTCAACGCTTTATACCTCAGTGATAGACGACCCCGATACCCTCAGGGAGCCGGGCAAGGACACCGCCCGATATCTCGACGCGGGCGCCTCCGAGGCGGTCCTGGTGCGGGCCCCGCGAGATGAGTTCGACGAGCCCCTCGGCATGGCGCAGGGCAGGCTCGCCCACCTCGAGGGCATTGTCATAGAGGGAAACAGCGCCGTAGCGACCCTTAAGGAAAGCCCCGATGTTATAATATTTATAGTGTCCGGAAGCCGGGAGGGTCTGAAAAACAACACCGATGACCTCCTCCGGCGCGCGGACGTGGTTTTGTACGGGGGCGCACCCCCGGACTCGGCGCCAGAAGGGGCCGGGGTTTTCAGCATCGACGACGAGGACGCGTTTCTGGACTACGTCCTCAAGCTGATAAATGGAAGAAAAGGTTAAGGAAGAGCTCGTGAAAAAGGCCGTCGAGGGCAGGGTGAACTGCCACGAGGCGAGAAAGCTTGCCGAAGACCTCGGCGTGACGTATGCCGAGGTGGGCAGGGCCGCGAACGAGCTTAAGCTAAAGATAACCAACTGCGAGCTCGGGTGTTTCTGATGGGTAATTTACCTTTTGAACTTGCGATGACATTTTATTTCGCCGCCGTGGTCATCGGCCTCGTGGAACTCTTCACCTCCACGAAGATGACCACCAAGCTGATGCTCGGCGCGGCGGCCATCGGCCTCGTAATGCACACCGTTTACATAGTCGGCCGCTACGCTGCCGAGGGTCATTTCCCCGTGGCGAGCCCTCACGAGGCCACTTCGTTCTTCGCCTGGTGCATCATGGTGCTGTTCTTCGCGCTCGAATTCAGGCATAAGGTCGGGCTGCTGGGCTCGTTCGTAATGCCCGTGGTGATGATGCTCCTGGTAGCCTCATCGCTGTTTCCGCGCGAGGTCGATCCCACCCTCAGCCCGGTGCTCAAGAGCAACTGGTTCGCGGTGCACACGTTTCTCGCATTCATCGGAGACGCGGCGTTCGCCCTTGCGTGCGGCGTGGGCATCATGTACGTCGTGCAGGAGCACTACGTAAAGAGCAAGCATCTGGGAGGGCTTTTCCAGAGGCTGCCGAGTCTCGAGAGCCTCGACTACATAAACTACCGCCTGATAACCATCGGGTTCCCGATGTTGACGCTCGCGATGATAAGCGGCGCTCTCTGGGCCGAGAAGGCCTGGGGCGGGTACTGGAGGTGGGACCCCAGAGAGGTCTGGGCCCTCATCACGTGGCTCATCTACGCGCTAATACTCCACGCAAGGCTTCTTGCCGGGTGGAGGGGCAGGCGGGCCGCCATACTCTCCATCGTGGGGTTTGTCTCGATACTCGTCGCGTTCTTCGGCATCAAACTTCTCCAAAAGGGGCTTCACGTATTCTAATGAGGGTCTTGATCGTCGGACTCAACCACAAAACGGCTGAGGTGGAGGTGAGGGAGAAACTCGCCTTCGACGGGCCGAAGCTCGAGCAGGGGCTTATGCGCCTCAGGGAGCTGCCGAGCGTGAAGGAGGCCGTCGTGCTCTCCACCTGCAACAGGGTCGAGATGTACACGAACGTCACCGACCCCGAGAAGGCCTCGCAGGAGATCAGGGCCTTCGTTTCGGAGTTTCACGGCATCAGGCCCGAGCTGCTCGAGGGCGCGCTGTACTTCCACACGGACAAGGACGCGGTGAGGCATTCGTTCCGGGTGGCGTCGAGCCTCGATTCCATGGTCGTCGGAGAGCCCCAGATACTCGGGCAGCTCAAGGACGCCTTCGAGTTCGCCCTTCAGAAAAAGACCACCGGCGTGCTCCTGAACAAGCTCATGAAGAAATCCATCTCCGTGGCAAAGAGGGTCAGGACCGAGACGCGCATAGCCGAAAACGCCGTGTCCATCAGCTTTGCCGCCGTGGAGCTGGCCAAAAAGATATTTACCGAAATACACGAGAGGTCCGTCATGCTCCTTGGGGCGGGCGAGATGGCAGAGCTCGCGGCCAAGCACCTGCTTAGCACGGGCGTGCGGGAGCTCCTCGTGGCGAACAGGACGTACGAGCGCGGTGTGGAGCTCGCCGAGGAGATGGGCGGCAAGGCCGTGAGGTACGAGACGTTCCTTGACGAGATGGGCCGCACCGACATCGTCATATGCTCCACCGGCGCGCCCACCTACGTGGTCACCAAGGACCAGATGCACGACGTCATGAAGTTCAGAAAGCAAAAGCCGGTCTTCATAATCGACATCTCGGTGCCGAGGAACATAGACCCCGAGATAAACGACATGGCGAACGTCTATCTCTACGACGTGGACGACCTCAAGGGCGTGGTGGACGAAAACGTGATGGAGCGGCGCAAGGAGGCCGACAAGGCCGAAGAGATAGTCGATGAGGAGATAGAGACTTTCCTCAGGTGGCAGTCCTCGCTCGACGCCGTGCCCGCCATAGTCGCGCTCAGGGAAAAGGCCGAGGGCATCAAGCGCATGGAACTCGACAAGCTCATGCGCAAGAACCCCGAGATGAGCGAGGCCGAGCGAAGCGCGCTCGAGCAGCTTGCCTCGGGCATCACCAATAAGCTGATACATCCGCCCACCGCGGCGCTCAAGGAGGACACCGAGGACAAGGACGTCCTTATCGCGCTCGTTAAGCGGCTCTACGGCATAGAGGGCAACGGGCGGTAAACCCCGCGGCCCGCGAGTGTGCCGGCTGACACACGAGTGTGCTGACTGATGAAGATTTCTCTGCCGATCATAATATGTGCGCTATTGCTGTCCGCGCTCGTCGCGCTCCCGGCCCTCGCCGAGGACGCCATGCCCAACTACGAGCTCTCGGTCTCCTTCGACCTCCAAAAGAACCTCGTACGCGGCAATGCGGTCATCACGCTGCCCGATAACGGGGAGTGGGTCGTTAGTACAGAGGGGCTTGATGTCACGAAAGTCGTGGTGGCGGGGATTCCGCTTGACCCGGCCATGACGAACGAGGCGGGCGGGATGATAGTTAAGACCGGCGGAATAATCGAGATAGGTTACGAAAAAGCTTTCTCTACCGATAATACCGTGGACAACCCCGAGAACGTCGGCGTCGTGGGAAGCGTTGTCTCCGACGAGGGCATATCGCTTACCGGGGGGTGGTATCCCCAGATAGAGGGGCTTGCTAATTTCCATCTCACCGCCACCGTACCCGAGGGATTCATGGCCGTCTCCGAGGCCGACGTCATCACGGGCGCGGAGACCGACTCGGGCACAATGTTCACGTTCGACTCCCCGCACCCCTCCGCTGGCATGACGCTTGCCGCGGGCAGGTACACGGTGTCAAGCGACAGGGAAGACGACACGGATATCTATGCGTACTTCTTCGACGAGGACAAAGCGCTTGCGCGCGAGTACCTCGACTACACGAAGGGATACATAAAGATGTATAACGAGATGTTCGGCGCGTATCCGTATAAACGTTTCTCAGTGGTGGAGAACTTCCTGCCCACGGGATTCTCGATGCCTACCTATACGCTACTCGGGCGCGACGTGGTGCGCCTGCCGTTTATCGTCAAGACTTCGCTCGGGCACGAGGTCCTGCACCAGTGGTTCGGGAACTCCGTATATGGCGACCTCTCGGGCGGCAACTGGCTCGAGGGCATCACCAACTACATGGCAGATCAGCTCTACGAGGAGCGCGAGGGGCGCGGCGCCGACTACCGCAAGAAGATACTCGCCGACTACCAGAGCTACGTGAAAACGGACAAGGAGATTACCCTTCAGGAGTTTACGGGGAGGGTGGACCCCGCCACCAAGGCCGTGGGTTACGGCAAGGGCGCGATGGTCTTTCACATGCTCAGAAAACGCGCCGGCGATGACGTATTCATGGCGACGCTGAAGGATTTCGTGGAGAAGTACAGGTTCAAAGAGGCCTCGTGGGCCGATATCAGGGCGGAGTTCGAACGCGCCATGGGCGTGGACCTCAAGGGTTTTTTTGACCAGTGGCTTACGCGCAAGGGCGTGCCCGATTTCGATCTCTACGACCCGCACGTAATTTATCTCGACGGCAAGCCCAACGTGCGCTTCACGCTCAAGCAAAACGGAGAGCCCTATGACCTGAGGCTCAAGGTGCGGGTCAGCTCGGACAAGGGCGAGTTCGTGAAGGTCATAGAGCTTAACAAGAAGGAACAGGACTTCGACCTCGTTCTCGATGGGACGCCGCGCGAGATGGTCATCGACCCCGACTACGACGTCATGCGCGTGCTCTGGGAAGATGAGTTCGCCCCGACGATATCGAGATTGCTGGGCGACGAGAAGCGGGTGCTCGTGATACCGAATGACGGAGTTGACGACTACCTTCAGTTGACCAAGCTTCTGAGGGGCAAGGACTTCAACGTCATGCTCGACGACGAGGTGGAGGACGCGGACCTCTCAAGCTCAAGCGTGCTTCTTCTTGGCGCCGACGGCCCTGTGCACAGGCGGCTCTTCGCAAAGTCGCCGGTGAAGGACCCGGGCGAGGGGTTTGAGATAACGGTCATGAAAAACCCCCTCAACCCCGATAAGGTGGTTGCCATTGCCGTTGCGTCGAGCCGCGAGGAGGTGGAGGCCGCGGCGAGGAAGATCTTTCATTACGGCAAGTACTCGCACCTTAAGTTCATAGGAGGGCGCAACGTGGAGAAGGACATCGCCAAATCCGATATGGGAGTGAAGGTGCGCCTCGAGCACAAGGTGACGGGCATTAAACCCTCGGAAGCAATACCGCTTGACGATATCGTAAAGGACGTGATGGACAAGGACATCATCTACGTGGGCGAGTCGCATACCAGCTACGAGGACCACCGCGTGCAGCTCGACGTTATCCGTACGCTCAGCGAAGAGGGCCACGACCTGGCGATCGGGATGGAGATGTTTCAGCGCCCCTTTCAGAACGCCGTCGACGACTATATCGAGGGCAGGACAACGGAGCGCGAGTTCCTGAAGGCATCGGAGTACTTCAGCCGATGGAATTTCGATTACTCGCTCTACCGCGAGATACTTCAGTACGCCCGGGCGCACCACATACCCGTAGTGGCGCTTAACCTGGACAAGGACATCATAAAGAAGGTATCGACCGGCGGGCTCGACGCCCTCTCCGACGAGGAGAAGGGGAAGATACCGCCTGACATGGACATGAGCGATATGAAATACAGGCGGTCGCTACAGGAGGTCTTCGGGTTTCACGCGAACGCCCCTAAGAGGCAGTTTGAGAATTTCTACCAGTCCCAGATACTCTGGGACGAGACGATGGCCCACTCGGTCGCCGATTACATGAAGGAACACCCCGGACGGCAGATGGTCGTGCTCGCGGGCGTAGGGCACGTTGCGTGGGGGCGCGGCATCCCGCAGAGGGCCAGGAGGCTGAACGGCAAGGACTACGCCATATTAATTAACGCAGACATCGAGACCGTGGAGAAGGGCATCGCCGACTACGTGCTCTTCCCCGAGCGTCTTGCGGCGCCGGAGATGCCCAAGCTCGGCGTGATGATAAGCAAGAAAGAAGAAGGCGTGCTCGTGGAAGACGTGGTAAAAGGTAGCGTGGCGCTATCGGCCGGGATAAAGAAGGGCGACGTGATAGTCTCGGTGGACGGCGTGCAGGTCGATGACGTGGGCGACGTAAAGGTGGGGCTATTCGACCACAAGGCCGGCGACGTCGTGGAGATAAAAGTTAAGAGGAAGCGTTTCCTTGGCCGCATGAAGGAGCATACCATCCCGGTTACGCTTAAGTAATTGCGCATGATATACTATCTGGACATTTTAAGCCCGAAAGGCCCGAAAGGACTGAGATGAAGGATAAGGTGGTAATAGGAACCCGCGGAAGCAAGCTCGCGCTCTGGCAGGCAGAGTGGGTGAAGTCGCAGATAGAGGAGCGCAATCCGAAGCTCAAGGTGGAGCTCAAGAAGATAAAGACCACCGGCGACAAGATCCTCGACGTGCCGCTCGCGAAGGTCGGAGGCAAAGGGCTCTTCGTAAAGGAGATAGAGGAGTCGCTCCTGAGCGGCGAGAGCGACCTCGCCGTGCACAGCATGAAAGACGTTCCCACCGTGCTGCCCGAGGGGCTCTACATAGGCGCGGTGCTCGTGCGTGAGGACCCGCGCGACGCATTTATCACGAAGGACGGCAAGGGGAATTTTAAGGACCTCAAGAAAGGCGCGAACGTGGGCACATCGAGCCTGCGGCGCTCCTGCCAACTGCTTGCCGCAAGGCCGGACCTCCAGATAACGTCTTTGAGGGGAAACCTCGACACCCGCCTGAGAAAGCTCGACGAGGGCCAGTTCGACGCGATAATACTCGCCGCGGCCGGAGTTCGCAGGCTCGGGTTTCAGGACAGGATAACCGAGACGCTCGAGGTGGAGCTCAGCCTGCCCGCCATTGCGCAGGGGGCAGTGGGCATCGAGTGCAGGCGCGACGACGAATTCATTAACTCGATCATTAAGCCCCTTAACCACGATGAGACCTCCATATGCGTGGCCGCCGAGAGGGCGTTCCTCGCGAAGCTCGAAGGCGGATGCCAGGTGCCGATAGCCGCGCACGCGGTCTTAAGGGACGGCCATCTCGTAATGGACGGCCTCGTGGGCAGCGTCTCGGGCGATAGAATTCTTAAAAGCCATGCCGAGGGCAAGCCGGAGGACGCCGCGAACATCGGCACCGCCCTTGCCGAGGAGCTTCTCTCGCAGGGGGCCGACAAGATACTCGCCGAGGTCTATGGCGAGAACGCCGGGGGCGGCGAGCCGCCCGTAGACGGCGAGCTGTCGAGTTGATAGTTTCCAGATACGTAATCGTCCAGCTTATAGCCGCGGCCGTCGGCGCTTACCTTGCGGGCAAGAAGGGCAGGAACTGGATCATATGGGGCCTGCTGTGTTTTGTCTTTCCGCTCTCGCTGATAATACTTTTCTTTCTGCCACGGGTGTTCGCGACGGGAGTTACTAAGCAGTGTCCCGAGTGCGGAAGGATAATCCCCCACGACGCCTTGAGGTGCGAGTTCTGCAGAAAAGATCTGCCCATAGAGATGGTCCAGTGCCCAAAATGCGGTAAGTTCGTGCCCGAGGGGCAGTCATGTCCCGACTGCAAGCACTGACGGAGAAGTCCGATTCCCAGACTGTAAGACCCACGGGGAAAACTGCGGCTTCGCCTTGACAAAGAATCTTATCTATCAATATACTTTGGTATGTCTGACGAGCACAAAGGCATATATAGCAAGGGCAACGAGCTTTTCGAGCGGGGCCAGTACGACGAGGCCGAGCTCCTTCTGAGGCAGGTCATCGAGGAAAATCCAGGCTATGCCGACGTGCTAAACAAGCTCGGCGTTATTTTCGAGCTGAAGGGCCGGAAGGAAAAAGCCAAGGAATACTTCGAGAAGGCCCTCGAGATAAACCCCCACTACACCGAAGCCGCACTGAACCTCGCGATTACGCTTAGCGATATGGGCGATGCGGAACGGGCCCAGGAAGTGATGGTGAACATCAGGGAGGCCAACAAGGGCGCCTCGGGCAAGCTCGACCCCTTCGTGGCCGGCAAGCTCGCCAACGAGCACTTCCGCCTGGGCAACATCTACTACGACTTCGACCTCCTCGACGAGGCCATTGATCAGTACGAAAGGGCTATTCAGCTGAGGCCGGGCCTTGCCGACATACACACCAAGTACGGCGTGGCGCTCAGGGAGCGCGGCAGGCCAGACGAGGCGATAGAACAGCTCATGGCGGCAAAGCAGGCCGGGCCAGACTACTGCCCCGCCAAGATACAGCTCGGGCTTTCCTACTACCAGAAGGGCATGAAGCCCGAAGCGGTGAAGGAGTGGCAGGAAGCGCTGGGCGTGGAGCCTGACAACAAAGAGGCAAAGACATTCCTTGAGATTGCCAATAAGGGGTAGCGGCAAGTGCTCCTTGAAGCCCGCGGACTTAACATCTTTCTGAAAACGAGTTCCGGCCCGCTTAATATCGTAAGCGACGTAAACCTCCAGATCCCCCGCGGCGGCGTCTTCGGCCTTGCCGGAGAGAGCGGCTGCGGAAAGAGCCTCACCGCCCTCGCCATGATGGGCATCCTGCCGCAGAATATCCACGCAGAGGGCGAGTTGCTCTATAACGGCCGCGACCTCCTTAAGCTAAGCGAAGACGAGTACCGTGCGCTTCGGGGCAAGGAGCTTGCGATGGTCTTTCAGGAGCCCATGACATCGCTGAACCCGGTTCTGCGCGTGGACTACCAGGTGCGAGAGATGATAACCACCCACATGGACGTCACGAAGAAAGAGGCCGACGGCATGGTGCTCGACCTCCTGAAGGCGGTGCGCATCCCCTCGCCGGAGAAAAGGATGCGCGAGTACCCGCACCAGATGTCCGGCGGGATGAGGCAGAGGGTGATGATCGCGATGGCCATCGCGTGCGGCCCAAAGCTCCTCATAGCGGACGAGCCGACGACCGCGCTCGACGTAACCATAGAGGCGCAGATACTCGAGCTCATGGACAACCTCCGCAAGGAGCGCGATATGTCGGTGCTGCTTATTACCCACGACCTCGGCGTCATCGCCGAGAACGCCGAGACGGTGGGCATCATGTACGCCGGGCGCATTGTGGAGCTCGCCGGAGTGAAGGAGCTGTTCGATTCGCCCAAGCACCCCTACACCGTGGGGCTCATGCAGTCGCTTCCCAAGGGCAGGGGCAAGGGCCTCAAACCCATTCGCGGCACCGTGCCCAAGCCCGGGGATCTGCCGCCGGGGTGCAAGTTTTCCAACCGCTGCGACTACGTGGCCGGAGGATGCAGAAAGGCCGAGCCCGAGCTCAGGCTCATCGGCGATAACCACAGGGTGCGCTGCATCAGGGCCGAGGAGATAGAATGGAAGTAAACGAAGAGCTGACGCAAGAGCAGGCTACCGCGGTGCAGGGAGCCGCGCCGATAATCGAGGTCCGCGGCCTCACTAAACACTTTGCCGTCAAGAGCGGGCCTTTCTCGCCGGTAGAGTGGCTGCGTGCCGTGGACGGCATAGACTTCTCTGTGGGCCGCGACACGGTGCTCGCGCTCGTGGGAGAGAGCGGGTGCGGGAAGTCCACGGTGGCGAGGCTCCTTCTCAAGCTCCTTGAGCCAACGTCGGGCGAGATACTTTTCAGGGGGAAAGATATCTCCAATATTGCCGGTGACGAGCTGAAAAAATTCAGGCGCGCCGTGCAGATAATCTTTCAGGACCCCTTCGCGTCGCTTAACCCGAGGCGCAACGTTTTTAAGACGCTCTCGGAGCCCATGAAGATACACGGCCTCGTCGAGCCGGACCTCTACCAGGCAAGGGTGATAGAGCTGCTTGGCAAGGTGGGCATGGGAGACGTGCTCGACCGTTTCCCTCACGAGTTCAGCGGAGGGCAGCGGCAGAGGATATGCATCGCCCGCGCGCTGGCTGTCTCGCCGGAGCTTATTGTGGCCGACGAGCCCCTGAGCGCGCTCGATGTAAGTATACAGGCGCAGATACTTAACCTGCTTCAGGAGCTAAGGCGCGAGTCCGGCATATCGTTCGTCTTCATAAGCCACGACCTCCGCGTGGTGGAGTACTTCAGCGACGAGGTGGGCGTGATGTACCTCGGAAAGATTGTGGAGCGCGCCCCGGCCGAGGAACTCTTCAGGGACCCCAGGCACCCGTACACCGACGTGCTCCTGGCCTCGGCCCCGGGGCTTGAGCCCGGCGCGAAGCGAAAGGCCGTGCTCGGTGGCGAGGTGCCAAGCCCTATAAACGTCCCAACGGGCTGCTCGTTTCATCCCAGATGCCCGAAGAAGTTCGACCCCTGCGACAAGATAGTCCCCGTGCTCGGCTCATCGAGCGGCCGCGCAGTGGCCTGCCATCTCTGGAACCCGTATTAATTAATAGTTAAGAATTGACCGCGCCCCGTCCGGGGCTATTTTAGAAGACCGGCGCGGCCTCGGGCCCGCCGCTCGGGGCCTCCGGGGTGCGCTGCAGAAGCGACTCTATCCGGGCGCGCGTCTCGAGGGAATCCCAGTTCTGCTGGCCCTGATAGTACATCACCACGGTGCCGCTGCGGTCTATGACGTATGAGGTGGGGAGAGAGAACACTCCGTATATCCTCTCAACCCGTCCGTCGGCGTCCATGACTATAGGAAAATCCAGGTGAGTTTCGCTCAGGTAGTTCTTTATTCCACGCTCGGAGCTCTCGGTGGTCACGGCCACGACCACGAGCCCCTTTGAGCGGTAGTCCTTGTAGAGGCGGTTCAGCGTGGGCATCTCCAGCCTGCAGGGCGGACACCATGTGGCCCAGAAGTTTACCACGACGACCTTCCCCCTGAGCCCGGTAATCGAAACGTAATCTCCGTTCATGTTCCTGAGGGCGAACTCGGGGGCCCTTGTGCCTACGAGGGAAGCGCCGTCAACGGCCGCAGAAGTGCCGACACCGGCCATGACTAAGATCGACACCAGGATGAGGAGTTTAATGGCCGCGCGTGCAACCATACAAGTTAAGTATACTGTTTTAAAACGTTTCTGACAAGACCAATTGGTAATCATAATTATGCTTTGACTAAAGCGTGCCGCAAGGTTTAAAATTTTCTATGCATCACTCTGATTACGTCCCCCTGCATTTGCATTCTGAGTACAGCCTTCTTGACGGCGCGGTGAAGCTCGACGAGCTCGTTGAGACCGCCGTGTCCATGAAGATGCCCGCCGTCGCGGTCACCGACCACGGCAACCTCTTTGGCGCGGTGGACTTCTACAAGAAGGCCGTGAAGGCCGGCATAAAGCCCATCATGGGCTGCGAGATATACATGGCCCCCAGAAGCCGTCTCGACAAGACCAAGAACGAGACCGAGGGCGCGGCATTTCACCTCATCCTCCTTGCGCGGGACAACGACGGCTACCGAAACCTCATCACGCTGGCCTCGAAGGCCTACATAGAGGGTTTCTACTACAAACCCCGCATAGACAGGGAGCTGCTCGAGCAGTACAGCGGCGGCCTTATTGCGCTATCGGCGTGCCTGAAGGGCGAGGTGCCGTTCTATCTGAGGCAGGGAGACCTTGAAAAGGCGCGCGAGACCGCCCTCTGGTATAAAAACACGCTCGGCCCGGAGAATTTCTTCATCGAGATACAGGCAAACGGCCTCAAGGAGCAGGAAGACGTCAATAAAAAGCTCATCGAGCTTGCCAGGGAGCTCCACATAGGGCTCGTCGCCACGAACGACTGCCATTATCTTAGGCGCGAGGACTCGAAGGCCCACGAAGTGCTGCTCTGCATACAGACCGGCCGCACCATGAGCGACCCCACGCACATGAAGTTTCAGACCGACGAGTTCTATTTCAAGAGCCCGGAGGACATGAAGGAGTATTTCAAGGACGTGCCCGAGGCGGTGACGAACACGAGGGCCATCGCCGAGCGATGCAACGTGCAGTTCGACCTCGGAAAGTTCATGCTTCCCAAGTTCGACCCTCCCGAGGAGTTCGAGCGGCCTTCGGACTTCCTGCAGGCCGTTGCCGACCACGGCCTCAGGGAGCGGTTCAACGGAGAGCCGCCGGAGGGATACCAGGAGAGGCTCGAGCACGAGCTCGCGGTCATAAAGAAGATGGGCTACGCAAGCTACTTCCTCATCGTCCGCGATTTCATAGACTTCGCGAAGAAGAACAAGATTCCGGTTGGACCCGGCAGGGGTTCGGCCGCGGGCAGCCTCGTGGCCTACTCGCTGGGCATCACCGAGATAGACCCGATAAAGTACGGCCTGCTCTTCGAGCGGTTCCTGAACCCCGAGCGCGTGAGCATGCCCGATATCGACGTGGACTTCTGCAAGGACAGAAGGGGCGACGTTATCACCTACGTCGCCAACAAGTACGGCGCGGACCACGTCGCGCAGATAATCACGTTCGGCACGATGGCCGCGCGCGCGGCTATAAGGGACGTGGCGCGCGCCATGGACTTCCCCTATGCCGAGGCAGACAGGCTCGCCAAGCTCGTGCCCGAGGGGCTGAAGGTGAAGATAAAGGACGCCATCAAGAAAGAGCCGAGGCTCAAAGAGGCGTACGAGAAAGATGAGCGCGTGAAGGAGCTGCTCGACATCGCCCAGAGGCTCGAGGGGCTTTCGAGGCACGCATCGACCCACGCGGCGGGCGTCGTGATATCGCCGGGGCCGCTTACCGATTACACGCCCCTTTACAGAAACCCCTCGGACGAGACCATCACCACGCAGTTCGACATGAGCTCGGTTGAGGCGATGGGGCTTATAAAGTTCGACTT